>Ga0105250_10001863_pt1 | contig 10977 bp, 12 predicted proteins | sample KBSS54metaG_FD_80425 | JGI IMG/M metagenome (GOLD analysis project Ga0105250, IMG submission 80425) | Switchgrass rhizosphere microbial communities from Kellogg Biological Station, Michigan, USA - KBS S5-4 metaG | ecosystem: Host-associated > Plants > Roots > Rhizosphere > Soil | place...
ACCAGCATCCTTAAGCGCTGCTTGTACCGAATGGAACTGATCAGGTTCAGCATAAACGATAACTGCTTCCTCTTCTTCTAGAATATCACGCGCGTCTACATCTGCTTCCATTAATATTTCAAGCACTTCATCTGCTGTTTTTCCTTCAAGCCCAATAACAGCAGTCGCATCAAACATATATGCTACTGATCCATTCACACCCATGTTACCGCTATTTTTACTAAATGCAGCGCGTACATCTGCTGCAGTACGATTCACGTTATTTGTAAGTGTATCTACAATTACCATTGATCCGTTTGGTCCAAATCCTTCATAACGAAGTTCGTCATAGTTTTCTTCTGAACCACCTTTTGCTTTTTCAATTGCACGGTCAATAATTGTTTTTGGTACACTGTACGTCTTTGCACGCTCTAATACCACTTTTAAAGCTTGGTTTGATTCTGGATCTGGTTCACCCTGTTTTGCCGCTACATAAATCTCACGTCCAAATTTAGCGTATACGCGGCTTGTATTTGCATCTTTTGATGCTTTTTTTTCTTTAATATTATTCCATTTACGGCCCATACTGTTCCACTCTCTTTCACGTTTAAATCTACATAAAAATATTAATATGAAATACAATGTTTATTCAACACTTTTTCAAAATAAATACAAAAAGTTCATTATTGATTCGCATTACTGACATAATATAAATCAATATAATTTTGTTCATTCACCAAATTATATTATACCTTAAATTCATAATTCATTACGAATTTAACACTCAAATAACATGATTTGACAATGTACATGAAAAAAGCCTCCTAAAATGGAAGCCTACTTTTACAACCCATTATTTTGGTTCTGAAAGGTCTCCAGATTTCGTTAATAATCTAGCAATTCATCTCCAAATTTATTTAATACAAAGTGCGTTTCCTCATAATGCGCATGATTTGGTTCATCGGACTCTCGGACTCACTGCCGATTACGATGCACGGTTTTAATGCGTGGTGCGAACGGTGAGAATTGCTCGTAGTGTTAACTTTTGTTCAGTTAGTACCGATAATGGAATGACTGATACTATAAGAGGTTTTCTTTGTGTTTATAGCAATACGTAAATAAGACCGCCTCTTTTACAAGAACGGTCGTACAAAAAACATTTGCTGGAGGTTGCTACGAATAGCTTAAGATATTTTCTTTAGTTATTGTGGACAAGAATTTTTACGTTTATTCGCAAAAAAAGCAGGCAACTGATTAAGTCCCCCGTTACGTTCTTACACGACACGGAGGAGAGATTGCCCCGTTTTGAAAGAGTGAAGCCGAAGGGAAGTCGGCTTGCAGATAGTATACGCAATACAAAAAAAGATTATTCAAAGAGGAGGAATTAGAATAATCTTTTTATCCTCCTTCCTTATTCTGAAATTAACGTCCGGTCCACATATCCTGTACAATTCCGTTTTTGAATAATTCATATGGAAAATAACAATACCCTTCATCTCCCCATTCTGTCCCCCAGCTGTTTCGAATAATCACAACTTTTTTATCATCATCATACCCAACAGCACATACAGCATGTCCTGCTGGTTGTCCATCTTCTATAATTACATCATCAGTTCCTGAGATAGGTACGATTCCAGTTTTTCTTACCTCATCAGAATGATAAAAGGCATTTGTAACTAGAAAACCAAGAACTACTGGAAGTCCATGCGCCAGTGCAGATTTTAATCGTGGTAAATCTTGCACACGACTATATTGCCCAATCCGATAAAGTAATGCATCATTTTCCGATTTCGAGGATGGTGTATCACGAAAATGCTCTATTTGGTAAGGGTAATCTTTCTCAGGACAGACTCCCAGCTTTTCAAGTACACTCATCCCATCTCGCAAAATAGCTCCATTATCGTTTTGAATGTCTCCCTCTATTTCTCGTTCATGATAATATAGATATAAGCGTGATAATAGAACAAATGGGCGTCCCGATTGTTTTAAGAGATACTCACGTAATCCGGATACAATAGCGTTTGCTGTACAAGAACCAAGTTGACCTTGATCTACAACATCTGACATTCGCTCTCGAAGATCCACTTGAGTTGGAAGATCCTCCTCATTACTAAAAAGATAACTTTGAAACATTTTATCTCGTAAATCGATAGGGTCTTTCCTTACATTTAGGTATTTAACAATATCCTTATTACTAGTAAGGCTAAGAATTGATTCTTTTGAATTCATATTTAAACATTCGTCCTTTCCTTATAGACAAAGTCATTCAATATATATCCTTAACATATACATTGGAAAATATGTATCCTATAAAAGAGAGTCTTGGTTATACTTTGACTTCCTCGTATAAAAAAAGACGAGTAAAGCCAACGAGAATGGTGGTCACTTACGATAATTAAACGCGGGGCTCCGTAGGATTCTCTACTGTGAACAACAGATAATTCGCGATCATTTAACACGTTCCTTCGTCTTACCACAACTACGCCTCCACACTCAACGTAAACGATTTGCTCGCACGATTCGAGTTAATATAGTCATCTAAGAATTCAACGTCTATAAACACAAAAAAAGCACTCCTTACCGAAGTAAGAAGCGCTTAATATGTACGATATAATCAATCCGAAGACAAATAAAAAAGACGATTACTCGTCTTTTTGATACCGATGGTCGGGGTCGAACCGACACTCCCGAAGGAACACGATTTTGAGTCGGTTTTTTCCGTTATATCATTATTTATTATCATTTTTCACAGTCATATTAAGTAATTCTACAGTTAATTGCAGGGTGTTACAGTTAGCCTGTTCACACGACTACTATATACTTTACAGTATAGTTCTAGCAGGCGAGATTTTCAATATATTTTTTCTACTATTATATAACCACTCTTCTCCTTATATATCTGTTTCTAATGTAAGTTGATAAGTGTTGGAAGCTTTCCCTTGTCCTACCGTAACAGACAGTAGCCCCTGTTCTTTCAGTCCTTTTATTGCCTTTGATGTTGTATTACGATTAGCCCTTAAATAGTCCTGTAACTGGTTATAAGATAACTTTACTGGTGCTTTATCAGCTTCTAATTCTTTCATGATATATAGTAACAATAGTTCTGTTTTATCTAAGTTAGTCCGTTTAAAAAACCCCATTAACAACTCTTCCCTTTCCTTTTTCCCATAAATTATAATTAATTGTAAAGTATATTAATAAATTACAGTATTTATGGTACAAATTAATTACTATAAAATCAACAAAAAAATCAAAACCTCTTAACACTTTATCTTCTTCCTTCTTTTAATTTACTCAAGTAAATATTCAAACAAATGTTGAGAAATATTGAAATTCAATTTCTATTATATTTTATTCTTGCTATCATTATTTATAAGAATATTCAAAAAAGGAGAGGGGATTTCATGAACATTCAAATGAAGGGGAATGAACAAATTTCAAAGCTACTAAATGACTGGTATCAGGCTATACTACAGCACCAAGTAGAAAAAGCAAAACCATTTAAACAAGAGATTGAGGACAAACTTTCCAATAAACAGGAAGACGAAAATTTATTATTATATTATTCATTATTAAACTTCAGATATAAAGTACTGGCAGATGGACTTAACATTACAAAAGATAGCTTTAATGAAATTAACTCCTTTGATATACCTGATAACAGCTTTCTATCCTATTATTATCACTTCTTCAAAGCAATTCACAGCACCATTCTTGCAGACTACAATGAAGCAAAAGAACATTTTGAGAAAGCTGAAAAATTTTTAATGTATGTACCTAATGAATTAGAGAAAGCTGAATTTAATTATCGTTTAGCTTCATGTTACTATCAAATCTATAAACCGCTTTTAGCTATTGACCACATACGAGTAGCAAAAGATATATTTTCTAAACATGCGGGCTATGAAATCAATGTAGCTTTATGTGATAACATTTTTGGGTTATCTTGTATAGATTTAAGACAATTTGAACAAGCCGAAGAAAACTTTAACGCCGCCATAGATATTCTAAAAAATAAAAATGAAAGAACATTGTTACTACGTGTTAGAAATAACATCGGACTATTGTATGCAAATCAAAATCTGTCTTCTTTAGCAATTCGTCACTTATCAGAAGTTACGGAAAACATACCAAATCATTTTAAAGCCCTATATTTACAAGCAGATGAAAATTTAAAATTAGGTGAAACAGAAATTGCATCTCAACTCATTGAAAAAGGTTTAACTATCTGCAATGAATTAGGGAATAAGGAATATCAATACCGTTTTACAATTCTAAGAGAAATGAACAACACATCTAACACTACAGAGTTAGAAACTGCTGTATTAGCAGGAGTTTCATACTTTAAAAAAGAAGAATTATGGGATTGTATTGAAGAATATGCAGAACGACTAGCGAATAAATTTTATGCAGAGGAAAATCATGCGAAGGCTAGTAAATATTTCTACATTAGTAATGAAGCAAGAAAAAAACTATTAGCTAAAGGGGCGTTAAAGTAATGAAAAAGATTGGATTAACAATAACAGGATTAGCGTTAGCTGGAATTATGACTTTTAGTGTTAACAACATTCCAGGATTTTCGGCATTAAACAAAGGTGACACACCCGCACCACAAAGACCTGATTTAGCATTAAATATAGGTGATACTCCTTCACCTGCCGATAATAGAGGTGATGGTGGTTCATCATCTTACGCAGATGGAAATACTAGTATTGTAAGTAATGAAGCTGATGGCGACACTGGTGCATCTGCCTATGACCACGGAAGACCGCCTGCACCTACAAACACACACGGCGAAACAATAATTTAATTAAGTAAAAAGAACGTTACCCTTAAAAGTGCGTTCTTTTTTATCGAAATTTAACCTTGAAAGGACTGAACAACGAAAATGTTTGACGGACTAACAATAGAGACAATAGGCAAGTTTTCACCTGCATTCACTACAATTATAACCACCTTACTTATACCAGCTGTATTATATAGTTTTAATCAAGTTTTAATAGCGGCAACAACTAAGGAAATTGATAAATTGTATTTAAATAAAGCCGCACAAGTAAAATTGAATTTTTGGAATGTGGTTTTATCTACATTGTTAGGTGCTTTTTTATATCTATTTGCTGCTGTGTTTTTTAACTTTGGAGTATATGATAACCTTAATAAAACTTGGAGTAACAGCGAAAAAGTTTGGTACATCGGAGGAACTTTAATTATTAGTGTTATTCTATTATTTGTACTATATTTTCTGTTTTTGTTTTCCCTGCATAAAAACAAGAGGTTTAATATTGTTCTTAAGGTTTTAATTTTCCTTCAAACCATAAGTAGTGTAATTATTTTTTCCTATCTCATTACTACTCAAATTTTTAGGAAGTGGAATTATGAGATGATACCTTCCATAATACTTCTTATTTTAATTTTTGCATGTATACAAACCACAATGAATAACCTTACAAGAAATAAGAAACCTTCACAATATATTATTAATATAGTAGCCGAAGAAAAGTTAGAAAGTTTAATCCACGGTTATGCACTCGATGAAAAAAGAACAGTGTGTTTTGTAGAAGGTATAAAACCCGATGAAGTTTTTTATGTATGTGATTTTTCATCAAAGGTTTTTGTAAAGCATACAAAAAAATCTGAAGAACATGTGACTGCTAATCAAACAACGCCTATTGCCACTAACAGCACTACTTTGTAAACAACATATTTCCTCTCACTAAAGAGTACTTCCAAATTTTCAATAAACAAAAAAGGGTACAAGCCGTTAAGCCTGTACCCCGTTTTATTTATTTTCGTTTTACACATTTCAGTATTTTATTTGTTTATTCTACTACAAATTCCTTTAAAGACCATTGAGTATATAATTTTTCGACTTCTTCTTATAAATAAATACCTTTTTCATTAAAAACCTCCCATAGAAGCCACTGTTCATCAGCTTCTTTTTCATTTTCTTTATGTGCGGCTACCAATATCATAAATTCTCTGAAGTGCTTCTCGGCTTGTTTAAAACATTTATTAGCTTCTTCTTTCAAACTTTCTATAAACTCTAATTTTAGAACTTGTACAGATTTCCCGTTAATTAATTCAAATAGTCCTTCTTCCTTTTCTTCCCATTCAATTTTGTTAAACTCCATTTTTAAGTACCCCATTTCATTTTGTTTGTTATAAATAGGTAGTACCGTATTGTCACTAAATTAGGACAAACAAAAAAGACACCCGTTAAGGTGTCGTTAATTTAAAAGTGTCTTTGCTTCTGCACATAGCCCTGCGTCAATAAGAGTAAGGAACTTATCTATTAATTGATTCTTATGTGATTCAGGTGCTTGTTCAAGAAGTTCTATCATACTCTTATACGCATTGCATACTTCCGTAAGTGTATATAAAACTTCTTCAGCATTCATACCCACCTTTTGTGCTTCTTCTACTATATCGTCCACATAAAAAGAAGGGTCTTTGTCCTCCATTTCATATAACATATCAGCTAATGAATCCCTGTCTAGTACTGTTTCATTATCAAGATTGTAAACGGGGAAATTAAAAGCTGCTGCTACTCGTTCTTGAATTAAGGTAACTATAATCTTGTTTATCATGTAATAACCTCCCCTTTTTATTTTCCATAAGGCTGTTTTCGAAAAGATTGTTGCTTCTAGTTTGGCTATCTTCTTCAACTAAAGCCCCGTTAGTTCAATAAGAAAAAATTATCTGTGATTATTAAAGTGGCCCACCTTCAAAACCAATAGGCCATCCATCGTCTTTAAATTTTACTTTATACTGAAACTCAAAGGGACCTTCATAAATAAAAGCTAAACTAAACCCTGAAAATATATAATCGTCAAAATTAACCATCTTTCCAAAACATATTGTGGATAGATAGTAGTTCTTCATTTCTTGATTAGGGAAAAATTTCTGTAAATATTTTAATGCACAGCTTATATGTAGATGGAGTTCATCGAATATTTTTTCTGCCATTTCGATAATCTCCACATCAGGATTTTCATTATTCCCTTGAATAATAATCCCCACATCTTCCCATTCTCCGATATTAATACTGTATAACCACTGTTCTTGAATGAGATACTTCTCATTTTCGTATACAGGGGGATTAACTAGGTTTAATTTTTTTACCTCATCTTTAGTTAACGGTTTAGCAAGAATAAGCTTTTTATGCAAAATGTCTTTGATATTAGAGACAATATATTTAGATTTATTTAATTCTAAAGAGTCCATTTTCCACCTCATAAAGTATAAAATAAAGTAAATTTCCAATTAATTATAACATCATCCTTCTTCAACTATCCTGCACCGTTAGTTGAATAGCAACAATCTTTTCGAAAACAGCCTTCCATAATTATCTTTTCTTTGTATTCCTCTTTTAAATTCATTTACTTTTTCTTATGCTTTATTCAATTTTTCAATATGTTATAAAAAGTCATCCGCTTTTTTCTTATGACTTTTCATTCATTATATCCCTTGTTTTTAATTTAATGGTAGTAAGATGAAAATATCCTAGCTAAAGAAGCAATTACATTTTCCCAAACATCCGCCATTCCGAGGTAATCAAAATTACCAAAAATGTTGTATGATTTTTTAAAAGAGTCGCTAAAAGCGAAATACAAAAAACTTGAACCACTCTTCCTCATTACTATAAATCTTTATTAATCTCTACTAGCAACTGTTAATAATTTAGAGAAGACTGCTAAGACGGCATAAAAATAGACGTACAGCAATTCGACCCTTGCCGTACGTCTTTCCGTTCATTATGCCGATAGGACTTTTTTAGATTTAACGGCATGAGGTGAACAGTGCTAACGCTTAAAGAAGTAGCAATTTTATTATATCCAATATGCAAAATACTTACCAGTCCAAGTTTCCCAACCGATTTCTATATGTATAAAGCACAAGACAGGCACATATAGAGGGCGGCGTCCCCCTGTGTACCCCTTCCTTCAAAATAAAAGAAATATATTAATCATTAGCATTCAACCTAACGTATCTAACATCTTCATACATTGGCTTCAGTGTTATTTCATGTTTACTTTATTCTTATTATCATGCTTATACATTGCCTTGCACTATGTGTGTCTACTTGTATGCCTATGCCTGACTATAGTACTAACTTTGTGCCTTGTGTAACATACCTATTGTCTACTGTTGTCCTTCTTCCTCCTACCTTGTTTATCCTTCCTGTGCCACTATGTGTGTGTATCAAGTACTACGGCTTTACGATACTGATAGTATGGGAATTTTATCATTGCCTACCACACATATGTATATGATTAATTTCCCTACTGTATAGGTAGGGTACTTAACTAGCCTAGCATAATAGCCCGTCACTCCTGTAACGAAAGGTATACTTACCGCACACTTTTTTCTGACAATTATAATCCTAGTAAATACAGGACTTTCTTTAAAAGAAAAGTGTAACGAAAGGTTGTAACGAAAATAAAACAGTGTTACTATAGGTGTAACGAAATAAATACATAGTAATTACGTTACACTTTAGGGGGCTATAAAAAATGGATAAGTTAACACAATCTGAAGAAAAACAAGGTACTGTATACGGCTACGCCCGTGTTTCTACAGCAGGACAAAACTTAACTACACAACGCCAATTATTAAGACAGTACGATGAAAATATTAAATTAGTAGAAGATAAATCTACAGGTAAGAATACGAAACGTGAAGGACTACAAAAATTAATAAATACGTTACAGGCTGGGGACACCCTTGTAATTACCCGTATTGATAGAATAGCCCGTAATGTAAAAGATTTACTCACATTAGCGGAACAGCTAGAAGAAATGGGGATAAACCTTGTTATTTTGGATTTAAAGGGGGATAGGGTTAACACATCTACTACTATGGGGAAATTTATGTTAACCGTATTAGGGGCTGTTGCTGAAATGGAAGTAAATATGTTAGATGAAAAGCGTAAAGCTGGTATGTTGGCAGCAAAAGAAGCTGGTAAACACATTGGAAGAAAACCTGATTTAGATATAAACAATGCAAGTGTACAAGAAGCTATCCGCAAGTATAAAAAAGGCACACTTCCAGTAACACTAATTTGCGAACAGCATAATATTAACCGTATGAAATTCTATAGATTGCTTAAAAGGCATGGAATTACTAAGGACTAGGTGACAATAGTGACAAATATTATAGCCCCTCTATTTTTGTGTAGGACGGTTTTCTCGTGTTTCAGTAGTACTTTAATTACTAATACCTTATTAATACCTTTGTTCAGTTATTTTAAGAAGACAGGAACACATATTGTGATTATCCTACTTATCACAGGGGACGTAAAATGCCCCTAACACGAATAGCAGCAAGCCTTCAGTCACCTATAATTCCTGTGAAAAAATTATCAATCTTCACAATAAACGGTGTACGCAAGCAGTTTTAATTTAATAATTTCAGCTGTTATCCTTACTTTATTTGTCAATAAACAATTACTTTTCATAGAATACTTAATATTTTTCAGTACAAATAGTTTCCATGTGCTTTCTTTTTTCTGTAAATGTCACTTCATATGCTTGTGCACTTTCACTATAGTATTCACAATGTTGTTGGATTTTTCCTGAATCTCTCCATTGAATATATAAATACTCTCCTTTTGGTTCATCTTTAAATACAACATACGCTACAGTTCCTTTAATCCTATCCGTATTCCTTTTCATATCATACTTTGATTCGATGGACATAATATCAACTTCCTTGTATCCCTTTTCTATAAGATATTTTTTAGTGTCCTTTACCATTAAATACTTACTAATAGGATTACCATGCAATACAAAATAAAAGATAATTGGAATAATAACGATAATAATAATCAAAGTAATTCCAATATTTTTTTCATTTACTGCCCCTCTTCTATATTTGATTTTACACTTCAGTAAATATATTCCACTATTAATAATTGCATTCCTTTTTGTGTTTCCATTAATGCTTTTATACATAACCAATAAAAAAATGCCCTTTCCATTAAAGGAAAAAGCATTTTCATTACAGTATATTCAATTCTTCCAGTAATTCAGCTTCTGATTTTTCTTCTTTTACTACTGCACTAACTTCCTGCTTATCTACCAATAAGCCATATGTTTTTAACAGTAACTCAAGATATTTAACATGGCTGCGTGTATTCCCGTCTAATGCCTTCTTACGTAAAATATCTAATGTTTCAACTAAATACTCACCATGAACAGATAACGCCAACTGTTGCTTATAGTCTATAAACTCCTTATTCTTCTTCCAATTTGTAATGGTATTAAAATGTACTCCTACTTCTTCAGCAATACTTCTTAATGTTCGTTCTGGCTGATATACCCTTAATTCTACTGCTTGTTTTTGTTTATCACTTAATGGCATTGTTTTCCTCATAAATAAACCTCCCAATGTATGTTTCTTTCCATTTAAATAAAAGACTTTGTTAAACTTTGGTTTTGATTTTAATCAAAGAAAAAAGACCGAAATGAGTCAGTCTTTTTGTATGCCTTATTAAACTAAGCACCCTTTAGTAGAACAAGAAGAAATTAGCTTCTGTTTGAATCATCAATGTCTGAGTTTAATGAACTCTCCCACCAAGCATCTTTTTTCCCATTTAAGTAATTATTAATTAGATTCCTGAACGGATAAGGTTGTAAATTTCTATCATCTAAATCTTTTCTATCACACCAGAAGAACTCAAGGTGTGATTCAATAGACTCTGGATTAGAATTTATAAGCACCTCATTACTTTTAACCTCAAACACTTGATTTATTTCACAATGTAATACTCCGCCTTTCTCCCATTTGTGTTCAACTACTCCAAGAAAACTCCCTACTGTACAATTTATGCCTAATTCTTCTTCAACCTCTCTTATTAATGCATCTTTAGCACTTTCGCCAAATTCTATATGACCTTGGATAGGCTACACTGAACTAGACAAAAAAATTAAGGTCAAGTAGACTACAACTAATATATTTGAGGAGAATCTACTATGACGAACAATAAAAGAGAAAGAA
>Ga0105250_10001865_pt1 | contig 10971 bp, 9 predicted proteins | sample KBSS54metaG_FD_80425 | JGI IMG/M metagenome (GOLD analysis project Ga0105250, IMG submission 80425) | Switchgrass rhizosphere microbial communities from Kellogg Biological Station, Michigan, USA - KBS S5-4 metaG | ecosystem: Host-associated > Plants > Roots > Rhizosphere > Soil | place...
ATCCGCGCCATACTCCCAGAACATCGCGCCACCTAAGCCTTTCGCTTTGATGTACTCTGCTTTGATTGCCACAGAACGTGGGTTCTCATAAGAGATGGCGAACAACGGCTTCCCTTCGGCTGATTTGACGGTCAAGTAGGGGACATGCGCGTCATCATCCCAGTTTTCAGTGAAGCGCTTTTGCGGGTCGTTAAGCATTTTGCTAACAATGTCGTTATATTTCATGTAACTGTCTTTAGTCAGGTCAACGCCTAAGGACATAAACAGCGCTTTCTCGCTATCGCCGAAATAGGGTTGAGTGACCGGGTTTTTAGCCGCGTCTGGTTTATCCCAGTCAATACCTGGCTCAGTGGCGCGTTTAGGAATGCGGCCATAGAAACCGATGCCGAGGTTCATCTGCGCGGGTTTTAAGCCAGCTTTAATATAATTATCGACCACGAAATTCACGTTATATTTGTCAGCAGCCGCCACGGTTGGCCAGGTTTTCGAATCATACAGATTGGCGTTGAAGTACTGAGTGCCATACGCCATGTCGTAAGTCATCAGGTTGATGTAATCCAGCGCAGGCGCAATGGCTTTCACATCCACCCATTCGGTTGGGCTTTTCACGTTTGCGCCGACAGCAATTGTCAGCAGTTTCTCTTTGCCAAGTGCTGCACGCAGTTCATTTAGCAATGCGGTGAAATTAGCGCGATCTTCAGGAAGGCTTGCCACCAGCCCCCACGCGCCATTCACCGGATACTCCCAGTCCAGATCGATACCATCCAGACCGTAACGCTTGATCACATCCTGTACCGAACGGATAAAAACGGTGCGATTTTCAGGTGTAGCCGCCGCCCCAGAGAAACCACGCGCGCCCCAGCCGCCGACCGAAAGCAGGACTTTCAGTTGTGGATTCTGTTTACGCAGCGCAGGGATTTTCTCAAGGTCAGACATCACTTTTGGTGAAAGCCAGATTTGGTGAAGTTTAGAGGCATCTTTTAACGCAGGATTAGTCTCATCTTTTTCATCGTTATAGATCAGGCCAAACGAGTAGTTGAGATGGGTAATCTGGCGGACATCGAGTTTATCGATATCACCACCGGGCCCGGCAGTGACATCACCGCCACCGTTGAAATAACCTACCGAGAGGTAAGAGCTTGCCTGAGCCACACCAGCACAAGCGATTTGTATCACTGCCAGCAACGGCAGCAGCTTACGCGTGAAAACCATTGGGGAGTTCCTCTTTGACGGACAAATAAGAAATACAGCTAAAATGCTGTATAAATAAGCAACTTGATTATGAGAGCGCTCTCATCAATGAGCGAGCACTAAAAGTTCAGAATGAGAGCGGAATCGAAAAAAGGGGAAAGGGCGCGTTTACGCCCTGGAGAAAATTAGTAAGTAAAATCAGCGAGTGTCATCAGCGTAGCGCCAGCCGCTGACATATCCTGGAACGCCCGCAGGCTGTCTTGCGGATGCAGATTCACGCCACGGCAACCATCAGTGATAACCGTAACTTCATAACCCAACGACAACGCATCCAGTACCGTGAACTTGACGCAATAATCCGTCGCTAGCCCAACCACAATCAGCTGTTTAATCTCGTGGCGGAATAACCAATCGTCGAGCTGGGTTTTCTGGCGATGTCCATTGTCGAAAAAACCACTGTAGCTATCAACGAGGTGATTTTCGCCCTTTTGAAAAATAGCGTCGATTTCCTGCGCATTAAGCAAGGGGTGAAGTTCCGCGCCTTCACTGTTCTGAACACAATGATCCGGCCACCAGGTTTGTTTCAGCCCGTCGAGTTTCCCCTGCGTATAAGGCTCAGCTTTTTGCACGCTGGCAAAACTACCGTGATCTGCCGGATGCCAGTCTTGTGTGGCAAGCACCGCGTCACCACGGGCTTTACAATGCGCGATTAACGCGTTCGCCACATCAATCGTGCTGTCACCTTCAGGCACAGCAAGCGCCCCACCGGCGCAAAAATCATTTTGTAAATCGACTATCACTAACGCGCGTTGCATGGCTTCTCCTTACTCGTCAGGGGTGAGTTCGCCACGTAAGTTGCGTGACATCGCCTCACGAATAGTCTGAGCATCCAGATTTTGGCTGAGTAGATAGTGCAGTTTAGTCAGTGTCGCCTCTACCGTCATATCGTAGCCGCTAATAACACCTGCTTGAGCCAATGCATTACCGGTCGCGTAGCCACCCATATTCACTTTACCGGACATACATTGCGTCAGGTTGACCACCACAATGCCGCGTGAACAGGCCTCTTGTAACTCTTTGAGGAACGCCCCGTGTTGTGGAGCATTGCCCACACCGTAAGAACGCAGAATCAACGCTTTCACAGGCTGGCGTAAGAAATTACCGACCACATCCGCAGAAATTCCCGGGTAAATCGTCACCACGCCAATCGGTTGTGGAGTGATCGGATGAACGATTAACTCGCCTTCACCGTGTGGTGCGGCAGGAGTATTCAGACGGCGAATGTGAATCCCGGCTTCAAGCAACGGTGCAAGATTCGGCGAGGCGAATGCATCAAAACCGTCGGCATGGGCTTTGGTGGTGCGGTTGCCGCGGTACAGTCGATTGTTGAAGAACAGCGTCACTTCGTTTATCGGGAAGTTTGCCGCAACATAAAGTGAGTTGAGCAGGTTAATTTGCCCATCAGAACGCAGCTCGGCCAATGGAATCTGTGAGCCAGTTACAATGACCGGTTTACCGAGGTTTTCCAGCATAAACGACAACGCCGAGGCGGTGAATGCCATGGTGTCGGTACCATGAAGGATCACGAAACCATCGTACTCGTCGTAATGCGCTTTGATGTCATCAGCAATGTGCTGCCAGTCTTCCGGTGTCATATCGGAAGAGTCCATTAGCGGCTGATATTCATGAATGGTGAAATCAGGCATTTCCGGGCGATGGAATTCTGGCATCAAAGCCAGCTGGCGTTGTAAGTGACCGGAGACAGGAATGTAACCGTGTTCTGAGCGCTGCATACCGATAGTACCGCCGGTGTAGGCAACGTAGATGGATTTCTTTTGCATGAGTGAACTCAGGGCTTTTACACAATGGGGCGCAGTATAAGACGGCAGGGCAAAAAAATCAGCCCGGTGAATACCGGGCTGATGTTGATATTATTATCGCACATCACCACAGGTGAGGCAGAACGCATAGCGATTCTGCGGATCATTCATGGTGCCAAACTTATCGTTTTGCGCTTTCACCGCCAGAGCCGCATCCGCCAGTGGTGCAGGCAAATACGCTTGTAACGCTTGCGGCAACATGGCGCGTACCGAGCCGCTCATGCTCTCGAACACCATATCCAGGAAGCTTGGATCATCTTTCCAGAAATCCAGATGCCAGGTTTTCAGCTTCGCCAGTTCAGCGGCTTTTGCCACCGCATCGTCGAAATCACCCAGGCTATCGACCAGGCCGTTAGCTTTGGCATCCTGCCCAGTCCAGACATGACCCTGCGCGATTTCATCAATTTGCTCTGGCGTTTTCTTACGAGAATCAGCCACCAGATTGATAAAACGCTTATAGCCATTTTCGATGGTCAACTGCATCATCTGCTGGACTTCCGGTGGTAACGACTTCGTCACCGCAACGTCGGCCAGGGCCGAAGTCGCCACGCCATCCGTGTGAACACCAATCGAATCCAGGCTGTTTTCCACGGTATTAATCACCCCAAAGATACCGATTGAACCGGTCAAGGTATTGGGGCTTGCGACAATATAATTGGCTGGCGTGGAAATCCAGTAACCGCCAGATGCCGCCATACCGCCCATCGAAACGACAATCGGCTTACCGGCTTCACGTGCGGCTTCCAGTTCATCACGAATCACTTCTGACGCGCTCACACTGCCACCAGGGCTGTTGACGCGCAGTACAATCGCCTTCACTTTAGGATCAAGACGCGCTTCGCGGATTTGCAACGCCGTGGTATCACCGCCGACCTGACCCGGAGTTTCCTGGCCGTCCATGATGGCGCCATCTGCGAGGATCACCGCAATCGCGTCACCTTTATCCTCAGGCTTTTTCACCACATAGTCATACATGCTGGTGTAGCTGAAATCTTTGCTTTCTTTGTTCCAGCCGAACTGCTTGATCATCGCTTTATCTACCGCCGCGCTACTCGCCAGTTCATCAACCAGTTTGTTATCCAGCGCGTATTTTGCGGTGTCGCCGCCGAGTTTTTGCAGGTTATCGAGCAAACCTTGCGCCCCAGGGAACACCTGCTGCGCCGTAATCTGGCGGTTAGCCGCAATGGTGCCCAGGTAGTTTTGCCAAAGTTCACCAATCCAGCGGCTATCGGCTTCACGCGCCGCAGGGGACATATCGTCACGAATAAACGGTTCGACAGCAGACTTATAAGTCCCGACGCGGAAGATATGCGTGGACACTTTCAGCTTATCGAGCAGCGTTTTGTAATACAGCGAATTCGTAGCAAAGCCGTGTAAATCCACCACGCCTTGTGGCGACATCCAGATTTTATTAGCGAAGCTTGCCAGATAATATTGCCCCTGGTTATAGCTATCACCCACGGCATAAACCGGCTTACCACTGTCGCGGAATTCGCGCAGCGCCTTACCGATGTACTGCATAGACGGCTGATCACCACCGGCAAAATCTTTTAAATCCAGCACAATACCAGTGATATTGCGGTCGTCTTTCGCCTGACGAATGGTATCGACCACATCAAACAGCGAGTTTTCTTGCAAGCGGTCAGAACTGGCGCCGAGCAACTGACGGCCAATGACACCTAATTTATTACTGACCGACGGCTTATCGACCACCACACCGGTGATATCCATCAATAAAGCGCCGCGTGCAGGCTCTGCTGGGGCACTATTAATCTGTGCCCAGATCCCAACGCCAACCAACACCAGCAGTACAAAAAAGAGATTGAGAATAAACTCTCGAATAAAGTTAAGCAGACGCCAGGTCCACTTAAAGAAACCGGCAATAAACCGCCCGATAGTGCGCATGTATTCTCCGAATTACCCAGTTTTAGCTGAGGTATAGCTAAAGTGATTGCTATCCTAAATACCCCCAGGGCAAATGTCAGTAGGAAATCTGCCGTGTGCTGTAACAAAATCTACAGTCGTGTTAGTTTCGCTGATTAAAATCATGACAGGAGTTATCAAATGGATGCACTTGAACTACTTCTTCACCGTCGCAGTGCTTCGCGCCTGGTGGAACCCGCTCCTGCGGGCGAAATTCTGGAAAACATTATTCGTGCCGGTATGCGCGCGCCTGACCACGGAACCTTACAGCCGTGGCGCTTCATTGTGATTGAAGGCGAAGGCCGCGACCGCTTCAGCCACGTGCTGGAACAAGCCGCTATTGCTGAAGAGCTTGACGAGAAGGGCATTGAAAAGGCACGTACCGCACCATTCCGCGCACCGATGATTATCGCTGTGGTGGCATATTGTGATGACAACCATAAAGTCCCGGTCTGGGAGCAAGTGGTTTCTGCGGGTTGCGCGGTGATGGCAATGCAGATGGCAGCAGTCGCTCAGGGCTACAACGGCATCTGGCGCACCGGTATCTGGACTGAAAGCGAAGCGGTTCGTGAAGCACTTCATTGCCGTGAGCAAGATGAAGTGGTCGGTTTCTTGTATTTGGGTACCCCGCAACTCAAAGCCTCTACTACGGTCAGCGTGCCAGACATCACTCCGTTTGTGCGCAAATTCTAAGCAAACAATCAAAACCTGTCTGGATTGTGACCAGGAATGGGGCAATTCAGACATGCGGTCTTACTACTCGTTGAATTGAGCGCTACCATAGAGCGATTGCCAATGACAGGAGTAGTCTATGAGTGAGCAAACCGTTCGTTTGACGCAGTACAGCCACGGAGCTGGTTGCGGCTGCAAAATTTCCCCGAAAGTCCTGCAAACTATTCTGCAATCTGAGCAGAGCAAATTTGTCGACCCAAACTTGCTGGTTGGAAACGAAACCAGTGATGACGCGGCGGTTTACGATCTCGGCAACGGCACTTGCGTCATCAGCACCACCGACTTCTTTATGCCGATAGTCGACGATCCTTTCGACTTTGGGCGCATTGCCGCCACTAACGCTATTAGCGACATCTACGCGATGGGCGGCAAACCGATTATGGCTATCGCTATTCTGGGCTGGCCGATCAACACCCTGGCTCCTGAAATCGCCCGTAAAGTGATTGAAGGCGGGCGTTTTGTTTGCCAGCAAGCCGGGATTTCTCTGGCGGGCGGCCACTCAATCGACGCGCCAGAACCTATCTTTGGCCTTGCCGTCACCGGCATTGTGCCAACCGATCGTGTGAAGAAAAACAGCTCCGCGACACCAGGTTGCAAACTCTTCCTCACCAAGCCACTCGGCATCGGCGTGTTGACTACCGCTGAGAAAAAATCGCTGCTCAAACCAGAACATTACGGCCTCGCGGCAGAAATCATGTGCCAGCTCAACAAACCTGGCGCTGAGTTTGCTGATATCGAAGGCGTCACGGCGATGACTGACGTCACGGGTTTTGGCCTGCTGGGCCACCTAAGCGAAATGTGCCGTGGTGCGGGTGTCCAGGCCGAAATCTGGTTCGATAAAGTCCCTAAATTGCCAGACGTTGAAGCCTATATCGCCCAGGGCTGCGTACCCGGTGGCACCTCGCGTAACTTCGCCAGCTATGGCTACTTAATGGGTGAAATGAGCGAAGCGCAGCGTGATTTGCTTTGTGACCCGCAAACTTCCGGTGGCTTGTTGCTGGCTGTTGAGGCGGATGCTGAAGCTGCGGTGGCGGCAGTTGCTGAAAAAAATGGCATCACGCTGACTGCCATTGGCGAGCTAAAAACCGCTCGTGGCGGCCGCCCGATGATTGAGATTCGCTAGTCGGATGCGTCTGTTTATTGCCGAAAAACCCAGCCTCGCTCGCGCTATTGCTGACGTGCTGCCTAAACCTCATCGTCGGGGTGATGGCTTCATTGAGTGTGGTAATGGGCAAGTCGTGACCTGGTGCATCGGTCACTTGTTGGAACAGGCTCAGCCGGATGCTTACGACGGGCGTTACGCACGCTGGAATCTGGCTGACTTGCCGATTGTGCCGGAAAAATGGCAATTGCAGCCGCGCCCATCGGTCACCAAACAGCTCAACGCTATCAAAAAACTGTTGGTGCAAGCCGACGAAGTGGTTCACGCAGGTGACCCGGATCGCGAAGGGCAACTGCTGGTGGATGAGGTTCTCGACTACTTGCAACTGGCGCCGGAAAAGCGCCAGCAAGTACAGCGCTGCCTGATTAACGACCTTAACCCGCAGGCAGTTGAACGTGCAATTACTCGCCTGCGTTCCAATAGCGAGTTCATCCCGCTGTGTGTTTCAGCACTGGCGCGAGCACGAGCTGACTGGCTTTACGGCATCAATATGACCCGCGCCTACACCATTCTTGGGCGTAACGCGGGTTATCAAGGGGTGCTTTCGGTCGGGCGTGTACAAACCCCAGTACTGGGTTTAGTGGTGCGTCGTGATGAAGAAATCGAGAATTTCGTCGCCAAAGACTTCTTTGAAGTGAAAGCGCACATCGTCACGCCAGCCGATGAACGTTTTGTCGCGACATGGCAGCCGAGCGAGTCTTGTGAACCCTATCAGGATGAAGAAGGGCGCTTGCTGCATCGCCCGCTGGCAGATCATGTGGTCAACCGCATCGGCGGACAGCCAGCCATCGTCACGGCGTATAATGATAAACGGGAATCAGAAGTCGCCCCGTTACCGTTTTCGCTCTCGACCTTGCAAATTGAGGCGGCCAAACGGTTTGGTGTCAGTGCGCAGAACGTGCTGGATATCTGCCAGAAACTCTACGAAACGCACAAACTTATCACTTATCCGCGTTCGGATTGCCGTTACTTACCGGAAGAGCATTTTGCTGGCCGCCATGCGGTACTGAATGCGATAAGCATTCATCAGCCCGATTTGCTGCCACAACCGGCGTTAAATACGGATTTGCGCAACCGCTGCTGGGACGACAAAAAAGTCGACGCGCACCACGCGATTATTCCCACCGCGCGCAGCTCCAAAATTTCGCTTTCTGAAAATGAAGCTAAAGTTTACAACCTGATCGCCCGACAATACTTAATGCAGTTCTGTGCCGATGCGGTGTTCCGCAAATGCACTATCGATCTCGATATTGCTGGCGGCAAGTTTAACGCCAAAGCGCGTTTCCTGGCGGAAGCTGGCTGGCGCACGTTGCTGGGTGGTAAAGAGCGCGATGAAGAGAACGACGGTACGCCGTTGCCAGTGGTCGCTAAAGGCGATGAATTGCTGTGTGAAAAAGGCGAAGTGATAGAACGCCAGACTCAACCGCCGCGCCATTTCACGGATGCGACGTTGCTCTCAGCGATGACCGGGATTGCTCGTTTTGTGCAGGATAAAGATCTTAAAAAGATCCTGCGCGCGACGGACGGACTAGGCACTGAAGCGACCCGTGCGGGGATTATCGAATTGCTGTTTAAACGCACCTTCCTGGTGAAGAAAGGGCGTTATATCCACTCTTCGGATGCCGGACGGGCCTTGATTCACTCGCTCCCTGAACTGGCGGCACGGCCAGATATGACGGCGCAGTGGGAATCGACGCTGACGCAAATCAGTGAAAAACAGTGTCGTTACCAGGACTTCATGCAGCCGCTGGTGCAAACGCTATATGACCTGATTCATCAGGCGCGAACCAAACCAGTGCATCATGCTTTTAAAGGGGTTAAAGCCCCTGACGAGCAGAAAAAACCGCGTAAACAATGGGCGAAAAAAGAGGGAAGTGATGATGCGACTAAAAAGCCTGCTCGCCGCCGCCGTGCTGCTGATGATAAGCCTGCCGGGGATGGCGCAGCGTCTTGATCCACAGGTAGATATCTCGGTACCTCCGGAAGTCTTCAGTACTCAGGGCCAACGAGCAGCACCGTGCAGCCAGTGCTGCATCTACCAGGATCAAAATTATTCTGAAGGGGCGGTGGTAAAAGCCGAGGGCGGCGTTTTACTGCAATGCCAGCGTGATGAAAAAACGCTTAGCACGAATCCTTTAGTCTGGCATCGCGTAAGGCCATAAACGCTTTAAGTAATGGGATATCTGCCGGGGCAAGCGGGTAATCAAACGCCTCGGCAGGTAAACACCAGACCAGTTCACTGTGGCAAAGCGCGGTCAATTCACCGCTGAATTCGCTTACATGCCACGCATGAAGATGAATGATTCGCCCGGACACTTCTCGCTGGTGGCTGGCAACGTAATCGCCCACCACCGCTTTAATCGCCAACTCTTCTTCCAGTTCCCGCGCAAGCGCCGCCGGTTGTGATTCATTGGCATCCACCTTGCCGCCAGGAAATTCCCATAAACCGGCTTGGTCGCCACTTTCCGGGCGACGTGCGAGCAAAATTTTACCGTCCTGCTCGATGATTGCCGCAACAACATCAATGGTTTTCATGATACCGGTCCGTTCTTTATCTATGGGCGTGGCATAATACGCGCCACCAAAGATTATCTGAAGCTCTTCCCGAATGATGAATAAAAACAGATCCCCATGGGTACCGCCACTTGATGCGCTGCCCGCCAGTTTACGGCCCATTGTTGCCATGCAAAAAAAACATTTCGGCTCGGTGCTGAACCCCACACGCTGGTGGGGACGTTTCCCGTATTTATTCTGGCTGGTGGCACTGTTTGTCGGGTTCCTTGAAAGACGGCGTTCCGGCATCGATCCCATCGTCCGTTCGCTGGTGATGACGCGCGTTTCCCAACAATGTTGCTGCGAATTCTGTATTGATGCCAATAGTCTGCGGCTGGCTGAACGCAGCGGTTCGATGGACAAAGTGCTGGCGGTCGCCAACTGGCGTGAAGAAACGCTATTCACTGCCAAAGAACAGGCAGCACTGGCCTACGCAGATGCGATGACAGCCACTCCGCCGAATATCAGTGATGCGCTGAAAGATGAATTGAAAGTCCATTTCGATGACAAAGCTATCACTGAATTAACAGCACTAGTTGCGTTTCAAAACCTGTCAGCCCGCTTTAATGCTGCACTGGATATTCCGGCGCAAGGGTTATGCGTCACCCCGACTGAGAAGCCGCCACATGTTTGATAGTTACCTTCATCCCCGTGTTAAACCGTTGCTTGAGCGTGTGGCGCAAACCCTGGATAAACCGACTATCACGCCAGACGGGCTGACGCTGTTTGGTTTTGCTATCGGCGTGCTGGCATTACCGTTTCTGGCATTGCAGTGGTATAGCGCAGCACTGGTGGCGATTGTGCTCAACCGCTTGTTTGATGGTTTAGACGGTGCGCTGGCGCGACGACGCGGCCTGACCGATGCGGGCGGGTTTCTGGATATTGCGCTGGATTTTCTGTTTTACGCGCTGGTGCCGTTTGGTTTTATTCTTGCCGACCCTGCACAAAATGCGCTGGCGGGTGGTTGGCTACTGTTCGCATTTATTGGCACCGGCAGCAGTTTCCTGGCCTTTGCTGCGGTGGCGCAAAAGCATCAACTTGATAACCCCGGCTATGCGCACAAATCGTTTTATTACCTCGGCGGCTTGACGGAAGGCACGGAAACTATCGCGTTGTTTGTGCTGAGTTGCCTGTTCCCGCAGTGGTTCGTTTGGTTTGCGTGGGTGTTTGGAGCATTGTGCTGGATGACGACATTGACGCGGGTGTGGAGTGGCTATCAGACGTTAAAGCGCGTGGGTGGTTGAAGAAGAGCCCTCACCCTAACCCTCTCCCACAAGGAGAGGGGATAGAGCGGTTTCTCCCTCACCGCGCGTGTTTTCCCCCTCTCCTGAGGGAGAGGGTCGGGGTGAGGGGAAAAGTTAAAACATCTTACAGAGGCTTACGCTCACCCGTAGCTACCGGATTCTTCGGATTACTACTCCACTCATACCAGCCGCCGTCGTACACGCCGACATTCTTCCAGCCCATCGCACGGGCATACATGAAGGTTTCTGATGCGCGCCAGCCAGTACCACAGTAAAAGGCCACTTG
>Ga0105250_10001866_pt1 | contig 10968 bp, 10 predicted proteins | sample KBSS54metaG_FD_80425 | JGI IMG/M metagenome (GOLD analysis project Ga0105250, IMG submission 80425) | Switchgrass rhizosphere microbial communities from Kellogg Biological Station, Michigan, USA - KBS S5-4 metaG | ecosystem: Host-associated > Plants > Roots > Rhizosphere > Soil | place...
GCCCTTGCCACGCCGGCATTTGCCAACAACGCCGCCGCTGCCGATATTTCCGCACCGCTGCGCAACGCCGATGCGGCGCGTGCCGGTCTTGGCGCTCCGGCTGGCGACGAAGAATTCACCAAGCTGTTCGCCAGCTGGGAAGCCCTGGATAGCGGCAATGCCGCCTCGACCCAGGCACCGCTGGTCCGCAGCGCTTCGGTTTCCATTCCCACGCTGATGCCGATCACCAGCAGCCGCGCGATGAGCAGCGCTTTCGGCCTGCGTACCCACCCGATCTATGGCGGCCTGCGCGCGCACAAGGGCGTCGATCTGCCCGCGCCCACCGGCACGCCGATCCGCGCCAGCGCCGATGGCCTGGTGGGCAAGGCCGAACGCTTCGGCGGCTACGGCCTCTATGTTCAGCTCGAGCACGGCGGCAACCTGGAAACCCGCTATGGCCACATGTCGCGCATCGCCGTTGCCGAAGGGCAGCGCGTGCACAAGGGTGACGTGATCGGCTATGTCGGCTCCACTGGCCATTCGACTGGCCCGCACCTGCACTATGAAGTCCGCGTGGCCGGCCAGGCCGTCAATCCGCTGCCCTATATGCAGCGCGATGCCAGCCTGGCGCAGCTTGCCAGCACGGCTGACGCTTCGCAGATCCGCGCCTACAACTCGGCGGACGTCGAAGGCGACGAATAAGCCGATTTACCCAGATAAAGCATCGGAGAGGATGTGGAAAAAGGCGGCTGGCGACAGCCGCCTTTTTCTATGCGCGGTCTGGATATGAAAAGGGCCACGAAGCGGTGGGTCGCTTCGTGGCCCTTGATTGGCTTGCCTGGTGGCTGGTTCAGCCAACCAGCTTCTTGATCACCGCGCGCACGTCGTCGGCCAGGTCCGGACGCTCCAGCGCAAGGGCAATCGTTGCTTCTACAAAGCCGGCCTTGCTGCCGCAGTCGAAGCGGCGGCCGGCAAAGGTCACGGCGTGGAACGGCTGGGTGCCGATCATCCTGGCCATGGCATCGGTCAACTGGATTTCGCCGCCTGCGCCCTTTTCCTGGTTTTCCAGCGTGCGCATCACTTCGGGCTGCAGGATATAGCGGCCCGAGATGATCAGGTTGGAAGGCGCATCCTCGCGCTTGGGCTTTTCCACCAGGCCGGTCACTTCGGTGAGGCTGCCGGAAATCTTCGCACCCGGCGCGATCACGCCATAGCTCGATACTTCTTCTTCCGGCACTTCCAGCACGGAAATCAGGTTGCCGCCCACTTCGTTATAGGCGTCCACCATCTGCTTCATGCAGCCGGGCGCACCCACCATCAGTTCATCGGGCAGGAAGATCGCAAAGGGTTCATCCCCAACCACTTCGCGCGCGCACCACACGGCATGGCCCAGGCCCATCGCCACTTGCTGGCGCACGGTGACAAGATTGCCTGGCTTGATGCGCGTATCGTCCAGCACCGAGAGGTCCTTGCCCCGGCTGGCCATGGTGGTTTCCAACTCGTAAGCCGTGTCGAAATGCTCCACGATCGCGGTCTTGCCGCGCCCGGTCACGAAAATCAGTTCCTCGATCCCGGCTTCGCGCGCTTCGTCCACCGCGTACTGGATCAGCGGGCGGTCCACGATCGGCAGCATTTCCTTGGGCACCGCCTTCGTCGCGGGCAGGAAACGGGTGCCAAGGCCGGCAACGGGAAAGACGGCCTTGCGGATGGGCTTGCGTGGGCTTGCTGTTGTTTCGCTCATGACGGTGTGTTTCCCATTGTCCTGTTACAGACAAGTTAAGCAGTCTGGGTTTGCGATGACAAGTTCGGCGCACCATTCCCGAGCCAAAATTTGTTGCACCGCAATATTGCCCCTGCGGCGCGGTCAGGCTCTTGCCCCTCACAGCAAACCGGCTAAACCGCCGCGATGGACAAGATCATCATTCGCGGCGGCAAGCGTCTTGCAGGCACGGTACCGGTTTCGGGGGCAAAGAACGCAGCGCTGACGCTGCTGCCCTGCGCGCTTTTGACAGACGAAGCGGTTACCCTGCGCAACCTGCCGCGCCTGGCGGATATCGACGGGTTCCAGCACCTGATGAACCAGTTCGGCGTGTCCACCGCCATTGCCGGCGCGCGCCCGGAAGATTTCGGCCGGGTGATGACGCTCCAGGCCACGCGCCTCACGTCCACGGTCGCGCCCTATGATCTGGTGCGCAAGATGCGCGCGTCCATCCTCGTGCTTGGCCCCCTGCTGGCGCGCGCGGGCGAAGCGACCGTTTCGCTGCCCGGCGGCTGCGCGATCGGCAACCGTCCGATCGATTTGCATCTCAAGGCGCTGGAAGCATTCGGCGCGCATATCGAACTGGCGGCGGGCTATGTCCGCGCGATCGCGCCCGATGGCGGCTTGCCCGGCGGGCGTTACAGTTTCCCGGTGGTATCGGTCGGTGCCACCGAAAACGCGCTGATGGCCGCCGTGCTGGCCAAGGGCAAATCCACCTTGCACAACGCCGCGCGCGAGCCCGAGATCGTCGATCTGTGCAATCTGCTGGTGGCGATGGGCGCGGAGATCGAAGGCATCGGCACTTCGGACCTGACGATCCACGGGGTGGAGCGCTTGCACGGCGCCACTTACATGGTCATGCCCGATCGCATCGAGGCGGGCTCCTATGCGTGCGCGGCCGCGATTACCGGCGGTGAAGTGACGCTGCAGGGCGCCCGGATCGAGGACATGGAAACCACCGTCCAGGCCCTGCGCGATGCTGGCGTTTCGGTGGAGCCGGTGCGCGGCGGCCTGCATATCGCCGCCGATGGCGATCTGCGGCCGGTGACCATTGCCACGGCGCCGTATCCCGGCTTTGCGACCGACATGCAGGCTCAGCTCATGGCAATGCTGTGCCTGGCCAAGGGCTCGAGCATGTTGACCGAAACCATCTTCGAAAACCGCTACATGCACGTGCCCGAACTCAACCGCATGGGCGCGCGCATCGAAACCTCGGGGCGCACGGCTGTGGTGCACGGGGTGGACAAGCTCTCGGGCGCCGAAGTGATGGCTACCGACTTGCGCGCGTCGATGAGCCTGGTGATCGCGGGCCTGGCGGCCGAAGGCGAAACCCAGGTCCACCGCCTCTACCACCTCGATCGCGGCTACGAGCGGCTTGAGGAAAAGCTTGCCCTGCTGGGCGCCGATGTGGAGCGTGTCGGCAGCGATTGAGTCCGTTTGGAGCGCCCATGAAAAAGGGCCGCGCAGACGCACTGCGCGGCCCTTTTTCGTGTCTTGCGCCGGTTCAGGCGGTGGCGTCGTCGCGCCGCTTGCGGCCCAGCAGCAGTCCGGCCACGCTCAGCGCGAGCAGGACCAGCATGCCCGGCTCGGGCACGGCCGTGCCGCCAGTGCTGCTGCTGCTCGTGGAGGACGACGATGGCACTTGCGGATCGCTGGGCGGGACATAGCTGCCGGCATAAGTGCCGACGTGCATTTCCCCGTCCTGCGTCAGGCTGCCGAATACCGCCGAACCCTGGATATAGTTGTACGTGTGCGCGGCCGCCTTGGGCGCCAGGACCGAGCCGCCCCAGGCGGTGGTCAGCGTCAGGTCGGTGGCGTCGACAAAGTTCCAGATGACATGCTGGCCCAGGTTGTTGGTCCCGCCCAGGAAATTGTCATTCAGGTTGATCGTGCTGCCCGACACGTTGACGATCACCGTATCGGCACCATTGGTGTTGAACTGGATCTCACCGATCTTGTCGAGGTCTGCGGCGCTGATCGCAAACACCGCCACGCCGTTGCTGCCCGGCTGCGCATTGAACGTGCCACGATTGCCACTGATCGACAGCGTGCTGTTCGCGCCCTGCTGCGAGAGCTGGTAGGACAGCCCTGTCATGCTGGTCGACATCAGGCTGCCGTCCTGCTGCAGATTGCTCACGAAGGCGGGGTTGCTGGTGCCCAGGTTGGATTGCACGGTATTGGCATTGACGTTGGTGTTGCTGATCGAGCCACCCACCTGCACCGTCTGCGCCGCGCCGTTGAGATTGAACCCGCTCGACACGTTGCCGCCCACGATCGCGCCCGAACCGTTGTTGAGGTTCTTGGCGCCGCCCGTCACATCGCCCACCACCACCAGGCCGGGGCCGGTATAGCTCGACGGGGGCAGGGTGGAGATCAGGTAGTTCGACGAATTGCCGTTGAGGTTGCCGCCCACGAACGTGCGACCTTCCACTTCGGAAGACGACGTGAGGTTGCCCAGCACCACCAGGTTATAGACCTTGAGCGCATCGAGGCCCACGGGGGTGGAAGCGGCAATGGCCTGGAAGGGCAACGCAATCGCGGCGAGGGCGGCAACGGCAGCGGTTGTCCGGAAACGGGCTGGCATGGCGAATCAATGTCCTGTCGCATGGGGGCGGACGCGTACGGCGCGCGCCTCCCTGCGGCCAGATCGTGGCCGAACGCAACAGCGAACTTCGTGCTGTGCCTTGTCGGCACAACTCTTTGACAAGATTTAACGTTTCGCTGGCTTGGCCGCTCAACCGCCGGCGCGCGCGCTCAAGATATCGACCTGCGCGCGGATGGGGGAAATGTCATAGCCGCCAGCCGCTGCCTTGGCCGCGATTTCGAACGGATTGGCGCCATTGGCCGCCTGCGCCAGTGCCCAGAGCAGCGTGGAGCGGGTGCCCGAGCGGCAATAGGCGAGGACCGGCACCTCGCCGGCCTGCGCCAGCGCCTGCTGCAGGGCTTCCACCTGGGGCATGGAAAATCCCGCATGGGTCACGGGTATCGCCACATAGGCGATGCCGGCCGCCTGTGCTGCCTGGGCAATCTGTGCGCCGGGGGTCTGGTCGTCGGATTCGTCCTCGGGCCGGTTGTTGACGATCAGCCCCACACCCAGCGCCTTGGCCTCGGCCACGTCGGCAACGGTGATCTGCGGGCTGGCCAGGAACTGGCTGTCGATCTGGCGAAACTGAGACATGGCAATACCTTGCTAGCAGTGAGTGGGGGCCGTGGGCTCAGGCTGCTTTTCGCGCGCGGCGGCGGCGGCCAGCAATGTTGAGCAGTTCGACGAACACCGAAAAGCCCATCGCGGCATAGATATAGCCCTTGGGAATGTGAACGCCAAACCCATCGGCGAGCAGCACCAGTCCGATCATCACCAGGAACGCGAGGGCCAGCATCACCAGCGACGGGTTCTTCTCGATGAACTTGGCCAGCGGATCGGCGGCCAGCATCATCAGCGACACGGTGGTGATCACGGCGGCAAACATGATCGGCACCTGGTCGGTCATGCCCACGGCCGTCAGGATCGAATCGACCGAGAACACCAGGTCGAGCAGGATGATCTGCACGATCGTGCCGGTGAAATTGGCGGTCGCTGCCTTGGCCGTGCCCGCCCCGCCATGGCCCTTCTGGTCGAGCAGCTCGCCGCTCGGCTCGGGATCGAGCGTATGGTGGATTTCCTTGGTCGCTTTCCACAGCAGGAACAGCCCGCCCGCCACCAGAATCAGGTCGCGGCCGGAAAACGCGGTCTCGAACGTCGGTTCGCCATGGGCGCCAGGGCCGCCGCTCAGGCCCAGGTCGAACAGCGGCTGCTGCAGTGTCACGATCCAGCCGATCAGCGACAGCAGCGCCAGCCGCAGGACCAGTGCCAGCGCCAGGCCGATGCGCCGGGCGCGGGCTTGCTGGTGCGCCGGCAGCTTGTTCGACAGAATCGCGATGAACACGAGATTGTCGATGCCCAGCACGATTTCGAGCAGCACCAGCGTGACATAGGCCGCCCAGGCGGCGGGACTGGTAAGGAGAGCGAGAAGGTCCATGGTGCGCTTGTGCCGGATCGTTCAGGCTGCGGCAAGGCAGATAGGCCATGAAACCGCGGCACTTTTGTCACGAATCATGGCCAAGATCGACATTCTGCGACCAAATCGCGGAAGGCTGTCGATTCTGTTCGCGCATCGCCTTTTTCTTCGTTATAGTCTTTCGCGCAATGGAGAGGGCCGGCCCTAAAGCCCGGCACGTCGTCCTTGTCGTGCCATCTGGTCTCCGCGTCCGGCCAATGGCGCCGGGAATTTGGGGCGGATTGTAAGGTTTATTGGGTTTTATGGGTTTTGATAGAGGGCGGCGTGGTCGCGGACGCGACAAGCGCGACGGTTTCGGCGACGACGGCGGTTTCGATCCCTACGGCGGTGGCGGCGGTTTTGGCGGCGGCTACGATCGCGGCGGCTTTGGCGGCGGTGATCGCGGTGGCTTTGGCGGCGGCAATCGCGGCGGTGGCTTCGGCGGTGGTGACCGCGGTGGCTTCGGCGGCGGTGATCGCGGCGGCTTTGGCGGCGGCAATCGCGGCGGCGGCTTCGGCGGCCCGCGCGGTGGCGGCGGCGGCGGTGGCGGCATGCCCGCCCAGGTCGTTGGCACCGGCAAGGGTGTGGTCAAGTTCTTCAACGGCCAAAAGGGCTTCGGCTTCATTCAGCGTGAAGACGGCGGCGAAGACGTGTTCGTCCACATCAGTGCCGTGGAACGCGCCGGTCTCGAAGGCCTGGCCGAAGGCCAGACGCTGGAATTCAACCTGGTCGATCGCGGTGGCAAGATTTCTGCCGCCGACCTTCAGGTTGTGGGCGATGTCATCCCCGTCGCGGCCAAGCCGGCTGCCCCGCAGCGCCAACTGACCGGTGAAAAGGCCACTGGCACGGTCAAGTTCTTCAACAGCATGAAGGGCTTCGGCTTCATCACCCGTGATGATGGCCAGCCTGATGCGTTCGTGCACATCAGCGCGGTTGAACGTTCGGGCCTGCGCGAGCTGAACGAAGGCGACAAGCTGGAGTTCGACCTTGAAGTTGATCGACGAGGCAAGCACTCGGCGGTCAACCTGGTGCCGCGCCAGGATTGATCCCGGCCGCATTGCCCTTGGGTCATGATTGACCCGGGGCCTTGCCTCACCACATACGCGTGCAAATGGCGGTCCGCTGGGCCGCCATTTGTCGTTTCATCTCTCCCGATCCCATCACTGTTTTCCTTGGAATTCACAGGAGCATTGCCCATGTCCATCACCCCGCTCATGCCCGTCTATCCCCGGTGCGGTGTGCGCCCGGTGCGCGGCGAACACTGCCACCTGATTTCCGAGGACGGCACGCGCTATCTCGATTTCGCCAGCGGCATCGCGGTCAACCTGCTGGGCCACTCGCATCCGCACCTGATCGGCGCCCTGCAGCGCCAGGTCGAAACGCTGATTCACGTGTCCAATCTCTATGGCAGCCCGCAGGGTGAGCGTCTGGCCCAGCGCCTGGTGGACTTGACCTTTGCCGACACCGTGTTCTTCACCAATTCCGGGGCCGAGGCGGTGGAATGCGCGATCAAGACGGCGCGGGCCTATCACCAGTACCACGGTGAAAATCCCGACCGGTTCGAGATCATCACCTATCGCAATGCCTTCCACGGCCGCACGATGGGCACGATCAGCGCGTCGGACCAGGACAAGATGCACAAGGGCTTCATGCCCCTGCTGCCCGGTTTCCACTATGTCGATTTCAACGACCTGGAAGCGACCAAGGCGCTGATCGGCCCGCACACCGCCGGCATCCTGGTCGAACCGATCCAGGGCGAGGGTGGCATTCGCGCCGGCACTGAGGAGTTCATCAAGGGGCTGCGCGCGCTGTGCGACGAGCACGACCTGGTGCTGATCTTTGACGAAGTGCAGTGCGGCGTGGCGCGCAGCGGCACGATGTTCGCCTATGAGCAGTATGGCGTGGCGCCCGATGTCATGGCGATCGCCAAGGGCATTGGCGGCGGCTTCCCGCTCGGCGCGTGCCTGGCCAGCGAAAAGGCCGCGCGCGGCATGGTCTTTGGCACGCACGGCAGCACCTACGGCGGCAATCCGCTGGCCATGGCAGCGGGCGAAGCCGTGCTGGACGTCGTCGCCAATCCCGAATTCCTGGCGCAAGTGCGGGCGACGGGCGATCGCCTCAAGACGCGGCTTGAACAGTTCATCGGCAATTATCCCGATCTGTTCGAACTGGTGCGGGGCAAGGGCCTGATGCTGGGCGTCAAGTGCAAGATGGAGACGCGCCCGTTCGTTGCCCATATGCGCGACAACCACCAGTTGCTCACGGTTTCGGCCGGCGACATGACGTTCCGTATCCTGCCGCCGCTGGTGATCGACGACAGCCATATCGATGAATTCATGGACAAGCTTTCGGCCGCCGCGGCCAGCTACAGTCCTCCGGCTCCTGCGGTGTAAGGCGAGCAGCGATGAACAGGCACTTCCTCAATCTCTCCGATGCCGGCGGCGATTCCGTTGCCGCCATGCTGGCCGACGCGCTCGATCGCAAGGGCGCACGCGCGGCCTGGCCCAAGGGGCGGACCGATGCCGATGCGCCGCTGGCCGGCCATGTGCTGGCCATGGTGTTTGAGAAGAACTCCACCCGCACGCGCGTGTCGTTCGACGTGGCGATGCGCCAACTGGGCGGCTCGGCCGTGATTCTCGACGCCGGCACCACGCAATTGGGCCGGGGCGAGACCATTGCCGACACGGCGCGTGTGCTCAGCCGCATGGCCGACGCCATCATGCTGCGGACGGACGATCATGCCAAAGTCGAGGAACTGGCCCATTACGCCAGCGTTCCTGTCATCAATGGGCTCACCGATCTTTCCCATCCCTGCCAGATCATGGCCGATCTGCTGACCGTGATCGAACACGGCAAGGCGCTGCCCGGACTGGAAGTGGCCTGGCTGGGCGACGGCAACAACGTGCTGCACTCGATCATCGAGGCCGCTGGCCTGATGAAGTTCAACGTGCGAATCGGCGTGCCGGAAGGCTATGACTGCGACGCCGGCTTCATCGCCCGCGCGCAGGCCCAGGGCGCGGGCGTAACGATCCATCGCGATGCCAGCGCTGCGGTGGCCGGGGCAGACGTGGTTGTCACCGACACCTGGATTTCCATGGGCCAGGCCCATGCCGAGGCGAAGCTTGCCGCCATGGCGCCATTCCAGGTCAACGAGGCTCTCATGGCCAAGGCCAAGGGTGATGCGCTGTTCCTTCACTGCCTGCCGGCCCACCGCAACGAGGAAGTGACCGACGCGGTGATCGATGGCCCGCGCTCGGTGGTGTGGGACGAGGCGGAAAACCGCATTCATGCGCAAAAGTCGGTTTTGCGCTGGGTATTTGGGCAGATCTGAGCGGATTGCCCCGAAACGAAGGATTCCATGACAGAATACACCGAAACCGGATTCGACCAGGTGCTGCAATTCACCGTTCCCGCGCGCGATGCGCGGGGGCGGGTGGTGCGCCTTGGTCCCGTGCTCGATACCATTCTTTCGGCGCACGCCTATCCCGCGCCGATCCGCAACCTGCTGGCCGAGGCCTTGACGCTGACGGCGCTGCTTGGCGCCCTGCTCAAGGACGACGATGGCCAGTTGACCATGCAGGCGCAGACCCGCGACGGCGTGGTGGAACTGCTGGTGTGCGACTATCGCGGTGGAGAATTGCGCGGCTATGTACGCCACGATCGGGCGCGGCTTGACGAGCTTGGCCCGCATCCTTCGCTGCACGCTTTGTTCGGCGACGGCTATCTGGCGATTACGTTCGATCTGGCCAGCAGCGACCAGCGTTACCAGGGGATCGTGCCGCTAGAAGGTGACAGTCTTGCCCGCGCCTGCGAGAGCTATTTCTTCCAGTCCGAGCAAGTGCCGACGCTGATCCGCGTGGGCGTTCACCACGAGAACGGACACACTGTCGCTGGCGCTCTGCTGGTGCAGCACTTGCCCGATGGCGAAGACGGGCGCGAGCGGCTCCATGCGCGGCTCGATCATCCCGAATGGGAACACGTTGCGGCGCTGGCCGGATCGCTGACCGAAGCGGAACTGACCGATCCCGAGCTGGGGCTGGAAAGCCTCGTCTGGCGCCTGTTTCACGAAGAAAGCGAAGTGCGCGTCACCAAGGGCACGAGCCTTACCCGCGGATGTCGCTGTACGGCCGAACACTATCGCGATCTGTTGGGCCGTTTTGGCGCGGCCGAACGCGCGGAAATGGAAAACGAGGATGGCGTGATCGTGGTCGATTGCGCGTTTTGCTCGAAAGAGTTTCCGCTTCGTTTCGATTGATCTCCGCGTGAAACGGGCAGGTCTTCATTTGCCGCGCGCCGGCGCTATATTGCGAAGACCGGCGCGCACCGCGCGATCGGGGTGGAGAGTGGGCTGATGACATACCGGCTTGCATTGCGCCGCCTGTTTGCCGCAGCGACCCTGGGATTGTCCCTGGCGTGGGTCGCCCCGGCCGATGCACAGCGGTCTGCGCCCAGGCTCACGATGCTTGATCGCATCGTGGCGGGGCAGTGGCAGGTACACACGCGCGAAGCTGGCGGCTTCGATGGCCGTTTGTGCCTGGCCGACGGGCGCCCGTTGATACAGCTGCGCCATCCGGGGCAGGTATGCCGCCAGTTCATTGTGCAGGATGAGGCCAACGCCGTCTCGGTCAGCTACACCTGCGGGTCGGCGGGATCGGGGCTGACGCGCATCCGCTTTGAAAACGAACGGCTTTTGCAGATCGAAGCGCAAGGCATCGCCCAGGGCCTGCCATTTGCCTTCAACGCCGAAGCCCGCCGACTGGGCGATTGCACCCGTTGACCACGCCGGTGCTTGCCTGCGTCGAGCGAGGGGGCTAGCCCGGTGGACATGACCGAACCTATTTTGCCTTCATCTTCCGGCGCATCGCCGGCGCCGCTGGCCGTGGTCCTGCTGTCTGGCGGCCTCGATTCCATGGTCTGCGCAGCACTCGCCCAGGAAAAGGGCTTCCGCGTGCTGGCCCTGACGATCGATTACAACCAGCGCCACCGCGTGGAGCTCGATGCGGCCCGCGTGATCGCCGCGCGCCTGCAGGTGGAACGGCATGTGATCCTGCCCATGGACCTGCGCCAGTTCGGCGGCTCTGCCCTGACCGCCGCGATCGACGTGCCCAAGGATGGGCTTACCGACGATATCCCGATCACCTATGTGCCGGCGCGCAATCTGGTGTTCCTGTCGCTCGCCCTTGCCTGGGCGGA
>Ga0105250_10001867_pt1 | contig 10968 bp, 11 predicted proteins | sample KBSS54metaG_FD_80425 | JGI IMG/M metagenome (GOLD analysis project Ga0105250, IMG submission 80425) | Switchgrass rhizosphere microbial communities from Kellogg Biological Station, Michigan, USA - KBS S5-4 metaG | ecosystem: Host-associated > Plants > Roots > Rhizosphere > Soil | place...
AGTTTACTTCCTAATTATGAATTTGAAATAAATGATTGAAAAAAGCAGCTATTACTTAAAATAGCTGCTTTTTTCCTTACTGTCTACGAATATTTAGACAAGTAATCTATCCTATTACCTGATTTTTCTTTTGTATATATAAATATAAAACACTTGCTATGACGACAATTGTGCCACCAAAATAGAGGCCATACTTCGTCGCAAGTTCTACAATCGCCTCGATGTGTTTACCAAACATAGAACCAAGCATAAAATAAAGCAACGTCCACATAAATCCCGTCGTGTATGAATACAAAGCATATATTTTAAATGACATACGACTCATACCAACCAAATAAGGAACAATATGTCTAACGACAGGTATAAAATAACTTGTTACTAATGCATAATGTCCATATTTACCAATCATTTCTTGTGATTGTAAAAGATACTTCGCCTTTTTCTTTTTCATCAATTTATCAAGTACTTTATCACCAAAAACCTTTCCAAGTATATATCCTAAAGAGAGGCCGGATACGACACCTAAATAGGTTAATAAAAATGCTGGAATTACACTTAGTATGCCTACTGACGATACAAACCCACCACTCATCACAATCATTTCATCTGGAATTGGCATACCTACAATCCCAAACCATAAACAAAAGAATAAAGCCGCATAGCCATACTGCTCAATATAGGATAACAATTCATGTAATTCCATTAGGCGTATGACCTCCTAGCCTTTTTCTACAACTAAGAACATGTGCTGGAGGAAGATTCAACCAAACCTTTTTTAGTGAAATTTCCTGAAAAAAGGTTTGGATAAATGCTTTCCTTGCAAGCGAATATTGAAACGTAATAAACTCGCCGTCCTCACTTAATGACTCCATTACACTGGATAAAATACGAGATGATACTTCCGTTGGTAAGGATGTAAAAGGTAACCCTGATAATACATAATCAACCTTCTCTATTTGTAACTCCTTTATATATTTCTTTATGTTCTCAGCTGATCCATGTATAACCAAAACGTTTGGATCGTCCTTAAACTGCTTCTGTAACTTTTTGAAAAAAACTTCATTAATTTCAATCAAGATAAATATTGTATGTTCTTTTTTTCTCTTTATAATCTCTCTCGTGAATGATCCTGTTCCAGGTCCCAATTCTAGAATATACTTTGCTTCTTCGAAATTAATCGCGCCTACCATCTTTTTGGCTAATATGTTAGAACTAGGTGCAATTGCTCCAGTATTCTTTGGATGTTTCACAAATTCGGTTAAGAATGTAATAAGTTGCATCTCTAACCTCTCCCGTTCATTCAATATCGTCTAATATAGCTCCAAGTATAACTATCATTTTTTAAAAAATAACATGGAAATTTCTTAAGATTTTATGAAGAAATAAAAAACAGCTACCGCCTATAGCGATAGCTGCTTCCTTCATTACTTCGCGCTCACAATTTTATAGTAAGAACGAACTGTTAAGAAGTAATATCCAATGTAAATTACACTATATACTCCGATACTAATTAGTAGTGGGATTAATATTTCAAATGGTAGCAAGTTTGATAAGCCTTTTAATGCAAATAAACTGTGGCAAATCCCTACTACTAATGGAATTGTAAAGATAAAGCTTACTTGTTTTGCAATTGCTTTTTTCATTTCTTGTTTTGTAACCCCGACTTTACGTAGTACAACGTAACGATCGCGGTCTGCACTTGCTTCTGTTAGCTGTTTGAAGTAAATGATAGAGCCTGTTGCTAGTAAGAAGACAAGTCCTAAGAATAGACCGATAAACATCATTAATCCTGTTGCTTCCAGCATACCATGGAAACCAGTGTAGAAATCATTGAAAGGTCGCGCAACTTCTGATTCTCCAGCTGGCATCACTTTCTTTAATTTCTCTGTTAGCACTTTACTATTCCTCTCATCTTTTACATCGATATTTTTAACGATACGTGTGTCAGCTACTGCCTTCGCACTCTTATATACTTCATCTGGTACAACAACGAATAGTTCTCCTAAGTTCGTTATATTACGTCCTTCAGCACCTTTAATCGTTAATGTTTTCGCTTCATTACCAATCGGGAATACCGCTTTATTCCCTTTATATACAGTGCTGAACTCCTGCCCTTCAATATACATACCATCAAATACGAATGCCTCGTTAGCCGCCAAACTTACAGCCTCTATATCCATATTCTTTGCTATGTTATTAAATGCTGATTGCGATACAAGCTGATATTTCTCGGTAACTAAATAATTTGTATTCATACCCATATCTGCTTTTTCGCCTTTAAACTTCCCTTTAACAGGAACCATTTCTATTTCGAATTGGTTCGTTACAGGATGCTTCTGTTTCTCTTCACCCAAAATCGCATTTACTTTATTGTCAAGTGCCGCATCCTTTTTCTCGTAAGAATAACTGTGCGGCGCATAACCTTTCGTTTGTTTAAACGTGTTGTAATACATCGTAACAGACGTACCAACTGCAGTTAATGTTACCGCACTTAATATTGCAATAGTTGCTAGAGATTTTGCATTTCCTTTAATGCGGTACAGTAACTGTGACGTCGTTACCATGTTCATACCGTTATAGAAAGATGATTTCTTATGTCTTGCTCGTTTTAATACAAACACTGTAAAGAACATAAATAGTAAGTACGTACCAAGTACTGTTGCAAGTAGAATGTAAAGCGCAACTGTCATAAAGTCTGCATATTTAATAGCTTTAATATACATCAGTGATAAGAAATAACCTGAACCAATTAAACAAACTGAAATCAATGCCATAATCATTGATCCTTTTGGCATCGCTTCCCCTTCACGCTCCGCACGGAAAAGCTCAATTAATTTAAAGCGATAGATTAAACGATATCCTTGCAGTGATGTATAAAGGATAATCACAAAAAAGATAATTGCTGTATCAATAATTGCTCCCATTGGTACTTCAAAGTGAACATTTAAGTTTAGTCCCATCATACTTACTAATAACTCAAGGAATAACTTCGAAAGTACACTACCAATTGCAATCCCGATTACTAATGACATCAAACCCATCAGCATATTTTCATAAAATAACATTTTACCAATTTGTCTTTTTCGAATTCCTAGTAGTGAATAGAGTCCAACTTCTTTTTTACGTTTCCGTGTAAAGAATCCGTTAGAGTATATAATAAATACCGCTACGAAAATAATTAGCATCACACTGGAAACTTGGAATGCTCCACTAATTTTCTTAGAACCTTCCGCTGCCTTTTCCATTTGTGAATTATACTGAAGTGCCTTAAATGTAAAATAAATGACGATGCTAAAGATCATCGATGCAAAATATAAAAAGTAATCTTTAAAGTTCCGCTGTATATTGCGGAGGGCAATGCTAGATAACGTCATCCATTGCACCTCCGGAAATTGCGGACATTACGTCTACTACTTGTTGGAAGAATTGTTTACGAGTTAATTCCCCGCGGTGCAATTCTTTATATAACTCTCCATCCTTAATGAAGATAACTCGTTTACAATAACTTGCCGCAAACGCATCATGCGTTACCATTAAAATTGTTGAATTATCATATTCATTTAATGACTTCATACTTTCTAATAAGTCTGTTGCTGATTTTGAATCAAGAGCTCCTGTTGGCTCGTCCCCAAAAATCATACTTGGATTTGTAACGATTGCACGTGATGCTGCGCAGCGCTGCTTCTGTCCACCCGATACTTGGTATGGGAATTGACTTAAAATATGGTCAATACCAAACTTCTTCGCAATTTCAAGAACGCGGCGATCAATTTCATTTGCTTTCACTTTTGATAACGCAAGTGGTAATGCAATGTTCTCTTTCACCGTTAGCGTATCTAATAAGTTATAATCTTGGAAAATGAATCCTAAATGATCACGGCGGAACAATGCTAATTTATCATCATTCATTTTCACAATGTCTTTCCCATCAATTAAAATCTCACCGCTCGTTGCATTATCAATTGTAGAAAGAACATTTAAAAGAGTCGTTTTACCAGATCCAGAAGGTCCCATAATTCCAACGAATTCACCTTCTTGCACTTGTAAGTTAATACCTTTTAACGCTTCAAATTTATTTCCACCTGTATCATATACTTTTTTAATATTTTTCGCTTCTAACACTGTTTTCATCTCTATATCCCTCACTTCTTCTATTCTCTATTTTCACTATATCTAACTCCTACTCTTGCCACTATCGATGTTTCTTACACAAACATGACAGTTATGTAAGGGCGCTTATATAACTACAGATTGAAAAACCACATAACACCTAATCTTTAAGTGGGAAAGAGCATTCGGCCATGCGTAGAAGCGATTAGTGCCTTTTTCAGCCCCATGCCACGTGAAAACGAAGGTAGAAAGTGAGTGGGGATTCGCTTGTGTATGCATAACCGCGTTTTATATGTTGGTAAATCAAAATGAATATATATACTAGTAGAAAAACACACATTTAACTTTATGAAATAACTACTTTGTTACTATAGCACCCGGCTAACATACCATCTATTCATTCTCCTTACACGAACATTACATTTCTGTAAGGTTAAAAAATCCGGTACTGATGATTCAGCACCGGATTCCTTATGAAAGAGTAATATGAGTGATGTACTTAAGCTATACACATAAAGCAACTAACTCCTGTGCTTGATCTTGAAGAGCTCGCTCTCGAAATTCTCCATTCTTTCCAAAGTTATTCTTTTACAGGAATAACTGCACCTTTATATTCCTTATTAATAAAGTCTTCAATTTCTTTCGAATGCAATACTTCTACAAGTGCTTTAATTTCTTTTTTATCTTTATCGCCTTTGCGAACGGCGACTACGTTTACATATGGAGAATCATTACCTTCAATCGCGATTGCATCTTTCCTTGGATTTAATTTTGCATCAATTGCATAGTTAGCGTTAATTAAAATAGCATCGCCTTCTTTATTGTTATACATTTGTGCTAATAAACCAGGCTCAATGTCTGTTTTGAATTTCAAATTTTTCGGGTTTTCTGCAATATCTTTTACGGTTGCTTTTACAGGTTCTATACCATCTTTAATTTTCAAAATACCTTCTTTTTGTAAAATCGCTAAACCACGTCCATGATCAGTAATTGCATTACTCATAATAATTGTTGCTCCATCTGGAAGCTCTTTTAGGTTTTTATATTTTTGAGAATATATACCGATTGGTTCTATGTGTATTTTCCCAGCTACTTCAAAATCATATTTTTTATCTTTCATTTCTTTCTCTAAGTATGGAAGGCCTTGGAAATAGTTCGCATCTATTTCTTTATTCGCTAATGATTTATTTGGTAATACGTAGTCTTGGAATTTTTCAATTTCTAGTTTTACACCTTTTTTCTCAAGTAACGGTTTTGCTTTTTCTAAAATAACTGCATGCGGTACATTAGAAGCACCAACAACAAGCTTATTTTCACTTTTTCCTCCACAAGCAGCTAAACCAAAAATTGCCGTTGTAATAAGTGCTGATAGTAATAGTTTTTTCATGTTGTAAACACCCTTCTTCTTTTTTATGTATTTATTTTTTATCAATTCACGTTGTAACAAAATCACTAATCCATTGAATTAGGAAAACAACGAGTACTACACAAATTGTTGCAATGATTGTCACATCGTTATTCCTGCACTGAAATCCTTCTAAATAATCAAGTTTCCCTTTTCTACCAGCACTGATAACACCAGCCATTGCTGTATAGTCGTTATGGTAATACCAACTACTGGTGCTAGTAAGGATTCTAGAATTAATACCTTCCCAATAATCGTGCTCGTTTTGCTCCTATTGCTTTTAAAGCTCCAATAATTAAAGCTGGCAGTTCTGCACTTACCCCACGGAGAATCTTCGTAAACGGAATCGATAAAATAACTAAACATTCAAAATATCGAATGTATTATAGGATAAATATTACCATCGACTGTATAAATCGCTCTGTTTTCTCACAGAATATCCTTCACTCTCATTCGAACAACAAAAAACCCTTCTGCTTTTAGAATGAGCAGAAAGGTTTATATGCATATATCAACATTATCCCTTCCTCTCATCTCTCAAAGCATTTGCTTTGCAGGAATTAGCACCATTTCAACGTAAAAGTTGATGGTTGCTGGGTTTCACAGGGCACAGTCCCTCCACCTCTCTTGATAAGAGAAATCAGATTTAATTTTCATCCGATTTGAAATTTATGAAATTGTCTATATTTTATGAATTGAATTCTATCAATATACACTCGTTATATCAATAGGAATTTTCGCAAAAAACAAAACTTCAAAATATTAGCTTGATGGGTATGGGGTAGCACCTCTTATAAATCCCTTAACCAAAACCACTCATTTTATACTTCCTCTAGATTCATTGTTATACAGTAGCACGGTAATACTAGAAAGTATTGCAATAACTACAAAAGTAAATATCCTATAGCTCGATATCACAGCAGTACCTATAAGAAAGGCAGGAATGACTGCCAGAATCATGCCGCCAAACATACCAAGAAAAGCTCCCATACTCTGTTTCACTACTTGCGTTTCTGACACCCAATCATAATAAGCAAATCGGTTATTAATAAAAATCCCCCATACTGCTGAAAAAAATGAATATATGATTGGAGTTATTACGATTAAAATTGAAGTCCAAATACCTGGATTTAAACCTATAATCATAAGGATAGCGCTAATAATTGATGTAGGTATGCTGAGTGAAAGATTCATGAGAATCTTACTGTCATAAATCATTTTCGGTGTAAGAGGCAATGACTTGATAATCCATACGTTTTTCCCCTCGAGCGACAATGACACACACGTTGTACACGTCATTGCAATCATTGCTGAAATAACAAATGGAGCAACCTTTTGTAAAAGCGTTTCGATTCCAGGATATCCAATAAATTGACTTGGCCCTACTATAACGACTGCAAGTGAGAATATGACTGCCATGACAACTCCCATACCGATATTAATTACATATACTGTAGAAGAAAAGAAACGCTTCCGTTCTTTTTTATATAATGCAATCAACACTTTTTCTTTCTTCATATGATCAATCTTGTAATCGGAACGCGTATGATACGTAGAAACTCCTGTATTGATTTGCTTATATTTAAGCGAGAGTATTTTTACAAAAAGATAATACCAAATAACTGATATGCTGACAAAAAGAATAAAAGCTCCTATATTCGCATCGACAATTGCTTTTTGAAAAATGTTAGCTAGCGGATACACTTTAGTCAATTGTTCCGAAAGGACTGCTCCAATCCCTTCCAAATCAGTCAGGCTATATTTCGTATTTCCCTGCTTGAACATAAAGTAGCCAAATATAATAATTGCCATAAAACTTAAAACGGTAGTGACTCGATTCGCATGTCTAAACTTAGATGCTATCGCCGTAATGCATGCACCAAAAACAGCCGCAATTGTTGTTGGAATTAAAGATACTGTAAACAGAGTTATGATCCACATTACATAGAAAGATATTGACGGATTCTCATATATACAATAAATAATCCCCATCGGTAGCATGATGACCATTGAAAAGACAGTATTTAATACGTACAAATACAAAAATCTACTAGCAATAATCGTATCTACACGAATCGGTAAAGACATAACAAAATCATAATCCTTAAAGGCAAAAATTTCACCATTCGCCTTAAACATAGTGAAAAACAAAACTAATATACTGCTAATAACAAATGCATAGACCGGAATGACTTCTCCTATCCCAAGTTTGATTAATCCATATGCCCCGCTTCCACAATATAGCATCAACATGACAAAAACCAATGCAATGGTTGCTGAAATTAAAATTTTATTCTGCTTCTTTTTCTTATCTTTTTCATATTTAAACGTATTGAGGCCGAGCTGCGTGATGAAACGAATTTTTAAAAGGGCCAGCATATTACTTCTCATCGGCAAGCACCTTCATAAAGAGCTCTTCTAATGAATTTCCCTTGATTAAAGACTTTACTTCCCCCGAGATTGCTAGTTTCCCTTTGTGAATCATCGCTATCTTATTGCATAACTTCTCTGCTACATCTAATACATGAGTAGAAAAGAAAATCGCACTGCCTGATTCACAAAGTTCCTTCATCATCCCCTTAAGTACAAGAGCCGCCTTTGGATCGAGACCAACAAAAGGCTCATCTAAAACTAATAATTTTGGATGATGCACAACTGCTGATATAATCGCTACTTTTTGTTTCATACCGTGTGAGTAGGAGGATATTAAATCCCCCAAATATGGTGTAATCTCAAAAGCATCTCCATATGTTTGTATCCGTTCTTCTCTGTCCTTTACAGACACCCCAAAAACATCCGCCACAAAGTTCAAATATTGAATCCCTGTTAGTTGTTCATATAAATCTGGATTATCAGGAATGTATGCCATGACCTTCTTACACGTAATCGGGTCCTTTTTTACTGAATGCCCATCAACAAAAATTTCGCCCTCCTCAAAGTCTATAACACCTACTAGCGACTTAATCGTCGTACTTTTCCCAGCGCCATTATGTCCAATAAACCCAAAAATATCTCCCGCTTGAACAGTTAAACTCAAATCATCTACTGCTTTTTTGCCACCTTTGTAGGTTTTGCTAAAATTTATGATTTCTAACATACTCTCTCCCCCAAACGATTTAGACTCACATATAACAAAACTGAATATTCAGACCTATATAATTAAAATGATACGCAATAAGACTTCATCCTCACCACATATCATTACTTGCAAACGTCCTTACAGAATCGTATCTACTATTTATAGTTGTTCCTTTTTATATAAAATATAAGAATATCCATTCGTCAACACCACAGCTACTAGTATCATTGTAAGCATCATATAAGACCTCCAACTAGCTGGCACAACAATACTTACGATCATCATAAGTCCTAAAATTACAAATACCTTCCCACTAAAACGGTGTGTTTTGCGCCATACTTCTTCATTACTCAATGTCCATGGGTTACGCATACCCACAAAGAAATTCGGTTTACACTGCGGTAAATAATTACCAATAATTAAAAATAAAATTCCAACAAGTAATTCGGGGACCCGATTAATAAATAATTTATAACCTAAGCCATTTGTAATGATATCTATGTTTCCGATAAATAAGACAACTAGCAGGCTATTATTTATCATCATCAAAGCTTTAGAAAACTTTTCATAGTTTTCTTTCTTTGGATCAATTTTTTGTAAAACATTTAGAAATACATAACAACCAATCATGATACCAACCATAGACATCATTCCAGTTAATTTCGAAGAAAATCCATCAGCGGTCCCGCCGCTCCAATGGGTTGCGATTGTATCTGGCAAGTATGGCCAAGAAATTGCCCATGCTACACATGTTATAAGAATTAGTATGATTGCCAAAAGATGCTTTTTCATTTCCCCTCTCCCCCTTTATTCGTAAACGTAAACACCCAAGTTAATAAATCTTGAAAAACAGTAGTATTTAAGGAATACACAACAAATTGTCCTCTTTTTTCATCTTGTATAAGTTCCGCGTTTTTAAGTGCACTTAAATGATGTGAAATACTTGGCTTTGTCATATTGAAGTGTTCGGCGATTTCTCCAGCCGTTAAATCGCCTTCTTTTAATAAATCTAATATTTTTCGCCTTGTTGGATCTGCTAATGCTTTAAATGCTTGGTTCAATGTCTTTCTTCCTTTCACTAATTAGACATTTAGATATTTATCTAAATGTTAAAATAAAAAACGTTTATTGTCAATTAAATCCATAACCCTTTTTGCTTTTTCCACTTTTATCCTATACTGTTTACTAGCACTCGTTTCAAGGTAATGAAAAGACAAGAAACACATGGTACACTATAGCTACAATTGTTTTTTAGGAGGAATATACATATGTATAAAATTTTAATTGTTGAAGACGATCCAAATATCTCATCTTTACTTCAGTCTCACATTCAAAAATATGGTTATGAGGCTGTTGTCGCTGATAACTTTGATGATATTATGGATTCTTTTAATAGAGTGAAACCACACCTAGTACTTCTAGATGTCAACTTACCGAAGTTCGATGGCTTCTACTGGTGCCGTCAAATTCGTCATGAATCTACTTGCCCGATTATTTTCATTTCTGCTCGTGCTGGTGAGATGGAACAAATTATGGCGATTGAAAGCGGTGCGGATGATTATATTACAAAACCATTCCACTACGATGTTGTAATGGCGAAAATTAAAGGTCAATTACGCCGTATTTATGGTGATTATGCTCCAAATATTTCTGAGCGTATTGTTGAAGTAGAAGGTTTGAAATTATTTCCTGAACGACCAGAAATCCATTTTGGAACGGGGCAAGTTCTTCTTACAAAGAAAGAAGCTATCTTGGCGGAAATGTTATTATCGAAACACCCTCGTACAGCAAACCGCGAAGATCTATTAGCTGCACTTTGGGACGATGAAAGCTTCGTTGAAGAAAACACATTGAATGTAAACATTACACGTCTTCGTAAGAAATTTAATGAGCTTGGTATTGAAAATGCAATTGAAACAGTACGCGGATTAGGGTATCGTTTTAACGCAACTTGGAGTGAATAAGAATGAAGTTATTTTTGCGTGATCATTTTGCGTTTTTTCTATTATATGCACTAAACTTCGGTATCATTTTTATTCTCTATGATGCTGTAGATGGATTCCAAAACAACAAATTCTACTTTATTGTATTAAGCTTATATTTATTTATTTGCTTTCTCGCTTATCGCTATGTTCGCAACCGCAGAATGTACCACAGATTAAGTGAGCCACCAGAAAAAATGGAAGATGCGTTTATTGAAAGAGCAACTGCCCCAATGCCACACGGCGTAAATGAGCTTGTTCGGACTCAGTATCGTCTATTCCAAAAAGAACTGCAATCATATGAAGTCAAACAACAAGAACACCAATTGTTTATTAATCACTGGGTACATCAAATGAAAACGCCAGTTTCTATTATGCAGCTGATGGTACTA
>Ga0105250_10001872_pt1 | contig 10934 bp, 20 predicted proteins | sample KBSS54metaG_FD_80425 | JGI IMG/M metagenome (GOLD analysis project Ga0105250, IMG submission 80425) | Switchgrass rhizosphere microbial communities from Kellogg Biological Station, Michigan, USA - KBS S5-4 metaG | ecosystem: Host-associated > Plants > Roots > Rhizosphere > Soil | place...
CTATCGCGGCCCAGGCTACGGCGTTACAGGTCATGGCGGATTGGAAAGCAACCTTTAAGATAGAGAATGTAACCTCCGGGTAGCACATTCAAGGCTTGAACTTAGGGCCGGGAAAGTATCCCCTTGACAGATAGTAAGTCAGGTGGTACAATCTCGGCCTTTGCTGTCTGTAAGGTATGCGAAAAAATAAATACAAATAATTCCAGTTTCGGTATTGACACTTACTAACCCAGGGGATATAGTGACTTCTGTCGGCAGTTAGTAAGTGCGTGAGAGAACTAACTTAGGGCGAAGGTTTATAACTAACATGCTGATTACACCTACAGACCTAGGATTCCATTCTAAGTTCAAAGAGTGGAGGACTAGTCAACCAAGAGTCATTGAGGATGGGTTAAGTAGCACTAAGAGGTTCATCGGTCAGGTCCAGTTGCCGGGGCGAGGAAAGACCCTAGGCTACATGGCACAGGCTGTTATGGCTAAATCCCGGACGATGGTTCTAACTGGGACCAAGGGCCTCCAGACGCAGTTGCTGGATGACTTTGAGAGCATCGGCCTGACTGATATCCGTGGCAAGGCTAATTATCAATGTTCCGACCTGCTAGGCCGCACCTGTGAGGATGGCTCGGTAGGCAAATGCTGTTTCGCAGGGACATCTAACTGTACCTGGGCCATTGCCAGGGAGAAGGCATTACGGGCACAGTATATCACTACGAACTACGCCTGCTGGACCGCTACTAATAAGTATGGTAGGGGCTTCGGGACCTTCGATCACCTGATTCTGGATGAGGCCCACAATGCCCCGGATTTCCTCAACAATGCTATGTCGGTGACTATATCCGACAAGGAGGTGACACAGGATCTACAGATTAAGTGGCCTAGTTCCAGTCTGAGGGATAACATTGAGGACTGGATGGACTGGGCTCACATGGCTAGGCGCAGGGCTGACTTCGTAGTTCAAGGCTTGATGGAAAAGATGGAGAAGATGGTCGGATCTAAGCGGCCAACTCAGGAGATGGTTAAGGATCTTCAGAGGATGAAGAACCTCAGCCGGAAGCTCTCGGACGTGGTTATTTGTAGTCCGAGTAACTGGGTCTCGGATACTTGGAGTGCAGGTTACAGGTTCGACCCGATCCATACCGGCATGTTCGGGGAGCGCATCCTATTCACCGGCATCCCGAAGGTTACATTCATCAGCGGGACTATTAAGCGCCGAACATTGGAATCATGTGGGATTCATCCGGACGATATGGATTTCTTTGACTATCCAGAGGAATTAGATGTGAGCCGATCACCATTGATGTTTATCCCTACTGCCTGGATCAACAAGGACTGGCATGAGAATGAACTTCGCAAACTAGTAGCGCGGATTGACGAGATTATAGAGTCCAGGGCCGATAGGCGGATTATAGTCCATACAGTGTCCAACCGGATGCGGGACTACGTTGTGAGCAAATCCAAATACTCACGGTATATGCTCAGTAACTACGCCAGACGTGGGGATGTCACGGCAGAGGTGATTAAGCAGTTCAAGGCTAAGAAGCCTCCGGCCATACTGGTTAGCCCGAGCGTCACAACTGGCTATGACTTCCCAGGTGACGACTGCCGGGTACAGATTATTGCTAAGCTGCCATACCCTGATCTGTTTAGCAGTAAGGTGGAACGTGCCAGATCCGAGGAAGATCCGAAGCGTGGCATCTACCAGATGTGGCTTACCTTGGCTCAGATGTTCAAACGCGCAGATCGGTCGAACAATGATTTCCAGGAAGTCTTTATTCTGGATAATAACATCGAACGTGAGATGGCTATGAATGCCGATCTGGCACCGAGTTGGCTTCCGGTCTATTATCGGAAGGTCTTTGAGATTCCGGTGGCACCGTACCTGGGTTAGAGGATAAATAGCTATGACCTATGCGCAGATAAAGGAAATATTCACGTATCATAAGCCATTTGGGGATCAGGCAAATAGGTATGGTGAATTGAGGGAGCTAGCCAAGGATATGGCTAACCTGATCCAGGCTACCTGCCCTGAGTCGAGGGAGAAGTCACTGGCGTTTACTAACCTCCAACAGGCGATTATGTGGGCCAACGCATCTATCGCCATTAACGAGAAAGAGCCTGAGCCCGATCCCGGATTCAAGCCTTGAACGAAGGACGGCATCAAATGCAGACAGGTAGACGTGCTTTTATATCTTCGTTGGTTGGGGCAGGAGGACTAGGGGGAAATAAGGTCGAACCAGAGAACACTACCCCCTTAACTCCCACTAACATTGTTGTTCATATCAACGCTATGGACTCTGCATCTCTTGCTAGGGCCGAGGATGTTATAGCGGATCGAATAGTCCGGAGTATCAATAAATCCAGTCGGGGTCGATAAGGCCTTGAACTACAACCGGCTGTACTACGTCAAGTACGGGCGTCATATGACCGACTTCAAATACCGGTTAGAAAGCGCCTTGGAGTATTGGCTAAGATGTCATGGGTCGGTGCTGATGTTTCGCTTCGAAGCATTAGATCTCGACCCGCAGTTACGTGGCCTGAGACAGTTGGAAATCGGAGTTCTATGCCAACTGCTCGACGGCTACTTAGAAGCACAATAAGGAGAGTAATACCAAACGTATGAGTAAGTTGAAAATATTCAGTCCTGAGACCTTTTCCGGTGGTACTGGTGGATTGTTCAGCCCCGGTGCCTATGTCATTAAGGATGCGAAGTTCGTCAAGTTCGACTTCGCCGGTAAAGTCCCAGGTAAGGGTGGAGACGGTCTTGTATGCCTGTGCTGCAAGATTCAAGGGCTGGACAAAGACGGCAATGAGGTCGGTGAGGAGCTTACCCAGTATTATAGCGTCGGTGATGACTTCGATATCGTCGATAAAGGTAAGTCCATCGAAGCGACCGGGCAGTATGAGACCATCTGGAAGCTCTCGGACTACGCGATCTTTGTCGAAATGGCCGGGAAGGCTGGGTTCGACCGGGATAAGTTCGATGACGAGAACGACATCACGGTCCTCGAAGGCGTCGTAGCGGATTGGGCTCGCATTGCCAGTCCGAGAGAAGGCACCAGGAAGGTCAAGGGTGAGGACGGTAAGGTCAAGGAATACCCCAATGAGATTACCGTCATGACGAAGGTGCATCAGGCACCGGACAAGAAGGGGACAGCTAAGGGGAAGGATAAGCCCGCCGCTACCAGTAAGGCGAACGGATCTGCTGCCGCCGCTGCTACTAATGGCAGTGCTCAGGACCCGGAGGAGGTTGTCCAGGCATTCTTGGCTAAGAAGGTCCTGCTGGACAAGAACGCGGGTGGCATCGATAAGCTCCAGGCGAGGATGAACCTGAACAGTTACGTGCAGAAGGAACTCGGCGGCGATGCGGATATGGTCCAGAAGGTCGCCAAGTGTTTCAACTCCAAGTTGGAAGATTTCCTCACGTCGGCTGGATGGGGACTGAAGGGTCAGGACATCGTCCGAGTCGAGGAGTAACCTGCGATGCCTGCTAAGAAGGTGAAGAAGAAGTCCGGCCTGATGAGCGAGTCCGGTAGGCAGAACATCATAGACGCTCAGAAGAAGCGCTGGAGGAAATGGCGTAAGGAACAGAAACAGAACAAAGCGGCCTAAGGTAGCGCATCTAACTGGCGGGTGGGAGAACACTTCTCATCCGCCAGTGGTGTATATGGGCAAAGGGAGATTCAAGCCTTGAAGATTCAGGAAGATTTCTTTCAGTTGAGGTTACCTCAGGATGGTAACCGGTCGGTAGGGACCCACCTAAGTGAGATCCTCCGAGACTTGGCATTTAAGATGAAAGTCTTGGATAAGAAGTTCGATACCCCAATTGAGGATTCGAATACCCATATGATGCAGCTAGGGTTAGCCATGGAAGACTACCTAGCGAAGTATCAGCATCCGGAGATCGAGTTCCACCCAGGGGAGTTAGTCTTGGATGGCATCGCTATGTCGCCGGATGGAATCAGCACCTTGACTGACTCGGAGGATTATTCTGATCTGGTCGGAGTAGAAGAAGGAACTCTGATCCTCCATGAGTTCAAGCTGACGAGGAAATCCAGCCGGGACTTCAAAGAGTCGTTGCGGCTCCAGGCCAAGAAGTGCAAGATGTGGCTGTGGCAGATCATGGCGTATCGGCATGCATTCAACTGTATAGCCGGACCTGGGCAGGAATGCTATATCGCCAAGCTGCATGTCTGGTTCGTCAATGGGAACTACAGTCGAGATGATTCGGACCCGGACTCCGGCCCCTCGTACAAGATATACCGCTTGGTATTCACTCCTCAGGAGTTACTGGAGAACTGGCAGATGATTGTGAGTCACTGTTCCGAGATGCGGATAGAAGGAAAACTACAATATGAGCAGAAACTACAAGACGGGGAGCAAAGAGTGGGAGAACCACTTGAAAGCTAAGGTGTTTGTCCAAAGCACAGATATAGATGATTCCGGATGGATGGTCCGGGGCTATGTCGGGGAAAAGATGTTATGCCGATACTGTGGTAGCGAACGGTACGACGATGGGACCCGATGCAAGAGTTGCGGCATGTATCATCGGGCAATGGCGAATAAGCAGGCTACGGAAATGGAGGAGGGGGCTTGAACTTACCGGCGAAGTTTATCAAGGAATTCGGATTAGAGGCTCCAAGCCATCCGGTGCAGAGGCGTTTAGTCCTAGTCGGATATGGGGAGAAGGCGACCGGCAAGACTGACTTCTGCCTGAGGACAATGCCGAGGCCGTTGCTGCATATCAATTTGGATAAGAACACTGAGGGGCTGGAAGAACGATACATGGATGCCGACATTACGTTTAAGCATGTTCATGTGCCGGTGAAGCTCCACAAGGATACTGACTACAGGGTATTGATGCAGATCCATGATTTGGTTCTACAGTCGATGGAGGCTAAATACTTCAGATCTTATGCCATCGATACCGGGGATAAGTTCTATGAGTTAGCTAGGCGGGGTGTCCTGGGGACGTTGGACTTCGGGGAGGCTAAACAGTCTGACTACGCAGAGATTAACAATCTCATGTTCCAGTTGTTCAATAAGGCGAAGGATAGCAGGGCTAACTTTGCTATGCTGCACCACTGTACAAATGAGCGCAAGAGTTACGTGAATGCTTCTGGTAAGCGGGCATCCATGGAGACTGGGAATCGAGTCATGAGTGGATGGAAGAAAGTGAAGGAGCCTGCCCAATGCGTCGTCAAGTTCTACAAGGACCCTAAGGAGGTTGGGATCGAGAGGTATAAGATGCTGATCGAGGAATGCAACGCTAGGCCGGAAATCGAAGGGGAGATCCTAACTGGGGACGAGATTGATTTCCTGCGGCTCGGTAAGGCAGTGTTCTACCCGTTTGGGAAGCTGACGGAGGAATGGTTGTGATTTTCCGGCGCGGGGATATGTTTACATCCAAATCCGACCTGATACTCTTCACCTCGAATGGGGTAATCAAATCGGATAGGGGCCTAGTCATGGGTGCCGGTGCCGCACTTCAAGCCTTGAATCGGTTCCATGGGTGCGATAGGGCCTTCGGTGAGATGCTGATCAATCATCATCGCCGCTACTCCGACACTCGATATGGAGTATTCATTCATCCAACCTTAGAGGCCCCGGCATTAGGTGCCTTCCAGGTAAAGTACGACTTCTGGGAGAAAGCTGATCTGAACCTTATTGCCTACTCGACTGGGCTGCTGACTGCTATGGCATTGACTGATTGGAAGGATAAGATTATCAGTCTGAACTTCCCAGGTGTTGGGCTTGGTGGACTCACTAAGGATCAGGTATTGCCGGTTATTCAGTCCCTTCCAGATAACGTTCAAGTATGGGAGTTGACATGAAAGCAGTAATCATAGCTGGTTCCAGGACCTTCGATGACTATGATTTGATGGAGAAGTATTGCAATCTCATGTTAGAGGATTGGAACCCATTGGCAATCATATGTGGCATGGCTCGGGGTGCCGATCTACTTGGCCGCCGCTGGGCAATATCCAAAGGGATACCAGTCCTGGAGATGCCAGCGGATTGGAAATCCAGTCCTAGGCGTGCCGGTTTTATCCGCAACGAAGCTATGCGGGATATAGCCGATGCGGCATTGGTCTTCTGGAATGGGCATAGTTCGGGGAGTGCACATATGATCCGGATTATGCGCGAGGCAGGGAAGTCAGTGGTGGTAGTTAACTTCTAACTAGGGGGTATATGCTGACGTGATTATAGCCGATCCAAGAGAGCCCCAAGGCCTTATTGAACTTATATCTAGTAGGGTAAATGGAAGGATCAAATACTCTACTCAGGAGCTTAACAGTGGAGACTATGCGTTCTTCGGTAACGGCCCCGATGGTGAGATAACCGTGGGGGTGGAAGTGAAGAAGCTGCACGACATGCTTGGCTCTGAACGGTCAGGACGCATCGCCTGTCAGATAGCGAGCATGGTGGAAGAGTATCAGATCTGCTGCCTGATCATTGAAGGTATATTCCGCCCAGGTGAGACAGGGCTGATCGAGACATTCACTCGGGGCGGCTGGGGAACCCTGAACCTATCTACTGTGAAGCAACGGGAGGAACGCACTCGGAAGAATGATTTTCGGTATTACGGAGAACTGGATAACTATGAAACCAGCCTGGAGATGCGCAGGAATGTCATGGTGAAAGAGACTAGTTCTCGCGGCCATACAGCTTGGAGGATTGCCAACCTATACCACTACTTCCAGAAGCCGTGGGATGCCCATTCAGCGGTAGAGCAGGTGAAGATTCAATCTGGGCTGATAACCAAACGGGCTAGTCATTTGCGCATGATGGCGGCTCAGTTGCCGGGTATCGGTTGGGGCAGGGCAGGGAAGGTGGAGAAGTATTTCGGTAGTATCACTGGGATGGTGAATTCAAGCCTTGAACAATGGCTGGAAATCGAAGGCATCGGCAAGAAGACGGCTGAGGGTGTACTGCGAGTCTTGATGGAGGAACCGGAGGAGGAACAATCATGATTTATTGGGTAATTGGGACAGTGTTAGTCCTGGTGGTCACGGTTGCTGGTATTTGGGCATGGCATATGGATAACGAGGAGCAGGCTAAGTTCCATCGGGACATGAAAGCCATGCTGGACGAGGAACAACGAAAGGAGGATTCCAATGCCTAATCCATTTCTACTGCCGAATATGTGGACTAGAAAGAATGCCCGATTCGGAGCTAGACGTACCTTGAAGGAGGTCGTCAACTGTGAATACTGCGGCAGGGAATTTACCCGGCTCGGCCTGGGTAGCCATGCCAAGTCGTGTTCCAAGAAGGAAGGCCTGGGGCCGAGGGTATCCAAGGTTCAGCCATGCGGCGTAGGTGGCTGTACTAAGCCGCTTGGCCTCTGTTGGGAACACGAGGTCAAGTCAGATGTGTTTGCGGATTTAGATTCAAGAATCGAAAAGGAGACTAAATTACGTGCTCAACGAGATAGCAGACCGGGTGCATAAGGCTAATTCCAAATGGTGGTTGGACATGGATCGGCCATGCTCCTGTACGATACGAACTGTTCCGGTAGCGAATCCGGATTGTCAGCATTGCGGTGGGACTGGTTATCTGCCGAAGCAGAGGAATGTAGGGGAGCTACTGATGCTCTGTGTATCGGAGTTGGCAGAGGCAATGGAGGGGGACCGGAAGGGACTTCAGGACGATAAGCTGCCGGAGTATCGAATGTTTGATGTCGAGATAGTAGATTGTTTTATTCGACTATTCGATATAGCGGCTGGGATGGGTATTGATCTGGATGAGGTATTCGAAGCAAAAATGGAATACAATTCCGTCCGTGCGGATCATAAGTTGGAGAACAGGAGACTGGCAGGAGGTAAGAAGTACTAATGAATATCATACAGCCGTATTCTACTCTGATCTGGTTCGATGAAGATGGTTATCAGAAGGAGTTTACCCCTAGGCACGGTATCGGCCTACTCCGCAAGATCGAATGGAATGCTCGGATTTCCCACCGATCAGAGGATAAGCAGACGGATGATTCCTGGGATAACTTTATCCGCAGGGTCGTCTTAGAGCATGGGGATTGGTCGGTGGTGGAGCATGCCAGTGCCACAGTTGATACTACCGTGGATCGGGGTATCACCCATGAGTGGGTCAGGCATCGGTTATTCAGCTTCACACAGGAAAGTACTAGGTTCGTTAACTATCAGAAGAAGATGGAGCCTAGCTTTGTAGAACCTCCATTAGTTACTGTCCCGGCTCAGACTATCTGGAAGGCACATATCAGTCAATGCGAGAAGGACTACAGGTTTCTGATTGAGGAGGGATGTGCCCCACAGATAGCTAGATCGGTGTTCCCTAACGCATTGGCTAGCCGAATATCTACGACTGGCAACCTCAGGACATGGCGTCATTTCCTTTTAATGCGGACTACCAAGGAGGCGCATCCGCAAATCAGGCAAGTGACTATACCACTGCTGGAACAGTTCAAGGCTTGTATTCCGATTCTGTTCTCGGACATTGAGCCACTGGCACGGCAGGTGGATAATTTGAAGAAACCAAGGTGAAGTGGGAGCGTGAATTCCTGAAGTTAGCTGGGATCTTCCTGATTGCTAGGTTCCACCTTATGGGAGGAATCGTAGAAGACTACCCAGGTAAGATGGATGACTGTGGCTGCTATACCGGTATGACGGATGCAGCGTTCGAGATGAGGATAATCATTGAGGAGGTAAGGGGTGGAAATATTCTGGAGTGAGAAGCTAAGGCTACCGTATAAGTTGGAGTTCCAAGCTTTCCTGAATGGGATGAGTAAGCGGATAGCCCAGGGGAAGGCTAGGTACGGAGACCCCAACCGGGATAAAAAGTACCTGGATAGGTTGCTCTTAGAGGCTAAGGCATATAAGAAGACTGGGAACATGGAGCACCTGATTAATGTTGCCAACTATGCATGGTTAGAGTCAGTAGCCCCGCAGAATAGGAAGTTTCATTTCGATAATGCGGTAGACTCAGCTACCCGTGGGAGAGTATAATGTACTGCTCCTACTGCGGAAGTTATGCCCACACTATCCAAAACTGCCCTAAGACCTATTCCGGATCGGCTAACCGGAATAATATGCGATGTACATACTGTGGCTCTACTCAGCATAACGTCAATGCTTGTCCAAAGACGTTTGACGGGAATGCGGCTAGGGCCTGGGACCCGGAATCCGTATCTGACGATTTCATAGAGGATTAAACGATGGCGGATAAACTTCACAGCTATGGAAAGCTTGTCGAGAATGGGATAGAGAAGTATGAGCAACTCTGGTTCCTCTGTCCTGGGTGCAAATGTCACCACGGATTCACAGTCGGCCTGGGCATCTATGCCGATAAATACTGGACCTGGAATGGTTCCCTTAATCGGCCTACGTTTCATCCTTCGCTGTTATGCAACAAGGACTTCCCAGATTCCCGGTGCCATAGCTTCGTCCGTGATGGCACTATACAGTTCCTAGAGGATTCATGGCATGAACTGAAAGGGCAGACAGTGGAGATTCCAGACTGGGAGTATTAGATGCCGATGCAGGACCCATTGAATTTATACGGAAAGGGGGTCGGTATGACCAGATCCGGCCATCTGAGATACTCATCCCCTATGCGACTTAGAGGCAAGTATGTTCATCGGGAATTAGTGGAACGCCTCTTGGAGGAGACTCCTTACTCAGTTCGTCTGCTGATCCCATTGCCCTACGAGGTGCACCACATGGACTATAACAAGATAAACAATGCCCCGGATAATCTATTACTACTCCCAGAGGCTTTTCACTCGAAGCTCACTGCGGATCGGGCAAAGGATGATGGAGGCAGATTTGGGCGTAAGTTCTTTCCTAGGTGGAACCGGAAAAGCGTAGAGCCGGATTGGCTACCGGGGGATGGAAGAAGAATGTCCGTTTTGAGGACTAACATTCAAGGCTTGAATATATGCCAATCCTAGAAGGCCAGAGATGCCCAGACTGCCCTAGCCGGTGCCTGCCTAGGGAAGCACAGAAAAAGATTGTATACGGTAAGGGTCCGAGGGATGCTAGGATAGTGCTCATTGGGGAAGCTCCAGGCCTCATGGAGTCCCGCTTGGGTATCCCGTTCGTCGGACCCTCGGGAAGAGAACTGGACCTGACCTACCTCCCCTTAGCTGGGCTGTGTAGATCTGATATATTTACGACCAATATTGTCGCTTGCCATTGGGCCGACTCCAAGGATGCCCCACCGCAGCATCTAATTGACTCCTGTAGTCAGTTTAGGCTCAAAGCTGAACTGGAACACGTCAGGCCGAAAATCATTGTCCTCATGGGTGGTATCAGTAATTCACTACTTGGAATTAAGCTCGGCATTGATACTATCCACGGTACTGCCAGGGTAGCTAATATCCTGGGCCGAGACTACAAGGTGTTCTCTACCTACCATCCGGCGTTGGGAATGCATAAGTCGTCAGCTATGACTGCTCTGCTGATCGACTTTGAGAAACTCGGAGCGTTCATTCAGGACGATGTCGGCTATGTGACTGATGATCATCCGAATCCAGGCCTATATCGGATCACTGACCCCCACATCTTAGACTCAGTACTGGATGGCCAATGGGACATTACACACTTGGCAGTAGATACCGAGAGTAAGAAGACTTGGAAGGGTTATACCTCGACTATTAAATACATCCCATGGAGTGTCCAATTCTCAGTGGGACCCTGCGATGGTTATCTGATTAAGGTGGAAGACGAAGCTGTAGTATCTAGGTTCGGATACCATGCTAAGAAGTTCCGCAAAGTAGTCATGCACAATGCCCCACATGATATGGATATCCTGCACCAGTGCGGCATTGATCTGGATTGGGACCGAATCGAAGACACGATGATGTTGGCCTACCATGATGCCAGACTGCCAAAGGGGCTTAAGGCATTGTCATACCAACTAGCAGGTATTGAGATGCGTAACTTCGATGACGTGGTTATCCCATA
>Ga0105250_10001873_pt1 | contig 10933 bp, 7 predicted proteins | sample KBSS54metaG_FD_80425 | JGI IMG/M metagenome (GOLD analysis project Ga0105250, IMG submission 80425) | Switchgrass rhizosphere microbial communities from Kellogg Biological Station, Michigan, USA - KBS S5-4 metaG | ecosystem: Host-associated > Plants > Roots > Rhizosphere > Soil | place...
AGATGTTGTTGGTCGACATCATTAACGCACGAGCTTCTAATTGAGCTTCAAGTGTTAATGGAACGTGAACCGCCATTTGGTCACCATCGAAGTCGGCGTTAAAGGCAGCACAAACGAGTGGGTGTAAACGGATCGCTTTACCTTCAATTAGGATAGGCTCAAATGCTTGAAGACCTAAACGGTGAAGTGTTGGCGCACGGTTCAACATCACAGGATGTTGACGAATTACAGATGCAAGAACGTCCCAAACTTCAGGAGTTTCACGCTCAACCATTTTCTTCGCAGCTTTAATGGTTGTTGCTTGGCCAGAAGCTTGTAGCTTAGCAAAGATAAACGGCTTGAATAATTCAAGTGCCATTTTCTTCGGAAGACCACATTGGTGTAAACGTAAAGTTGGACCTACAGTAATTACCGAACGACCAGAGTAATCAACACGCTTACCAAGTAAGTTTTGACGGAAACGACCTTGCTTACCTTTGATCATATCTGCCAAAGATTTAAGCGGACGTTTGTTCGAACCGGTAATTGCACGACCACGACGACCATTGTCCAATAACGCATCTACAGACTCTTGTAACATACGTTTTTCGTTACGTACGATAATGTCTGGTGCAGCAAGGTCAAGAAGACGTTTTAAACGGTTGTTACGGTTGATCACACGACGATAAAGATCGTTCAAGTCAGAAGTCGCAAAACGACCACCTTCAAGCGGTACCAACGGGCGAAGATCAGGTGGAAGTACTGGAAGTACATTCATCACCATCCATTCAGGCTTGTTGTTCGACTCTTTGAACGCTTCCATCAACTTCAAACGTTTAGAGGCTTTTTTAAGCTTCGTTTCTGAAGTTGTGTTTGGAATTTCTTCACGTAAACGAGAAATTTCAGCTTCAAGATCGATGTCTTTCAACAAATCTTGAACTGCTTCTGCACCCATTTTCGCGCTGAATTCGTCACCATGTTCTTCTAACGCAGTGAAGTATTCTTCATCGTTAAGAAGTTGGTACTTTTCCATTGGCGTCATGCCAGGATCAGTAACCACATAAGATTCGAAGTACAATACACGTTCGATATCACGTAAAGTCATATCAAGTAATAAACCGATACGGCTTGGTAATGATTTCAAGAACCAAATATGCGCAACTGGAGAAGCAAGCTCGATGTGACCCATACGCTCACGACGAACTTTTGCAGTTGTTACTTCAACGCCACATTTTTCACAAATGACGCCTTTATATTTCATACGCTTGTATTTACCACACAAGCATTCGTAATCTTTTACTGGACCAAAGATTTTGGCACAGAATAAACCATCACGTTCTGGTTTAAACGTACGATAGTTAATGGTTTCTGGCTTTTTAACTTCACCGTGAGACCATGACTTAATCATTTCTGGTGACGCAAGACCAATACGGATACGGTCAAACTCTACTGGAGCGTGACCATCTGAATCCGTCTTTTTGCGCATGATATCGAGCAAGTCTTTCAATTTTTTTCTCCGTGTGTCGAAGCGCTTTTCAGGCTACGACTGGGTCACAAATATTGTTTTTTCACTGAATTTTAATCCCCCTTGATCCCCCTTTTTCTAAGGGGGAAAGTCCCTCTTTCATAAAGAGGGATCTAGGGAGATTCAATGGTGAAGTTTAGTCACCATTTTTCAGTTCACTTTTGATACATAAACAACGTATCTTTTTGGTCAATACGTTACACGATTCAGGCATACCCGGATCCATATAATGGTTACCATCTACGATGTTCTTATAGATGCGAGTACGACCTTCAACGTCATCCGACTTCACAGTAAGCATTTCTTGAAGTGTATAAGCAGCACCATAAGCTTCTAGTGCCCAGACTTCCATCTCACCGAAACGCTGACCACCGAATTGTGCTTTACCACCAAGCGGTTGTTGAGTTACAAGTGAATAAGAACCAGTAGAACGTGCATGCATCTTGTCATCAACCAAATGGTTCAACTTGAGCATGTACATATAACCAACAGTTACTGGGCGGTCAAAACGCTCACCTGTACGTCCGTCATACAATACTGTTTGACCTGTACGTGAGATACCACCAAGCTCAAGTAACTCTTTGATCTGACTTTCTTCTGCACCATCAAATACTGGCGTAGCTAAAGGAACACCTTTACGCAAGTTACCTGATAACACCAAGATTTCTTCATCAGTTAAGCTATCAAGATCTTCTTGCTCGCCACCAACTTTGTTATAAATCTTGTCTAAGAAATCACGAAGCTCAAGAACGGTACGTTGCTCTTTCATCATCTTGTCGATCTTATCGCCAAGACCTTTTGCAGCCATACCTAAGTGAGTTTCAAGAATCTGACCCACGTTCATACGTGATGGTACACCCAATGGGTTAAGTACGACATCAACTGGAACACCATGGATGTCATGCGGCATGTCTTCAACAGGCAAGATGTTTGATACAACACCTTTGTTACCATGACGACCCGCCATTTTATCACCAGGCTGGATACGACGTTTTACAGCTAAGTAAACTTTAACAACTTTCAAGACACCTGTTGTAAGCTCATCACCTGTAGAAAGTTTGCGTTTTTTCTCAGCAAATTTCTCATCAATCTCGTAGCTCTTCTCTTTCAAGAACACTTGAATTTGAGTTAAGCGTTCAGCGATACCTTCGTCTGTTGGTTGAACTTCTAAAAGATCAACAAGCTCTAAACCAGACAATACATCTTCAGATAGCTTATCACCGCGCTTGGTCGTACCGCCGCCATTCGACTCTTGGCCTTTTAACAAACGGATAATACGTTCACGAGCAGCTTCTTCGAAGATTTTGAATTCTTCTTTCAAGTCTTTACGGTAAGCATCAAGTTGCGCTTTCTCAATCGCTTGAGCACGTTCATCTTTCTCAATACCGTCACGTGTAAACACTTGAACGTCGATGACTGTACCTTTAACGCTTGAAGAAACACGTAAAGATGAATCTTTAACGTCTGCCGCTTTCTCACCAAAGATTGCACGAAGTAATTTTTCTTCAGGGGTTAATTGTGTTTCACCTTTAGGTGTCACTTTACCAACAAGAATATCACCCGCTGCAACTTCAGCACCGATATAAACAATACCTGATTCATCAAGTTTAGATAACGCTGCTTCACCTACGTTAGGAATATCGGCAGTGATTTCTTCCGCACCTAACTTCGTATCACGCGCAACACATGATAATTCTTGAATATGAATTGACGTTAAACGATCTTCTTGAAGAACACGTTCAGATAATAAAATCGAGTCTTCGTAGTTATAACCGTTCCAAGTCATGAACGCGACACGCATGTTCTGACCCAATGCTAATTCACCACCATCAGTTGATGGACCATCAGCAAGAACGTCACCACGGCCGACTTTATCGCCCATGCTCACAAGCACTTTTTGGTTAATACATGTGTTTTGGTTTGAACGCGTGTATTTGATCAAGTTGTAGATATCTACACCTGCTTCACCCGCGATCATTTCATCTTCGTTGACACGAATAACCACACGTGATGCATCTACAAACTCAATGCGTCCGCCACGTTTCGCGATCACACATACACCAGAGTCGTGCGCTACGTTTGCTTCCATGCCGGTACCCACAAGTGGTTTATCAGCAAGCAATGTAGGAACAGCCTGACGTTGCATGTTTGAACCCATCAATGCACGGTTGGCATCATCGTGTTCAAGGAATGGAATAAGTGATGCAGCGACAGATACAACCTGTTGAGCAGATACATCCATATGCGTCACTTTTTCAGGTGGCATACGAACGAAGTCACCTTGGTGACGTACTGAAACGAAGTCTTCTGTTAAATGTCCATCTTTATCCAATGCAGAATCGGCCTGTGCAATAACAGTACCTACTTCTTCAATTGCAGATAAATATTCAACATCATCTGTTACACGACCATCAACAACGCGACGGTATGGTGTTTCCAAGAAACCGAAGTTGTTCGCTTTTGCATAAACAGAAAGCGAGTTGATCAAACCAATGTTTGGTCCTTCAGGTGTTTCAATTGGACATACACGACCATAGTGAGTTTGATGTACGTCACGTACTTCAAAGCCCGCACGTTCACGTGTCAAACCACCAGGCCCAAGCGCAGATACACGACGTTTGTGTGTAATTTCTGACAATGGGTTGTTTTGATCCATAAACTGTGACAATTGGCTTGAACCAAAGAATTCTTTGATTGCAGCAGCAACTGGTTTCGCATTGATCAAATCTTGTGGAGACAAGTTATCTGTTTCAGCTTGGTTTAAACGCTCTTTAACAGCACGTTCAACACGAACTAAACCAACACGGAATTGGTTTTCTGTCATTTCACCAACAGAACGTACGCGACGGTTACCCAAGTGATCGATATCGTCGACTTCACCTTTACCGTTACGAATTTCTACCAGTGTTTTCAGTACATCAATGATGTCATCGTTAGAAAGAATACCTTCTACTTCACGAGACTTCTGATCTGTACCTACTTCGTAAGGACGACCCAAACGACGGTTAAACTTCATACGACCCACAGGCGATAAATCATAACGCTCTGTAGAGAAGAATAAGTTATTGAATAAGTTTTCAGCCGCTTCTTTCGTTGGTGGCTCACCTGGACGCATCACTTTGTAGATTTCTACAAGTGCTTCTTCACGACCAGATGTTGTATCTGCACGTAAGGTGTCAGCAACAAAAGAACCACGATCAATGTCATTGGTGAACAGGATATTAAATTGTTTAATACCACCTTCAGCAATTCTGACCAAAATTTCATGACTTAATACAGTGTTAGCAGTAATTACTTCACCGTCTTTAAGTACGATATCTTCAGCAGTAATACGCTCATACAAATATTCATCTGGAACTGGAAGTTTAGTTAAACCAGCAGCTTCCATTTGACGTACATGGCGAGCATTAATACGTTTACCTTGTTCAACAATGGCTTTACCATCATTGTCCACGATATCAAATTGAGCCATTTCACCACGAAGACGTTCAGGCACAAGGTCAATCTGATAGCTACCCATATCAAGATATACAGGTACTTTTTCGTAGAACATATTCAGAATTTGTTCATTGCTATAGCTCAATGCACGTAACACAACAGTCGCAAGCAATTTACGACGACGGTCAATACGTACAAAGACTAAATCTTTAGCATCAAACTCAAAATCTAACCATGAACCACGATAAGGAATAATACGTGCTGAATAAAGCACTTTACCGCTTGAATGCGTTTTACCTTTATCATGGTCAAAGAATACGCCTGGTGAACGGTGTAATTGAGATACGATTACACGCTCAGTACCATTGATGACAAAGGTACCATTCTCAGTCATGAGTGGCATTTCACCCATGTACACTTCTTGTTCACGTACGTCTTTAATAGATTTCGTTTCACGATCTTTGATGATCAAACGAATTTTAACGCGCATTGGTGCCGCAAAGGTTGAGCCACGAAGAATACATTCGCGAACATCAAACTCTGGTTTACCAAGACTATACTCAACGAATTCTAAAGCAGCATTGCCCGAATAACTTTCAATAGGAAAAACTGAACGAAATGCAGCTTGGAGACCGATATCTTCGCGATTTTTTGGTGTTTTGCCGTCTTGCAAGAATGTTCTGTACGAGTCGACTTGAATCGAGAGCAGGTACGGAGCATGCATGACTTGGGGCAATTTACCAAAATTCTTACGGATCCGTTTCTTTTCGGTATATGAGTATGCCATCTGGAGTCCTCGGAAAGTAAACTAAGTCCGCCTGCAGAACGAACTTAGAAGGAATTACGCAGGTCGATATGACCACCACTTTTATACAAATGCTGCAAATTTCAGTGGTACAAAACGCTTAGCAATATTTTTAAAATGGAAAAATATTGGTAAGCGTTTGATTGTGTTTATTTATTTTTAAAATTGATGGTTTTTCTACCAATCAATCTAAAATCGAGCCGATTATTGTAACGCAAAAAGGCTGATGACCCAAGAGCCATCAGCCAATTTTTGGGGTCAAATTAAAATTCGACCCCTAGCGAAATTACTTAACAGTAACTGTAGCACCAGTTTCTTCAAGTTTTTTCTTAAGTTCTTCAGCTTCTTCTTTAGAAACGCCTTCTTTAAGATTTGAAGGAGCGCCTTCTACTAAGTCTTTAGCTTCTTTCAAGCCAAGACCAGTAACTTCACGTACTGCTTTAATTACAGCAACTTTGTTAGCACCGAAAGAAGTCAATTCAACATTGAATTCTGATTGCTCTTCAGCAACAGCAGCAGCAGGACCTGCAGCTACAGCTACAGCAGCAGCTGATACGTTGAATTTCTCTTCGAAAGCAGAGATAAGTTCAACAAGTTCAAGAACAGTTTTTTCAGCAACTGCGTTTAAGATTTCTTCGTTAGTTAAAGCCATGAGAATAACTCCAAATGGATATTGAATGGTGTGTGAAATTTATTAAGCTTATGCAGCTTCTGACTCGTTTTTCTCTTTGAGCGCTGTAATAAGGCGACCCAATTTCGAAATAGGAGCTTGAAGAACATTGGCAAGCATAGTAAGTGCTTTTTCTTGGTTCGGAAGATTCGCGATAACGCTAACATCAGCACCTTGATAAAGTTTGCCGTCAAATGCAGCAGCTTTAAGTTCAAATGCTTTGTTAGTTTTAGCAAATTCTTCAAACAAGCGAGCAGCTGCGCCCATGTCATCTTCAGAAGTTGAAAAAGCTAGAATAGTTGGACCAACAAGGTTTTCGTCTAAGATATCAAATTGAGTACCTTCGAAAGCACGTTTAGCCAAAGTGTTACGCACGATACGTGTCTTAACACCTAACTTACGAGCTTCAACACGAAGTGTAGTCAATTGTTCAACTGTTAAACCTTGGTAGTCAGCAACAACAGCAGCAAACGCGGTAGAAGCAACTTCATTTACTTCCGCAACGATCTGTTTTTTGTCTTCGATAAGAAGAGCCATTGTAAAACCTCCTAACGGTGATTTATGCAATCCACGGACTGCACTCCCAATTCGTAAATCAATCTCTTGACTTACACGCGGAGGAGGAATCAATCACACCACCGCGTCTACTCAGACTGGTATTTTAAGAAGCGAATCCGAAGACTCCCCTCGCCTGAGGTCTTTGACGCTGATAAATTTACATCTATCAATTCAAAGTCCGCCTGATGATCAACAAAGCAATGCTTTATCAATCCACAAGAAGAAAAGCTCAACCTCAATAGAAGTCATCACTCTTTCTTGCGTAAAATTTGAAGTAACACTTCAAATTTTACTCAGGACTTTAAAATTCTTTTATCGCAATATAATTATTGAAAAATAATTATTTAGAAACGTTTTGTACATCAACAACAAGACCAGGACCCATAGTTGAGCTCAAAGTGATCTTTTGGATGTAGATACCTTTAGAAGTCGCAGGTTTTGCTTTCTTAAGGTCAGCGATAAGCGCTTCAACGTTTGAACGAACAGCTTCAGCAGTGAAACCTACTTGACCGATCGCAGCGTGGATGATACCCGCTTTGTCTACACGGTAACGTGCTTGACCAGCTTTTGCATTTTTAACTGCAGTTGCTACGTCAGGAGTTACAGTACCCACTTTAGGGTTTGGCATTAAGCCACGTGGACCAAGGATCGTACCTAACTTACCAACAACACGCATTGCATCTGGAGCAGCAATCACAACGTCGAAGTCTAAGTTACCCGCTTGAATGCTTTCAGCAAGATCATCAAAACCAACGATGTCCGCGCCTTCAGCTTTAGCAGCTTCAGCAGCAGCGCCTTGAGCAAACACAGCAACACGTACAGTTTTACCAGTACCTGCAGGAAGTGTAGTCGCACCACGAACAACTTGGTCAGATTTACGAGGATCAACACCTAGGTTTACCGCAACATCCAAAGATTCTTTGAATTTTGCAGCAGGTAGGTTGCTAAGAACTTGTACTGCTTCTTCCAAAGTATAAACTTTGTTTGCTTCAATAGCTGCAGCAATGGCTTTTTGACGTTTAGTTAACTTTGCCATGTCTTATAGCTCCACTTCCAAGCCCATAGAACGCGCAGAACCAGCAATGGTACGTACACGTGCGTCTAAATCAGCACCAGTTAAATCTGGTTCTTTAGTAGTCGCAATTTCTTCTAACTGAGCGCGAGTCAACTTACCAACTTTAGTTTTGTTTGGTACAGCAGAACCCTTTTGGATACCAGCAGCTTTCTTAAGAAGAATCGCAGCAGGTGGAGTTTTCATGATGAATGTGAACGACTTATCGTTGTACACAGTGATCACTACAGGAATTGGAAGACCTTGTTCAACTTTTTGTGTAGCAGCATTGAATTCTTTACAGAATGCCATGATGTTAACACCACGTTGACCTAGTGCAGGACCAATCGGTGGAGATGGATTCGCTTTACCAGCTGGAACTTGCAGCTTGATATAGCCGTCAATCTTCTTAGCCATTTCAAATTACCTCTGGGTACAAACGCCTTTTAGAGCTCCCCAACATTTCAAGTAACGATACCGTTACAACAACAATGCCCGATCCATAACAAATCGGGCGCTTTCAAACAGTGCAAATTAAATTGTTTTTTCGACTTGGCGAAATTCCAATTCAACTTGAGTTGGTCGATTAAATACATTAATCGTCAACGTTAAACGTGATTTTTCGTACTGAACTTCTTCCACCACACCTTTAAAGTCTGTGAATGGACCGTCAGTAACAAGTAATTCTTCACCCGGCTCAAACATCGTCTTAGGACGAGGTGCTTCACCTTTATTGTGTACACGTGCAAGAATCGCATCAGCTTCTTTTTGCGTAATTGGTGCTGGCTTTTCAGCTGTACCACCGATGAAACCTAATACTTTTGGACATTCTTTAACAATGTGCCAAGTTTCATCATTCATTTCCATTTCGACTAACACATAGCCAGGAAAGAATTTACGCTCTGATTTACGTTTCTTACCATCCTTCATCTCTACCACTTCTTCGGTAGGAACAAGGACTTCACCAAAACTATCAGCAACAGCGCTACGCTGGATTCGATCATTAAGTGAACGCATCACTTGTTTTTCATAACCTGAATAGGCATGAATAATGTACCAACGTTTCATAGCTCTCTTACCCGATAATAAACTTCATAAACCAACCGATGATATAGTCAAAACACCACAAAATAATTGCGGCAACTACAACAACGAGGAGAACTTGCCATGAAGTGGTTACTGTTTCATGTTTCGTAGGCCATGTAACTCGACGCAATTCGATACGAGAGTCTTTAAGCAAACGAACAAAGCCTTTGCCTTGATGGGTGGCGTATAATAAACCTAAAGCTACGATGATACAAGCTAAAATTACCCCAATACGCACCCAGACACTATTTGCAGGTGCCCAATACGCTGGAAGATATTGATTTGTCATCAACGCACCGCCAAATAAAGCCAATGCTATGATCCACAAAATAAAATCAAATGGAGAACTTGTCTTCACCATTTCAGCAGAATTGTTGCTTTGAGGAATTGCCGCGCCGCCCATTGCGTCACGTGATTTATCATTCGACATTTTTGTACTCGTCGTAGGTTTCGCGACTTATTATATGACCAGTTTAGCCGACATCAAGTTTTTTATTTAAAAAATGGCAGGTCAGGAGGGACTCGAACCCCCAACATTCGGTTTTGGAGACCGACGCTCTACCAATTGAACTACTGACCTATAAACAAACCGAGAGCCTAAACTCTCGGTTAGAACAAACATATTAGCGGTTATGCAGTTACTTTAGCAACTACACCAGCACCAACTGTACGACCACCTTCACGGATCGCAAAACGTAGACCTGGGTCCATTGCGATTGGGTGAATTAGTTCTACTGACATTTCAACGTTGTCACCTGGCATAACCATTTCAACGCCGTCTTGTAATTGGATTGCACCAGTTACGTCAGTTGTACGGAAGTAGAACTGTGGACGGTAACCGTTAAGGAATGGAGTATGACGACCACCTTCTTCTTTAGAAAGTACATATACTTCTGCGTCGAATTTAGTGTGCGGCTTGATTGTACCTGGTTTAGCAAGTACTTGACCACGTTGTACGTCTTCACGCTTAGTACCACGTAAAAGAACACCACAGTTCTCGCCCGCACGACCTTCGTCAAGAAGTTTACGGAACATTTCTACGCCAGTTACAGTTGTTTTAACTGTATCTTTGATACCAACGATTTCAACTTCTTCGCCGACTTTAACGATACCAGATTCTACACGACCTGTTACCACTGTACCACGACCAGAAATAGAGAATACATCTTCGATTGGCATCAAGAATGCTTTATCGATAGCACGTTCTGGTTCTGGAATATAAGAGTCAAGCGCTTCAACAAGTGAAAGTACAGCTGATTCGCCATATTGACCAGCATCACCATTAAGTGCAGCAAGTGCTGAACCACGGATGATAGGCGTGTCATCACCTGGGAAGTCATAAGTAGAAAGAAGTTCACGAACTTCCATTTCTACTAATTCAAGTAATTCTTCATCATCAACAAGGTCACACTTGTTAAGGAATACAAGAATATAAGGTACACCTACTTGGCGAGAAAGAAGGATGTGTTCACGAGTTTGTGGCATTGGACCATCAGTCGCAGCACATACAAGGATCGCACCGTCCATCTGAGCAGCACCAGTGATCATGTTTTTAACATAATCGGCGTGACCTGGGCAGTCTACGTGAGCGTAGTGACGAATTGGAGAATCGTATTCTACGTGTGAAGTATTAATTGTAATACCACGTGCTTTTTCTTCTGGTGCAGAATCGATTGCTGCGTAGTCTTTAGCTTCACCGCCGTAAGTTTTTGCACAAATTGTTGCAATTGCAGCAGTTAAAGTTGTTTTACCATGGTCGACGTGACCAATTGTACCCACGTTTACGTGTGGCTTATTACGTTCAAACTTAGCCTTAGCCAT
>Ga0105250_10001877_pt1 | contig 10918 bp, 10 predicted proteins | sample KBSS54metaG_FD_80425 | JGI IMG/M metagenome (GOLD analysis project Ga0105250, IMG submission 80425) | Switchgrass rhizosphere microbial communities from Kellogg Biological Station, Michigan, USA - KBS S5-4 metaG | ecosystem: Host-associated > Plants > Roots > Rhizosphere > Soil | place...
GCTGTCCCAGCTGTACGTGGACGTGAAGGAATACACCGACCTGCCGCCACTGCTGCTGGAACAGATCAAGCACTTCTTCGAGAACTACAAAGACCTCGAAAAAGGCAAATGGGTGAAGATCGACGGTTGGGGCAACGCAGATGCCGCCCGCGCCGAAATCATGAAGTCGGTCGCTGCCTACAAAGGCTGATACCGGCTACTCATTGCCTCGGCAATTGAAAAAGCCCCGATTATTCGGGGCTTTTTTTGTGGGAAAAATTAAACGACAAGTTCAACATCTTACAAACTTAGTTTAATCATCTGTGAATTTCGAAGTAATAAGCCACAACTAAGCAAAAACCTACAGGCCTAACTCAACGCATGGTTTATTTGATGTATTTTCTCGGCCAGTAAACTCTGCGTTTATGAATACATCAGGTGATCGCTTAAAAGCGCTATTACGGGAAGTTCATCTTTCCGCCTCCGACTTCGCCAAGAACCGTGGTGTCACGCCTCAACACGTGAACAACTGGTTCAAACGCGGTGTACCCATGGGCCGACTCAACGAGATCGCAGAACTGCTGTGCATCTCCAGCCGTTGGCTACGCACCGGCGAAGGCCCCAAACACCCACCGGCCAACTTCCTGCTGGAAGGCCCCGGCACCAGAAAAGGACTCCCCGCCCGCGAAGAAACTGGCAAATACCTCACAGGCCCCGCCTGCCGCCCGGAAAAAATCGACGTGGAAATCCCCCTCCACCCCACCTTCACCTCAACCGAACGCATCCGCGTCTCCCTGCACACCCTCGAAACCCTCAACGTCAACCCCGACCGCGCGCTGGGCGCCTACATGGTCGACAACAGCATGATCGATATCATTCAACAAGGCGCCACCCTCGCCATCGACAAAGGCCGCACCCAAATCATCGACGGCGAAATCTACGCCGTCGAACACGACGGAATGCTCCGCATCAAATACCTCTACAACCGCCCAGGGGGTGGTTTGCGCATGCGCAGCCACAATGCCGGTGAACATCCGGACGAATACCTGACCCACGAACAACGGTTTGAGCAGAACTTCCAGATTGTGGGGTGGGTGTTCTGGTGGTCTACCCTGAATAACCGCCGCCCACCCGTGCCGCTGGATGAGCATCTTTTGGGCTGGGAAGGCTCTAAGTCGGATCCGGAGGTGGGCAACTGAAGTGAATGTGGGTATCATGCGCCGCACATTTGGCAGGGGGTTGCGTTGCGCTATCCACCCTGCTCGGCGATGCGGAGGATTTCCCGCGGATGCCCCTACTATTCAGCCCGACGCAATGTGGGCTGAGCGATTTGAAGGCTGCTGAGGTTTGTCAAAAACAAGCTGAGGCGGTCAGCGAGAAGCCGGCCACAAGCCGGCTTTTTAATGCTCACAAGAACCACAAACCAAAATTATCCAACAGCTGTTGGATCATCGAATAGCCAAAGCGGGCAGACTATCGCCTCGTCTGTCTCTCAGCGGCATTATCTATGCTGCATGCCCCTAGAGCACGATCCGCCACCAACTTCGTCATTTCTACAATAAAGGCAATACGGCCACCCAAGGCGCACCATCGATTCAATGCGCACTGAGAGATCAGCCCTGCTGGGCCCTTTAAGCTCCAGCCTCAATCCAATATCAAATGCGGCAAAAACCGGCTCGAATCCTTGGTAATCAAACTATTATCCTCCCGCACCCCAATCCCCGCCGCCTGGTCCCCAATCACCCAAGACCCAATCAACGTATAGCTGTCCCCAAACCGCGGCAACGGCGCAAACTCTTGAAGAATAAACGGCGCATCCGTGTAGGGACCGTCCTCCGTCACTATCAGCCCATCAGCCGTTTGCAGCTCGATATTCGCCCCTTCCCGCGAGAAAAACGGCTTGCGCACCCATCCCTTCGGCACAGCTTTACCCGGTTCGGTATCCAGGTGGGCCGCGAGCAGATTCGGGTGGCCTTTATTGAATTCCCACAGCAGCGGCAGGATGCCTTTGTTGGAAATGATGGATTTCCAGGCAGGCTCGAAAAACTGGGTGTCGCTCTCGGCAATCGCGGCGCCGAAGGGTTCGTGGAAGATGAATTCCCAGGCGTGCAGTTTGAACAGGTGGGGAATCCAGCGGTCCTGGAGGTCGACGAAGCGGCCTTCGCTGGTCAGGCCGATGTCTTCGATGTCGATGTGGCGTGATTCGATGCCGACTTTTTCCGCGACGAGGCGCAGGTAGTCGGTGGTGCCTTTGTCTTCGACCGAGTCTTTCATCGAGGCGAAGTAGAACGGCTGGTTGATCTGCAGTTGGGCGAAGGCCTGGTGCAGCTTGGTGTCGATGCTGTTGAACTGGTCGGCATGCTTGGGCAGCAGGCCGCGTTCGATGCATTGCTCGAGCCAGCCCCACTGGAACGCCGCGGCCTCGTAGAGGCTGGTCGGTGTGTCGTAGTTGAGTTCCAGCAGCTTGGCGGGGCCGGTGCCGTTGTAGGAGAAGTCCATGCGCCCGTACAGGTGCGGGTGGCCTTCGAGCCATGAGGTTTTGATCATGTCGAAGAAGGGCGCGGGGATGCTCAGGCGTTCGAGCAGTTCTTCGCTCTGGACCACGCGGGCGACGAGGTCCATGCACATGTCGTGGATCTCCGTGGTCGGGTCTTCGAGGTCGTGCTCGATTTGCTTGAGCGTGAACTGGTAATACGCGCGCTCGTCCCAGTAGGGTTCGTCGTCGATGGTATGGAACAGAAAGCCGAGGTTTTCAGCTGTCTGTTTCCAGTCATGACGCTCTGCGCAATGGATTTTCTTCATGGCCCGGTTTCCTTAACTGCTCGACCCGCCGCCGCCCCAGCCGCTGCGTGCGCTGGCCTTGCTGCCGAAGCCGCCACGGGAGGTGGCCGACGCCACGGAGCTCGACTGGCTGGAGGAGCGCAGCGTGTTGGTGTAGTTGCTGCTGCCGTACCGGGCCTGGTTGGAGCGGCCAAACGTCGCGCCATTGGAGACGCGCTGGTTGAGCGTGGAGTTACCGTAGTTACCGCGATCATCGCGATAGCGATACACCGGCTCGGAGCGGTAGCTGTTGCGATTACTGCTCAGCATATTGCCGATGAGCAGGCCGGTCAGCAGGCTGCTGGTGGAGAAGCCGGAGCCGCCGCTTGCCTGAGCGTTGCCCGCCTGGGCGTTGGCCGCGTCGACCTGGGATTGTGTCACCTGGCCTTCGGCGGTCAGTTCGAAACCGCCCAGCTTGGGAATGAATTGGCCATTGGAGTCCAGCTGGCACCAGCCGGCGACAAAGTCGGCATCGCAATCGGCCTGGCTGGCGTATACCGGGGCGATACGGCGATGCTCGGCCATGGCCGTCATGTAGGCGTCCGAACAGACGTCCACTGGCAGTTTTTCATCGGCGCATTGCTGCACCGACTGGAAGTTGTACTTCTTCTGCAAATCGTAGGTTTTTTCCGTCGGCCCGCAGCCGGATATCGCCATGGCGACCGACGCTGCCAGCGAAAGCTGGACGTACTTGCTTCGTTTCATCGGGAGCTCCGTGCGCAATCAGTTCTGGGTAGGTGTCATGCAGGCGGCATTCAACATGCCGACGCTGATGGCCACGGCCGCCACATAGATGCCCGCTGCAAGCTCGCCTCTCTTGATGCGCTCGGAAGTGCCCTTGAGCACGAGGCTGGTGAGCAGAAACGCCAGGAGTTGGACGACGGCTGCGATCACCGCCCAGACGACGAAGTCGAGGATGCTGATCGAGTAGGCAATCACGTTGCTGGCCGGAATGGCGAAACCGACGATGGCGCCGCCCAGGGCGACCGCCGCGGAAACGTTGCCCGCCCGGATCAGCTCGAACTCCTTGTGCGGGGTGACGCGGGTGTAGATGAACTGGAACAGCGCAAACAGTACGGCAGCCCCCAGGATGTAGGTGACAAACCCGAGCACGGCGGCTTTGTTCAGGGAGATGGAGAGAGCTTCTAGCATGGACTTCTTCCTTTTTTAGAGCGCATTCAAGTCGGTTGTGTACAGCGAAATGCCCAGGGAGGTGCTCAGGCTGACGGTGCCTTCAGCGTCTTCTTCGACAGAGAACAGCAGAAACTCGCGGCGATCGGTCAGGCCTGTGTCACGGGCATATAGCATCGAACGGTGCTCGACGTTGTAGGAATCCTCGGGGTTTATCACCTGCTCGCTCATGGCCACCAATTCCGTCTGGCCAGCCTCGCTGCCCCACACGCGCGTGTATTCGACGCCGTTGTGGGTGTAGGTCGGCAACCCGATCGGACTCTGCGGCCCCGCCAGCCGGCGCAATTCAGCTTCGCTGCTGATAGTGACGTAACTCAGGTAATTGAACAGGATCACAGACTCGACCTGCCCGGCGATGTCGCCCGTGGTGTGCACCTGCAGCCAGTAATCCTCGTCGTTCATGTAGTAGCGCGACAGCCAGGTCGACTGCCCGAGGTCAACGGTGCCGTTACTCCAGATTTCCTGGGAGCCGGGGATAACCACCGTGGTCTTCCCTTCGAGCAACAACTTCAGGGTCGTGTCGAATATCACGCCTTTGCCCGGCGCCAGGCCAAGCGGCCCGGTGGTCGGCAGCGGTTCGGCGGCGCCTTTCGAGTGTGTATTCGCTTGCGGGGCCTCAAGCCCCATCAACTGTTTAAACCATCCCATTGGAGATTTCCTTGAGGCGGGTGGAGGCAATGTAGAAGAGTTCGCCACCTTCAACGCGTGTGGCGCTGGGCGGGTTGATCGACGGTTGCGGCGCACCTTTGGCGCGATAGCCAATGAGGGTGGCGTTATGGCGCTCTTTCATCTGGGTGTACAGATCGCCAAACGTGGCTTCAAACGCCTCGGGCAATCTCATCAGGTATTGGGTAGCCCCCTGCCCCACACACAGCAGCTCATTAATGACCACCGACGAGCCCGGGTCCTGAGAGGCGCGCACCAGCATTTCGATGGCCATGCTTGAGGTGCATTCCAGGCTGGGGGCGTAGGAACTGGCCAGGGCGGCGATCTCACTTGCATTGAAGTGGGCGACCACATGCCCGACTGGATTCAATTGATTCACCGCCAGCACGGTGGCCAGCGTCAGATCGTCAGACGGGGTTCGCACCAGCACACGCTCGGCACCGGGCACACCGGCACGCAGCAACAGCGCTGTGGAGGACAAGCTCTCACCACGGATAAAGGCCGCCTTGCCCGGCATCGGGTTTTCTTCGAGGGTGCAATCGCAGATGACGATCAGGTTGTCGTTCGAGGTTTCGTCTTGCAGCAACAACTCGATAACCCGTTCACTGGACGCGCCCTCCCAGCCAATGAGCACGGTATGGCCGATTTTGCCGGTGAAATCGCCTTTGCCCTTCATGCCTTTTCTCCATGCATCGATGACAGTGCTGGTGGTTTTGCCGATGGCTGCCGTCAGCAGCGCAATGCCTCCGAGCATGACCCAGGTCGCCACGAACACGCGCCCCGCAGAGGTCTGCGGCGATAGATCGCCATAGCCGACGGTCAGCGTGGTGGTGAGATAGAAGTAAACGAACGTGGCGGGCGCGGTGAGGTGTTGTTCGCCCAGAACCACCAGGCCCAGATAAGCCGTGCTCAGGTGTACCGCCAAGGCAATCACCAGGCCTGCCCAGCCGAAGCGGTGAAAGAGGGAGGCGGCGTACCTGCGCAACAAAAGAAAAATCGGCATTGCGTCCCTGACTCCCTGGGTGCTCAAGTGCGTTCAGCCGGCATTAAACCTGCTGCGTGGTTGAGAGAGAAGTACCTTGGCAGCAATAAATCCGGCGAAGGCACCAAACAGATGCCCTTCGAAGGAAACGCCTTGGCGAGGCAGGAAGCCAAGGACCAGTCCGCCATACAGTACCGCCACCACACCGGCCGTGATCAGGTTGCTCCAGCTCCTGTGGAACCAGGCGCGAGACAACAGGTAGGCCCATAACCCGAATACCCAGCCGCTGGCCCCCACGTGCACACCCGCAAAACCGAACAGCCAGACCAGCGAACCGCCCAGCAGGATAATGATCGCGCTGACGGTCACAAACCGATTGAGCCCTTCGATCATCACCAGGGTGCCCAGGATCAAAAAGGCAACCAGGTTCGTGCTCAGGTGGGCGAACGAGCCGTGCAAAAACGGTGAGGTGAGGATGCCGGGCAGGCCCTGCAGCGTTCTCGGGATCAGGCCGAACACCATGAGGCTGTAACCGGTCGCTGCATTGAGCAGTTGCAGCGCGACCATGAACAGCGCCAGGCCTGCGATTGTCTTGAAACCCTTCAGGGCGCCCATCCTGACCTCGACGTAAAAAAAGAAGGGCAGACACTGCCCTTCCTGCGGCGACGTTGCTTACTCGGCCGATTTTTGCTTCAGACGCTCCAGAATCGCATTGGCGCTGCCTTCGTTCGGCGTGATGCCGGCGTCGCGCAGCTTGCGCTCCAGGTCGGTCCCGGTCGATGCATCTGCCAGTTCATCCTGGGCTTGCAGTTCAGCGGCGCGTTGCTGCTGCTTGGCCTGCAAACGGTTCAGCGTACCGACGGCGGTTTCCAGCTTGCCGTTGGCACCGCCGCTGGCGATGGAAGCGCTGACCTGGGCCTTCTGTACGCTGTCGCGCGCCTTGGCCATGTCCACTTGCTGGCGCAGGCTTTTGATCCGGCTTTCGGCCTTGGTGATGTCCTTGCGCATGCCTTCCGCATAGCCACCGAACTCGGTGGCTTGCTTATGCTCGACATCCCGCTCGTTGGTCAGGGTCGAGATGGCTTCGGCCACTTCCAGGGCGAGGTCTTCACGATTGGCCTGCAGGGCAGCCACCGCCTTGGACTCCAGGTCCTTGATCTTGGCGTCGTACTCGTTGACGCGATCAGTCGCCAGTTTGTGCTTGGCCATGATGCTCACCAGCTCCCGCTTGGCGTTGGCCAGCGCGGTGTCGGCATCGCGGATTTCCTGATCGAGGATGCGCAGGGCCTGTTGGTCGACGATCGTTTCGCCGACTTCGTTGGCACCGCCACGCAGCGCGGTGAACAACTTGCTCCAGATGGACTGAGTCATTGGATACTCCCGAATACTTAATTGAAGAAACGTTCGAAGGCTTCGCTGGCGCGCTGCACGTTGTCGACCAGGGTTTTCACCTCGGTGACGATATTGGTCAGGCTGGAGTCGGAGCTCAACGCACCGAACATGTTGTAGACCACTTGCCCGTTAGGCATGGACTCGATACCGATGGAGGACAGCGGGAACATTTCCCGGCTGCGCAACACCGCGTCATTGAATTTAGCGACATCGTTGATGGACTCGACATCGACCAGAACGGTGTCAACGATGATCTGCTCGCCCACCACCGCGATGTAAATCGGCAGGCCACCGAAGTCGTTCATTTCCAGCTTGATGCTGGACTCGGAGCCTTGAACCAGAGACAGCGTAATGTCCTTGGACACCACGTCATCCAGGGCCTGAAGAGCGGTGAAGAGGCGATCGATATTCCAGTTGGTACCTGCGCTCATGAAATTCTCCGACATGAATGAGCCAGCCAGAATCGGCTGGCGAAGCTGTTTCTCCATCTGCTTGAGCAGGCTTCGGTTTTCGGGAAGCACCCAAGTCTCATGTTTCACGTAGCCGGCGGCCGCCAGGCCTGCACGCATCTGCTTCATGTAAAAGCTCGATGGCTTTTTCGCGGACGGCTTCAAGCGCTCTCCCTGAAGGCTTGCTGAATCGGTATCGGGCCCGGCGGACGGGCTCGATGGAGAGCTGCTTTTCATGGTACTGACCTCGCTGTGAAAAACTCACGCGTGAGAAAATCTACAGGCATTTTTTGTCACACTCAATAGCTCACGCGTGAGATTTTTTGACTTACTTTTCCGACCACCAAAAGGAAAAATCCTGTTGACCGCTCATGAATTGTCGCCTTTGAGTTGACGGTATTACCCATTCCAGCCGATTTATCCCCCAGCACCCACCCATTAATCTGTGCCCATGTTGAACGCAACGCCCAACCAACCTGAACAAAAAAGGATTCAACCATGAGCACTCCAACCTACAACCGCTTGAACAAAGACGACGCCGTAGTCCTGCTGGTCGACCACCAGACCGGCCTGATTTCCCTGGTGCAGGACTTCTCGCCCAACGAGTTCAAGAACAACGTGCTGGCCCTGGCCGACCTGGCGAAGTTCTTCAACCTGCCGACCATCCTCACCACCAGCTTCGAACAAGGCCCCAACGGCCCGCTGGTACCGGAGTTGAAAGAGATGTTCCCGGACGCGCCCTACATCGCCCGCCCAGGCCAGATCAATGCCTGGGACAACGAAGACTTCGTCAAGGCGATCAAGGCCACCGGCCGCAAGCAGATCATCATTGCCGGCGTGGTCACGGATGTGTGCGTAGCGTTCCCGACCCTGTCGGCGCTGGCGGAAGGGTTTGAGGTGTTTGTGGTGACCGATGCCTCCGGCACCTTCAACACCACCGTGCAGCAGGCGGCGTGGAGCCGGATGACCCAGGCCGGTGCGCAGTTGATGAACTGGTTCTCGGTGGCGTGTGAGCTGCACCGCGACTGGCGCAACGATATCGAAGGCCTGGGCAATCTGTTGTCCCAGCGCATTCCTAACTATCGCAACTTGATGAATGGGTATGCGGCGCTGACGGCTCACCAGAAGTAAGTCAGCCGAGATTCGCGATAAGCCTGCCCTGAAAAGCAGGCTTTCTTATTCAACCGAGCTTCCAACTTAAAGAACCACAGTGCACTGCTCTTCGGTCAGCATGATCGCCATTTAAAGTAGCCCCCAACTGTGATTTGGGGCTGACTATTACGCGACCTTCGTAAGCCCTTTCTGATTTTCCCCACCGTTCATCCAGCCGCTTTTTACTGCGGCAGACTCCGACGCCTTGCCCTCTGCCGAGACGTCACGGATGACCCACGCTTCCCACATTGCCTCTATCGAACATGACCTGGATGGCTTTCATCAGAGCCTGGTGATTTATCGTCAGCAGATGGACGCCTGGTATTCGCGGGCGCTGGATTCGGTGAGCCATGCGGCGGATATGCCGTCGTTGCTGGGGATGGATCGGGTGTTGCGCGTCGGTGACTCGCAGACAACCGTGAGCATGAGCGACCCGAACTTTATCGGCAGTGTCGCCGTGTGCCAGTTGGGCGGCGAGCTGAAGATAGAGAGCAAATTCGACTCGGTGTATGACGTGCCGATCGGCGGCATTCCAGTCGAGGTGATCGGGCTGGATGACGGCAGTTCCACGCGGGTCATGCTGGATGAGCATGGCAAGGGCTCACACCACTGCGCCGCGGGCGGGCGCTATCAGGTGCGGGTACAGGGCGGAGTTTCCGAGGAGCAGGTGGATGCGCTCTTCGCCTCCTACGCCGGGCTGATGGCGGACCTGGAGCGGTGGCTTCGCGAACAGTGGCAAGGCTTCAAGCCGCATTGGCAGCAATCCACGGCCAGTGCGATTGGCAGCGGCGTGCTGGCGGGCAGTTGGGCCGCGATCCGGGACGTGTGGGACAGCATCCAGCTGGTGCAGGCGATGCTTGAAGACCCGTTGAAGTACGTCGAACAGCTGGGGGCTGAAGCGACCAAGCTCGCACAAATCGCCACCGATGCGCCCAAGGTCATGGAACAGGCGATGTTGCTCGCCAGTGATGAGGCGGCGCTGTTCCTGCTGGTGCGCACGGCGATGATCTGGTTGGACGCATTGCCGCCCAGTGAGATTGCGCAAGTGGCCGCTGGGTTTGTGGTGTCGCTGCTGATTGACCTGGTGATTGGCGCGGTGCTGACCATCGCATTGCCGGCGGCGGCTGTGGCGTATTTGAGCCTGCGGCTGGCCAGGTATGGCGCACAGATTGTTAAGGCGGCTGTAGGTTTTGTTCAGAGCGTGCTGGCGATTCTGACGAAGTTCATGCAGGCGGTGGATCGCTACAAGGCGGTAGCGGTTCGCGGCGTGGTCGGCGGGGTGAAGCAAGGCACGCTGCAGATGCGCTGGCGGGCGCGGCAGAACGCGGTGCTGAAGCAAAAAGAGCCTGTGGATGATGTGCCTGTTTCGGGGAAAAACCCGAACGGGGATGCGGCGGCGGCTTCGGATAAGACCGTCACCAACGGCTGCCCCGTGTCGATGGTTACCGGGGAGGAATTGCTCACCCTCACCGATGGCACGTTGGATGGAGTTTTGCCGTTCAAGTGGACCCGGCTGTATCGCACCAGTGCGGTGGAAGTGGATGGCGGGTTGGGGTTTGGCTGGAGTCATTCGCTGGCGCATCGGCTTGATGTGTCGGGCGATTCGGTGGTGTGGACGGACCATGAGAATCGCATGACTTCGTTTCCGATGCCGACCGTTGCTCGACCGGCCATCACCAATAGCTTGGCCGAAGCCGCGATCTATTTAGGGGCTTCACCGGACGAACTGGTGTTGTCCCAGGCGTCGCGGTTTTATCACTTTCACGACGGTGTGCTGGTCTCCATCAGCGATGCGTACGACAACCGGCTGCGGATTTCTCGGGATTTTCTGGGGCGGATTGAGCGGCTGGATAACGGTGTAGGGCGTTCGCTGCTCCTGCGCTATGCGTTCGGCCACATCGTGGCGGTGGACTATCAGGTTCAGCGCGCCAAGGGGCATGAACCCTTCGAGTGGGTGACCGAGCAGACCGTTGTTTCCTACGCCTATGACGACCTGGGACGACTGGTCTCGGCGACCAATGCGGTAGGCGAAAGCGAGGTTTATCGCTACGACGAGCAGCACGTCATTCTTGAGCGGGGCTTGGCCGGTGGGGCGAGTTTCTTCTGGGAATGGGAACGGTCCGGCAAAGCGGCGCGATGTGTCCGGCATTGGGCCAGTTTTTCCCAGATGGATACGCGGTATGCCTGGGGTGATGACGGCCGCGTTACGGTGCATAACGCCGATGGCAGCCAGGAAGTGTACGTCCATGACGACCGGGCACGGCTGGTGCAGCGGATTGAGCCGGAC
>Ga0105250_10001889_pt1 | contig 10877 bp, 7 predicted proteins | sample KBSS54metaG_FD_80425 | JGI IMG/M metagenome (GOLD analysis project Ga0105250, IMG submission 80425) | Switchgrass rhizosphere microbial communities from Kellogg Biological Station, Michigan, USA - KBS S5-4 metaG | ecosystem: Host-associated > Plants > Roots > Rhizosphere > Soil | place...
AGCCCGAGATAGAGCCATGGCAGAGCTGTCATGGAAAGTCCTTGTGCACGATTTGTGGACAGGCTTTCTACACGGGTGGGGGCGAGGGGACAAGTGAAGGTGTGGCGAGAAACCGGGACAACAACAAAGCCATTGGCCAAACACAAATCCCAATGTGGGAGCGGGCTTGCTCGCGAAGGCGAAGTAACATTCAGCAAATCTGTTAGCTGACACACCGCATTCGTCGGATCGCCGCCCGGAGCAAGCCCGCTCCCACAGGGGATTTATATTCCACCAGGGATTTTGTGTTTGGCTGAAGGATCAGCGCAGGTTGAGTTTCGCCGCCGCGCGCTCGGTGATTTCAGTGCGCAGCTTCAACGACGGCGCTGCACGCTTGCGGGCTTCTTCAACAACCGCACCCGGCGCCGTCTCCGGGCTGCCGGAATCAAACGGCGGCGCCGGCGCATATTCCAGCTGCAACTGCACCAGTTGCGCCGTATCGACACCTACCAGTTCTTGCGCCAGTGTCAGGGCAAAATCGATCCCCGCCGTGATGCCGCCCCCGGTAAACAGATTGCCGTCACGCACCACCCGATCCTTCACCGCAATCGCGCCCAGCGTCGGTAGCAGATCGTGATAAGCCCAGTGCGTGGTCGCCCGTTTGCCCTGCAACAGACCCGCCGCCCCAAGCACCAGCGAACCGGTGCACACCGACGTCACGTAACGCGCCTGAGCCGCTTGCGACCTGATGAACGCCAGCGTCTGCTCGTCCTCCATCAACGGCCCGACCCCGGCGCCTCCGGGTACGCAGATCACATCCAGATCCGGGCAGTCCTCGAACGTGGTGGTCGGTTTCAGCACCAGCCCGGTGCTGGCGGTGACCGGCACCAGATCCTTCCAGATCAGGTGCACCTGCACGTCCGGCAACGAGGCCAGCACGTCATACGGGCCGGTCAGGTCGAGTTGCTGCACTTGTGGAAACAACAGAAAACCGATCTGCAACGCCATGGTTCTTCTCCGTGAAAAGGGGGGTAGACGGCTTCACTGTAGGCGCGTAGGTTTTGGCGCATACGCCAATCAGCCCACGAATTACGCCAAATGCCGAAAACCATCCACGTACTCGCGTTCGCCAATGTGCAATTGCTCGATGTCACCGGGCCGTTGCAGGTCTTCGCCTCGGCCAACGACATCGCCCGCCAGCAAGGTTTGCCTGCGCCCTATGCGCCAACGGTGATTGCCAGCGGTGGCGGGGCGGTCAACTCTTCCGCCGGGTTGGCGATGCTGGCCGAGCCGCTGCCGGAACAGCCCAGCGACACGCTGATCATCGCCGGCGGCTGGGGCGTTTACGCCGCTGCCGAAGATGTCGAATTGGTGGGTTGGGTGCGTGAACACGCAAATGACTGCCGGCGTGTGGCTTCGGTCTGTACGGGCGCATTTCTACTGGCGGCCAGCGGCTGGCTCGACGGTCGCCGGGTCGTCACCCATTGGACCCGCTGCGAACAACTGGCGCAGCAACACCCGCAATTGCAGGTCGAGCCCAATCCGATCTTCATCAACGACGGCCCGGTCTGGACCTCGGCAGGCGTCACCGCCGGCATCGACCTGGCGCTGGCCATGGTCGAAGACGATCTCGGTCGCGACATGGCCCTGGACGTCGCCCGGCAACTGGTGGTGTTCCTCAAGCGCCCGGGCGGGCAGTCGCAATTCAGCGTGACGCTGTCACTGCAAAAACAGGGCAACCGCTTCGATGATCTGCACGCGTGGATTGCCGAACACCTGACCTGCGATCTGGGTATTCCAACCCTCGCCGAACAGGCCGGCATGAGCGAACGCAGTTTCGTGCGCCACTACCGCGCCGACACCGGCCAGACCCCGGCGCGGGCCATCGAACTGATCCGCGTCGAAACCGCCCGCCGGTTGCTGAGCGATACCGGACTGCCAATCAAACGGGTCGCAGCGAATTGTGGATTTGGCAGTGAAGAGACGTTGCGTCGCAGTTTCCTGCGGGCCATGGGGGTGACGCCGCAGGCTTATCGGGAGCGGTTTTCGGTCAGTGACTCCCCAGAACAGGCTGTCGGAAACGTCCATGAATAGCGTCATCAAATGTGGGCATGACGCTGATTTTCGGTGGGAATAGCGATCAGTATCTGAACATTAACCGGGATCTTTTGAATCGTCCGGCTTCGCTTTCGCGTTCTGCCCGATCAGGTTTTTGAGCTCCTGCATATCTTCAACAACGGCAATGCCCCAGGCCGCCGTTTCTGCCTTGACGATTTCATGGGCAGTGTCGACAAATTTTTGCAGAAACATCTCGGCTTCTTTCAGTTGTTCCGGGGCCAGAGGGTTTTCGGGATGATTGGCGAGCCACATCGACCACTGCACCTGGAAGTTGGTCAATAGGTGTTTCAGTTCCAAACGTGCAATCACGTACCTGATATGACCCCGTGTATAACCGAAAGAGCGATCAACCAACATGGCCGCACCTGCAATGGCCAGGGCGGGATATCCCCAACCCACGAGGCCTTTGAAGTATTCATTGATTCCGCCTAATAGCGGCGCAAGCACCCCGAGCGTGCCAAATATGATCGCGATCCAGCGTGTTTTTTTTGCCCTTGCGCTATGTCTCGTGCTTAGCGTTGAGTAGAAGTCAATGTTGCTTTGCATCAACGTGCTGACTTCTTCAACAATGCGTATGAGGGACTGTTTGTCGTGCCGGTTTGAGTTAATCGATTTCAGCGCATCGAGAAAAACTTTAAATGACTCAGGTTTCGATGGGGTTTTAGCGAACATGGGCATTTCGGTTCCTTTACGTCCCTGTTGAGGTGGCTATCGATGTTGACCGGTGAGTATCGAGCTCTGAGAGGAAAGTTATCCCCACAACGATTCATGCTTTTGATGAAATTGCTCAAGGCCGAACAAACGAATGCGCTCCAGCCATTGCTCTGCCTGGGTTCTAGAGACTTCGTGGGTCAGCGCTGCTTCTCTTAGAAGTGCAAACTCAGTGCGTAGCGTGGTGGGCATGATTCCAGGGTCATCTGTGTTGATGCAGAATTTGATCGGTCCACGGCGCAAGCCGAAGAGATTATTTTTCGCGCCTCTGGCCAAGGTGTTTTCATCAGGTGGATACCATCGAAAAACAGGATGCTCGCTGTGACATTTCAGGCGTGCGATGTAAACGTTGGAAGTCGGGTTGGCTTCAATGACCAGTCCCAAGCGGTCATAGCGGTCGAGCAGCCAGTCTTGTAGTGCATGCATGAACAAAACTTCGTTGGAGGTTTCGGTGACGGTAATCAGGTTCAAATCCCCTTCTGTACGATAGTGATTGTCGGATTCATGATCCGACTGGCGAATTCGGACCTTGCAAGGCACTTGTTGTTCCTGATTTACGGGTGGCCAGAGAGCGTCATTCAAACCATTGCGGCGGTTCGAAAGTGCACGCCAACGCTGCATATATAGCTTGACGGGGTGGGTAACGTCTTTTTCGGAGTGTTGCTCGAACTCTTGTCGGTCAGGCACTGCAATATTGTATTTGGCGTCTTCAAAAGGAGCAATTTTATTGCGGGTTACATAGTGATAACAGTTACGCCGCATCCGCCATGCGTCAAAAAGCGCTTCTATTGTCGGGTGGGATTGTTCTTTACCTCGCCAGGAAAGGTAGGGGATGAGTCGACGTAATGTACGTTCAAGTTTCGGAACAATCTGCGCGGCCAGGTCCAGGTGGGGACTCATTTCGCAAGCGTGGTGCCAGGCCCAGACCAGATTGTCGACATGTTCATCGAGTGGCAAAACCGCTTCACCGTGCCGTTCCAGCCACATTTTTGGCTCTACGCCGATGGCAAGGGCGTGACCGAGTCGATCCCCCAAGCGCATCCCACAGAATAAGACTGTTTCATCGATATGGCGCATTCCCGAAAGTGGGTGCGCGTAATCCTCTCCGGCATGAACACTCAGGTGCAGGCCCGTGGTGGGAGCCGCTAGCAGAGGTTTGCATTGCAGCCCTTGACGCAGCCATCTGATAGCGGGCGCGAACACTTCGGTTTTTACCGCGTTTTCGTCACCCGCAACGTCCAGTCCCCTGATCCAACGGGCTGGCTGCAAGCGCCCGGACCACAAGGATGAAGTATTGATGAGTTCTTCACGTTCCCAAGAGGCGTTACTGGAAAGTTTACTTTCGAGCTTGGCAGCCTCCAGCCACACGTTTGATGGGTTGTCACGGCTGAGTTCGTCACGAATGAGGTGAATGCAGAAGTGCCAGCGTTCAAACGCATTGCGCATTGCCAGTTGTTTTGCCAATGGTACTTGCCGGAGTTTCGGAGCCGCTTCGAGACCTATGGCCTTGCCCAAGTGGTTCAACCATTGAATAACAGCTTGAGGTGTAAACAGCTGATGAACAACCTTGATCTCCGCCACATCGCCATCACCGTGGAAAATTCGTCGCGCGGCATCGGTGTACTGTTGATGCCAGCCAAGATTGCGGCGCGCCTGATTGTTGTAGACGTCTACAAAACGGGTCAGGCCCTGGCCGTCCATCAGCAGTTGTCGGCGCATGTGAGTCAGCGAATTGAGCAGATAAAACAGGGCCATGCGCAGTTCGCTGGTGCAAGCAGGATCTTGATACCGGGTCCAGCACCAGATCACGAACCACAACCATGCCTTTCCGGTGTCGCCCTTGACCAGGGCCCGGGCAATTTTCTGTCGTTGCCAATGCGGATGCAGAACATCGGCTGGTTCCATCTGTTTTTCAGCGAGCCATTTCCAATTGATACTGATTGGTGGCTCGATTTTCCAGCGGCTGCCGAGACTCTTGGTGCAGATTTCACGAACCTGGTTTGAATCAAGTGGCACCGTGCCGAGTTCCATCAACAGTCTTTGTGTCAATCGCTGTAGGGAGGGAAGTACCTTTAGGGCAGGTTCATTCGCCAACTCTTTCAACGGAGCACTCAAGCCCGACATGAGAACCAGGCCGTCGTAGTGGACTCCGCCCAGGTGCACATGGTTTTCCGCAAACGCTTTGCCTGTCTGCGCGCGAGGGCTGAAAAACGGTTGTTGAGCCTCAACGATTCGTGACAGGTCGTTGCAACCAAGCCGCGGCTGTTGTCGCAATCGTCTGGCAATCCGCCAACCGGCCAGCAACGCAGGATCAAGCCGCGCAGCACATCGCACATAAGCCTGCACACGGTCATCGCGATACTGAATGACGTCACCGTTTTCAATAAACAGTTGATCGAACAAACCGTCGAGCATGTCCAGCTGTCCTCCCTGTGACTCAAGGAAGATGTTGCGCGGCCACAGAGTCTCGAGGGCCAGATCCATGTCGTTGATACGAAACCGGCGGGGGTAATCCGCATCAAGATCGAGACGCAGATTACGCAGGCAGGCTGCGTGAAACGAGTCGTGTCGGGTCGGATCACCTAGGTCTGGTGCAACCAGGAGCCGCGACCGCAAGGTCTCCGCCAAGGATGTACTGGAGAAGCACGTGGCGCTGGCGAGCTCGAAGAGTGATTGGTCGAGCATCAGGCAGGACCTGATTCAGAAGCACCGACTTTTCCGCGGCGTTGGTACTGTTCATGCATATATTGCAGATAGCGCAGGGGTGTACGAGGGCTAACTTTTTTTCCATTGATTACATTGTTTAGCTCTTTAATTGTTAGTGTGTCGCTTTGTATAATTATCGAGCTTATGAATTCATAAATATCTGCGGTGCTGAGATTTTTTATGTTGGCGAATCTTAAGATTATCCCTTTTTCGCGAGCGGTTGTCTTGATGATTTTATTAAGCTTCATTGTAGCTGCAGTTGACGTAGCTGTGTGTGTTGTTTCTGTTGGTTTTTTTATTTTTGCATCGCTGTTGGATATAGCGTAATAATTGTGCTTAATTTCTACTGTGCGTGGTTCTTCAGGTGTTTTTGAATTGATTTCCGGCTGAAATTTATTGTTTTCAAGCAGCTCTTTTAGTAGAGCTCTAAGAGGATGTGTTTCTAGGGCAAATGTATATGATCCAGTTTTGAAGTTGTGGTGTGGGCCCTTTTCGCTGGTCTTCTGCAAGAAAGGTAGGATGTTCTGCCGATAGTGAGCGTGCTGTTCGAAATTGCTGCTGGAGTTTGACATGTTGACGTAGGCAATAACTCTGGGCAGGCCAAAGACTTCACCTTTCTCAAAGCTTCCGAATGCCGACCATACAGAATTGAACATGCGCATACCCGAGTCGATGATCTCGAATAGTGAAGGGTTATTCGGCTTTTTGTTGGTGGAAAATACACTGATCTGATTGAACGCTTTATTGAGGATGTTATGAATCAGCCAGCTGTGCGGTACGAGAATAATATTCTTGCGGCGCCACTCGTTGATTTCATTGGCTAGGTTAGCTATAGCTTCTGCTGTTTCCTGGTCACCCTTGAGTGCATCCGTACTGGTTTCTTCTCTGGATTCATCTTCGGTAACGTCGAAGGCTTCAGAGAGGTTGAGAGTGTTGGTATGAGCCAGTGCCGGTATCGAGTGAAAAGGCGGGCGATTGATGATCTCAGTGATTTCAAACTCTGAAATGTCTCGGACAAGACTGGCAATAATCAGTTCGAAAATACGCCCGTGAAATATCAAATTTGCGCGCTGGTTGGGAGAGTAGAAACTCCAGTGCACCAGCAATTGCCTCGCCAGTTCCGCCTTGCCTTGCAAATGTTCAGGTACATATAGGCTCAGTGACCAACTGGAAGAGGGCTTGGCATGAATTCGCTGGCCTTTTTCAGGTACGGGAAAGGGCAGGATGGTCGATTCTGGAATTCGTTCTATCCAGGCTTGGGGAACAACCGGGGAAAATATTTCGGTCCAGATTTTATTTACGCCGGAGATGCTTTCAAAGTATTCGTATTTCTTATTGTTTTGTTCCAGTGGCTGGAACATGTCGTGAGCCAATACAGAGATTTTTCTACCGTCGTTGTTTTCAGAGTTCCATTTTTCATTGGTGAAAGCCGTGAAGTAAACGGCTCCGCCTTTACGATGGTATTGGAAATAGTCAGAAATGACTTTCTGCCATTTTTGGATGAAGGGAAGGAAATCATTTTTTAGACTTTCGGGAATGTTCGCTGTTCTGGCTCCCAATGCCCGGTATGCTCGTTCTTTACCCGTCCGGCCGTCTCTTCGGTGCGGTTCATTGTCGAAAGTGGCAGCTTTTTTGATATCTTCCTCGAATTCTTCCACGGCCAAGGCAATATCCAATGGCATGAACAATATGCGCCTGAGCATGGAAGGATGAGTTTGAGGCGAATAAATGCCCATGTCCGGGCCAAGGTGGTCCTTGAGCGTTGGAATCAGGTGTTTGCAACCATTGATGAACTGGGTCATTTCCCGAACAGTCTGCAACGGGTTTTCAAGACGACTGTTCTCCTCGCCGTTGACACGCTCGTTAAGCAATGCGTCAAGCCAATGTTGGAGCATGGCGAGTGGGAAGATCTTTGTATCTTTATCGGTCAAGATGATTTTCTGATTTTGCAGGTAGCTTGTCAGCGCTGGAAGTTTGATCCGTCTTGGCAGAGGCAATACTTTGCGTTGGTATTCTTCTGCAAGATCCTTGGCTCTGGTTTGAGCATCTTTTTCAATGGCGGCTTTTTGGTGTGTGAGCCGACCATGAAACTCGCGCCAGATAACTTCGTCATAAAGGCTGAGGTCACCACTGATCAGCGGTACTACAAAAGGTGATGTCAGGTACTTGCGAACAACTTCTATGTTTTCAAATGCCAGTTGCAGCGAGGTGTCAACGTCATCAATGGGAAGAACTACCAACTTTCTTCGGGTCAGTAGCAATGTCTTTTTTAGCAAGAGGTGAACGTTCTCTGCCAGCGATTGGTTTCCCATGAATGCCCGAAGTTTATCCAGACCATATTGCTCTTTCTGCTTCTGGATACCTTCCAATGCCGCACCCAGTTTATGCAATTGCTCATAAAAAGCTTCTGCTTCCTTTTCATGGTTTTGCAGTGCGCTGCGAACAGTCTTGTCCCTCATCAGTGCGGCAACGATCACATTGAGCAGAAGGTCGTCACCGTTTTCCAGAAGTGTCGGATCCAACGGTTTGAGGATCAAAAGATCCTTGTCATCTTTGAGATAGGTGGTGAGGTTGACCAGAACCGAACTTTTCCCTGTGCCTCTACCACCGTCAATCAGGATCGCCTCATGGCTACGGTAGTCGTCAAGGTCGTCGGACTGGCTGTCGAGAGAGGGTGTTTTACCGAGGCTGTGGTGAAGATGCTCGACGATCTTTTTATAGACGTCCTGCGCCAGGAGATTTTTCGGGGTGGGCTGATGTGCCTGTTCGCCTTGGTCAATAGGCAGTTCAATTTCGATGCCAGGATTTTCACCCATGTAAACCAGTCCTTGTCATGCGCGTAGCACTTCCCTTCGAAGGAGGGGAGGCGATAGATATGTTTGATGTGGATCCAATGAGAGTAGCTATATGCCACTACAATTGCCAGTCAAACTCTCTCGCAGCAATGATCGGGAGCGGTTGTTTTACAGAAGGTCCAGCAGCGCCTTGAGCGTTTGCTCAGGTGCCTCTTCAGGAATGTTATGCCCGACTCCCGCCAGCACCCGACGCTCGTAAGGCCCGGTGAAGTGCTGCGCATCTTCATCCTCCACAGGCGCCGGCCCGACGCCATCATCAGCACCGCACAGCGAAATCGTCGGAACGCCAATCGCCGGTTGTTTCTCCAGCGCCTGCTCCATCCCCTCCAGCGCCGGATCGCCCGGCGCATAGATGAAGCGATGGCGATAAGAGTGAATCACCACCTCAACGAAATCCGGGTTGTCGAACGCCGGTGCACTCAGCGGATAACGCTCGTCGTTCCGCGCCCAGGTCGGTGACCACAACTGCCACAGCAACTCGCACAGCGCCCGCCGATTCTGCGTCAGCCCTTCAACGCCACGGGGCGTGTGGAAGTAAAACTGATACCAGTAGCGATGCTCGCTCTGCGGATCCAGCGGCTGGATCGAATTCGGAATGTCTTGCAGGTTGTAGCCATCGCCGGTGACCAACCCGCGCACGCGCTCGGAAAACAGCGCCGCCACAATGCACGCCGCCCGCCCGCCCCAGTCGTAACCGCACAACGTCGCTTGCTCGATACCCAACGCATCCATCAGGTCCAGCAGATCCTGCGCCAGCGCCGCTTGCTGGCCGGAACGCAGTGTGTCCGGGCTGTTGAAGCGCGTTGGCCCATAGCCGCGCAGGTACGGCACGATCACCCGATAGCCCTTGGCGGCGAGGGGCGGGGCGATTTCGTCGTAGGCGCGGGGGGAGTAGGGGAAACCATGAAGGAGGATGACCGGGGTGCCGTTTTCCGGGCCGTGATGCTCATAGCCGATGGTCAGGCTTTCCGTCTTGCAAAACTGCATCACGGCTTGGGTCATACGAAATCCCTCAAGTTTCAGCTTCCGCCACCTGATTGAAATACTTGCTGCGATCCGGCGTAAACGTCACCACCATTTTCGTCCGCGAGCAGGTCATGACCCGTTCGGCACTCAGATCAATATCCAGATCTTCCCCACGCAACCCTTGCCACTGGGCGAGGTATTTCAGCGACCCGTATTTTTCATTCTTCTTCAGGCTGCGACTGACCCCGCCTTTCCAGCCCAGCACCGGTAGTTCATCGGCGATGCAGCGTTGAGCGAGGTCGGGGAAGCGGGTGGCGCGCTGGCGGCCGATTTCCCAGCATTTGATCAGGCCCTTGTCGGCGGCGTCCCACAGTTCATCGCGCTTGAGGCCGGTGCGCAGTGGGGTGTCGATCTGGCGGTGGATGCGTTGGCTCATTCTGGTTCCTTGAATCGGGTTTTTATTGGACAGCTCCGCTGTGCCCGTTGCGGTGGATGGTAGGGGGGGATGTAACAGCTGGCAACAAGGTATTTCGGGGTGTAAGTGCGAGTTGCGGGCCAAGCGTTACACGGGGTTGGCAGGTTTCTGTAGGCCGTGCCATCAACCAGTTGTATCGAAAGGAATCGATTGTGTGGGCCAACCCTTCAACTGCAAGGCTCGGGGGTGTTTACCGCTCGTAGGTAGCCTTCCTACAAGCGGCGATTGAAGTTGAGATCTTTCCTACAGGCTCTGGCGAAGATGGATGACTACGGCTGCCAGTAATTCTTCTCCCCACTCAACTTGCGATCCAGAAAACTCGCTGCACTGATCAGTGCCAGATGCGTCAGCGCCTGTGGTGTGTTGCCCAGATGCCGGCCACGGTTGTCGAATTCCTCTGCGTACAGCCCCAACGGATTGGCGTAACGCAGCAGTTGTTCGAATTCCAGGTGGGCCTTTTCTACTTGTCCGGCGCGGGCAAGACATTCCACGTACCAGAACGAGCACGCGGCGAAGGCGCCTTCAGTGCCGGACAAACCGTCGATACCCGCATCGTCGTTGCGATAGCGGTAAACCATGCCGTCACGCACCAGATTTTTTTCGATGGCTTCCAGCGTCGCCAGCCATTTCGGATCCTTGGCGCTGACGAATCGCACCAACGGCATCAGCAACATCGAGCCATCCAGCGCCGTGCCGCCCTGGTATTGCACAAAATGCCCGCGCTCTTCGTTCCAGAAGTTGTCCCAGATGTCGGCATGAATCGCCTGACGGGTCTGGTCCCAGCGGGCAAAGGGCGCCGGCAGCGAGCGTTTCGAGGCCAGGCGGATCGCCCGGTCCAGCGCCACCCAGCACATCAGCCGTGAGTGCAGGAAGTGATGTTGCTCACCGCGCATTTCCCAGATGCCTACATCCTTGGTCTGCCAGGTCTCACAGACCTGATCGACCACTTCCATCACGTGTTTCCAGCCTTCGTGGGAAATCGCGTCGCCGTATTTGTTGACCAGATAAACGGCGTCCATCAGTTCGCCGAAGATATCCAGTTGAATCTGGTCGTAGGCGCCATTGCC
>Ga0105250_10001890_pt1 | contig 10874 bp, 10 predicted proteins | sample KBSS54metaG_FD_80425 | JGI IMG/M metagenome (GOLD analysis project Ga0105250, IMG submission 80425) | Switchgrass rhizosphere microbial communities from Kellogg Biological Station, Michigan, USA - KBS S5-4 metaG | ecosystem: Host-associated > Plants > Roots > Rhizosphere > Soil | place...
ATTTTACTGTGAAGTCCCGTCCACTTTGCTGTTCACATCATTGCCGCTGCCGGTTTCAACCTTTTGGTTGGTATCCGGGCATTTACCGTCTTTACACATCGAATTTTTATGAATTTCATCCTTGCTCATTCCATCACTGGTCAAACCGCTATTACTGGTTGAGCCATTTGGATGGAGCATGGTGCCGCTATTGTTGATATTGCTGTTATCAACGCCTTTCGGGGCGATGTTCTGATTCGCGCCAGGTGCAACCTGGCCTGCTTCAGCGCCAGCATTAGCCTGGCCGTTATTCATGCCGCTGGTGTCGGCAGCCAAAGCTGCGCCGCTGGCAAGAGTGAGGGTTGCTGTCAGGAAAAGAGTGGTTAATTTATTCATCATGATGCTCCTGTTATGGTCGTTATTGCTGGATAACTTCTTCCAACAGTGCACAGGTCCTATTCGGATTAAATTATTTCTATCGGTGATACCTGCCAACTTTAATAATCTAATCAGAATACAATTTTGCCAAAATGATACTTTTTGGTGTTAACAATTAAAAATTGTAGCGTCATACCGAGCTTTTACCATTTATTGACCGCTTTTAGGTCGTTTTCAGGAATATTCTGCCTGAAGTGTAAAAGCCCGTTTACACTTCAGGCTTGAAGCGATAGATTGAAGGGATTGCAACTAAGCTAAATCTAAAGGCCATTTCCGGAAATATCATGAATTATCAGAACGACGACTTACGCATCAAAGAAATCAACGAACTTTTGCCTCCAGTAGCGCTGCTCGAAAAATTCCCTGCCACTGAAAAAGCAGCTGCAACGGTATCTGGCGCGCGCAAAGCGATTCATAAAATCCTTAAAGGAAATAATGATCGTCTGCTGGTTGTCATCGGCCCTTGCTCCATTCACGATATCAAAGCGGCGAAAGAGTATGGCGCGCGTTTACTGACATTGCGTGAAGAACTGCAAGGTGAGCTGGAAATCGTTATGCGTGTTTACTTCGAAAAACCACGCACGACGGTGGGCTGGAAAGGCCTCATCAACGATCCGCAAATGGATAACAGTTTCCAAATCAACGATGGCCTGCGCATTGCTCGTAAGCTGTTGTTAGATATCAATGACTCCGGCCTGCCAGCAGCGGGTGAGTTCTTAGATATGATTACTCCGCAGTATCTGGCGGACTTGATGAGCTGGGGGGCTATTGGCGCACGAACCACAGAATCTCAGGTTCACCGTGAACTGGCGTCGGGTCTGTCATGTCCGGTCGGCTTCAAAAATGGTACCGACGGCACGATGAAAGTGGCGATTGATGCTATTAATGCCGCTGGCGCGCCACACAGCTTCCTGTCTGTGACGAAATGGGGTCATTCTGCCATTGTGACGACCAGCGGAAATGGTGACTGCCATATCATTCTGCGCGGCGGTAAAGAGCCAAACTACAGCGCGGAGCACGTCGCTCAGGTTAAAGCGGATTTAGTGAAGGCAGGCCTGCCTGCACAGGTGATGATCGATTTCAGTCATGCCAACAGCAGCAAGCAGTTTAAGAAACAAATGGAAGTTGGCGCCGATGTTTGCCAGCAAATCGCTGGTGGCGATAAAGCCATCACCGGTGTGATGATCGAAAGTCACCTTATTGAAGGCAATCAGAACCTGGAAAGCGGCGAACCATTGGTCTACGGCAAGAGCGTGACCGATGCTTGTATCGGCTGGGAAGATACTGAAGTTGTGTTGCGCCAGTTGGCTGATGCAGTGAAAACGCGTCGCGGCTAAGTCTTTACGCAGTAACAATAAAAAAGGCGTGGTTTTCACCACGCCTTTTTCACATCTAACGAATTACTTCGCTTTACCCTGGTTTGCTACCGCTGCGGCTTTTGCTGCGATTTCATCAGCATTGCCCAGATAGTAGCGCTTCAGCGGTTTGAAGTTCTCGTCAAACTCATACACCAACGGTACGCCAGTTGGGATATTCAGCTCAAGAATTTCGTCTTCGCCCAGGTTATCAAGGAATTTAACCAAGGCACGCAGGGAGTTACCGTGAGCGGCAACAATCACGCGTTCGCCGCTTTTCATGCGTGGCAGAATGGTTTCATTCCAGTAAGGGATTACGCGATCGATAGTTAATGCCAGGCTTTCAGTTACCGGCAGCTCTTTATCGGTCAGGCTTGCATAACGTGGGTCATGGCCTGGGAAGCGTTCGTCATCACGCGTCAATTCTGGAGGTGTTATCGCAAAGCCACGACGCCATTGTTTAACTTGCTCATCGCCGTATTTTTCTGCGGTTTCTGCTTTGTTCAGACCCTGCAGCGCCCCGTAATGACGCTCATTCAGCTTCCAGGATTTTTCAACTGGCAACCAGGCCTGGTCCAGTTCATCGAGGATGTTCCACAGAGTATGGATGGCACGTTTCAGCACAGAAGTGTAAGCAAAGTCGAAAGAGTAGCCTTCGTCTTTCAGCAACTTACCTGCTGCTTTCGCTTCAGTTTGACCTTTCTCAGACAGATCAACGTCATACCAACCGGTGAAGCGGTTTTCGTTGTTCCACTGGCTTTCACCGTGACGAACCAGAACCAGCTTAGTAACAGCCATAGTTTACTCCTTAATGAGCCTGTGATTAATGATAACGATTATCATTATATTGCCGCAAAGGGGCGAGCGGCAATGCTAAACGTTTAACATAGCGAAAAAGAGTGTGGAGTGTAAGTTGGATGTGAATGGTTGTTATATTTTTGTCGCTAAACGGCGGGAAATCCAGCGATTCGCAGAAGAATTGCCCTCCATGGAGGAGGGCAAGGCACTTAGAGTGGAATGAACTCGTATTCCGTAATGCTTAAGTACTCTTCATGTGGCTGTAACCAGCAATCAGGTTGTGGCCATTCCGGATGATTAGGGCTGTCTGGCAGGAATTCGCTTTCCAGCGCCAGGCCCTGGTACGCATTGTACGTTCCTTGTTCCCTTGCCGGTGTACCGTCCAGATAATTCCCGCTGTAAAACTGCAATGCCGGTGCGGTGGTGTAGACCGTCATTTGCAGTTGATTGTCGCTCGACCAAAGGTGTGCTGCTGGCAGGCTGGCATCGCCCTGTGCTTGTAACAAGAACGCATGATCGTAGCCTTTAACCAGCACCTGGTCGTTATCAGACAGGAAATCATCAGCGATGGTTTTCACTGTGCGGAAATCAAAGCTGGTACCTGCCACATCTTTAAGCCCGGCCTGTGGAATACCGTTGCTATCGACTGGCAAGTAGCTATCGGCCAGCAGTTGCAGGCGATGTTGACGAATATCGTTCTGCTTACCGTCGAGATTAAAGTAGGCGTGATTGGTCAGGTTCACCGGGCATGCTTTGCTGGTTTTGGCGCGGAACTCAACAGTAATGCAGTTATCTTCGGTGAGAGCATAACGCGCGGTTGCACGTAATTCGCCAGGGAAGCCTTGATCGCCATCTTGTGAATCGAGGGTGTACAGCACTTCATGTTCGTTCTGGCGCACAATACGCCAGCGACGTTTGTCGAAGCCGTCTGGCCCGCCATGTAGCTGATGCGCGCCCTGGTTTGCTGTCACGTTGTTGGTGACGCCATCGCGCTCAAACTGGCTGTTGGCAATCCGGTTTGCGTAGCGCCCGACAGTTGCTCCCAGATAAGCTGACTGATTCAGATAATCTTCCGGTGTTTCGCAGCCAAGCAGCGTTTCGCGTACGCTTCCGTCTTTCATCGGCACACGACACGACAACAGGGTAGCGCCCCAGTCCATGACTGAGACAACTAACCCCGCGCTGTTGCGCAGGGTGGAGATGCGGAACGGTTGCCCATCCGGTGCAAGCTGTGGTGTTTCTTTTAGCATTGGCCCGCGCCCTCCGAAGGTTTGCAGACATAAAAGGTTTCTTTTATGCCGGTTTTGGCTTCGTACTGTTTGGCGACCGCTTGTTGTACCGCAGGAACCAAATCTTCCGGGATCAATGCAACGATACAACCACCGAAGCCGCCACCTGTCATACGCACGCCGCCTTTATCGCCAATTGTGGCTTTCACGATTTCAACTAACGTATCGATTTGTGGCACGGTGATTTCGAAATCATCGCGCATTGACGCATGAGACTCAGCCATCAGTTCGCCCATACGTTGCAAATCGCCTTTTGCCAGCGCATCGGCAGCTTCTACGGTACGAATATTTTCGGTGAGGACATGGCGCACACGCTTAGCGACAACCGGATCAAGTTCATGTGCCACAGCGTTGAATTTTGACAACTCAACATCACGCAGCGCTTTCTGCGTAAAGAAGCGCGCGCCGGTTTCGCATTGCTGGCGGCGGGTATTGTATTCGCTGCCCACCAGCGTGCGTTTGAAGTTACTGTTGATGATGACAACGGCCACGCCTTTTGGCATCGAAACCGCTTTGGTACCCAGCGTGCGGCAATCAATCAGCAACGCATGATCTTTTTTACCTAACGCAGAAATCAGCTGATCCATAATGCCGCAGTTACAGCCGACGAACTGGTTTTCTGCTTCCTGGCCATTTAAGGCAATTTGCGAGCCGTCCAGCGCCAGATGATAAAGCTTCTGGAACACGGTACCCACTGCGACTTCCAGCGATGCCGATGAACTCAAGCCCGCACCTTGTGGCACGTTGCCGCTGATCACTAAATCGGCGCCGGCAAAGTTTTTATCACGCTTTTGCAGATGCTTAACCACACCGCGAACATAGTTGGACCATTGCTGCGTGTCGTGGCTCAGAATCGGTTTGTCGAGTGAAAACTCGTCGCTTTGATTGTCATAATCCGCGGCGATCACGCGTACCATGCGGTCATCACGTTTTGCACAGCTAATGACCGTCTGGTAATCGATAGCACAAGGAAGCACAAAACCGTCGTTGTAATCGGTGTGCTCGCCAATCAGGTTAACGCGGCCAGGAGCCTGAATAGTATGGGTTGCCGGATAACCAAAATGTTCGGCGAAGAGGTGTTGGGTGTTATCTTTCAGACTCATTTTTTATTCTCCGGATTGGCGAAAGTGAATATCGGAAACGGCACGCAAGCGTTCTGCGGCTTGCTCTGCGGTTAAATCACGTTGGGTTTCAGCCAGCATTTCATAGCCGACCATAAATTTACGCACGGTTGCGCTACGCAATAGTGGTGGATAGAAGTGAGCATGCAACTGCCAGTGACCATTTTCCTCGTCATTAAACGGTGCGCCATGCCAGCCCATAGAATAAGGGAATGAGCACTGGAAAAGGTTGTCGTAACGGCTGGTCAGTTTTTTCAGCGCGAGTGCTAAATCACTGCTCTGTTCAGCCGTCAGGTCAGTGATACGCAGTACATGAGTTTTCGGCAGCAGTAGCGTTTCAAACGGCCAGGCGGCCCAGTAAGGCACTACTGCAATCCAGTGTTCAGTTTCGACGACTGTGCGGCTGCCATCTTTAAGCTCGCGTTGTGCGTAATCGACCAGCATTGGCGAGCCATTTTCTGCAAAGTATTCGCGCTGCAATACATCTTCACGCGCCACTTCATTAGGCAGGAAACTGTTCGCCCAAACCTGGCCGTGCGGATGCGGGTTGGAGCAGCCCATCGCCGCGCCTTTATTCTCAAAAACCTGCACCCACGGGTAAGTTTTACCTAAATCCGCAGTCTGTTCTTGCCAGGTTTTCACCACTTCTTCCAGCGCATTTACGGAAAGCTGTGGCAGGGTTTTACTGTGATCTGGTGAGAAACAGATAACCCGGCTGGTGCCGCGAGCGCTTTCACAACGTAAAAGTGGGTCGCTGCTCGCTGGTGCATCTGGGGTATCCGTCATCAACGCGGCAAAATCATTAGTAAAAACAAAAGTGCCGGTATATTGCGGATTTTTGTCACCAGTAACGCGTGTGTTGCCTGGGCACAAGAAGCAATCCGGATCGTGGGCCGGTAAAGTTTCATTGGACGGAGTTTCCTGCGCCCCTTGCCACGGGCGCTTAGCGCGGTGCGGGGACACCAGAATCCATTGTCCTGTCAGTGGGTTAAAACGGCGATGTGGATGATCCACCGGGTTAAACTGCTCCATCACATTTCCTTAGTCTGGATAACCTTGAGGGTGGCGAGACTGCCAGCGCCAGGTATCATCTGCCATTTCTTGCAGAGTACGGCTGACACGCCAGTTAAGTTGTTGATCGGCTTTGGTGGCATCTGCCCAGTAAGCTGGGAGATCGCCATCTCGACGCGGGGCGAAGTGATAATTCACCGGTTTTCCGCAAGCGGTGCTGAAAGCATTGATCACATCCAACACGCTGCTACCAATGCCTGCGCCGAGGTTATAGATATGCACGCCAGGCTTGCCTTGCAGCGTTTGCATGGCGGCAACGTGGCCTTCAGCGAGATCCATAACGTGAATGTAGTCGCGAACGCCAGTGCCGTCTTCGGTTGGATAATCATTCCCGAAGACCGCCAGTGAATCACGGCGTCCTACCGCAACCTGTGCGATGTATGGCATCAGATTATTTGGGATACCTTGCGGGTCTTCACCCATATCACCAGATGGATGCGCACCGACCGGGTTGAAGTAACGCAATAGCGCCACGCTCCAGTTCGGCTGGGCCTTTTGTAAGTCAGCCAGAATCTGTTCAACCATTAACTTGCTGCGGCCATATGGGCTGGCAGGCGTGCCGGTTGGGAAGCTTTCAACGTAAGGGATTTGCGGCTGGTCGCCATAAACTGTCGCGGAAGAACTGAAGATGAAATTGGTGACATTGGCGGCGCGCATCGCTGAAATCAGGCGTAACGTGCCGGTCACGTTGTTGTCGTAGTATTCCAGCGGTTTGTTAACCGATTCGCCGACCGCTTTCAGGCCAGCAAAATGGATCACGGCATCAATCTGGTGATCGTGGAAAATTTCTGCCAGTAGCGCTTCATCGCGAATATCACCATCAATGAACATAGGGTGTTTACCGCTGAGGCGTTCAATCACTGGCAGAACGCTGCGTTTGCTGTTGCACAGATTATCCAGAATGACTACGTCGTGGCCATTTTGTAGCAGTTGTACACAGGTATGACTGCCAATGTAACCGCTACCACCTGTTACCAATACTCTCATTTTTCGCTCCATTACGCGTATGGTATGTAATAAACATAGCATAACAGAGATGTCAAAAGTGTGACATGCGCTAAATTAGTGGAATCGCTTACACTAATGTTTCATCGACAATCATTAGCTGAAAAAATGATTATAAATCAAATGGTCATAGCGAGGGGGCTGCGGGTTATCCGAAAGTCGCTGCGCTAATCCGATTGATAAAAAATGAGTAACGGAAGCGACTTCCAACAGTGTTATTGAGCTGGTGCTAAATCGTCAATTTGATAGCGATATGCCTCGCCATCAGCCACAAAAGTGAGCCGTTTAGTGATGCACTCTGGCGCGTCTTCGGCGTGGTGAGAGACAAACAGCAACTGGGTTTCCCCTTCACCAATCAGAATATCAATGAAACGGCGTACTAGCTGGCGATTCAGCGGATCCAGCCCTTGCAGAGGTTCGTCGAGGATTAAGACCGTCGGGTGTTTCACTAACGCCCGAGCGATCAATGCAAGGCGCTGTTGGCCCCAGGAAAGGCTATGGAACGGTGCGTCGGCAATGGCGTTGTCCATACCGAGCATGTTCAGCCATTGGCGAGCCAGTTTTTGCTGGCGGTCAGAAACAGCCTGGTAAATGCCAATCGAATCAAAATAGCCGGAAAGCACCACATTGCGCACCGTGGTACTAACACGGTAATCAAGATGCAGATTGCTGCTGACATACCCGATATGTTTTTTGATGTCCCAGATGGTTTCACCGCTGCCACGACGGCGGCCAAACAGAGTCAGATCGTTGCTGTAACCTTGAGGATGATCGCCGGTCACCAGGCTTAATAACGTCGATTTACCTGCGCCATTTGGGCCGACTATTTGCCAGTGTTCGCCAGGATTTACCGTCCAGGACAGTTTGTGCAGGATTGGCCTGTCGTTATATTCCACCACGCCGTCACGCAGAATAATACGCGCCTGATCCACAGGAAGTGTGTAGCGAGCACTCGGGTCGTCTGCTTCCGGCAGTGCGACGCCCACCAGTTTTTCACTATGGGCCAGTTGTGCAATCAGCGCTTGTTCGAGCAGTTTTTGCTTTTTGCCTACTTCAATCAGCGCACAATCGGCCAGCACGCCCGCAAATTGCACAAAATCAGGAATTTCATCGAAGCGGTTAAGCACCAGCACCACGGTGTAGCCCTGGGTGCTCAGTTCACCTAATAACCCAGCGAGTTGCTCACGGGACTGCACATCCAGCCCGTCAAACGGCTCATCAAGAATAAGCAAATCAGGTTGCGGCATCAGCGCCTGACAGAGCAGCGTTTTGCGCGTTTCACCGGTTGAAAGGTACTTAAAACGGCGGGTTAATAACGGAGTAATACCAAACAGTTGCGCCAGTTTCTGGCAGCGAGCTTCATCTTTAATTTCATCCTGAATAATTTCTGCCGTGGTGCGGCCGGTATCGTCTTCGTCAGGGCTCAACAAATCAGTGTTATTACGCTGCCATTCATCGCTAACTAACTTTTGTAGTTGTTCAAACGAAAGGTGAGCAATACGGGCAAACGAGCACTGGCGCTCGCCTTTTTGCACGGGCAGGGATCCTGCAAGTGCGCGGGCCAGCGCTGATTTTCCGCTACCGTTGGCGCCGACAAACGCCCAGCTTTCACCGGCGTTAATGGTTAAATCATTGAGGGCAAGAGTTCGGGTGTCGCTAAGGTGGAAGACCCCTTGCGATATTTGCAACACAGACATATACCATCCCAGTTTTTGCAGTGATTAAACTCAGATTTACGGATTGCCTGTGTTGTTGTCAATTCACCGTTTGGTTTTAGCACAGAGTGGCGATAATCACGCGATCGGCATTAAAAAATGCTATGACTTTAGCACCTTCTACCAGACTCTGAATTTCTACCACGCTATTAGGAACCGTGGCGCACAGCGTTTGTCCGTCCGGCAATCGCACCAGAACTTCGCTCTGTTCGCCACCTTGCTGAATATTGCTGATAATGCCAGTGAGTTGGTTATCGGCGCCGCTGGCGCGTTGAGGAGCCGTAGTGATTTCAACCCACGGCGCTTTAATTAACACCAGCACTTCTTTGCCTTCGCTCAAACCCAGGCGTTCGGCGCTCTGGCGCGTAATGGCGGCTTGCAAACGTGTGGCACCATCCGCCAGTAAAATATCGACATGTTGCTGCACTTGTTCGCTATCGCGATGCAATACGGTGCCGAAAAGCTGGTTACGGGCGCTGGTTTGCAAAGAAAAGCGGGAAATCGCGGCGAGCAGGCTATCGAGCGGCAATGCGTCATCACGCAGCACATCGAACGCTTTTTGCTGGATCTGCGTGAGCAATTCATACAACTGAATCAGGCGTTCGCCGTAACGCGTCAATATTGCACCACCGCCGCCTTTACCGCCGGTCGCTCGCTCAACTAATGTCTCGTCGCTTAACTGATTCATCTCGTTGATAGCATCCCAGGCACTTTTGTAGCTAATACCTGCGAGTTTGGCACCCTGGCTAATTGAGCCGGTATGTTGTATTTGTTTAAGCAGCGCGATACGACGTGGATCGGCGAACAGCCGCTGTTGGAGTTTCAGCGTGAGTAAAATTTCAGCCTGCATAACCGCTCCGCAATAGTAAAAACGTCATTTTCTTCTATTGCGGCGGGATGAGCAAATGGCACAAAAGGAGAGTGCGTTTTTCTGTCAGGTCGTTAGAATACTCGTTCTCACTTTTGTTGGAGGCATCCATGTTAGAGTTACTAAAAAGCTTGGTGTTTGCCGTGGTCATGGTGCCAATCGTTATGGCGGTGATCCTCGGTCTTATCTATGGATTGGGTGAAGTCTTTAACGTCTTCTCAAAAGTCGGTCACAACGACCAACCGAAACAACACCATTGATTCTCTAAGATTTCCCTAACGCCCGCATCAGCGGGCGTTTGCTTTTTTATCTTCCCTTCATAAATTCAGCAACGGTAGCGCCGCAGGTATCTGCGACAGCAGGTACAACACCAACCCGATTGAACCGCCAACCAGCGTGCCGTTAATGCGGATAAACTGTAAATCCTTACCGATATTCAGTTCAATTTGCCGTGACATATCCTGAGCATCCCAGCTTTTGACCGTGTCGCTAATATGGCGAGTCAGGAAGATGGCGAACTCCGGTGCCATTTTCTGCACTGCCTGCTCCAGATGCTCATTCAGTGAAGTGCGTAGCGCACTGTCAGCAATCAGCGTTTCGCCCAACCACTGCCCGGCCTCTGCAATTCGCTGCTTCACGCGCGAATCTTCAGAATTGACGTCCACTTTCAGCCATTGGCGCAAATCCCCCCACAGTTCGCCCAGATAGCGATTGAACGCCTCATCTTCTTTCAGATAATTTTTGATGCTGTCGGCTTTTTCAGCCATTTGTGGCGAGTTTTTAAGATTGTCGATGAGCTTTAACGTCGCGCGATCAAAAGCCTGGCGGATCTGATGCCCCTGATCATGGCTCACGTCATCCAGAAACGAATTAACTGCACTGGAAACCAGATCGGCACTATGTTCCCCCAGCCATTCTGTTGGCAGGAGTTTGGCCTTACGTGGATGCTCTGTTTCCAGCCAACGTACAATCTGGCGGGCAATAAAAGCCCGCGTGCTTTCACGTTTTATCAGCGTCAGCATCTGGGCAATAACCGAGTCGAGCAGTTCCTGATGGCGGTTATTTTTAGTCAGGCTCTCCAGCAGCAGGGCACTTGAATGTGTCAAATCGACTTTATCGATGGCCTTGTGAACGGCCTGGCGGATTAAACGCTGAATACGGGTGTCATCCGTCAGGTCTAAAAAACCGCTCATCACTTGCAACAGATGTTGCCCGACACGCTGTGCGTTGTCGGG
>Ga0105250_10001898_pt1 | contig 10843 bp, 7 predicted proteins | sample KBSS54metaG_FD_80425 | JGI IMG/M metagenome (GOLD analysis project Ga0105250, IMG submission 80425) | Switchgrass rhizosphere microbial communities from Kellogg Biological Station, Michigan, USA - KBS S5-4 metaG | ecosystem: Host-associated > Plants > Roots > Rhizosphere > Soil | place...
CCAACTTGAACGGCTTGATGATGGCAGTGACTAGCTTCATGAAACTCTCTCCCGAATTGGTGGACTTGCCCCAGGAAAACAAACCCGACTCAAGTCTAAGCGCAGTGCCTGGCTTTGTAACGCATCGTCGGCCTTACCTGCCCGACTGACGCCAGCTAACCGCTGCCGGCGAAACTCCCCGTCCCGCCTGCCGCACTGCATTCGTCACAGCGACTGCATCAGTGCATGGGTCACTACCGACTAAGCAGAAAGCTTGCCATCTCGCCAAATTCCTCTGATTTCAAGCCCTTGGCCGCTGCCACAGGCGCCCGCGCAAAAAAGCCCCGACGGTTACGCACAACAACGGTGCGTTGCCGTCCGTCTGCTTGCGCGAAAAGCGTGCATCCGTGCCTGCGTCAATGACTATAGACACTGCGTGATACACTGCCCGCCACTGTTTACAGGACACATTCCATGCTCGCGCCCAAAGACTTCCTCGACGCCCTGAGCGGCACCGCCTCCCGCCTGTTCAGCGGCGACACCCCGCTGCCGAAAGCCGAAATCGAAAGCCAGTTCAAGATGCTGCTGCAGAGTGCGTTAAGCAAACTCGATTTGGTGAGCCGTGAAGAGTTTGATAGTCAGATGGTCGTACTGGCCCGCACTCGTGCTCGCCTCGAAAGCCTTGAGGCCAAAGTCGCCGAGATGGAAGCCAAGCTGACGCCGCCGGCCGAGTAAGTCTGCAGACCCTGAGCCAAAGTGCCTTGAAGTTTGCGAAAGAAATTAAACCGCTCCTGCCTAGGCAGGAGCGGTTTCCGTCAGATCAATCCTCTACAACGAATTATTCCAACGGTCTCGCAGAAACTCGTACAGGCGAAAAGCCCATAACGCGATTCTGACGAGGCGCCACATATGTTTAAGAAACTTAGACATACTTTGGCCCTCCTTGCGTGGGGCCAAACCTCCGATGCACTTTCCGGCGTACGAACACCTTCGGGACTACACGTGAGTGTGTCCGCCAAGGCGGCCGGGTGTGAGTCCCCCAAAAAAAGCACCGGCACGGGTCTCACACCGCGTCGAGGAACATGAAGTCTTTGCGCTCCCGGCCACACTTCGCGAATACTCCATGAGTGGGCATCGTCATTGCGGATTTTATGACCGCCCTTAGAAAGCGATTTAAACAACTTGTATCAAGTCGTTAGGCAAGTGCTGACAACATTACCGTTGCACCCGTTCAAGCCCTTTTGATACTTGCGCCAATGAGCAAACATGCATAACCTGATTTCACGTGAGTGTGTCCGCAAAAGGATGCGCAGGCCTTGGCCTCACCGAAGCCTGCAAACTGAAAACCGTCTCCTCAAGGCGGTTTTTTTTCGCCTCGAGATTGGTTGACCACTTTCCCGCAACATCCAGTGAAAGTTCGCCCCCCCTGATCGCCCTTCCCCAACTACCCTTAAAAAACCCGCAGGAAGCGGCTCCCGATTCAGCTCAAGGAACGACCATGTCCCTCTCCATCGTCCACAGTCGCGCCCAGATAGGCGTGGATGCTCCCGCCGTCACCGTCGAAGTCATCTGGCCAACGGTCTGCCTTCGCTGACCATGGTCGGCCTGCCCGAGGCGGCGGTGAAGGAGAGCAAGGACCGGGTGCGCAGCGCGATCATCAATTCCGGGCTGCAGTTTCCGGCGCGGCGGATCACCTTGAATCTGGCGCCGGCGGACTTGCCCAAGGATGGCGGGCGCTTTGATCTGGCGATTGCCCTAGGGATTCTGTCGGCGAGTGTGCAGGTGCCGTGTCTGACGCTGGATGAGGTGGAATGCCTTGGTGAACTGGCGTTGTCCGGCGCTGTGCGGCCGGTACGCGGAGTGTTGCCGGCCGCGCTGGCGGCGCGCAAGGCCGGGCGGGCACTGGTGGTGCCGCGGGCGAATGCCGAGGAAGCATGTCTGGCTTCGGGTTTGAAGGTGTTTGCGGTGGATCATCTGCTGGAAGCAGTGGCGCATTTCAACGGGCATACGCCGGTCGAGCCTTATGTCTCGGACGGGCTGATCCATGCGGCGAAACCTTATCCCGACCTCAGTGAGGTGCAAGGACAGATGGCCGCGAAACGGGCGCTGCTGATTGCGGCGGCAGGCGCGCACAACCTGTTGTTCAGTGGGCCACCGGGAACCGGCAAGACCTTGTTGGCAAGTCGCTTGCCGGGGCTGCTGCCGCCGCTGTCCGAATGCGAGGCGCTGGAAGTGGCGGCGATTCAATCGGTCGCCAGCGGCGTGCCACTGACCCATTGGCCGCAACGGCCCTTTCGCCAGCCACACCACTCGGCCTCCGGGCCGGCGCTGGTCGGTGGCAGCTCGAAACCGCAACCCGGCGAGATCACCCTCGCCCACCACGGTGTGCTGTTTCTCGACGAGCTTCCGGAATTTGATCGCAAGGTGCTGGAGGTGCTGCGCGAGCCGCTGGAATCCGGGCATATCGTGATTGCCCGAGCCAAGGATCGCGTACGATTTCCCGCGCGTTTCCAGTTGGTGGCGGCAATGAATCCGTGTCCCTGTGGATATCTTGGCGAGCCGAGCGGCAAGTGCTCGTGTACACCGGACATGGTGCAGCGCTACCGCAACAAGCTATCGGGGCCGTTGCTGGATCGGATCGATCTGCACCTGACGGTGGCGCGGGAAGCGACGGCGTTGAATCCGGCAGTGAAGCCAGGCGAGGACAGCGCCAGTGCGGCAGCCGTGGTGGCCGAGGCACGCGAACGCCAGCAAAAGCGTCAGCGTTGTGCCAATGCGTTCCTCGATCTGCCAGGCCTGAAGCGGCACTGCCAGTTATCTACAGCCGATGAGAAATGGCTGGAGTCAGCCTGCGAACGGCTGACCTTGTCACTGCGCTCAGCCCATCGTTTGCTCAAGGTCGCCAGAACCCTGGCAGACCTTGAGCAAGTCGATGCAATCAGCCGTGAGCATCTGGCCGAAGCGCTGCAATACCGCCCGGCGACGCCTTAATGCTCGGTCAGATCCACCAGCGGCGCCTGTCGCACTTCGGTTTCACGCCCGGCCTGGACTTCGCTCACGCGCTTCAGCGCGTTATCCACAGCGCCTTTTTCTGCCAGCAGGCTGTAGCTGATCTGAAACTGTTGGCTGGCCTTTGGCGCAATGGTCGGCACCAGATTCAGCGGACGCTGATAGCGGCGGTTGTAGGAAAAGCTGGTGCCTGGCTCAAGGCCCGTGACATAGCCCTGCCCTTGGGTGTCGGTGTTTTTCCACAGGGAAAACACTGGCAGCTGTTGAGTATTGAAGCCAACAGAGACACCGAGGCTGCCAGCCTTGTTGTGCAAAACAGTCAGGGTTTCGCCTTTGGCGTCGGCGTAGGGCACGACGTTATAGACGGTTTCATCGTAGTCCTTGGTTGGACCGCGATAAATCTGCCAGTCCGCCAACTCGGCTTTGGCCTTGTCGTTGAATGGCGAGACCTGTTTCACCGGCGCCGCGAACCGCGCGCCCTGCTCAAGGAACGGTGTACTGAAGTTACTGTGATACAGCGCCTGGTATTCCTTCGGATAATCACCGTTGTTGGTCAGCGTATCGTTGAGGGCAAAGCGCACGCTGCCCGGCTCGGTGACCAGCTCAGTGACGACCGAGAAGTCGACTTTCTTGAACGCCTGTTCCTTCAGTTCACCGCGCAGACTGATGGCGTAGGGTGGTTTTTCATCGATGTGCAGCGTGACAGTGCTGGCCGGAATGTTCGCGGCGCGGCCGTGCAGGGTCAGCAACTCGCCATTGTCCATACCGGGATGGCCGACCCATTCGTAACCGCAGCGGGTCACCAACTCATTGAAGCCTTCCAGCCAGCCCAGGCCACCGCGTCCATTGAGTTCGATGAAGGCCGGGTTGACCACTTCCTTGACCGGCGAATCCCAACCCATGCGCACGTTGCCGACAGACGCCTGCAGGACATTCATGCCACGGGTCGGCACCACCGAGAGTTTCATCGTGCCGTTATCGATATCGACGATGCTGACACCTTCCTGTCGCCCGCCGTGCAAGGTGCGCAGGCTGACGGAGAAAGGCTTGTCGGTTTTCAACCCGAGCTGCTCACTGGTAATGCTCCAGTTTTGCGCGGGCTTGTTGGTATCGAGAAGTACGTAATCCCAGGCCATGGCGTGGGAAGCAGCAGAGAGTGCGCCGAATGCAACGGCGAGTTTGAACGGGGTCATGGCAGCAGCCTTTATTGGAGTTGTGCCATTTTTATAGCGTTGCGGAAACGTTTCAGCAAGAAAAGATGAGAGACATATAGGATGATTTGCCATGGATCGGCGGCGTTGCATTCGCGAGCAGGCTCGCTCCCACAGTTTCCGGGGTAGCTCATAAATCGTTTGAGCACCCGAATACTCTGTGGGAGCGAGCCTGCTCGCGAAAGCGATATCAAGGCTGTATCAACGGAAGCGATCAACCTCGGAACGCAGATCCGCCGCCAGCTTTTCAAGCTCTTTGGCGGTGACCGCGAGGTTCGACACCACCTCACGCTGCTCACTGTTGGCCAGCGCAATGCTCTGCAGGTTACTGCTGAGCAAAGTAGCCGTGCTGCTCTGCTCCTGGGTCGCGGTGGTAATCGCGGCGAACTGCTGCCCTGCCGAACGGCTCTGCTCATCGATCCGCGCCAGCGCCGACGCCACGTTGGCGTTGCGCGACAGGCCTTCCTGCATCAGCAGATTGCCCTGCTCCATGGTGCTGATGGCGTTGCCGGTTTCCTGCTGGATGCTGTGAATCATCCCGGAGATTTCATCAGTGGCCTGACGGGTGCGCGACGCCAGGTTACGCACCTCATCGGCGACCACGGCAAAACCACGGCCCTGTTCACCGGCACGGGCCGCTTCGATGGCCGCGTTGAGCGCCAGCAGGTTGGTCTGTTCGGCAATCGAGGTGATCACACTGACAATGCCGCCGATTTCCTGGGAACGCTGGCCAAGGGTGTTGATCACGGTAGCCGTGGTGTTCAGCGCGCCAGCGATTTGCTCCAGCGAGGAAGAGGCCTCGTCCATGGAAGTACGACCGATCTGCGTCTGCTGAGCGTTTTCCTGGGCCAGACGCTGGGTGGCCCCCATGTTGTCGGCGATGTTCAGCGAGGTGGCGCTGAACTCTTCCACCGCGCCGGCCATGCTGGTGATTTCGCCGGACTGCTGTTCCATGCCTTCGTACGCACCGCCGGACAAACCGGACAGCGCCTGGGCGCGGCTGTTGACCTCTTCCGAGGAGCGGCGGATGTGTTCGACCATCGTCGACAGCGCCTGGCTCATCTGGTTGAACGCGCGGGACAGCTGACCGATCTCGTCGTTGCTCGACACGTTCAGGCGCACGCTCAGATCACCGGCACCGAGAGCTTCGGCCTGACGCACCAGATCACTCAGCGGCGCCAGTTTGCTGCGCAGCAACCACACCACCGAACCCACCGCCAACAGCATCGCCAGCAGGCTGCCGATGGCCAGTTGCGTGCCGACGCTCCAGGTCACCGCGCGAATCTCGGCTTTAGGCATGCTCGCCACAACCGCCCACGGACCACCGTCGAATGGCACGGAAACGCTGTAGAAATCTTCGTTCTTGTCGCTCCAGAACTGCCCCTTGCCCGGGGTTTTGGCCAGGCCGCCGATCACCGTGACCGCCTGATCCAGTGCCTGGACGCCCGCCGGGGCCACCAACCATCTGTTCTGCTCATCCAGCAGCGCCAGCGAACCGGTCTGGCCGATGCGGAAGCGCTTGAGGTTGTCGAACTGGGCGTTCTGCGCATCGGTGTAATCAAAACCAACGAACAACACCGCAATCACTTTGCCGCTGCCATCGCGCACCGGGGTGTATTGGGTCATGTAGGAACGATCGAACAGCAGCGCGCGGCCGACGTAACCCTGACCCGCCATCAACTTCGCGTAGGCCGGGTGTGCGTGATCGAGCAGAGTACCGATAGCGCGCGTGCCGTCCTGTTTGGTCAACGAGGTGCTGACCCGCACGAAGTCTTCGCCGCTGCGCACGAACAGCGTGGCAACGCCGGCGGTCATCTGCTTGAACTCGTCGACTTCCTTGAAGTTGTTGTTCAACACTTCGCTGCCCAGGTGCAGGCCCGGGGTCTGGGTGCCGGCGACGTTCACCGGTTCATCCGGGTGAATGCTCAGGCCCGCGCTGAAGCGCTTCTCGAACAGCCCGCTCAGGCGCTGGGTGCTTTCGCGCAGCGTGCCGTGGAAAGTGCTCAACTGGTCGGCCAGCAGCCGCGCCTCACTGGCGAGGTGCTCTTCACGGGTGGCGAGGTTGGCGGAATCCAGCGAACGCAGGGCGAACACCGTACTGCCGCTGATGACGATCGCCAGTATCACAGCGAGCGCGAGGCCCAGCTGCGAGGCGATCCGAGCGCGAGGTTGAGACATGGACAGCTCCTGGCCGAACTTGCCGATCCTCCTTGATCGCAGCTCGGATAATTTTCTAATGGGGGTGAATCGTGGATACCTGCACGGCGGTTCCACATGCACGTATTCGGCGGTAAAGCCGAATACTTGAGCGAACAGCAGGGTTATGGCACAAGGCCGGCATTGTGGCGGCTCTAACGTTTCAGCTCAAGCGCTTGACCACCGGCAACGCCATGGCTCGCACTTCGCCTTGCAGGAAGTCGCTGAGACGGCGCAAACGTTCACCTCCCGGACGGGTTTTTGGCCATACCAGGTAATAATTCAATCCGCTGGCGACCGCGGTCGGCCATGGCAGGCTCAGTCTTCCTTGCGCCACATCTTCGGCGACCATCAGCAAGTCACCCATCGACACACCGTAACCGCGCGCTGCAGCGATCATCCCCAGTTCGAGGGTATCGAACACCTGCCCACCCTTGAGCGACACCTGATCGGACAGGCCCATGTGCTCCAGCCAACTGCGCCAGTCGCGCCGATCCGGGGTCGGGTGCAGCAGTTCGGTGGAGGCCAGGCGTGCGACATCCCACGGCTGGTCATTCAGCAGGTTCGGCGCGCCGACAGGAATCAGCTCTTCGGGAAACAGCAGGCTGGCTTCCCAGTCCGGCGGAAAATGCCCGTCACTGAGCAGCACGGCGCAGTCGAAGGGTTCGTTGTTGAAGTCCACCGAATCCACGTCCATCCACGCACTGGTCAGCTGTACCTCGTTGCCCGGTTGTAGATGGCGAAAGCGGCTGAGTCGCGCCAGCAGCCAGCGCATGGTCAGGGTTGAGGGCGCTTTCATGCGCAGGATGTCGTCTTCGGCGCGCAAGGTGTTGCAGGCGCGCTCCAGCGCCGCAAAACCATCGCGAATGCCGGGCAACAGCAGCCGCGCCGACTCGGTGAGTTGCAGGTTGCGTCCGCTGCGGTGAAACAGCTTGCAGGCAAAGTGTTCCTCCAGCGTCTTGATGTGCCGGCTGACTGCACTCTGGGTGATCGACAATTCCTCGGCCGCCCGGGTGAACGAACTGTGCCGCGCCGCCGCTTCGAATGCGCGCAGGGCATACAAGGGTGGAAGACGACGGGACATACACAAAGCTCCTTTAGCGGCATCCGGCCACCCCGGCGAGGTTTACTCATGATGAGTTTTAATCATGCCACCCATCCTTTTTATCCTTTTGTGCAAACTCTGCCAAGCGCCGAGAATCGACTGTCTCTTGTTCCCTCTGATTAATGGGTGGTGATGACCATGCAGCATCCTGTGCGTACCGAACTCTGGGCCATCCTGCGGCTGGCGGGGCCGTTGATTGCTTCGCAGTTGGCGCACATGTTGATGGTGCTGACCGACACCCTGATGATGGCGCGCCTCAGCCCCGAAGCCCTGGCCGGCGGCGGACTGGGGGCAGCGAGTTATTCATTCGTGTCGATTTTCTGCATCGGTGTGATTGCAGCGGTCGGCACGCTGGTGGCGATCCGTCAGGGTGCCGGCGACATCATCGGCGCGGCCCGCCTGACGCAGGCCGGGTTGTGGCTGGCGTGGCTGATGGCGCTGGGCGCCGGGCTGCTGTTGTGGAATCTGAAACCGGTGTTGCTGCTGTTCGGCCAGACCGAAACCAACGTCAACGCCGCTGGACAATTTTTGATCGCTCTGCCCTTCGCCCTGCCCGGCTATCTGAGCTTCATGGCCCTGCGCGGCTTTACCAGTGCAATCGGCCGAGCGACCCCGGTGATGGTCATCAGCCTCGGCGGCACTGTGGCCAACTTCCTGCTCAATTACGCATTGATTACCGGCATGTTCGGGCTGCCGAAACTGGGGTTGACCGGCATCGGCCTGGTCACGGCAATCGTTGCCAACTGCATGGCGCTGGCCCTCGCCTGGCACATTCGCCGGCACCCGGCCTACGACGCCTACCCATTGCGCGCCGGCCTGTCACGACCAAATCGTCAGTACCTGAAAGAACTGTGGCGCCTCGGCCTGCCGATTGGCGGTAACTACGCGGTGGAAGTCGGCCTGTTTGCATTCGCTGCGCTGTGCATGGGCACCATGGGCAGCACGCAACTCGGCGCACACCAGATCGCCCTGCAGATCGTTTCGGTGGCGTTCATGGTGCCGGCGGGGATGTCCTACGCGATCACCATGCGCGTCGGCCAGCACTACGGCGCCGGGCAACTGAGCGACGCACGGATGTCCGGCCGGGTCGGCATCGTTTTCGGTGCAGTGGTGATGCTGGGTTTCGCCATGGTGTTCTGGCTGTTGCCGAATCAGTTGGTCGGGTTGTTCCTTGATCACAACGATCCGGCCTTTGCCGAAGTGATTCGTCTGGCGGTGAGCCTGTTGGCCGTGGCGGCATGGTTCGAATTGTTTGACGGCACGCAGACCATCGCCATGGGCTGCATCCGTGGGCTCAAGGATGCGAAAACCACGTTTCTGGTCGGCCTTGCTTGTTATTGGTTGATTGGCGCGCCGGCGGCGTGGTGGATGGCGTTCCACCTGAACTGGGGGCCGACGGGCGTCTGGTGGGGTCTGGCGCTGGGCCTGGCCTGCGCGGCGGTGAGCCTGACCCTGGCGTTTGAATGGAAGATGAAGCGGATGATTCAGCGCGACCCGCAATCTCGGGGCTTCAACATCCCTCAACCTGAGTGAGTTTCACCTTGTGGGAGCGAGCCTGCTCGCGAATGCGATCGGTCAGTCAAATTATCTTTGCTGACACGCCGCTTTCGCGAGCAAGCCCGCTCCCACAGGGATTCATGCCTAACCCGGAGATTGCGTTCAACTGACGATTTCGAGGGCTGGCTGCTGGCTAGAGCCGAAGGTCAGGTACTCCACCAGCTCGGCCAACGGCAACGGCCGGCTGATCAGATAACCCTGCACCTGATCACAGCCAAACCCGCGCAATAACTCCAGTTGTTCAGGCGTTTCCACCCCTTCCGCCACCACTTCCAGATGCAGGTTGTGCGCGAGGTTGATCATCGCGTGCACCAGTTTGCGGTTCTCTTCGCGCTGCTCCATGCCGCCGACAAAGCTTTTGTCGATCTTCAGCAAGGTGATCGGCAGGCTGTTGAGGTGCACGAATGACGAGAACCCGGTGCCGAAGTCATCCAGCGAGAAACGCACGCCGAGGCGGCCGAGGGCGTCCATGGTCTGTTTGACCAGATCGCTGCGGCGCATGACGGCGGTTTCGGTGAGCTCAAACTCCAGCCACTGCGCCTCGACCCCGCGCTCGGCAATCAGCCGACTGAGCGTCGGCAGCAACTGGCTGTCCTGAAACTGGCGGAACGACAGGTTGATCGCCATGTGCAGCGCCGGCAGCCCGCGCTCGCGCAGTGCCTGCATGTCGCGCAACGCGCGGGAAATCACCCAGTAGCCCAGCGGCACGATCAGACCGCTCTGCTCGGCCAGCGGCACGAATTCGCTTGGCGGTAGCAGACCGCGCTCGCCATGGCGCCAGCGCACCAGGGCTTCGAGGCCGACGATCTGCCCGTCTGCAAGATTCAGCCGTGGCTGGTAGTGCAGCTCCAGCTCATCGCGGCGCAAAGCCCGGCGCAGCTCGCTTTCGAGGTCGGCCATGCTCCGTGCGTTGCGGTTGATGCGTTCGTTGAAGATATGGAAGGTGCAGCCCTGCGTGCTCTTGGGCTGCTGCATGGCAATGTGCGCGTGCCACATCAGTGGGTCGGCGCCACCCTGTGCACGGGCATGGGCGATGCCGAGGCTGGAGCCGATCAGCAGGCTTTCGCCATCGACCCAATACGGTTCGGCCAGGGCTTCGGTAATGCGTTCGGCCATCCACTCGGCGCGTTGCGGCGCGCGACGGGTGTCGATCAGCAGGGCGAATTCGTCGCTACCGAGGCGCGCCAGTTGATCACCGGCCTCGAGCTGACTTTTCAGCCGCGCGACGACTTGCAGGATCAAGCGATCGCCGGCCTGATGACCGAGGGCGTCGTTGGCGTGACGGAAGTTGTCGAGATCGAGAGGCCCGAGGGCCAGACCACGGCCGTCGTTTTCCGCCAGGCGCGCCGCGAGCAGAGTCTGGAAACCCTGTCGATTGGCGATGCCGGTCAGAGGATCCTGTTCGGCCAGGCGTTGCAGGGTGTTTTCGAGGACGCCGCGTTCACGCACATGGCGCAGACAACGGCGCAGCATGCCGGCGTCGAGGGCGTCGAACACCAGCCAGTCGCTGACACCAACCGGCGCGGTGACCGGCTCGTGATCCAGCAGCAACACCGTCGGCAGGCTGCAACGGCCCGGGGCCGGCTGCAACGCGGGAACGGTCAACAACACCGCGTGACGATTGTCTTCGAACAGACTGCTGACCGACTCCCAGCTCGGCGCACTGATCAGCACCGCCGCGCTCCCCATCGGAGCCAGACACTCGCGCAATAACGCTGTCCACGCTGGCTCTTCGGCCAGTAGCAGCAAACGCAAGGGTTCGACAGGCGTAGACAAGCTAGCTCCC
>Ga0105250_10001899_pt1 | contig 10842 bp, 10 predicted proteins | sample KBSS54metaG_FD_80425 | JGI IMG/M metagenome (GOLD analysis project Ga0105250, IMG submission 80425) | Switchgrass rhizosphere microbial communities from Kellogg Biological Station, Michigan, USA - KBS S5-4 metaG | ecosystem: Host-associated > Plants > Roots > Rhizosphere > Soil | place...
ATCGGCATAGAGACCGAAATTATCATCTACCTCGGCAGGTTTTGAACCCTCTGGTGAGTCGAAGGCGATGGCACCGTTAACAAGTGCTGCCAGGCTTTCGAGCTTCACTTTTGCGCCGCTCAAACTGACGTCAGCATCCACGCCTGAAACATTCCAGAAACGACTGCCTTTTTTGACAAGCGAAGTGAATCGACGCTCGATCAGCACATCAATCGTGACGCCTTGTTTATTCGGATTAATGGCGTAGTCATAGACGCGTCCGACCGGGATTTTGCGGAAATAGACCAGCGATCCGCTGTTGAGCGAGCCCAAATCCGGCGAATGGAGCTGAATCATCAGATCGCCGTTATTCAGCCGGTATTTAGGCTGCGTATCCAGCGCGGTAAAGTGTTCCTGAGGCTCACCTTTACCTGGCATCATACCGATGTAGTTCCCGCCCACCAGTGCATCCAGCCCAGAAACGCCCGCCAGAGACGCTTTTGGCGTGACCAGCCAGAACTGGGTTTCACTGCGCAGCGCATCCTTCATATCGGCTTTGATGCTGACGCGAACCTCGATTTTATTGAGATCCTTACCAAGCCGGATATCCTGGACCGTGCCCACTTCAACGCCCTGGAAGCGCACGGGTGTTCGCCCGGCGACAATGCCGTCGGCGGTCTGGAAGTCAATCGTAACGGTATTACCGCGATCTTCGTAACTCGTCCAGATAAGCCAGCCCGCTATCATCAGTGCGATAACAGGGAGTAGCCAGAAAGGCGAAATACGGCGTTTTGTTTTAATTCTCGCTTCAGTCGGCGAAGCGGGCGTTTCCTGACTCATGTGCATCCCAAAGTAAGCGGCTATCCAGCCATTCCACTGCAAGAATAGTCAATATCACCGCAGAGCCGAAATAAAAAGCCGCGGGTCCCATAGTAAAAGCAAGTAACTGATCGCGATTGATCAGCGACATCATCAACGAAATAACGAACAAATCCAACATCGACCAGCGGCCAATCCACGTAACGAAGCGTAAAAGCAAAATACGCGCCCGTAGCCCTTGTTCACACTTAAACTGAATGCTGATGAGCAAGGTAAACATGACAATGACTTTGGTAAATGGCACCAAAATACTGGCAATAAACACGACACCGGCCACTGCAAAGTTGCTGTGCGCCAGGGAGATAATGCCAGACATAATGGTGTCTTCCTGTCGTCCGCCGTTAAGGTAAATCACTGAGATTGGCAGGAGATTCGCCGGCAGCAGGAACACAATCGAGGCGATCAACGCGGCCCAACATTTTTGCAAACTGTGCTTGCGGCGCAGGCGCAACGGAATGTGACAGCGAGGGCAGCGGCCCCGGGCATCAGGTAATCCGGTAAAGTGGCAACCCAGACATGCCCTGAGATTAGGATCGGGCCGCGTCGCCGAGCGCTGGGGATAGAAACGCTCCCACAGCTGTTCCACATTCAGGTGAATCAGCGTCAGGATGCTCAGCAGCACAAGCGCGATAAAGGCAAAAAGCCCGATACCCGGCTGTAAGAAAGCGTAATCCTGCACTTTGATGGACGTTACTCCGATGCCGACCAGATAGATATCCAGCATCACCCACTCTTTGAGCTTCTCCAGCATCAGTAGGACCGGGCGCAGATTCATGCCTAAAATATTGCCGAACCAGAGATACGCAATGGCAACGACCAGCACCACCGGGGCGCCGACGGTGCAAAACAGCACCATTGCTCCCGTCAGAGGATCGCCTTGCTGCGTCATCTGCCATATACCTTGTAGCAGATTTGCGTCGATCCGCACGCCAAGCAGATAAAGCTTAAGCAACGGTTCGCTCCATGCAAACGGCATCAGCAAAATCATGGTGACAGCCATTGCGGCCAGTCGCGTCAATGACCAGTCGCGTCCGTCACGGATTTTGGCGTCGCAGCGAGGGCAATAGGCGCTCTGGTGCGATTTCATCTTCGGCAACATAAAAAGCGTATCGCACTGCGGGCAACGCTGATAATGTGCACGCGGTAGCGCATCGCTGACCGAGTGGACAGTGATCTTCCTTGCTGGCGTAATTTTCGGATTATTGAGAGCCATTAGTCGCGCATAAAAGGATTAATTAACGTTATATTAACTCATCTTGGGATTCATCTTGAGAATGAAAGCATTTAATGTTTAGTTAAAAAGGCTATGCACACATTTTGTAGACAACCAAGTGATTGATTAATGAACAAAACAGAATTCTACGCGGATCTTAACCGCGATTTCCAGGCATTGATGACAGGTGAGACCAGTTTTTTAGCGACTCTGGCTAACACTAGCGCGTTGCTATTTGAACGTCTGTCGGATGTGAACTGGGCGGGGTTTTACCTTCTGGAAGGGAATACGCTGGTACTCGGACCGTTCCAGGGCAAGCTGGCGTGCGTGCGAATCCCGGTAGGTCGGGGCGTATGCGGTACGGCGGTTGCTCAAAATCAGGTCCAGCGCGTTGAAGATGTACATGCCTTCGACGGACATATTGCATGCGATTCGGCGAGTAATGCCGAAATCGTTCTGCCGCTTAGCGTAAAAAATCAGATTATTGGCGTTCTGGATATCGACAGTACCGCGTTTGGCCGCTTCACTGAAGAAGATGAGCAGGGCCTTCGCGAGTTAGTCGCAAATCTGGAAAACGTATTAAACGCGACCGATTATCAAAAATTCTTTGCGAGCGTCGCAGGATAATCAACGGATAACGTAGCATTTACGGATGGCGTCATTATAATGTCGCCTGTTCATGCCTGCGGCTTATTGGCAACGTCCGTTGTAATCAGGAAATTTCATGGAAAATCAACCTAAGTTGAATAGTAGCAAAGAAGTTATTGCCTTTCTGGCAGAGCGTTTCCCACAGTGTTTCAGTGCTGAAGGCGAAGCTCGCCCCCTGAAAATTGGTATTTTTCAGGATCTGGTAGCACGCGTTGAGGGTGAGATGAGTCTCAGTAAAACCCAACTTCGCTCTGCCTTACGTCTTTATACTTCAAGCTGGCGTTACCTTTACGGTATCAAGCTGGGCGCGACGCGTGTCGATCTCGACGGCAACCCTTGTGGTGAGCTGGACGAGCAGCATGTTGAGCATGCCCGTAAACAGCTTGAAGAAGCGAAAGCGCGTGTTCAGGCACAGCGTGCTGAGCAGCAGGCGAAAAAACGCGAAGCTGCCGCCGCGAATGGTGAAGAAGCACCACGTCGTGAACGCAAACCGCGTCCTGCTCCGCGTCGTAACGAAAATAGCGAGCGTAAACCGCGTGCAGATAAGCCAGCGGCTAAAGCACAACCTGCAGCTCGTGAAGAACAACGCCACACTCCGGTTTCTGACATCAACGCGCTGAGCGTCGGTCAGTCTCTCAAGGTGAAAGCGGGTAACAATGCGATGGATGCCACCGTACTCGAAATCACCAAAGATGGCGTTCGTGTGCAGCTGACTTCTGGCATGTCAATGATTGTACGCGCAGAACACCTGGTGTTCTGAAACGGAGGCCAAGCCTGGCATGAACACTCTTTTTAAGATCACCGCACTGGCTGGCCTGTTAGCAATAACAGGCCACGCTTTCGCTGCGGACGATATTACGCGGGCCGATCAAATTCCGGTATTAAAGGAAGAGACTCAGCACGCAACGGTGAGTGAGCGCGTAACGTCGCGTTTCACCCGTTCGCACTATCGTCAGTTCGATCTCGATCAGGCCTTTTCGGCCAAAATCTTCGATCGATACCTGAACCTGCTGGATTACAGCCATAATGTGCTGCTGGCAAGTGATATTGAACAGTTTGCAAAACGTAAAACCGACGTCGGCGACGAGCTGCGCAGCGGTAAACTCGATCTGTTCTACGATCTGTATAACCTATCTCAGAAGCGTCGTTTTGAACGTTATCAATACGCGCTTAAAGTGCTGGAACGTCCAATGGACTTTACCGGCAACGACAACTTTAATCTCGATCGCAGCAAGGCGCCGTGGCCAAAAACGGAAGCTGAGCTGAATGCGCTGTGGGACGGTAAGGTGAAGTTCGATGAACTGAGCCTGAAACTCACGGGTAAAGACGAGAAAGAGATCCGAGAAACGCTGACGCGTCGCTACAAATCAGCCATTCGTCGTTTGGCGCAAACCAACAGTGAAGATGTATTCTCGCTGGCGATGACCGCGTTTGCTCACGAAATCGATCCGCACACCAATTATCTTTCTCCGCGTAACACTGAACAGTTCAATACTGAAATGAGCCTGTCTCTGGAAGGTATTGGCGCAGTGCTGCAGATGGATGAAGATTACACGGTGATTAACTCCATGGTCGCGGGTGGTCCTGCGGCGAAGAGTAAATCCATTGGTGTGGGCGACCGAATTGTTGGCGTTGGCCAGACGGGTCAGGGCATGGTCGACGTTATCGGCTGGCGCCTTGATGATGTGGTTGCCCTTATCAAAGGCCCGAAAGGGAGCAAGGTCCGCCTTGAGATCCTGCCTGCCGGTAAAGGTACGAAGACCAAAACTGTGACACTGACTCGCGAGCGTATTCGTCTTGAAGACCGCGCCGTGAAAATGTCAGTGAAAACCGTTGGCAAAGAAAAAGTCGGCGTTCTCGATATTCCTGGTTTCTATGTCGGTTTGACAGACGATGTGAAAGTGCAACTGCAGAAGCTTGAAAAGCAGAATGTCAGTAGCGTGATCATCGACCTGCGGACCAATGGCGGTGGGGCTCTGACAGAAGCGGTTTCCCTTTCTGGTCTGTTTATCCCGTCTGGACCGGTTGTTCAGGTACGTGATAACAATGGCAAAGTGCGTGAAGATGCGGATACCGACGGCGTTGTGTATTACAAAGGCCCGCTGGTGGTGCTGGTTGACCGCTTTAGCGCATCCGCCTCCGAAATCTTTGCCGCTGCGATGCAGGATTATGGTCGCGCGTTGATTGTCGGCGAACCGACTTTCGGTAAAGGCACGGTACAGCAGTACCGCTCCCTGAATCGCATTTACGACCAGATGCTGCGCCCGGAATGGCCTGCACTCGGTTCTGTGCAGTACACCATTCAGAAGTTCTATCGCGTGAATGGCGGAAGTACACAGCGTAAAGGCGTGACGCCAGATATCATGATGCCGACAGGAACGGAAGAGACTGAAACGGGTGAGAAGTTTGAAGATAACGCGTTGCCGTGGGACAGTATCAATGCTGCCACCTTCGTGAAATCTGGCGACATGACCCAGTTTGGTCCCGAGTTGCTGAAAGCGCACAATGACCGTATCGCAAAAGATCCGGAATTCCAGTACATCATGAAGGATATTGCCCGTTTCAACGCCCTGAAAGAAAAACGGAATATCGTGTCTCTTAATTATGCTCAGCGTGAGAAAGAGAATACGGAAGACGATGCAACGCGTCTGGCACGCATCAATGACCGTTTGAAACGCGAAGGCAAGCCGCTGCTGAAAAAACTGGACGACCTGCCGAAAGATTATCAGGAGCCAGATCCGTATCTGGACGAGACGGTGCACATCGCGCTCGACCTGGCGAAGCAGGAAAAAGACAAACCTGCGATTCAGCCCGCTCCAGTCAAATAAAGACCCGACAGGCACAAGAAATTGTGCCTGTTTTTTTTAGTTCTGCAACCTCCCGTCAGTAAGCCAATAAACAATGTAAAGTTGTGTCTTTCTGGTGACTTACACCGCTCGAATCCTTGAAAATAGCCACAATACCCATACGATGTGGGTAATCGCATAGTGCGTTTTGTTAAACAGAGGTTAAAAGAAAATTATGATGCGAATCGCGCTCTTCCTGCTCACCAACCTGGCGGTTATGGTGGTCTTCGGGCTTGTGCTAAGCCTGACGGGAATTCAGTCGAGCAGCGTTCAGGGTCTGTTGATTATGGCGCTGCTGTTTGGTTTTGGTGGTTCCTTCATTTCGTTGTTGATGTCGAAATGGATGGCCCTGAAATCTGTGGGTGGTGAGGTTATCGAACAACCGCGCAATGACATGGAACATTGGCTGATGAACACGGTTGCTCAGCAGTCGCGCCAGGCGGGTATCAAAATGCCTCAGGTAGCGATTTATCACGCACCGGATATTAACGCGTTTGCCACCGGCGCGCGCCGCGATGCATCGCTGGTTGCCGTGAGCACCGGGCTTTTGCAAAACATGAGTCGTGATGAGGCCGAAGCAGTTATTGCGCATGAAATTAGCCACATCGCCAATGGTGATATGGTCACCATGACCCTGATTCAGGGCGTAGTTAACACGTTTGTTATTTTCATCTCCCGTATTCTGGCGCAAATTGCTGCCGGATTTATGGGCGGTAACCGTGATGAAGGTGAAGGGAACAACGGCAATCCGTTGATTTATTTCGCCGTCGCGATGGTGCTGGAACTGGTATTCGGTATTCTGGCGAGCATTATTACAATGTGGTTCTCGCGTCACCGCGAATTCCATGCTGATGCAGGATCGGCAAAACTCGTCGGCCGGGAAAAAATGATTGCGGCATTGCAGCGTCTTAAAACCAGCTACGAGCCGCAGGAAGCGACCAGCATGATGGCATTTTGCATCAATGGTAAATCAAAATCGCTGAGTGAAATGTTTATGACTCACCCGCCGCTGGATAAACGTATCGAAGCGCTGCGCAGTGGACAGTACATTAAATAAAATTCGTTTTAGGTAACAAAGCAGGCCGGGAGACGCAAAACGTCTCCCGGCTTTTTTTATGCCTCTGTCCGAGGTTGGATCACGCGCAGGCCGCTGATGATAGCGGCGATCGTTGCTAGTGTCCCAGCGGTAAACAGGGCAATATGGGTACCATTTTGTCCGGCCAGGTTAAACATGAGCGCGACCAGCGCTGCGCCAATGCTTTGCCCTAGCAAACGCGCGGTACCCAGCATACCACTGGCGCCTCCGCTGCGATGGCGCGGGGCTGCGGACATAATGGTGTGGTTATTGGGTGACTGGAATAAACCGAATCCGGCGCCGCACAGGATCATTCTCCAGATAATATCGGCATCCGTCGGCGAGGCGGGGAGCATCGCGAGAGCGAAAAGACCTGTGGCCATCACCACCAGGCCCATTGCCCCCAACAATCCTGCATGTACGCGTTCAATCAGGTAGCCTGCGAGCGGAGCCATAACCATGGTAGCGAGCGGCCACGGCGTGAGCAGCAGCCCCGTTTCGACTTCTGTGCGCCCCACAATGTTTTGCAAAAAGAAGGGCAGCGAGACAAGCGCCAGCATCTGCGCGCAGAACGAGCAAATGGATGTCCCGATCGATAGCGAAAAAAGCGGAATACGTAACAGGTCTACGGGCAGGAGAGGCACCGGCAATGCCAGCTGACGGCGAACGAAAAAGAACCCAACGATCAACATGGCGATAATTTCTGCGGCGATAAGCCGAAGGGATTGCCCCTGCGCAAAACCGCTTAGCGCAGTGATGAGCAGGCCAAAGGTCAGCGCATTCATCACAGCACTGGGGAGATCAAAACGCGGCATTGCGCTTTTCGCTCCGTTTGCCGGGAGATAACGCAGTGCAAAGAGCAGGGCAACAATACCCAGCGGCACGTTAATCAAAAACAGCCATTGCCATGACGCCACGGAGAGAATGGCCGCAGCAACCGTCGGACCCGCAGCAGATGAAACGGCCACAATGAAGGAGTTGATTCCCATCCCGCGGCCGAGCTGTTTCTGGGGATAGATAAGCCGTATCAGCGCTGTATTGACGCTCATTAACGCTGCGCCACCAAACCCTTGTGCAATACGCGCGATAGTCAACGTATGCAATGAATCTGATAGCGCACAAAACAGAGATGTCACGGTGAAGACGGCAAGTCCGCACTGATAAATGCGGCGATAACCGAACATATCGCCCAGGAAAGAGAAAGACAGCAAGGAAATCACAATGGCTATCTGGTAAGCATTGACGATCCAGATTGAACTCGCGGGTGATGCGTGAAGATCGCTGGCAATGGTCGGTAGCGCAACGTTAGCAATCGCCCCATCAAGAACCGCCATCGAAATACCGATAATAATTGTGGCAATCGCGCCATAGCGTTGGGGTAACGGTAAGCCGTCAGAGGGAATTTTTTCCATAGAAAATGAAATGCTCAGGAGGTTATAATTCTTAGTGTCACTATTTTAGCACTGATATTTCGGTTTTATGTCGCAGATTTGTAACGAAGTAAACGCAGAACGATTGCAGCAAGACGATCGCGAATTTATAATAAAAACCGGTTCTGATTTTTATAAAACACTCGCAATGAGGTGATAAATGGCAATCGCAGATTTGGACAAGCAGCCAGATTCTGTTTCTTCCGTGCTGAAGGTGTTTGGCATCTTACAGGCGCTGGGTGAAGAGCGCGAAATTGGTATTACAGAGTTGTCGCAACGTGTGATGATGTCAAAAAGCACTGTTTATCGCTTTCTGCAAACCATGAAATCCTTGGGCTATGTCGCTCAGGAAGGCGAGTCTGAGAAATATTCTCTGACGCTGAAGCTATTTGAGCTGGGCGCTCGCGCACTTCAAAATGTTGATCTTATTCGCAGTGCTGATATCCAGATGCGTGAACTTTCTCGTTTGACGAAAGAAACCGTGCACCTTGGGGCGCTTGATGAAGACAGCATCGTTTATATTCATAAAATAGATTCTATGTATAACCTGCGCATGTATTCGCGCATTGGTCGTCGCAACCCGCTTTACAGTACGGCCATTGGTAAGGTCCTGCTGGCGTGGCGTGACCGTGAGGAAGTCAAAGAGATCCTCCAGGACGTTGAGTACAAACGTAGCACTGAGCGCACCATCACCAGCACAGAAGAGCTACTGACGGTGCTTGATAAAGTGCGTGAGCAGGGTTATGGCGAAGATAATCAGGAGCAGGAAGAGGGGCTGCGCTGCATTGGCGTCCCGGTATTTGACCGCTTTGGCGTGGTTATCGCAGGGTTAAGTATTTCTTTCCCTACGCTTCGTTTCTCAGAAGAACGTCTGCACGAATATGTTGAAATGCTGCATACCGCTGCGCGCAAAATTTCTGAACAGATGGGTTATAACGACTATCCATTCTAATGGCTGAAGCACAGAAACGCCGCGTCACCGCGGCGTTTCTGTTTGTCTGGCATTGCTTGTTTGGCACTGCGTATCAAAGCAGGGCACAATTAACCGTTATCCACGACCATCTGACTTTTGCGCAGAATCGGGCAGTTAGACAAACCAATGACACCGCTGTCAGTGTGTAAATATTGCGCAGTGCTGATTCCTCTGGCGGTAAGGTACTGACATTGAATCCCTAATCCGGCCGCGTTTTCTTTACTTCCCACGAGTACGCCATAGCCTGATAATAATAATCCTATCCACACAATGGCCAGGACAACAATTGTCCGAATGATTAATCTCATCGCTGCCTCTTTTTTTTAACTAATAATGCTATTCAGCGTAATAGTTTCGCTATATTAAACAAGTGCATAATTCTGAAAATATTTTGATGAACATAGAGTTAGTCCTTGTTTAAGATAACCGTGATAACCTGGACACATCAGGTCAAGAGACGGAGTGTGGAGTGAAAAAAATACGCTGGGTAATTCTGATTATAGTGCTGATTGCATGTGCCTTTCTATGGACGCAGACAATCAACGTGATGTGCGATCAGGATGTACAGTTCTTTAGTGGCATTTGCGCGATCAATCAATTCATCCCATGGTAGGACACTTTTTCTATAGATCGTTACCTTCCCCTGCGTCAGTGGTAAAATAGGTGTTTTCATTGAGGTGGTAAAATGGGTGAGTTACAAAATTCGGGGCTACTGAACGTAGCCTCACTGGTGATGTTTGCAATCATTATGGTCATTGGCCTGGTATTGTGGTTCTTTATGAATCGCGCCAGCTCACGTACCAATGAGCAAATTGAGCTTCTGGAAGCGTTGCTTGATCAGCAGAAACGCCAAAATGCGTTGCTTCGCCGTCTATGTGAAGCCAACGAGCCTGAAGAAAAGCCGATGGCAAAAGCCCCTGAAGCAGTAGCCGCAGAAGAAGATGATTTTATCCGTCTGGTCGCTGAGCGTTAATCTGTAAAAGTTGGGAGGTGGCTGTGGTCTGGATAAATTCCCGTTATGACCCCTCCCTTAATGATCATCCCGTATCTCGCCATGAGGATCACAGATTTCACTTAAAATATTCCTGTAGTTCACCTCATGTACGTTTTACCTAACGCTCCGCCACTCCTGCACCACAATGGTACAAATCTATTGGATACGCTTTCAGCTTTGCCACGTAAGCAGCATGGAAACGTGTTTTCATCGATATTGTTTGTGCGACAGTAAGTGATGAGTCGCGCAATAAGCCATCCAGCAGGTTTCAAGTCATGCACCTGAGTGTAGTAACAATGAATAATCATTTTAGAATATAAAAAATTGGTTATTATTTGCCCTCATGACATCGTCCCGCACCGTAACTATATATTCTGTATTTTCGCGAACTCCCATAGTTTTATTTTTTATCGAAACGTTTTGCTTGCCTTGTGATGAAGCAAAGTCATAAAAAATTCATTATTTTGGTGCAAAGCGACCTTTTGCCACGCGTATTCCTTATCCGAAAGCAGGGGCGTGAATAAGCATTGTTATTCCGATGTAAACATTCTTTCGCTGCGTTGATTTGAGCATAACTTTTCACAAATTGTTCTAACTAAGGTATTGCATCTTATAAACATCACCTGCTTATCATCACAACGTCAGTATTGGGGAAGCAACAAAAAATCCTTACATTACAGTGGGTATGAATTAGATGGTGATGCTGGGTGTCTTATTCAGGGTGATATAATGATAACGTCGAGTTGCTCAAAACTTAGCAAGGCGGCATCAGAGTTTGTGCGGCGGATCTTGTCATGTCTAAAAA
>Ga0105250_10001904_pt1 | contig 10835 bp, 5 predicted proteins | sample KBSS54metaG_FD_80425 | JGI IMG/M metagenome (GOLD analysis project Ga0105250, IMG submission 80425) | Switchgrass rhizosphere microbial communities from Kellogg Biological Station, Michigan, USA - KBS S5-4 metaG | ecosystem: Host-associated > Plants > Roots > Rhizosphere > Soil | place...
GACTACCAGACCTTCAAGTCCCGCGATGGTAAATACGTTCGTGACCACTTCTTCGGCAAATACCCTGAAACCGCCGCTCTGGTCAAAGATATGACCGACGACGAAATCTGGGCGCTGAACCGTGGCGGTCATGATCCGAAGAAAGTCTTCGCTGCACTGAACAAAGCACAGAACACCAAAGGTCAGCCGACCGTTATCCTTGCGCATACCATTAAAGGTTATGGCATGGGTGACGCTGCCGAAGGTAAAAACATTGCTCACCAGGTGAAGAAAATGAACATGGATGGCGTGCGCTATATCCGTGATCGTTTTAGCGTGCCAGTAACCGATGAAAATCTGGAAAAACTGCCGTACATCACGCTGGAAAAAGACTCTGCAGAATACAAATACCTGCACGAACGTCGCGCTGCGCTGAAAGGCTACCTGCCGACCCGTCTGCCAAACTTCACGCAGAAGCTGGAAATGCCGAAACTGGAAGACTTCTCACAACTGCTGGAAGAGCAGAAGAAAGAGATCTCTACCACTATCGCTTTCGTCCGTGCACTGAACGTGATGCTGAAAAACGACTCCATTAAAGACCGTCTGGTGCCGATCATCGCCGATGAAGCGCGTACATTCGGTATGGAAGGTCTGTTCCGTCAGATTGGTATTTACAGCCCGAACGGCCAGCAGTACACCCCGCAGGACCGTGAGCAGGTTGCTTACTATAAAGAAGACGAGAAAGGTCAGATCCTGCAGGAAGGTATTAACGAACTGGGTGCCGCGTCTTCATGGCTGGCCGCAGCAACGTCTTACAGCACCAACGATCTGCCAATGATCCCGTTCTACATCTACTACTCCATGTTCGGTTTCCAGCGTATCGGCGACCTGTGCTGGGCAGCGGGTGACCAACAGGCGCGTGGCTTCCTGATCGGTGGTACGTCAGGTCGTACTACCCTGAACGGCGAAGGTCTGCAGCACGAAGATGGTCACAGCCATATTCAGTCTCTGACTATCCCTAACTGTATTTCTTACGACCCGTCTTACGCGTACGAAGTGGCTGTCATCATGCATGACGGTCTGGTGCGTATGTACGGTGAAGCGCAGGAAAACATTTATTACTACATCACCACGCTGAACGAAAACTACCACATGCCAGCCATGCCGGAAGGCGCGGAAGAAGGCATCCGTAAGGGTATCTACAAGCTGGATACGCTGGAAGGCAGCAAAGGGAAAGTGCAGTTGCTGGGCTCCGGTTCCATCCTGCGTCACGTACGTGAAGCGGCAGAGATCTTGTCCAAAGACTACGGCGTAGGTTCTGACGTTTACAGCGTGACCTCCTTCACTGAACTGGCCCGCGATGGTCAGGACTGTGAGCGCTGGAACATGCTGCACCCGACTGAAACCCCACGCGTTCCGTACATCGCCCAGGTGATGAGCGACGCGCCAGCGGTGGCGTCTACTGACTACATGAAACTGTTTGCTGAACAGGTTCGTACATACGTTCCGGCCAGCGATTATCGCGTACTGGGTACGGATGGCTTCGGTCGTTCAGACAGCCGCGAAAACCTGCGTCACCACTTCGAAGTGGATGCGTCTTACGTTGTGGTTGCTGCGCTGGGTGAATTGGCTAAACGCGGCGAAATCGAAACGTCTGTAGTGGCTGAAGCCATTAAGAAATTCGATATCAATCCAGAAAAAGTTAACCCGCGTCTGGCATAAGAGGTAAAGACAGATGGCTATTGAAATTAACGTACCGGACATCGGTGCAGATGCAGTGGAAGTCACCGAAATTATGGTGAAGGTGGGCGATAAAGTTGAAGCAGAACAATCGCTGATCACCGTAGAAGGCGATAAAGCTTCTATGGAAGTGCCTTCTCCACAAGCTGGCGTGGTCAAAGAAATTAAAGTTGCGGTCGGCGATACCGTCGAAACCGGCAAACTGATCATGATCTTTGACGCCGCTGACGGTGCTGCTGATGCAGCACCTGCGAAACAGGAAGCCAAAGCAGAAGAGAAACCCGCTGCTGCCGCTGCGCCTGCTTCCAGCGAAAGCAAAGAAGTGAACGTACCTGATATCGGTGGCGACGAAGTTGAAGTCACTGAAATCATGGTGAAAGTGGGCGATACAGTAGAAGCGGAACAATCGCTGATCACCGTAGAAGGCGACAAAGCCTCTATGGAAGTCCCTGCGCCGTTCGCGGGCAAAGTGAAAGAAATCAAAATCGCTGCGGGCGACAAAGTCAGCACCGGTTCCCTGATCATGGTCTTCGAAGTGGCAGGTTCTGGTGCAGCCGCACCTGCCGCAGCAGCAGAAACCCAATCAGACGCGGCACCTGCGGCTGCGGCTCAGTCCGGCAGCAAAGAAGTGAACGTGCCTGATATCGGTGGCGACGAAGTTGAAGTCACTGAAATCATGGTGAAAGTGGGCGACAAAATCAGTGCAGAACAGTCACTGATTACCGTTGAAGGCGACAAAGCCTCAATGGAAGTCCCGGCTCCGTTCGCGGGTACTGTGAAAGAAATCAAAATTGCTGCGGGCGACAAAGTCAGCACCGGCTCTCTGATCATGGTCTTCGAAGTAGAAGGCGCTGCGCCTGCTGCTCCGGCGGCTAAGAAAGAAGAAGCGGCTGCCCCGGCGAAACAGGAACAAAAAGCCGCTGCTCCTGCTGTTAAAGCTGAAAGCAAAGGCGAATTCGCAGAGAACGATGCTTACGTTCACGCCACGCCGGTTATCCGTCGTCTGGCCCGTGAATTCGGCGTTAACCTGGCGAAAGTCAAAGGCACTGGCCGTAAAGGTCGCATCCTGCGTGAAGACGTACAGACTTACGTGAAAGACGCGGTCAAACGTGCTGAAGCCGCGCCGGCAGCAGCAACGGGTGGCGGTCTGCCGGGCATGTTGCCTTGGCCGAAAGTGGACTTCAGCAAGTTCGGTGAGATTGAAGAAGTTGAACTGGGCCGTATCCAGAAAATCTCTGGTGCGAACCTGAGCCGTAACTGGGTGATGATCCCGCACGTTACGCACTTCGACAAAACTGATATCACTGAGCTGGAAGCGTTCCGTAAACAGCAGAACGATGAAGCCGCTAAACGCAAACTGGACGTGAAATTCACCCCGGTGGTCTTCATCATGAAAGCCGTTGCCGCTGCCCTTGAGCAGATGCCACGCTTCAACAGTTCCCTGTCCGAAGATGGTCAGAAACTGACGCTGAAAAAATACATCAACATCGGTGTGGCGGTTGATACGCCAAACGGTCTGGTTGTTCCGGTCTTCAAAGACGTGAACAAGAAAGGCATCGCCGAGTTGTCCCGTGAGCTGATGGCTATCTCCAAGAAAGCCCGTGACGGTAAGCTGACCGCTGGCGAAATGCAGGGCGGTTGCTTCACTATCTCCAGCCTCGGGGGTATCGGGACGACCCACTTCGCGCCAATCGTTAATGCGCCGGAAGTGGCTATCCTCGGTGTTTCCAAGTCTGCCATTGAGCCAGTCTGGAACGGCAAAGAGTTCACACCGCGTCTGATGATGCCAATGTCGCTCTCCTTCGACCACCGTGTCATTGACGGTGCCGATGGTGCGCGCTTCATCACCATCATCAACAACGTGTTGTCAGACATTCGCCGCCTGGTGATGTAAGTGAAAAGCCGGCCAGACGGCCGGCTTTTTTCTGATAATCTCTTCATGCTGTTTGAGATTTTCCAGGGCAAAGCACAAATCGGATGCCGTTTGTTGTTTCAAATTTGTTAACAATTTTGTAAACTGCGGGCGGATAGAACGACCCGGTGGATGATGGGCGTTACGATATAAAATGACGTCAGACCCGCCGGACATAAATTAAGAGGTCATGATGAGTACTGAAATTAAAACTCAGGTCGTGGTACTTGGGGCGGGTCCTGCGGGCTATTCTGCTGCTTTCCGTTGCGCTGATTTAGGTCTTGAAACTGTTCTGGTTGAACGTTATTCCACGCTTGGCGGCGTGTGTCTGAACGTTGGCTGTATCCCTTCTAAAGCTCTGCTGCACGTCGCGAAAGTGATCTCTGAGGCAAAAGCACTGGCTGAACACGGTATTGTTTTCGGTGAGCCGAAAACGGACATCGATAAAGTCCGCGTCTGGAAAGAAAAAGTCATCAACCAGCTGACCGGCGGTCTGTCCGGTATGGCGAAAGGCCGTAAAGTCAAAGTCGTTAACGGCTTGGGCAAATTTACTGGCGCGAATACTCTGGTTGTTGAAGGCGAAAATGGTCCGACGACCATCACTTTCGACAATGCGATCATTGCGGCGGGTTCCCGTCCAATCAAACTGCCATTCATTCCACATGATGACCCGCGTGTCTGGGATTCTACTGATGCACTGGAGCTGAAAAGCGTCCCTGAGCGTCTGCTGGTCATGGGCGGCGGCATTATCGGTCTGGAAATGGGCACCGTTTATCACGCGCTGGGTTCTCAGATTGACGTGGTAGAAATGTTTGATCAGGTGATCCCTGCGGCTGATAAAGACGTGGTGAAAGTCTTCACCAAGAAAATCAGCAAGCAATTCAATCTGATGCTGGAAACCAAAGTGACAGCCGTAGAAGCCAAAGAAGATGGCATTTACGTCACGATGGAAGGCAAAAAAGCCCCTGCTGAACCACAGCGTTATGACGCCGTGCTGGTGGCTATCGGTCGTGTGCCTAACGGTAAACTGCTGGAAGCGGGCGCTGCAGGCATTGAAGTGGACGACCGTGGTTTCATCCACGTCGACAAACAAATGCGCACCAACGTGCCACACATCTTTGCTATCGGCGATATCGTCGGTCAGCCAATGCTGGCGCACAAAGGTGTTCACGAAGGCCACGTAGCTGCCGAAGTTATCTCCGGCAAGAAACACTACTTCGATCCGAAAGTCATTCCATCCATTGCCTACACTGAGCCAGAAGTTGCCTGGGTGGGTCTGACTGAGAAAGAAGCGAAAGAAAAAGGCATCAGCTACGAAACCGCCACCTTCCCGTGGGCAGCTTCCGGCCGTGCTATCGCTTCCGACTGCGCAGACGGCATGACCAAACTGATCTTCGACAAAGAATCTCACCGTGTTATCGGTGGTGCGATTGTCGGCACCAACGGCGGCGAGCTGCTGGGCGAAATCGGTCTGGCGATCGAAATGGGTTGTGATGCAGAAGATATCGCGCTGACCATCCATGCTCACCCGACTCTGCACGAGTCCGTGGGTCTGGCAGCAGAAATCTACGAAGGCAGCATTACCGACCTGCCAAACCCGAAAGCGAAGAAAAAGTAATTTTCTCCTTTGCTGATAAACGCCTCTCCGGAGGCGTTTTTTTTTGCCTGATATTAGGTGCTAGTTATTTATATATCAAATAGGTTGTTAATGATAAATATAAATTGAATATGTTTAATGCGTTGATTGTTTAATATTTGGTGTCTGATTGCTTTATTCGTGAGCTTGGTAGCATTTTATTTTAAATTCAATGTTAAAACGGAGGGGGTTAATTGTTTTAATTACATTAGATATATAAATGGAGCAACAATGGACGTTAAGTTAAGGACTACGCTCAGCGTATTATGTTTATTGTCATTATGTCCGTCGGCTAAGGCCGCAACCGAATGTATGTTTACCTCACAATCAAACGTAAATATCACCTACAGCGATACGATTGTAATTACTGATGAAGCACCGCCTGCCAATGGTTTTAAGCAACTCACCACGCAAACCAGTACGCAATATATTCCTTCAACCGAGATTCATTCAACCTGTAATGCAGGTCAGGATGGGCAAGCTTTTTCAGGCAGTGTTGCCGGATATCAGGGGTCATTAGATATTTTTACCGCCATAAATGGTAAAAACGTGCAACTTTATGGCACGTCTATTCCCGGCATATTTTATGCGGTAAAAATGTATAGCAAAAAATGCCCGGAAATGGGGGGCTATGTTCCCCCGAGTAAAGACTGGACGTTTCTCTATGATGTTGGCGATGACGATGAAAAATCGTGTTTGAAAAGTGATGAGCCTTATTATTTTGACCTGGCTTTCTTTATGAATTCAGATTACCAGCCGCGGGAAGATACCATCGCGATTCAAAATATCCCGATACAGGAACACGGCAATTTCAAACTTTCCGGTACGGATGGTGATGATGCGCAAGGGAAGGCAACGGTTGAAACGGTGCAGTTTGTCGCTGAATTAAGGAAGAATGCCACGGAATGTCCAACGTCGGCGACATTGTTGAATGAATTACAAAACAACCTTGCGAAGAATAACCAAATAGTCACGGCCCAGCATCGAGGGGATTTTAATGACACGCAGCCAGAAAATAGCCTCGGTGCTTTTCATCTGTCCTATGATCGTTGCCGCGCTAACGTGGAAACGGATGTCCGCGCGACGTCAGACGGTGAACTGGTTGTGTTTCATGATCTCAACATCGGTAAGATGCTTGAGCCAACTTATGATCCTATCGCGAACTCCGGGCCGAATGTGGCGCTGAGTAGTTTGACACTGGCAGAATTGCAGCAAAAGTACCTCGTCAATGTTGCCACGCGACAACCGACAACGTATACGGTACCGACGGTCAATCAACTGATAGATGATTACATTGCCTATAATGGCCAGTCACTCATTTATCTCGAAACCAAGTCATCTTCCGTCATCATGCCCACTGCACTGGCCCTGTATAATAAATCGGTTACGTATTCGGGCAGCAACCTGTTACAGCGGATCATTATGAAAGTGAATATGGCGGAATATCCCTCGCCAGACCTTTGGAATAATGCACTGATTAACGCCGGTATCCCGGCGGGGGTCACCATCATGATCGATCCGGTGATTACACCTAATGATGCCAGTAAAATAAATGACTTGCCTGACACCACCTTTGCCTGTCCTGCCGGGATCTCCGATAGCAAGGCGGTTTGTGCCGTTCGCGCATGGGCAAACGCGCCAGCGACACTGGCCCCGATGGTCTCTGTGTTAATTAAAGATTCCGCCGATTTTGAGGAAGTGAGCACCAAACAAAATGAACAGGGCAGCTATGACGCGCCAGCCAATTTCCAGTTATCAAATACGGTGAGTGGTACGGTGGCTGAAATGGTGGCGGTAATTAAAGGGGCAGGGAAAGCGCTGGAGATATTCTCACCCGTACCAGATTACATGTTATGGAAAAATTTAAATTTCTACACCGAAACGGTCTATGACAAAAATATCCCGCAGGATATCTCGGTCAGAGAAGCATTTTATAATAACGACTCATCATGCTGTTACCGCGTGCTGGATAAGCTCAGTCCGTCAACAATAGCGGCAGAAAAAAATGATTATCGCATGAACCTCGGCTGGCTGCGGGATATCGGCGCAAATGTCATTACGGCTGACGACACGGATTCAATTAATACTTATTTTTCTGGCACTGGAGTGCTTGATAGAAAATTAACGCCACATGTCTGGACACCTTCTTTTTATATGCAATCGATTCTGTCCTGGCAATTGGGTAGTGCAGTCATGGAAGGCAAGAGTCTGGCTTCCGAGAAAGATGCTTATGCTCTCTATAATAACAATGATTCCTATGCATGGACCTATCGTCCCGACCCACCTATTGCGGTGATGCGAGCCGGCTATTACGCATGGATGTCAGTTAAACGACAACCCGATGGACGGGTACGTATTTCACCCGCATATAATAAGGAGCAATGCTTGCGCTCAGCGTTGAGCAACCATTCGTGGGATTATGTTGGCTGGAAAAAGGATTGCACCTCGGAGAATACATTGTGGGAGATGCAACCTAAAAGCGGCAGTGAGGATTGGTTTTCGCTAATTGATGCCCATCATATGAGCCTGGGTTGGGCATACTCGGGCAAACTGTATTACGCCTATTCCTATGGCTATGTCTACGTCGATAAACCGTCAACGCTATCGGATCCTTATTACTGGTCATTCGGCACAGCAATATAACACGCGGTCGTCAGGCATAGTGCGCTATGCCTGATTAATCACCTGATACAACGGGATCATCGCCGCGCCCCACGAGGCGCTTTCGGCACCCATCGGGGAGTTCGCCAGCCGGACTTTCGGGCGGTCTGGATCAAGCCTGGCATCGAGCCTTTGCGTTAAAACCTCAGTCAGCCTTTCGGTGATGGTTTTTGGCATGGCACCCCCTAAAATAATCAACTGTGGATCCAGCCATTGCAGACATCCCATGATGCTCTGCTCGACCTGATCGCAACAGCGTGAAAACCAGACTTCCAGCAAGGGATGCTGTTCTGCGGTGAGTGCCGGTAGTTGCGCTTCGCTTAACCCTGCTTGTGTGAGCGTCGCGACCAGATCTTTATAGGATGGACGCGGTTTATCGCCGGGAAATGCCATACCGACTTCACCGGCATTCAGAAACCCGCCGCGCAGGAGTTTGCCATCGGCGATAATCCCGGCACCGATCCCGTAGCCGAGATCGATAAAGGTTATGTCACGATAGGAATTCCACGTACCTGAATACAGCTCGCCAATCGCCGAGGCATTGGCGTTGTTTTCAACCCATGTCGGCCAGGGCAAATTGTCCTCAAACGCCTGTTGCAGGTCGACATCGCGCCAGCTTGAAAGCCAGGCCACACAGTGACGCTTTTTGCCATCGGGCTTGAGAAAACCCGGCACGGCATACCCCATGCCGAGGATGCGCGCATGTTTAAGCTGGCGTTTTTTTAACGTCTGCTCCACCAGGTTTTTAATCTGTTTTAGTGTGGTGGCAAGCGGCTGATTTTCCTGATGAGGCTCAGAAATACTGAACAGTTTGCGGCCACTGAGATCGACCAGCGTCATGTCGATAAAGCCAGGGCTGAAAGCCAGCCCGACCGCACACGCGCCGCCAGGATTGAGCCGCAGGGGCAGCGACGGTTGTCCGCGCTGCCCCATATTGCGTTCGCCTTCGATAACCAGACCCGAAAATAAAAGCTCCCGGCATTGTTGGGTGATTGCCCCTGCAGTGAGATTTGAATAGCGCGCCAGTTCGGCGCGTGTCACCGGTGCATGGCGACGAATCAGCTCCAGCAGCAAACGTTGGGTAGGACGCAGTTCCAGACGGTCAGGTTTTACATTCATAATATGGCTATCGTTTTTGTTATCAGGCCCAGCGCAGTCCCGCTTCTTCAATCAGCGCCTGCAGGTACGGAAGATCATCATGGCTGAGCATATCGATCAGACCTTCACGCAGCCAGCCCATGATCTCGGGGTGACTATCATACCCGAATTTGTGCTGGTACTGCTCCAGTGGCGTCATGCCATTTTTCACTTCATGCAGGTACATGCGTACCCCCAGTCCCGCCTGTTTATAGGCCCGAAGATCGTCAACATGGGCGAACTCATATTCAAAACAGACGCAACTGGCATGGGAATGCTGCACGGCGGCCAGTTGATTGTTGTAACGCTCCAGCGTCACGACCTGCAATGCTAAATCTGGGATCAGGGCTTTGACGCGGTTAATCAACACATGATTAAACCCCAGCAACTGAATATGTGACAGCGCCTCTGGCATTGACTGCAACAAGGCAACCAGATGATACACAAATTCGTCATGTCGACGACGTTGCTTCACTTCCACGATCAGGCCCATGCCATTCTCTACCGCCCAACGCAGAATATCCTGCAATAAAGGGATCGGCGTGCCCGCAAATTGCGCATGGTATTTAACGCCGAAATCAAATTGCCGTAACTGCGCGAGCGTCATTTGCTCGACAAAACCTGTGCCGGTCGACACGCGATCAATGCGGTGATCGTGTGTGACCACCAGATGATTATCTGCGGTCAGATGAATATCTAACTCAATGCAATGAGTCCCTGCCTCTTTTGCCCCGATAAACGCGGGCAGAGTGTTTTCCGGATAACGGCTGGAGTAGCCGCGGTGACTGTTTGCCAGCACGATGCCTTGTGCGGCCTGATGAAAGTTAAACGCCATTGCCTGTTCCTTTTATGGTGTGAACATATGGCCATTAAATTTACTCTTTAAATTTAATTATGGAAATAAAATAATTATAGTGATTATTTTTATTATTCAACATTATGATAAATAATTAGTTTTTGTGTTTTTATGGCTTGGTTTTGATTTTGAGGATCTTTGTCACATAAATTTTATATTTAGTGTGTAAATTTAATTGCCGGAGTATTAACACAGGATTTGTACACTATGTCGACGCTTTCACTGGAACAGGTTACAAAGCAATTTGGCGCGTTTTACGCCGCCCGCGAGATCTCCTTCACCGCCGAGGAAGGTGAATTTGTCACCCTGCTTGGCCCGAGCGGCTGTGGCAAAACCACGCTGCTCAAAATGATCGGCGGGTTTCATCAGCCAGACAGCGGACGCATTCTGATTAACGGGCAATCCGTTAATAATTTGCCGCCGGAAAAGCGCAACACGGCAATGTGTTTTCAGTCGTACGCGCTGTTTCCGCACCTGAATGTGGCGCATAACATCTGTTTTGGTTTGAAGCAAAAACGCTTACCTCTTGCCGAGCAGCAACTGCGGCTGGCGGAGGCGTTGAAGCAGGTTGGCTTGCAGGATCAGCACCTGAAAATGCCGGTGCAACTTTCTGGCGGGCAGCAGCAACGCGTGGCACTGGCCAGAGCGATGGTCACGCGTCCGGATGTGGTGTTGTTTGACGAGCCGCTGTCCAATCTGGATGCGAAACTGCGTGAAAGTGTGCGTTTTGAAATCAAAGAGTTACAGCGGCAATATCAACTCACGTCCATTTATGTCACCCATGATCAGGCCGAAGCGTTGACCATGTCCGATAAGATCGTGGTGCTCAATGCGGGCAACGTGGAGCAAATTGGGCCGCCAGAAGAGATTTATTACCGTCCTGCTAACCGTTTCGTCGCTGATTTTATTGGTGC
>Ga0105250_10001906_pt1 | contig 10827 bp, 9 predicted proteins | sample KBSS54metaG_FD_80425 | JGI IMG/M metagenome (GOLD analysis project Ga0105250, IMG submission 80425) | Switchgrass rhizosphere microbial communities from Kellogg Biological Station, Michigan, USA - KBS S5-4 metaG | ecosystem: Host-associated > Plants > Roots > Rhizosphere > Soil | place...
GCGACGCCCGATGGTGGCGCAAGCTGGCATTTGCCGCGCCACGTAGGTTTGCACCGTGCGTTGGCCATGGCGCTGCTGAATACAAAGATGGATGCGCACCAGGCGAAAGCGCTCGGCTTGGTAGTTCAGGTCGTACCGCCGAGCGATCTGCCAACTGCGGGGCTGGCCATTGCCAATCGCCTGGCAAGCGGGCCCGCAGCAGCCCATGCAGGCGTCAAGCGTCTACTCCGGGAAGGGCTGCAGGCTGATCTGGGTGCCAGCCTGGAGGCCGAGAAAGCACTGTTTATCGCGCTGTCTTCGACCGAGGACTTTGCAGAAGGCGTCAACGCGTTCTGCCAGCGCCGTTCGGCAAAGTTCACTGCAACGTATTAACAATCCTGGAGGATTCCAATGAAGATCGAAGGTTCTGTGTTTCTCATCACCGGCGGCGCCTCTGGCCTGGGGGCAGCTACCGCGCAGCACTTGCTCAAAGCCGGGGCCAGTGTGCTATTAGCGGATCTAAACAGCGCCGGGGGCGAGGCACTGGCAGACAAGCTTGGGCCCAAGGCGGCCTTCACCCGGACGGATGTGGTGGACGATTCGTCGATGCAGGCCGCCGTGGATCTGGCAGTGGCTCGCTTCGGCGCGCTGCATGGTGTGATCTGTTGTGCAGGCATCGCTCCCGGAGAAAAAGTCCTGGGCAAAGAAGGTCCGCATGCCCTCGACAGCTTTACCCGCGGTGTGATGATCAACCTGGTTGGCACCTTCAATGCGGTGCGCCTGGCTGTTGAGGCGATCAGCAGAAACCCACCGAACGCCGAGGGTGAACGTGGCGTGGTGGTGATGACAGCGTCAGTGGCGGCGTTCGATGGCCAGATTGGCCAAGCGGCTTATGCCGCCTCCAAAGCAGGCGTAGTGGGTATGACCCTGCCGATTGCGCGCGAGTTGGCACGCTTCGGTATCAGGGTAATGACGATTGCCCCTGGCATTTTCGAGACCCCCATGCTGCTTTGCTTGCCGCAGGACGTCCAGGACTCGCTCGGTAAAACGGTTCCATTCCCACCCCGGCTTGGTCGTGGGTGCGAGTTCTCACAGTTGGTTCAGTCAATTGTTGAAAACCCGATGCTCAACGGTGAAGTTATCAGGCTCGATGGTGCGTTGCGGATGAGCGCCAAATAACCCTCTAGCAAAGGTTGCGTCAAGTTCGTGTAGTGAGCAGATAGGAAGTCTGTGATGGACCTTCCGCTCGATAGAGCGGGCGGCGCTGGAGTGTGCAAGTACGTCGTATAAAAACAATAACCGCGATAAAAATAATAACAGGAAGACTGCTCATGCCGTATAACTCGAAAGTGTCTGTTCATTTACTCTTCCTGGCGCCGATGCTGGGCCTGGCCACCGGCGTACAGGGGGCTTTCCTTGACGATAGTAAGGGCAGCCTGGACTTACGAAACTTCTACATGAACCGCGATTTCCGCCAAAGTAATGCGACGCAGGCGAAGGCGGAAGAATGGGGCCAGGGTTTCCAGTTGCGCTTCGAATCGGGCTTTACGCCGGGTGCATTGGGTTTTGGTGTGGACGCCATAGGCCTGCTCGGTATCAAACTTGATTCCAGCCCCGACCGGGTGGGTACAGGCCTGCTCAAACTTGATAAAGACGCGCCACGCCGGGCCCAGGATGAATACGGCGAACTGGCGGTCACGGCGAAAGTTCGGCTGGCCGGCAGCACCTTGAAAGTGGGGACGCTGCAGCCCATTCTGCCGCCGTTGATGCGTAATGACTCGCGCCTGCTGCCGCAGACGTTTCGCGGCGCCTGGTTGACCAGCAATGATGTAGACAACCTGACGCTGGATGTCGCTCGCCTGGATAGGGTGAACCAGCGCGATTCGTCCGATGATGAAAGATTAACCGTCTTTACCGCCGGCCAGCGCAACATCGTTCTCGGCAGGGCGACCACCAGTGATGAGTTTTTGTTTGCGGGTGGTAAGTATCAATGGTCGCCTGAACTGGCGGGGAGCTATTACTACGGGGCGCTGGACGGGATCTACAAACAACATCTGCTCAATGTCGTGCATCAGCGTGCACTTGGCACTGGCCAGAGTTTCAAGTCCGACATCCGCCTGGCCCGCTCTGTCGATGATGGCGGCAGCAATATTGATAACGATGCCATTGGCGCACTTTTCACCTATCGAACCGGTGCTCATGCAATCAGCGCGGGCTACCAGTATCTGACGGGTGAAACGGGTTTTGCCTTCGTCAATGGTGCAGATAACGCATTGCTGAACCAAGTTCAAATAAACGATTTCGGCAACAAGGACGAGCACTCGTGGCAGGTACGCTACGACTATGACTTTGTCGCTTGGGGCATTCCTGGGCTCACGCTGATGACTCGTTATCTCTCAGGTGACAATGTTGACCGAGGCACCGGTCAGGATGATGGCAAAACATGGGAACGCAACACGGATATCGGCTATGTGATCCAGAGTGGCCCGCTCAGGAACCTTGCAATCAGGTGGCGTAATGCGACCACACGCAGCAATTTTCTGAGTGACCTGGATGAGAACCGGCTGTTTTTCACCTATAGCTTGCCGCTCTGGTAAGTCGTACTGACTCGAGCCGGCGTTTGCTGACCACGGGGGCAGTGGTGTGTTGAATATTTGGCGAAAGCGGCACAGTTATCGTCAAAATTGCCAATATCCCTCAATAGCATCTGCTCGTAGAGTGGAGTGGTCGATCAAGCGCCATTATCGATACTTGGAGTCAATGTTGACGGCGAGCGCAAGCAATAACGCTCGGCCTCGCAGTTACCCTGCGATGCCAATACTGTGAACCAAGGTTGAGACAATAATAATGAATACCGACATTGCAAGTTATGCGCGGGGGGCTACTGACACCCCGTTGATCGAAACCACCGTGGGTGCGTGGTTCGACCGTATTGCAGCGCAGTACCCTGACAATGAAGCGGTTGTGTCCTGTCACCAAGGGCTGCGCTTCAGCTATCGGCAACTCCAGAGCCAGTGTGATGCCCTCGCGAGTGGCTTGCTGACGATCGGTCTGCAACCCCATGACCGACTCGGTATCTGGCTGAACAACAGCGCCGAGTGGCTGATGATCCAGTTAGCCGCTGCCAAAATCGGTGTGGTCCTCGTCAACCTCAATCCGGCCTACAAGTCCTCCGAGCTGGAGTACGCCCTGCGCAAGTCGGGGTGTAAAGCCCTGATCACAATGACGCGCTTTAAAACGACTGATTATATGGAGTTGTTGAGGGATGTTTTGCCCGAACTTGATCAGGCGACGCCTGGCGCGCTTCACGCCAAGCGCCTACCGGACCTGAGGGCGGTAGTCCAACTCAGTCTGGCAGACGTCGCTGGGTGCCTGCGGTTTGTAGACTTGTTGGCGAAGGGCAACGCCCTTGATCCAGCGGTGAGTGCTATTGGCGAGTCACTGGCGGCTACCGATGTAATGAACATCCAGTTCACCAGTGGTACCACCGGCTTGCCCAAGGGCGCTTCACTGACCCATCGCGGCGTATTGAACAACGGCTATTTTCTGGGGCAGGCGATCAAGCTGACCGCGCAAGATCGTCTGTGTATTCCGGTCCCGCTGTTCCATTGTTTTGGCATGGTGGTAGGTAACTTGGCGGCGCTTTCCCATGGCGCGACCATCGTCTATCCCAACGATTCATTTGACCCTGTTGCCGTGCTTCAAGCGGTGCAAGACGAGCGTTGCACTGCCTTGCATGGCGTTCCGACCATGTTCATTACGGAGCTGGATCACCCACGATTCCACGAGTTTGATTTGTCCACGCTGCGAACGGGCATCATGGCGGGTACTGCCTGCCCGATTGAGGTGATGAAGCGTGTGGAGCGAGACATGCACATGCGTGAAGTCACGATTGCCTACGGCATGACGGAAACCAGCCCGGCGAGTTACCAGAGCACGACCGACACGCCGCTTGAAAAACGCGTCTCGACCATCGGCAGGGTTCATCCTCACCTGGAGGCCAAGATCATCGATCCGGTGACAGGCAGCATCGTACCGCTCGGCACAGTGGGCGAACTCTGTGTTCGTGGGTACTCGTTGATGCAGGGCTATTGGGATGAGCCGGAGAAGACCTCGGAAACGATCGATGCCGAGGGATGGATTCACAGTGGCGACCTGGCAACGATGGATGCAGAGGGCTATGTGAGCATCACCGGTCGCATCAAGGATATGGTTATCCGCGGGGGCGAAAACATCTCACCCAGAGAAATCGAGGAGTTCCTGTATAGCCATCCGGGCATTCAGGATGCTCAAGTTATTGGCGTACCTGATCGGGTCTATGGCGAAGAATTGTGTGTCTGGATCGTTGCCAGGGCTGGTACCACCCTGCGGGAAGAAGACGTCAGGCAGTTCTGCGAGGGCAAGATCGCGCGCTACAAGATCCCTCGGTATATCCGCTTTGTAGAGGGCTACCCGATGACCCTGTCGGGCAAAGTACAGAAATACAGAATGCGCGAGATGATGAGCGAAGAAATCAACCTCATTGCGTGCTGACCCACCTTCCACCTTCCACCTGAGTGATTGCCGCACCGTCGGCATGCGAGAACAGGAGTAGTCCCATGGCTTGGCAGATTGATGTGATCGACGGTTGTGCGGTTGTGCGCATGAACAGCAACAAGGTCAACGTGCAGAACGCAACGTTCTTCAAGGACCTGCACGACGCGTTCGACCGCCTGGAAAATGAGTTCAGCGAGCTGCCGGTAATTCTAACCGGGCAAGGCAACGTGTTCTCCGCGGGTATCGACTTCAAATACAGCTTTGATGTGTTTGGCAGCCAGGACCAGGAACGTATCCGCCAATGGTATGCCGAGTACCGCGCAACCAACCTGCGGATTTTCCAATACCCGCGGCCGACCGTCGCGGCAATCAATGGCCATGCTATCGCCGGCGGGCTGATCACTGCGCTGGATTGTGATTTCAGGATTGCAGCGCGCAAGCCGGCCAAGTTCGGCCTTAACGAAGTGCCGATTGGTATCCCGATGCCAGCCGCGTACGTCGAGATCATCAAGTATGCTCTGGGCAACCAGGTAGGTGCGTTGACCACCCTCAAGGGTGAACTGTATTCCCTCGAAGACGCGGAAAAACTTGGATTCTTCCATGAAGTGGTTGAGGAGGCTGAACTGCTGTCACGTGCAATCGATTATGCCCGCTGCATTACCCCGGACTGCAACGTGGCGTATGCGATGTCAAAAAAAGCCCTGCAAGATTCCGTCATTCAGCAGATTGAACAACGCACCACGTTACTCGACGCCGAGTTGCCGGCAGGTATGAGTGACGATGGTAATCGACGCGCCCAAGACGCGCGACGCAAAGAAATCATGGGCATCTGATAAAGGCCGCAGCCCTCGGTCCTGCCAAGTCCTGGCGCCGAGGGTTTCACGTGAGGTGTTGATATGCCTGAGATTATTGACGCTTGGATGCAAATTCCAAGCCGGTCATTTTTGCTCAACCCAATGTTCGATTCGCTGCGGCGATGGCCCACTGCCTGGCGGGAAATTGCGGACAACAATCCGGATATCTCCTGTGACGAAGTAGTGCGAGATTTCGCCGAGCAGGGCGTGTCGAAAGTATTTGCAAGCGCCTGGTGTGGCCCAGGCGGCGAGATCATTTCGAATGACAGCGTGGCCGCAGCGGTAAACGCCAACCCGGACCGGGTGATGGGCATAGCATCTGTCGATATCCGCAAACCAATGGATGCAGTGCGAGAGCTGCGTCGTTGCGTCAAACAGCATGGCTTTAAAGGGTTGCGTCTCCTGCCATGGCTTTGGGGGCTGCCGCCAGATGATCGTCGGTATTACCCGCTTTATGCAGAGTGCATCGAGCTGGGCGTTACCTTCTGCTTGCAGGTAGGGCACGCCGGACCCCTGATGCCTTCTGAGCCCGGAAGACCTATTCCTTATCTGGACTACGTCGCGCACGAGTTTCCTGAGCTGCGTATTGTTGGCGGGCACATCGGGTTCCCATGGGTTTCAGAAATGATTTCCTTGATGATGAAATATCCCAATGTGTATGTGGATACCTCCGCCTATAAAGCCACCCGTTTTCCGGAAGAGTTGGTGAACTACATGCGCGGTGCAGGGCGAGGCAAAGTATTGTTCGGCACGAACTACCCGATGCTGACGCCTGCGGACTGCCTGCGTGGCATTGAGGCGCTTGAACTCGAGGATAATGTGCTGCAGATGTTTCTGTCCGGTAATGCCAGGCAGGCGTTCAGCCTTGATTGAGTCAGCAGCGTCATGGCTGACATGCTGTGGGGCCGAAACCAGTATTACCTTCCAGTCGTGAATCGCTAACCCATATCGCCCGCCTGGCAGGGCAGGCGTTAGGCGATTCACGGCGTCCTGTGCTGGCGGATCTCACTCAATCAGTGCAATACATCCTCGACATCGGCGCCCTTGTGGGGTGGTCAAGTAAGCCCAGCGGCATGAAGCAACCATTGCTGGACCGCCATTGTGCTGGGCTGCTGCGGGGTTTGCTGGCGGTGCAAAAGGTAGAAGCCCCGATTCACCGATAGTGTGTGTGAGAACAACTGCACGAGGAGGCCGGACTCCAGCTCATCCTCTACCAACCATGGGCTGGTGAGGGTCAATCCCTGGCCACGTCGGGCTGCGTCTATCGACAATAGGGATTGATCGAACTGCATGTTTGCTTGTGGCTCCGGCCCTGCGTAGCCTGCGGCCTGTAGCCAGCCAGACCAATGATTATGAGATGCGACGTGCAGCAATCTCGCCCTGCCGATGTCGTCAATCTCAGCAAGTTGCAGCTCCTCACGATAGCGGGGGCTGCAATAAACTCGTAGATCATCGGCAAGCAGCAACTGTGCATTTAGTCCCGGAACGTTGCCGTCGCAATGACGAATCGCCAGGTCTACCTCATCGGTATCGAAATTCGATAGTCCCTCGGTTGCTCCCACATGCAGCTTCACGTGAGGTAGGGCCTCCATCAGGGCCGGCATACGCCGAGCAAACCATTTGCTGGCGAGTGCCGGCGGCAGGCTAAGGTGAACTTCCCTTCTGGTCCCATCCCGCAGCTGCACGCAGGCATCGTTCAGTTGGCCTAGAGCTGGCCTGACTCTGTTCCAGAGAACGTACGCTTCGCGGGTTGGGCGCAGTTGCCTCACAGAGCGGATAAAAAGGGGACTTTCCAGCCACTCTTCCAGACGCCGGATCTGTTGACCAACGGCGCCCGGAGTTACACATAGCGTCTGCGAAGCGATGACTAAGCTGCCGCTGCGCATCACGGCGTCAAAATACGCCACAGCTTTCAAAGGAAGGTCAGTTTTCATGGCAAAGAAATTCTGTCGTATTAACTAAGAAACGATCAGTTGTCATGGCTCTTGGGCCCGCCAAAAATGGGTTGTTACGGTTTGGGTAGGACACTCATCCGACCACACTTGTAGGCCTGATTTGTAAATCTGTTTCAATTGGCTCAACGAGCAAGCAAAAATCACTTCCCCAAGAGGTTACAGCGCAACGCTCTGCCGTCCTAGCCCTACAGCTCACCTTGCAAGCGCAGGTGTATTGCACACGCAACCGCAGCACTTACCTCAGCTGGAGAAAATGCAAATGAATGTACTGATCGTTTTTGCCCACCCCGAATCGCAGTCATTCAGTTCCGCGTTGAAGAACACCGCGATCCGGACGCTGACTGCTGCTGGTCATCATGTCCAGGTCAGCGACCTCTACGCCATGAACTGGCAAGCGGCCCTTGGCCCCGATGATTTCACCGGGACCCGAGCAAATCCAGACTATCTGGATCTTTCGGCAGAACAGGAGCATGCCGCTGCAAACCTTAGCTACACGCAGGCTGTGCTTCAAGAGCAGCACAAGGTCGCTCGCGCTGATTTGGTCCTGTTCCAGTTCCCTATATGGTGGTTCTCGATGCCCGCGATACTGAAGGGCTGGGTCGATCGCGTCTTTGCACGTGGTTTTGCCTATTCTTCGGGAAAAAAGTATGAGAGCGGCCACTTCAAAGGCAAACGGGCGATGCTTTGCCTCACGACAGGTACGGCTTCTACTCTGTACGAGCCGAATGGCATCGACGGCGATCTGCATCACATTCTTTGGCCGATCCATAACGGTATCCTTGCCTACACGGGCTTTACAGTATTGCCGCCCTATGCGGCATGGATGCCGGCACGCGTCACAGCAGAGGAACGTGGGGTCTATCTTGAGGGTTATGCCGCGCACCTGGGCAATTGGGATAGCCTGGAACCACTGTACTTCCACCCGTGGCAAGACTACGACGAGACCCAGCGCCTGAAGCCTGGGGTAGTGGCACGCTCTGGAGTCCAGTGGAACCCTAGGGCCGAGCAAAGTCGTGAAGACGCCGCCCAACAGTTCACCCCCTTGCATGATGAGGAGGCTTGATATGCCGATCATCCGCATCGAGCTGAGTCCAGGACGCAGCCGGGATCAAAAGAACCGCTATGTCGAAGAGGTCACACGCTTAACGGCGGAGATCTTCGAATGTAAACCGGACTCTGTAGATATTCTCTTCGTGGAGATTCCTCCATGCGAATGGGCTCGCGGGGGGCGCTTTCTCGCTCAAAGGCTAGAGTAACGCGCTAGTGCTCAACAGCTTTCCATTCATCCAATAAGAAAAACAGATACCTGCTTAAGGATTTCATGGAGGCGGGGAAGGGATGCCCGCCTTAGAGTCACCTTCGTCCATAAGTCAGATGGCGCTTACCGTTGCGGCAAGCATTCGCCTCGGCTTGGTCCCTACAAAAACAAGAAGGTGAAAGCATGAGCAACGAAGCGGTCGATATCAAGGCATGGATCGACGACCGACCAGTATCCCGGTACCAGTGGCTCATCATGGCCCTGTGCTTTCTGGTTGTTCTGTTCGATGGTTTCGATGTGGCGGTGATGGGTTTTGTCGCACCTTCGTTGATCCAGGAGTGGGGCCTTACCCGTGCGGCTTTTGGCCCGGTCATGAGCGCCGGCATGGTAGGCCTTGCGATTGGCGCGTTGACAGCAGGCCCTTACGCCGACCGCTTGGGTCGCAAGCGGGTGCTGCTGATCGCCGTGACTGGGTTCAGTGTGCTGAGCCTGGCCTGCGCTTTTGCCCGCAACCCTTACGAACTGGGCTTGCTGCGTTTGCTCACCGGGGTAGCCTTGGGTGCAGCGCTGCCGAACACCACCACTTTGCTGTCGGAATACCTGCCAGAGCGAAATCGCGCGCTTTTCATCACCATCATGTTTACAGGCTTCAACATGGGTTCCGGGCTTGGCGGTTTTCTGGCTGCCTGGTTGATCCCGGCGTATGGGTGGCATGCGGTATTGCTCGCGGGGGGCATCATGCCGCTGGTACTGCTTCCGCTTCTTTGGTTGTGGTTGCCTGAGTCGGCACGGTTCCTTGCTGCTCGCAATGCACCTGCTGCCGAGATCGCCAAGGTATTGAACCGGCTCGGTGGTGCGTTCACTGCCGCTACGCGGTTCATCGTCAGCGAGGGCCAACCGAATCACAAGGCACCGGTACGCATGCTGTTCACCGGTCAGTTCCGTTTCGGCACGCTCGCGCTGTGGAGCACCTATTTCATGGGCCTGCTGGTGATCTACCTGACCATGGGCTGGATGCCCACACTGTTGCGTGACAGTGGTTTGTCCATCGAGCGGGCAGCCAGCATCACCGGCTTGTTCCAGCTCGGCGGCACCGTTGGCGCCATTGCAGTGGGCTGGGCAATGGACCGGCGCAACCCCAATCGCGTAATTGCCGGGGCTTATGTGCTAGGTGGCTTGTGCATCCTCTTGCTGGGCGCCACCAGCCTGGAGTCGACGCTGCTTGCCGTTGGGGTAACTGCAGCGGGGTTTTTCATGAGCGGGGCACAAACCGGGCTCAACGCGTTTGCGCCTGGCTACTACCCAACAGATTTTCGCGCTACCGGGGTCAGCTGGATGTTAGGGATCGGGCGTTTTGGGGCGATCTTCGGCTCGCTCATTGGCGGCGCAGTGTTGAGTATGGGCTTCAGTGTTCCAGTGCTCTTCGCGTTGTTGAGCGTACCGGCCTTTATCGCTGCGATGGCGATCCTGGCCAACGGCCATGCCCGGCGGCGGCCAAGCCAGGCTGCAGTGGCCCAGTAGCTTCATTCAAGTAAAGGAACATTCCATGGCACGTATTATCGGCGGCCTCGCCGTCTCTCATACACCCACTATCGGGTTCGCGGTCGACCACGACAAGCAGCAAGATGCGGCGTGGGCCCCAATTTTCGAAGGGTTCGAGCCAATCAAGGCATGGCTCGATGAGAAAAAGCCCGACGTCCTCTTCTATATCTTCAACGATCACGTGACGTCGTTCTTCTTCGACCACTACGGTGCTTTTACCCTTGGCGTCGATGACCGTTACGAGGTTGCAGACGAGGGCGGAAACCCTCGCGATCTGCCAGCGGTGAATGGCCATGCGGCACTTTCCCGGCACATCGGCGAAAGCCTGGTGGCTGACGAATTCGACATGGGTTTTTTCCGAGACAAGCCGCTTGATCACGGGTTCTTTTCCCCCATGTCTGCGTTGCTTGCCTGCGACGACGGATGGCCGGTAGAAATTGTTCCGCTACAGGTAGGCGTGCTGCAATTCCCCATTCCGAGTGCCCGTCGCTGCTACAAGCTGGGGCAGGCGCTGCGCCGGGCGATTGAAAGTTACCCAGAAGATCTCAAGGTGGCCATTGTGGCCACAGGTGGGGTTTCCCACCAGGTCCATGGCGAGCGCTGTGGGTTCAACAACCCCGAATGGGATGCGCAGTTCCTGGATCTGCTGATACATGACCCGCTGCGCCTCACGGAAATGACCCTAGCCGAATTCGCTACGTTA
>Ga0105250_10001911_pt1 | contig 10809 bp, 7 predicted proteins | sample KBSS54metaG_FD_80425 | JGI IMG/M metagenome (GOLD analysis project Ga0105250, IMG submission 80425) | Switchgrass rhizosphere microbial communities from Kellogg Biological Station, Michigan, USA - KBS S5-4 metaG | ecosystem: Host-associated > Plants > Roots > Rhizosphere > Soil | place...
AGGCCCAGGTCAGGGTAACGACGCCGATCAGATTGTGCAGGTCGAGCCAGCGCAAGCGGGTGGACTTGTCCTGACGCACGGTGCCGAACTGCAAACGGCGCATGAATGGCAGATACAGCACCGTACCCGAGATGATCGCGACCACAAACAGCAGGCCCATGAATGCCAGCAGCAACTTGCCCGGCAGCCCGGCAAACATGTCGACGTGCAGGCGCAAGATGAACAGCATCAGCCCGCCATTGGCCGACGGGGTTTCCAACGCTTCACCGGTGCGCGCATCGAGCATGAAGGTGTGCGACGAGTTCGGTTCGGTGCCGGCGGTTTTCGCCATGATCGTCAGCACGGCGTTCGGTTCGTCGTCTTCGAAACCGAAGTACTGCACCACTTCACCTGGGCGATGTTTTTCTGCGGCCTCGACCAGTTGCGCCAGGTTCAGGCGCGGCGTGTCGGCGGGCATTTCGCGCACTTGCGGGGCATCGCCGAGCAGGTGCTCGATTTCGTGATGAAAGATCAGCGGCAGACCGGTCAATGCCAACAGCAGCAGAAACACGGTGCAGATCAGGCTGGTCCAGGTGTGGATGAACGACCAGCGGCGAATTGTTTTACTTTTCATTTCATGACCTTCAAAAACACCGAAGCCGTCCACGGGGGACGGCCTGGTGACAGAACCTGGTTCAGCTCACGCGCTTACCACTTGTAAGTGGCGCTGGCGATGACGCTGCGCTGGTCACCGTAGTAGCAGTAGTAGCCGTCGCAGGTGGAGATGTAGTCCTTGTCGAACAGGTTGGTGGCGTTAATTGCCAGCGACGCACCTTTGAGGCTGTTGTCCAGGCGACCGAGGTCGTAATGCACCGAGGCGTCGAACACGGTGTAGGCGTCCGCCTTGCCCAGCCAGGTGTTGGCCTTGTCGCCGTAAGTGTTGCCGGTGTAACGCACGCCACCGCCGATGCCGAACCGTCGAGTACGCCGCTGTGCCAGGTGTAGTCGGTCCACAGCGAAGCTTGCTGGTTAGGCATCAGTTGCAGGCGATTGCCCTTGTCCACGCCTTTCTGCACTTCGGACTTGGCCAGGGTGTAGGCGGCGATGACTTTCAGGTTATCGGTGACGTCGGAAACCGCTTCCAGCTCCAGGCCTTTGACCTTCACTTCACCGGTCTGGCTGGTGATGGTCACGTTGTTGACGATGCTGTTGACCGCGACGTTCTTCTGGGTCAGGTCATACACCGCAGCGCTCAGCAGTGTCTTGCTGCCCGGCGGCTGGTACTTGATGCCCAGTTCCCATTGCTTGCCTTCGGTCGGCTTGAGCGAACCGGTGGAGGTGGCATCGGCGCCGCTGGTTGGCTGGAAGGATTCGGCGTACGACAGGTACGGCACGAAGCCCGAGTCGAACACGTAGCTGAGCGCCGCGTTGCCACTGAACGCCTTGTCGCGCTGGGTGTTGGTGGCGTCGCCCTTGTTGATGAACTGCGTGCCGGTGTGCACCCAGTCTTCACGCCCGCCGAGGGTCAGGCGCCACTGGTCGAGGGCCATCTGGTCCTGTACGTACAGGCCGGTCTGGTAGGTCTTCTGGTCATAGTCATAGAACGCCGAAGAACGTGCTGGACGGGTGATCGGCTGACCGTAGATCGGGTTGTTGACGTTAATGTCCGGCGCGGTGCCGAAGATCGACGTGTAGTTGGTGTTGCTGCGCTGGTGATCCAGACCGAGCAACAGCGTATGGCGGATGTCGCCGGTGGCGAAGTCGGCCTGAAAGTTGTTGTCCACGGCGAACTGGCTGATGTCTTCATCGACGTTGGTGGTGCCGCGACCGACATTGCCCTGATCATCCACGGTGAAGCCGGCGAACGATGGGTTGTAGCTGTTGACGGTCACGGTCTGGAACGACAGATCCGACTTGGTGTAGCGCAGGTTCTGCTTGAACTGCCACACATCGTTGAGGCGATGCTCGAAGGCATAACCGAGCGCGTAGTAGGTGCGGTCGTAGAAGTCGTAGTCCGGATCACCGAGGTTCTTGTGATGGGAAATCTTGCCGAACGGCATGTCGATCTTGGTGCCCTGAATCGGGTAGAACTGGCTGGTGACACCGGTATCGTCGCGGGTGAACTGGGTCAGCAGGGTGAATTTGGTGTCGTCATCGATGTTCCAGGTCAGGCTCGGCGCGATGTTGTAGCGCTTGTTCTCGATGTGATCGATCTGCGTGTCGCTGTCGCGCACTACACCGCTGATGCCGTAGAGAAACTGCCCGGCGTCGTCGATCTTGCCGGTGCTGGCGAAGTTGATCTGACGATGGTTGTCGCTGCCGTACTGCAACTGGATTTCGCTGCTGGCTTCCGCGCTCGGGCGCCGGCTGACCATGTCCAGCAGACCGCCCGGCGGCGTCTGGCCGTAGACGGAAGAGGCCGGGCCGCGCAGCAGCGCGAGGCGGTCGAGGTTCCAGGTTTCAGGTGTTGGGTTGGCGTATACACCCTTGGGCAGCGGCAGGCCGTCGAGGAACTGAGTCGGCTCGAAACCGCGCACCCGTAGCCAGTCGATACGGGTGTCGCTGCCGTAGCTGCTGGCGGTGATGCCCGGCATGTAGCGTACGGCGTCATCGAGGCTGTGCACGCTGCGGTCGTCCATTTGCTGACGGGTGGCGACCGAGATCGAGCGCGGTGCTTCGACCAGCGCGGTGTCGGTCTTGGTGCCGGCGGCGGTGCGGGTGGCGGTGTAGCCTTCGACCGGGCCCCAGGCGGTTTCCAGATTTTCCACGCCGATCACTGCGGTTTCCGGCAGCGCCAATGTCCCTTCCGGCACGGCAACCAGGGTGTAGGTGCCGGTACTGCTTTGTTCCAGTTGCAGACCGGTGCCACGCAGCGCAGCACGCAGCGCACCGGCGGCATCGTATTGGCCGCTGACCGGCGCGGAGGTCTTGCCGGCGGCCAGCGCCGGATTCAGCGACAGCACGAGGCCGCCTTGGCTGGCGATCTGGTTCAGCGTGGTCGACAGCGGCGCCGCTGGCAGGTTGTAGGCACGCACGCTGGAGGCCTGCTCAGCAGCGAGCAACGGGCTGCTGAGCAGCGGCGCGCTGAGGGCAATGGCGATGGCCAACAGACTGGGGCGCAACAAGGTGTCTAGCGAACGGGACATGCGAAGGCTCCTGAATGGAAATATTTCTCAATTGCCTGAGTGCCGGACGAGAATTGAAAAGTGATAGGGCTGGATGAAAATAATTTCGATTAACTTGGAAGGGAGCGGCCGCTTCGGGATTTTCGAGTGTGGCGGATGGCCCTATCGCGAGCAGGCTCACTCCTACAGGGGGAACGCATTCCTACTGTAGGAGTGAGCCTGCTCGCGATAGCTATTTCCCTGACAACGAATTTTTTAAGGCTTGGTATCAGCCTTCGCCACCGTGACCCAATACGGTGTATGCCGCTCGATCTGCACCGGCAGGGTCGGCAGCAGCGCACTCAAGGCCTTGTCGGTGTCGTGCAGCGGGAAACTGCCGGTGATGCGCAGGTCAGCGACTTCCGGCGCGACGCCCAGATGCCCTCGGCGATAACGACCCAGTTCATGCACCAGGTCTTCCAGTCGCGCGTTGTCCACCACCAGCATGCCGCGGGTCCAGGCATCGGCGCCGGGCGTGAGCGCGGCGACCGTGTCGAGGCCGTCATTGCGGATCAGCACTTGCTGGCCTTCGCGCAGGATCTGCTCTTCAGGATGACTTTGCGGATGCGCCGCCACCGCCGACTGCAACACGCTCAAGCGTGTGCCTTGGTCTTCACGCTTGACCAGAAACCTTGTGCCCAACGCGCGCATGCTGCCTTCGCGGGTCTCGACGATGAACGGCCGCGCATCGCCGTGACCGGTCTCGACCATGATCTCGCCTGCCTGCAACACGATCAGCCGCTGCCTGGCATCGAAACGCACATCCACCGCGCTGTGGGTGTTGAGATTGAGCACGGTGCCATCGGCCAGCCGCACCGTGCGCTGCTCACCGGTGGCGGTGCGTTGATCGGCGAGCCAGTAATCCAGCGGCAAGTAGCGATCACCGGCAAACAACGCCAGACCGACGAGCGCCACCACGCTGGCCAATCCGCTGCCGAGCTTGCGCACACGGCGTCGAATGCCTTCGCGCGATTGCAGCAAGGCTGCGCGGGCCGGGCCGTTGGCGACGCTGAAGCGCTGATCGAGCATGCCCAGTTGGCGCCAGGCGCGGGCGTGTTCTTCATGGGCCGCGTGCCACTTGGCGAACTCTTCGCGCTCCAGCGGACTGCCGGAATCCAGCGACAACTGCCAGGCAATCGCCGCATCCAGCACCTGAGCCGAGACCGGTTTGGAACTGGCCGGATTCATGTCGGCTCACCGTACAGGGCGATGTAGCACTGGCGAATGCCTTGCGCGAGGTACTGCCGCACGCGGGGCACCGAGACGCCAAGCTTCTCGGCGATTTCGGCGTGGCCGAGGCCGTCGAGGCGGTTATACAGGAACGCCGCGCGGGCCTTGGTCGACAGTTTGTCGAGCAGGCGGTCGATGGCCTTGAGGTCTTCGAGGATCAGTTGCTGTTCTTCCACCGAAGGCTGTTCGCCTTCGGGGATCAGCATCAATTCAGTGAGGTAGGCCTGCTCCAGCGCGGCGCGGCGGAAGTAGTCGAACAGCAGGCCCTTGGCGATCGCCACCAGAAACGCCCGGGGTTCGCGCGGCGTCAGCAGTTGCTCGCGACCGAGCAAACGCACGAAGGTGTCCTGGCTCAGGTCTTCGGCCCGTTGCGGGCAAGCCACGTTGCGCCGCAACCAGCTCAGCAGCCAACCGCGATGGTCGCGATACAACGCACCGACGAGTTCACTGTGAGGGCTTGGGACTGACGACACCAGACGCACCGATTGGGAAGTGTTAACCAACGAGAATTGTTCGCGATTCTCGCAGAGGTGGGAATGGTTAGCAATTGGCCACTGGTCGGGTGGTATCAGTAAGACCGCATCATCGTTCTTCGCGAGCAAGCCCGCTCCCACAGGGGGAATGCATGCCAGTGTGGGAGCGGGCTTGCTCGCGAAGAGGCCAGTACCGGCACCGAAGATCTAGAAGGAAGGCGCCTGCTGACGGCGTTTCCACTGACTCAAACGCTGCTGCAGGTTCAACGGACTATGAATCTGCTGCTGCCGCGCCCGGCTGAACAGGATCAGCGCCAGCTCCGCCGTCGCCAGTGCATCGGCACTCGCGTTGTGCCGCTCGAACACCTCAAGCCTGAACCAGTCGATCCATTCATCCAGGCCGGCCTCGCGAATATTCGCCTGTGGGCACAACAGCGGCGCCATGTCCGCGACATCCAGAAACACATTCTGCAGCTTGTAGCCGAGGTTTTCCTTCAGTGCTCGTCCGAGCATGTGCTGATCGAAGGGCGCATGAAACGCCAGCACCGGACTGTCGCCGATAAACTCCATTAACTCCAGCAACGCCTCGGCCGGGTCGCTGCCGGCGGCAAGCGCATTCGGTCCCAGGCCATGAATCAACACGCTGGGGCTGAGCTTCAGCTCCCGGCATTGCAGGGTGCGCTCGAACTGCTGACTGAAGTTGATCGCGCCGTCTTCGATCACCACGGCGCCGATCGACAGCACCCGATCCTTGTTCAGGTTCAGCCCGGTGGTTTCCAGATCGAGCACCACCCAACGCTGTTCGCGCAGGCTGCATTCTTTCAGTTCGCCGATGGTTGGCAGTTGTGCCAGACGTTGTTGCAGGTCTGCCGACAGCAAAGGGCTGGCCGGCCGCAGCCACGAGAACAGGCTCACAGCTGATACCGCAGAGCCAGGCTGCTTTGCAGACGCTGGGCCTGGCGCAGGGATTCACGCAGAATGCGCCGATCCAGATGATTGAGGCTGTCGGGATCGACCCGGTTCGACCAAGGCAGATTCTCACGGGTCTGGATCTGGTGCTGCTGCATGCGCGTCTGCTGGATGAAGTGGTAGGCCTCTTCATATGCCGCGCCATCGAGCCGTTCGATGACTTCTTTTTCGACCAGCTGACGCAAGCGCTCCAGAGTGTTGTTGGTTTCGATGCCATGCGTCAGCGCCAACAGGCGTGCGCCGTCGACGAAGGGCGTCAGGCCCTGGACTTTGAGATCAAGGGTGGCTTTCTCGCCGTTCTTGCGTGCCAGCACAAATTCGCGGAAACGCCCCACGGGCGGACGATTGCGCAGCGCGTTCTCGGCCAGCATGCGCTGGAACAAACGGTTGTCGCCGACCTGATCGAGAATCCCTCGGCGTAGTTGCGCGCAGCCTTTTTCGTCGCCCCAGACCACCCGCAGGTCGAAATAGATACTCGAACCGAGCAGGTTCTCCGGCGTCGCCTCGCGGATAAATGCTGCAAAGCGCCGCGCCCATTCTGCTCGGGACAGGCACAGCTCAGGGTTGCCGGCCATGATGTTGCCCTTGCACAGGCTGAAGCCGCACTGCGCCAGGCTCTGGTTGATCTGCTGGGCGATCGGCAGCAGCTTGCCGCGAATCTCCGCCGCATGCGCCGCGTCCCGCGCTTCGAACAGAATGCCGTTGTCCTGATCGGTGTGCAGCGTCTGCTCGCGCCGGCCCTCGCTGCCGAAACACAGCCAGCTGAACGGCACGCCGGGGTCGCCTTTTTCGGCGAGGGTCAGTTCGATCACCCGGCACACGGTGTGGTCATTGAGCAGGGTGATGATGTGGGCGATCTGCGTCGAAGACGCACCGTGGGCAAGCATGGTTTCGACCAGTTGGCCGATCTCGCCGCGCAGGCTCACCAGTTGTTCGAGGCGCTGGGCACTGCGGATGGTCCGGGCCAGGTGCACCAGGTCGACCCGTTGCAGCGAGAACAGATCACGCTCGGAGACCACGCCACACAGACGCTGATCCTTGACCAGACAAACGTGGGCGATGTGCCGTTCGGTCATGGCAATCGCCGCGTCGAAAGCGCTGTGATCCGGCGACAGAAAAAACGGCGAACAGGTCATGTGCCGCTCGATGGTTTCGCTGAAATCACCGCTGCCATTGGCGACCACTTCGCGCAGGTCACGCAGGGTGAAAATCCCCAGCGGCGCCTTGTGTTCATCCACCGCGACGATGCTGCCGACCTGTTGCTCGTGCATCAGCTTCACCGCTTCACGCAGTGGCGTGTCGGGGCTGCAAGTCACCGGATGGCGCATCGCCAATTCGCCGAGGCGGGTGTTCAGCGAGTACTGGGTGCCGAGGGTTTCCACGGCTTTCTGCTGGACTTGCTGGTTGACCTGATCGAGCAGGCTGCTGACCCCGCGCAAAGCGAAATCACGGAAGCTGTTTGACAGGGCGAACAGTTTGATGAACGCCTGTTTGTTCAGCTGCAGGCAGAAGGTGTCTTCGCTGGCCAGATGTTCGGTGCGGGTCGCCCGTTCGCCAATCAGCGCGGCCAGCGGGAAGCATTCGCCGGTGGTGATCTCGAAGGTGGTTTCGGTGCCAGGCCGGGTGATGTGCTGGCGTTCGCCGACCACTCGGCCCTGTTTGACGATGTAGAAATATTCGACCGGCCCGTCGGCGGGCTTGATGATGCTCTCGCCCTGGCCATAGAAGCGCAGCTGACATTGTTCCACCAGATAAGCCAGGTGGGCGTGTTCCATCTGATTGAAGGGCGGGAAGCGCTGGAGGAATTGCAGGGTGCCCTGAATGTTCTGCAACACCGCGGTTTTCCCTGCCTGGGTGAAGGCGTCCGCTTTACTCATAACCATTACCGCAGTCTTTTTTGAATTGTTGTTGTCGGATCGTTGCAGCCATGGTCGGCCCCTGCGCGCGGGGTGCCCATTGGACGTAAGTCTAGGTTTGGGCTGCCGCTCGGCACATTTGGGAAGTGCCCTACAAAAACAGTCGGAAATTCCTCCGCCAGCCACTTGGAAAAAAATCCGACGAAGTGCACATTGAAGCTCTGCTTAGCGATGTCTGACGACTGTGCCAGGTGACTGAATTGAAAACGTAGAGAATGCCATGTCCGACCACGATATTTTGAGCGACGCCGAGCGTGAAGCGCTCAGCGCAGTAATGCTCGAACCCGACTTGCCGCCGCAACGTGTACTGATCGTCGATGACGACAAGGACGCACGGGAGCTGTTGTCGGAGATGCTCGCGTTGGATGGCATTCGTTGCATGACCGCGGCCAGCGGCGAAACGGCGCTGAAGATGCTCGACGAAAAACCTTCGATCGGGCTGGTGATCACTGATTTGCGTATGGGCAATGTCGGTGGGCTGGATTTGATTCGGCAGGTGCGTGAGTCGGAGCGGGCGGCGTTGCCGATCATCATTGTTTCCGGCGATGCCGATGTGAAAGACGCCATCGCCGCGATGCACCTGAGCGTGGTGGATTTTCTGCTCAAGCCGATTGATACGGCGAAGTTGCTGGGGCTGGTCAAACACGAGTTAGGCATCGAGCCCTGACTCTCAGGCAACACTGCCCCCCCCCCTGTGGGAGCGGGCCTGCTCGCGAATGCGTCCTTTCTGTCGAAATTAATGTTGAATGTGAGTCCGTCTTCGCGAGCAAGCCCGCTCCCACAATGGATCTCCAGTGGTTGTTAGATTTTAGCGGCCAACAAAAAAGCCCTGATCGCAAGATCAGGGCTTTTTCATGTCCGGCAGTCAGCGCAGGTTACAGGCCGTTGGCCTTCTTGAACTCGCGACGACGACGGTGCAGCACCGGCTCGGTGTAGCCGTTCGGCTGTTTGGTGCCTTCGATCACCAGTTCGACTGCCGCCTGGAAGGCGATGTTGCTGTCGAAGTTCGGTGCCAGCGGACGGTACAGCGGGTCGTTGGCGTTCTGCCGGTCAACCACTGGCGCCATGCGCTTGAGGCTTTCCATCACTTGCGCTTCGGTGACGATACCGTGGCGCAGCCAGTTGGCGATGTGCTGGCTGGAGATGCGCAGCGTCGCACGGTCTTCCATCAGGCCGACGTCATTGATGTCCGGCACTTTCGAACAACCCACGCCCTGGTCGATCCAGCGCACCACGTAACCGAGAATGCCCTGGGCGTTGTTGTCCAGTTCGTTCTTGATCTGCTCCGGGGTCCAGCTCGGGTTGACCGCCAGCGGAATGGTCAGGATGTCGTCCACCGAAGCACGGGCACGCTTGGCCAGTTCGGCCTGACGGGCGAACACGTCGACCTTGTGGTAATGCAGCGCGTGCAGCGCAGCCGCAGTCGGTGACGGCACCCAGGCGGTGTTGGCACCGGCCAGCGGGTGCGCGATTTTCTGTTCGAGCATCGCCGCCATCAGGTCGGGCATCGCCCACATGCCTTTACCGATTTGTGCGCGACCTTGCAGGCCGGTGCTCAGACCGATATCGACGTTCCAGTTCTCGTAGGCGCCGATCCACTTCTCGGCCTTCATGTCGGCCTTGCGCACCATCGGGCCAGCTTCCATGGAGGTGTGGATTTCGTCGCCGGTACGGTCGAGGAAACCGGTGTTGATGAACACCACGCGCTCGCTGGCCGCCTTGATGCAGGCCTTGAGGTTGACCGTGGTGCGGCGCTCCTCGTCCATGATCCCGACTTTTAGCGTGTTGCGTTTCAGACCCAGCACATCTTCGATGCGGCCGAACAGCTCGTTGGTGAACGCCGCTTCTTCCGGGCCGTGCATCTTCGGTTTGACGATGTAGACCGAGCCGGTGCGGGTGTTCTTGCGCGAGGTATTGCCGTTGAGGTTGTGCATCGCCGCCAGGCAGGTCACCAGACCGTCGAGGATGCCTTCCGGCACTTCATTGCCGTGTTTGTCGAGGATCGCGTCGATGGTCATCAGGTGACCGACGTTACGCACGAACAGCAGCGAGCGACCGTGCAGGGTCAGTTCACTGCCATCGACCTTGGTGTAGGTGCGATCCGGGTTCATGGTGCGGGTGAAGGTCTGGCCGCCCTTGGCGACTTCTTCGGACAGGTCGCCCTTCATCAGGCCGAGCCAGTTGCGGTAGATCACCACTTTGTCGTCGGCATCGACGGCAGCCACGGAGTCTTCGCAGTCCATGATGGTGGTCAGTGCCGCTTCCATCAGGATGTCTTTGACGCCGGCGGCATCGGTCTGGCCGACCGGGGTGCTGGCGTCGATCTGGATTTCGAAATGCAGGCCGTGGTTCTTCAGCAGGATCGCGATCGGCGCGTCTGCCGGACCCTGGAAGCCGATCAGCTGTGCATCGTCACGCAGGCCGGTGTTGCTACCGCCCTTGAGGGAGACCAGCAGTTTGCCGTCAGCGATCTTGTAACCGGTGGAGTCGACGTGGGAGCCGGCAGCCAATGGCGCCGCTTCGTCGAGGAACGCACGTGCGAAGGCGATGACTTTGTCGCCACGCACCTTGTTGTAGCCTTTGCCTTTTTCCGCGCCACCGTCTTCGCTGATCGCGTCGGTGCCGTAAAGGGCGTCGTACAGCGAACCCCAGCGCGCGTTCGAAGCGTTGAGGGCGAAGCGGGCGTTCATCACCGGAACCACGAGTTGCGGGCCGGCGGTACGGGCGATTTCATCATCGACATTTTGCGTCGTTGCCTGGAAATCAGCCGCTTCTGGCAGCAGATAACCGATTTCTTGCAGGAAGGCTTTGTAAGCCACGGCGTCGTGCGCCTGGCCGGCATGTTCCTGGTGCCAGGCATCAAGGCGAGCCTGGAAGTCATCGCGTTTGGCGAGTAGGGCTTTGTTCTTCGGCGCCAGGTCATGAATGACCTTGTCGGCACCTTCCCAGAATTTTTCGGCGGTGAGGCCGGTACCGGGAATGGCTTCGTTGTTCACGAAGTCGAACAGGACTTTGGCGACCTGCAGGCCACCGACTTGAACGTGTTCAGTCATTGCTTGCCTCACTCTGCTCAGCTAT
>Ga0105250_10001913_pt1 | contig 10808 bp, 8 predicted proteins | sample KBSS54metaG_FD_80425 | JGI IMG/M metagenome (GOLD analysis project Ga0105250, IMG submission 80425) | Switchgrass rhizosphere microbial communities from Kellogg Biological Station, Michigan, USA - KBS S5-4 metaG | ecosystem: Host-associated > Plants > Roots > Rhizosphere > Soil | place...
CTCAAAGCCGAACTCCGCATACATCCGCGCGGCACGGTTATTGAACGGCCAGACGTTCAAACGCAGATCCTGGGCATCCTGTTCGATCGCCCAGTTTTTCACCAGATTCATCAGCCCACGGCCGATGCCCTGTCCCGAAAACTGTTTGGCGACACACACCGAGCCGATGCGAACGACATTCTGCGGTTGCATCAACGGCCCTGAACTGGCCGACAGGCTGGCCGTGATAAACGCCGCAGGTTGATCGTCGACATGGGCGATGAACACAACGTGACCGGGTTTCTCGAACAGCGCTGACCAGTGGGGCAGGTCGCGGGAAAAGTCCGCGGTGGGAGGGGCATAGATGTCGGGGCGGGCAGTGTGATGCACGTCGTTAAGCAATTGCCCCAGCTCACACATGCTCAACGCGTCTGCGCTCGTCGCGGTGCGGTAAGTGATTTGTTCCATGTCGTGCGGTGCTCCTTGATTACGCGCAAGCCGCGAACGGCGCTGTTGATCGTTATTGTTCCAGCCAGTCAGGATAGATCTGCACAAAGTGCTGCTGCAGCCATTCGACAAATACCTGAACTTGCGCAGCCAGGTGCGTGCGGCTGGAGTACAGCAGTGATACCGGGCGCGGGGTGGGCCGATAGGCGCTGAGGATTTCCACCAGGGTGCCGCTGGCCAGATATTCGGCCACGGTGATGCCTGGCGCCTGAATGATTCCAAAGCCCGCTACGCCGCACTGCACGTAGGCATTCGACTCGGTGACGGTGATGCCGGCGTTGCTGATGAACGCGCGGTCTTTGCCTTTGACCGAGAAGTGCCAGGGCAATGTCCTGTTGTTTTGGCCGGAAAGAAAATTCACCCCGCGATGGGCATTCAGATCGTCGAGTGTCCGCGGTTCGCCGTGTTCCTGCAGATACTCGGGGGCTGCGCACGTGACCATGGTTGCCATGGCGATCGGGCGAGCGATCAAGGTCGAGTCCGGTAACTCGCCAATTCGTAACGCGCAGTCGATGCCTTCACCGATCAGGTCGACCGCCCGATCAGTCACGCCCAGCACCATGTCGATCCCGGGGAAGGCGCTGGTGAAGGTTTTCAGGTTTTTGATGAAGTCCAGTTGCGCGAACGCGGTCGGGATATCGACCCGAAGCCGGCCTTCGAGCGTTGCTCCGCTGCGGTCGAACATCGAAGTGGCGGCCGAGATATCCGCGAGAATCTCCTGCACTCGCTCATAGAACAGTTGGCCTTCGGTGGTGAGCGCGACTTTTCTGGTGGTGCGCTGAAACAGACGCACACCCAGGGATGTTTCCAGCTCCTGGATGTAACGGGTGACCTGGGGGCGCCCGATGTCCAGCGATTCGGCGGCTTTGGTGAAGCTGCCGAGCTCGGCAAGCCGAGCGAACAGTCGCATCGATTGCAGCAATTCCATGATCGGGACCTGAGGGAATTCAATTGTTGCTTGAGGATAGAATAATCATGTGCCTTTTTGCGTATTTATTGCGCGAGCCCAACAGCGAAAGATGTGCCCAGGCAAACCCTTGGTGGTTTGCAGCCATTGACCCGTTTTTGGAGATTCGCAATGAAAGCCTGGTTACTGAAAGATTTCGGCCTCGACAATCTGCACCTGGAAGAGACAGCGACCCCGCAGCCAAAGGCCGGCGAATTGCTGGTAAAGGTCGGCGCCGTGTCCCTCAATTTTCGCGACAAGGCGATTGTTGACGGCATCTACGAGCCGCACATGGTGCCCAAACCGTTGATTCCGGTGAGCGACGCAGCGGGCACCGTGGTCGCGGTGGGTGACGGCGTCAGCCGCTTCAAGGTCGGCGATCGGGTCAACTCGCATCTGTATTCCCGCTGGCTGGATGGCGAGCCGGGGCCGAATGAACCGGACTACTGCTTTGGTTCGCCGTTGCCCGGCGGATTGGCCGAATACATGATCATCCACGAAGACAGCGCCGTTGCCGCACCGGACAACATGAGCGACGAAGAGGCGGCGACGCTGCCGATTGCTGCGCTCACGGCGTGGTACTCACTGGTCGACTTTGGACAGATCCAGCCCGGCCAGACCGTGCTGGTACAAGGCACGGGCGGGGTGTCGATTTTTGCCGTGCAGATCGCCACGGCGCTGGGCGCCAAAGTGATCGCCACATCGAGTAGCGAGCACAATCTGCAAGCCGTGAAGGAACTGGGAGCGGTCGCGGGCGTGAACTACAGAACGACACCGAACTGGGCCGATGAAGTGTTGCGGCTGACTGACGGCAAAGGCGTGGATCTGCTGCTCGACGTGGCCGGTGGCAACGGCATCAATCAGTCGGTTGCAGCGACCAAGGCTTCCGGGCGCATTGCACAAATCGGCTTTTTGACCGGGCAGACCGTTGCACTTAATCTGATGCCGCTGATTTTCCGCCAGACCACCATTCGCGGTATCGCCGTGGCACCGCGCTCATCCTTCGACCGAATGAACGTCTTCCTCAACCAGCACAAGATTCGCCCGGTGATCGATCAGGTGTATCCGTTCGAGAAAGCGCGCGAGGCGTACGAGCATCTGGCGAAGGGCGCGTTTGGCAAAGTGGTGATCAAAGTCGCCTGATATAGGCACAGGGCCAGGCAACGGGGCTCAATGCGATTGCGCCAGACCCTGTTGCGCCTTGGCTCTGGCAATCGAAAACGCCTTCGGCAGGCTGGCGCCATTCTTCGCGGCCAGGATCTCGGCCATCACGCTGACCGCGATCTCCGCCGGTGTCTTGCTGCCAATGTAGATGCCGATTGGCCCGTGCAGGCGCTCGAGTGATGCCTGGGTCTCACCAAAATGCTCGATCAGACGTTCGCGGCGCAGCTGACTGTTGCGCCGCGAGCCGATGGCGCCGATGTAAAACGCCGGGCTGTGGAGGGCCTCGAGCAGTGCCAGATCGTCGAGTCGCGGATCATGGCTCAAGGCGACGATGCAGGTGCGCAGATCAACCGCGAAGTCGCGCACCACGTCATCCGGCATGCCGATGATCCGCTCCACGCCGTTCACCGCCCAGGTTTCGATGTATTCCGCACGCGGGTCGCACACCGCGACCTTAAAGCCGTTGAACAGCGCCATGGTCGCCAGATACTCGGCCAGCGCGCCGGCACCGATCATCAGCAGCCGATACCCCGGCCCGAGGGTATTGAGCATCCGGTGGCCGTCGAAACTGAATTGCTCAGGAGTTGCCGTGGTTTCCAGCGTGACGCGACCGCTATCCAGTGCCAGGCAGCGGCGCACCAGTTGCCCGGCATCCAGTTGCACCAGCAGTTCGTCGAGCACCTGCCAGGACGGGTTGAACTCCAGAATCAGCTCAAGCGTGCCGCCACAGGGCAAACCGAAACGATGCGCTTCGTCGGCACTGACGCCGTAGCGCACCACCTCGGGCGCACTGTCCTTGAGGCCGCTGCCGCCATGCGCGGTGGTGTAGCGCTGGATCAGGTCGTCCTCGATGCAGCCGCCGGACACGCTGCCCACCACGCGACCGTCGTTACGCAAGGCCATCATCGACCCTGTCGGGCGCGGCGAAGAGCCCCATGTGCGCGCCACCGTGGCGAGCAACACTTGCTCGCCGGCGGCGAGCCAGTCCCGCGCGGTGCGCAGGACCAGCAAGTCGATGCTTTCCATCAAACGTTCCTCTAACGCATTTGCAGGATGATCGGGCTGCTGCTGGCCGGATCCGTGAGTTCACGCAGTTTGTTGACCGCCTGCGCTTCAACGGCACCACCCTGATTGCCCCAGGTGCTGCGCATGAAGGTCAGCACTTCAGCGATCTCTTGATCCGACAACTGTTCGCGGAAGGCTGGCATGCGATAGGCGTCCGGTACTCCGGCGGCCACCACCCGTTGCGAACCGTTGAGGGTGATGTTGATCGCCGAGGCATTTTCCTTGGCCAGTGCCGACGTGGCGCCGGCCAGCGGCGGCATCCATTCCGACTGGCCCTTGCCGTCCAAACCGTGGCACGAAGCACAGCGCGTGACGTAGGTATGGGCACCGGGCGCGTCCAGACGTTCCGTCGCCGAAACCGCTTGGTACTGCCATGGCTGGCCGTCGCGCTGACGGTCCCCCGGCAATGACTTGAGATAACGGGCGATCGCGGTCAGATCGTCATCGCTCATGAACTGCGTCGAGTTGTTGAACGCCTCGGTCATTGAGCCATAAACCACTGCATGTTTGTTACGCCCGGTCTTGAGGAACTGCACGATCTCCGGTTCGCTCCAGCGGCCCAGACCGGTGTTGTGGTCGTCACGCAGACTTGGCGCGTACCAGCCATCGAGCAAGGCGCCGGCGAGGTACGGCGTGGCGGATTCATCCAGAGCCTTCTCGTTGAACGCCAGACCGCGCGGCGTATGGCAACTGCCGCAGTGCCCGGCGCCTTGCACGAGATAAGCGCCGCGATTCCACACGGCATCCTGCGACGGTTTGGCCACGTAAGGTTCGGTATCGGCAAACACACCGTTCCACAACGCAATCGGCCAGCGCAGGTTCAACGGGAAAGGAATCGCACTCGGGATATTCACCTGCTTGACCGGTGCCACGCCTTTCATGAAAAACGCGTACAGCGCTCGCACATCGTCGTCACTGAGCTTGGCGTAGGACGGGTAGGGCATCGCCGGGTACAGACGACGGCTTTCAGGTGCCACGCCGTGGCGCACCGCACGGTCAAAGTCCGCCAGGCTGTAGCGACCGATGCCGGTTTCCGGCTCCGGGGTGATGTTGGTCGCGTGGATCGCGCCCAGTGGTGTGGCCATTTCCAGGCCGCCAGCGAACGGCGCACCGCCCGGCACGCTGTGGCATGCCACGCAATCGCTGAGTCGGGCGACGTATTCGCCACGAGCGACCAGCGCCGGGTCGATATCGGCCACGGCGGTTTGGTTGTTTTCAAGGCGCGAGACAGGCTCGCGGGTGACATACCAGGCCAGGAGGCCTGCCGCGACCAGGCACGGCACTGCCAGCCAGCCAGCGGTTCTTGCGAATCGGCTGTTATTCATGGACGCTCCGGCGCTGATCAAGTGAAGGTGTGTCGGCTCATGGGCAGGCTGCGCACCCGTTGCCCGGTCAGCGTTGCCACCGCATTGGCGACGGCGGGCGCGACAGCGGGCAACGGTGGTTCGCCGATGCCGCCCATTTTTTCCCCGCTCTCGACAACACGCACGTGGACCCGGGCCATCCGCGCAGGCGGCAGGATCGGATACAGGTCGTAGTTGCGCGCGCGCGGTTTGCCATCAATCCACACGGCTTCCTCCACCAGGGTCTGCGACAGGCCCAGCGCCACCGCGCCATTGACCTGTGCTTCGACAATCGCCGGATTGACGATGCTGCCGGGGTCGATTGCCTGCCAGATGTCGTGCACCTTGACCTGACCGTTCTCGATGGAAACCTCGGCGATTACCGCCGTCTGCGTACCAAACGGCGACGCCATCGCCACGCCCCGGGCGCGTTTGCTGCCGTCCGCCGCGGTGAACGGCCCACGCTTCCAGCCACCCGACAGCTCGCCCACTGCTTGCAGCAACGTGGTCAGTCGTGGGTTGTCGCGCAGCAGATGCAGGCGCAATTCGAACGGGTCCTTGCCGCCCTTGTCGGCCAGTTCGTCAAGGAACGATTCATAGAAGAAGTCGTTGAGCGAATTGCCCACCGAACGCCAGTAACCCAGCATCGCCGGGCCTTTGGCGTAGATCTGCGCGATGCGCTTGTTGGGGATCGCATAGGACTTGCCCGACAAGCCTTCAAGCGCCGTCGGGTCGAGTTTTTCACCCTGTTTGCCGGCCAGCGCCTTGGTCGGGCCTTCGGTGGCGCTGATTGCTTCGATCGCCAGCGGCCAGCCGTCGTTGTCCAGCGCGGCGCGGAAATTCACGGCGGCTACGGGACGCAGCACGTCGCGCAGAAACTCTTCCTCGCGACTCCAGATCAGTTTGACCGGGCGGCCAACCGCCTTGGACAACTCGATCGCCTGCGGGTAGGGGCTGGCGGCGTCGTAGAGGAAATGCCGACCGAAGAAGCCCCCCAGCAATGGCGAATGCAAGGTAATCCGCGACGGGTCCAGCCCGGTGCGTTTGGCGATGTCGGCACGGAACATGTCCGGCGCCTGATTCGGCAGCCAGACTTCCAGCGAACCGTCGGGATTGAACCGGGCCAGCGCCGACGGCGGCTCCAACTGGCCGTGGTTCAGGTACTGGTTGTGGTAAGTGGCGTCAATCCGGGTTTTGGCGCTGGCCAGAACTGCAGCCACGTCGCCCTCATTTTCATCATCCCTGGCCGGGCCTTTGTCTTCAGCCAGGCGCTTGAGCCAGGCATCACTGGAAAAGTCCGCAGGCATCGAGCGTACTTTGCTGTCGGCCGTGGGTTCCTGCCAGTCGACCTGAATCGCTTCCACTGCACGTTTGGCGTGCCACCAGCGCTCGGCGACCACCGCCACGGCCCCCGGCAGGCGATGCACGGAATGCACGCCTTTCATTGCCTTGACCTGCTCTTCGTTGCGCAGGTTACCCACGGTCATGCCCAAACGCGGGGCATGTTGAACGGCAGCATGCAGCATGTCGTCGACCTTCAGGTCGATGCTGTAGAGCGCCTTGCCCGTGGACTTGTCGTAGGCATCGACGCGCTTCACCGGTTTGCCGATCCAGCGGAACTGGCTCGGATCACGCAACTGCACCGAGGCCGGATCGGGAACCGGCAGATCCATGGCGTGCTCGGCCAGTTCGCCGTAGGCCACCGAACGCCCGGACTTGGCGTGCACGACTTTGCCGGGTTCGGTGCTCAGTTCACCCACCGGCACCCCAAGTTTCTGCGCACCGGCCTGCAGCAGCATGGCGCGGGCGAGGGCGCCGAGGCGGCGCATCACCGGGTAACTCATGCGCACCGACATGCTGCCGCCGGTGATGCGCATGCCGTTTTCCATCACTACATAGGCTTCGCCGGGCGGCGCGGCTTCGACCAGGAACGTCGACGGGTCGGCATCCAGTTCTTCACCGACGATCTGCGCCATCGCGGTGAACGTACCTTGTCCGCCTTCCATGAACGGGCAGAGCAGGCGCACGCGGTTGTCCGGGCGAATTTCCAGAAACGCCGGCACCTGCGTGCCGCGCTCGGCAGTCGCGGCCGCCACAGCCGCTTGCACCCGAGTCGTGCCCAGCGGCAGGCCGAAACCGAGCACCAGTGCGCCAACGGCGGTGCCGGCCAGGAAGCGTCTGCGCGACACGTTGATCGGTTCGTGCAGAGCCAGTGCTGATGCTTCCTGGGACGGATCGATACGCACGTTCATTAGGCGTCTCCCTTGCCGGCCAGCTCATGCACGGCGGCATGAATGGCGTTGTACGTGCCGCAGCGGCACAGGTTGACCATCGCCGCCTCGATCTGCGCGTCACTTGGTTTGGGGGTTTGCTTGAGCAGCGCCGTGGCCGCCATCACCTGCCCGGACTGTCAGTAGCCACACTGGGCGACCTGCAGATCAACCCAGGTCGAGACCACCCGTTTGCCCACGTCATCGGCCTCGATCGCCTCAATGGTGGTGACCTCGCGGCCGACCACACCGGCCACTGGCGTGACGCAAGAGCGCACCACGTTGCCGTCCACCAGCACGGAGCAGGCGCCGCACTGCGCCAATCCACAGCCGTACTTGGTGCCGGTCATGCCCAGATCATCGCGGATCACCCACAGCAGGGGCGTATCGGCGTCGGCATCGACCTGATAGGTTTTCTGGTTGATTCGTAGTTCCATGGTTCACCCGCTCGATCATCGGTTGACGTGCATTTTTATAAACGGTGAAACGCTGCGAGGCGCCTCACCGGTAAAGCGTGTTCTTTTGCTCAACTGGCCGTATTGCCCAGCGCTTCTGCGGCGAAGGGGTCGCCACGCAGCAGTGCGATGTCACGACTGGGTGCGGTGCCGTACAGGCGTGCGTATTCGCGGCTGAACTGCGAGGGACTTTCATAGCCGACCGCAAACGCCGCTCGCGAAACGTCCAGACGCTCCGTCAACATCAGCCGGCGCGCCTCGTTCAATCGCAGCCATTTCTGGTACTGCAGCGGGCTCATGCCGGTGAGCTGGCGGAAGTGATGGTGAAAGGTCGGTGCGCTCATCTGCACCCGCGCCGCCAGTTCATCGATGCGCAGCGCCTCGGTGTAGTTGACCTTGAGCCAGTCGATGGCTTTGGCAATGCGATAACCCTGGCCATCGACGGCCGTGATCTGCCGCAGCCGCGCGCCTTGGTCGGTATGGAGCAGCCGATAGTGGATTTCCCGCAGCACCAGCGGCGCCAACACCGGGATCGCCTCAGGCTCGTCGAGCAACGCCAGCAGGCGCTCGAGCGCACCTTCCAGCGCGCACGACAGGTTGCCAATGCCAGCGCCGGTGTTCATCGACGGCTGCCGTTTCGCAGGCAAGCCACCTTTGCTGAGGATCTCGGCGAGCATGCCGACATCCAGTCTCAGCACCAGCCCAACACAGGGCTGTTCGGGGCTGGCTGCAAGCACTTCGGAATTGGCGGGCAGATCCAGCGAGGTGACCAGAAACCGCGAAGGGTCGTAGCTGTAGCCGTCACCGCCGACCCACAAGCGCTTTTCCCCACGGCCCACCAGAATCAGGCTCGGCTCGATCATGCACACGCTCGGTGGCGCCGGCTGATCGCGACGAAACAGCGACAGGCCGGGTATCGACGTGGCGAAGTCGCCCGCTACGCTCACGCGCGAGTCAATGTTCAACGCCAGAGGTGATTGGTGGCGCAGCGGGGTAGGGATCATGTCGGGCAACTCCTGTTGAACGAACTCTAATCCGCTGCACAGGCGATTCCTATACACCTCCCTGCATCCTCAGAGGATCAGGCAAGCATTCAAGAGGAATGCACTAGGGCAGAGGTGAATCGACCGGGAGAATGTGTCAAACCATTACAGGAGAGCCGCGATTCGACAACGCGATCCTGACGCCTCTCGCAATACAGGTAGTTCCCATGACTTCCCTTTCTACAGAACAACGCGGCTGGAGCGCCGTGCTGGCCATGTCGCTGGCCGCCTTCGCCCTGGTCGCTTCAGAATTCATGCCGGTCAGTCTGCTGACGCCGATTGCCGCCGAACTGCACATCAGCGAAGGTCAGGCCGGGCAGGGGATTTCCGTGTCCGGTGCATTCGCCCTGATGACCAGCCTGGTGATTGCAGCGGTCGCTGCTCGTGTCGAGCGCAAGAAGCTGCTGTTGGGTCTGACCTTGCTGATGATCGTCTCGGGGACGGTGGTCGCATTCGCGCCGGGCTATCCGTCGTTCATGTTCGGGCGGGCCCTGATCGGCATCGCCATTGGCGGTTTCTGGTCGTTGTCGGCGGCAACCGCGATGCGTCTGGTGCAGCCTGACCAAGTGTCCCGGGCACTGGCGATCGTCAACGGCGGAAACGCGCTGGCGACGGTAATTGCCGCTCCGGCGGGGAGTTTCCTCGGCGCGTTGATAGGCTGGCGCGGCGCGTTCTTCTGTGTGGTTCCGGTCGCCGCGCTGGCGGCCGTGTGGCTGCTGATCAGTCTGCCGTCCTTCAAGGTTGAGCGTCAGGCCGGTAGCGGCAACGTCCTGCGGCTGATGAAGCAATGGCCGGTCGCCTTGGGAATGGTCGCCGTCAGCGTATTTTTCATGGGGCAGTTCATGCTGTTCACTTACCTGCAGCCCTTTCTGGAGGTCGTCACCGGGGTCAGCGTTGCAACCCTGTCCTTGATGCTGCTGGGGCTGGGGCTTGCCGGTTTCATCGGGACCTTTGTGATCGAAAGATTCCTCGGCACTGGCCTGTACCGCACGCTGACAGTTATCCCGCTGATGATGGCGGTCATTGCGCTGGCGCTGGTGAACTTCGGCGCTTCGCCGCTGCTGACTGCGGTGCTGCTGGGCCTGTGGGGGCTGGTCGCCACGGCGGCTCCCGTGGGCTGGTGGACATGGCTGGCGCAGACGCTGCCGGAGGATGCCGAAGCCGGCGGAGGCTTGCTCGTGGCCATCGTGCAACTGGCCATCGCCGCAGGGGCCATCGTCGGTGGACTGGCGTTTGATCTGAGCGGTTATAAAGCCACCTTCGAGCTGAGCGCGGCGGTGTTAGTGATTGCGTCGGTGCTCGCTTGGTGCGCCGGTCGCAGTGCGACTGAAGTTCATCTGGTCGAGTCGAACGCGGCCGGCTGACGGGGACACGTTGTCATTTGAGCGTAACGACGACCTTGCCCTTGGCGCGCCCCTGCTCGACGTACTTCAACGCCTCTGCCGTCGAGGCAAACGAGAAGCTGCGGTCAATCACCGGTCGGATGATTGCCTCCTCGACCAGCGTGGCAATTTTTTGCAGTTGTGCACCATTGGCCCGCATGAAGACGAACGTGTAGCTGACCGCCTGCTTGCGCGCCTTGCGCCGGATACCGAAGCTCAACAGGCGCATGACCTGTTGCAGTGGCCAGGACAAGCCTTGTTCTTGGGCGAACTGTGCTGTGGGCGGGCCCGAGATGGAAATGAGCTGGCCGCCGGGCTTCAGGACCTTGAGTGATTTTTGCAATACGTCCGCGCCGAGGCTGTTCAACACCACGTCGTAGTCGTGCAGGACGCTTTCGAAGTCTTGCTGTTTGTAGTCGATGACCAGATCGGCGCCCAGTGCCTTGACCCATTCGACATTCGCGGTGCTGGTGGTCGTGGCGACGAAGGCGCCGAGGTGTCTGGCCAGTTGGATAGCAATGCTGCCAACACCACCGGAGCCTGCGTGAATCAGTACTTTCTGACCCTTTTTCAGTTGTGCGGTTTCGACCAGTACTTGCCACGCCGTCAACGCGACCAAGGGCAGGGATGCGGCTTGTGCCATGCTGGTATTGA
>Ga0105250_10001920_pt1 | contig 10783 bp, 8 predicted proteins | sample KBSS54metaG_FD_80425 | JGI IMG/M metagenome (GOLD analysis project Ga0105250, IMG submission 80425) | Switchgrass rhizosphere microbial communities from Kellogg Biological Station, Michigan, USA - KBS S5-4 metaG | ecosystem: Host-associated > Plants > Roots > Rhizosphere > Soil | place...
AGTGGAGCGAGAATCGTAACCGTTAAAACGATCGCTCAGCCAGCTTGCCTGACCGAACAGATAGTTGCGATCGGACAGGTTATAACGGGTACGGCCGCCGGCCTGATACTTTTCCGATGAGCGCACGTTGGAAGACGTGGTGTTGTTGGCCGCTCCCCACAGGCTGTAGGCAGCATCGCTGTTAAACCAGGTCATGCTGGTATTGGCCAACAGGGTCGAACTTTGCGAGTTGCCTGACTGGGAGTTGTATCCGGCCTGGACATTACCTTCAAACGGTTTTTTGGCGGTGGCCGGGTCGTCCATCGCAGTGAAAAGCGTATTGTCGGCAAAGGCTGAAACGCTGGTGAAGGCAGTCAAACAGCTAATGAATAGTGGAATAGCGCGACGAGCGCGTAAAGAGAGCATTTTGGATCCAGTTGTTAAGAGTGATTATAGGTGATAACGGTCACATTATAACGATTCGGCATTGCGACAAAAATAGCCGTGATTAGCTTAAGTTTTAAATTTTCCATCCTCACTTATTCACTTTTCTTCTACTTAATTAACCCCTACCGTTGGCATATCATGCTAAGTGTCCTTAAGGTCTGATGGGTTTTTAGACGAGATTGTCGCCAGTGGGCAACAAAACCGGCTGTCATAGCCCCGTTGACGCTCTGTTCCTGCCCGTCATGCGCTGTAATGTTTTATGTACAGTAATGTTTACGGCTGTCGCCTGAGGCGGTCAAAACAATAGGCCGTAAATCAGAACTGGAAAAGTTGATTGATTTTATTTTTATTTATTTAAAATCAATGTAATGAATGTTTTTTGTCACTGACGATATCTTGGGTTTTTGATGGCGTTGTGTGGTGGTAATTTTTTATTTACGGATTTCGGATTGAAAACTTTACAGTTCGTGGTAGGGTAAGGCTCTGAAACGCTCAACGTTCTCATCACGCTTACGCATAACGGCAAAACGACAGGAATAGCATCATGCAAAAAGACGCGCTCAATAACGTACATATCAGTGCAGAACAAATTATGATCACTCCGGAAGAACTGAAGAACCAGTTCCCGCTTAGCGCCAGCGATGAAAATGAAATCGCCACTGCGCGCAAAACCATCGCCGATATTCTGCAGGGGCGCGATCACCGTCTGCTGGTGGTGTGCGGGCCTTGTTCTATCCACGATCCGGATGCGGCACTGGATTACGCCCGTCATTTGAAAACCCTGTCGGCTGAATTGAGCGATCAGCTGTATATCGTTATGCGTGTCTATTTTGAGAAACCGCGGACTACGGTCGGCTGGAAAGGCCTGATTAACGATCCGTACATGGATGGTTCGTTTGACGTTGAGGCAGGTTTGCACATCGCGCGTCGCCTGCTGCTTGACCTGGTCGGGATGGGGTTGCCGTTGGCGACCGAGGCGTTGGATCCGAACAGCCCGCAATACCTGGGCGATTTGTTCAGTTGGTCAGCGATTGGTGCCCGTACTACAGAATCACAAACTCACCGTGAGATGGCTTCAGGGTTGTCAATGCCGGTAGGTTTCAAAAACGGTACCGATGGCAGCCTGGGTACGGCAATTAACGCCATGCGCGCAGCGGCAATGCCGCACCGGTTTGTCGGTATTAATCAGGCGGGTCAGGTGTGCCTGTTGCAAACTCAGGGTAATCCGGATGGCCATGTGATCCTGCGCGGCGGCAAAACGCCAAACTACAGCGCCGAGCACGTTGCGGCTTGCGAAAAACAGATGCAGGATGCGGGACTCCACCCATCCTTGATGATAGATTGCAGCCATGGCAACTCGAATAAAGACTATCGCCGTCAGCCGGCGGTTGCCGAGTCCGTGGTTGAGCAGATCAAAGCGGGTAACCGTTCGATTACCGGCATTATGCTGGAAAGTCACCTGCACGAAGGCAGCCAGTCTTCCGAGCAGCCACGTGCAGATATGCGCTACGGTGTTTCTGTTACTGACGCCTGCATTAACTGGGAGAGTACAGAGACGCTGCTGCGCCATATGCACCAGGAACTCGGCGCTGCGCTGACGGCACGCACTGGAGAGTAGTAAGTTATGGTGGCTGAACTGACCGCGTTGCGCGATCAAATCGACGAAGTGGATAAAGCGCTGCTGGAGCTGCTGGCGAAACGCCTGCAACTGGTGGCGGAAGTGGGCGAAGTTAAAAGCCACCACGGTTTACCGGTGTACGTTCCCGAGCGTGAGGCGGCGATGCTGGCCTCGCGCCGTAAAGAAGCGGAAAACCTTGGCGTGCCGCCGGATCTGATCGAAGATGTACTGCGCCGCGTGATGCGCGAGTCTTACGTCAGCGAGAATGACAAAGGCTTTAAAACCCTGTGTCCGCAGTTGCGCCCGATTGTGATTATCGGCGGTAACGGCCAAATGGGGCGGTTGTTCAACCGTCTGCTGACGCTGTCCGGCTACCAGGTCAAGGTGTTGGATCAGGAAGATTGGCCGCAGGCCGACGCATTGTTGGCGGATGCCGGCATGGTGATCGTCAGCGTGCCTATTCACGTGACCGAACAGGTGATTGGGCGGCTGCCGCCGTTGCCGGCGGATTGTATTCTTGTCGATCTGGCTTCGGTAAAAAATCGTCCGCTGAATGCCATGCTTGCGGCACATGGTGGCCCGGTGCTGGGGCTGCACCCGATGTTCGGGCCGGATGTAGGCAGCGTGGCCAAGCAGGTCGTGGTGTATTGCGATGGACGCCAACCGGAAGCCTATCAGTGGTTGCTGGAGCAGTTGCAGGTGTGGGGCGCTCGTTTACACCGCATCAGCGCAGTTGAGCACGAACAGAATATGGCGTTTATCCAGGCGCTACGCCATTTCGCGACTTTTGCCTATGGGCTGCATTTGGCGGAAGAGAATGTTCAATTGGAACAACTGCTGGCGCTGTCTTCGCCAATCTACCGGCTGGAACTGGCGATGGTCGGGCGACTGTTTGCTCAGGATCCGCAGTTGTATGCGGATATCATCATGTCGTCGGAAGAGAACATTGCGCTGATTAAACGCTACTACCAGCGTTTTGGCGAGGCGATAAAGCTACTGGAACACGGGGATAAACAGGCGTTTATCCAGAGTTTCCAGAAGGTGGAAGACTGGTTTGGCGATTACGCCCAACGCTTCCTGGTGGAAAGCCGTTCGCTGCTGCGACAGGCGAACGACAGTCGGCAATAAGTGATCAGGGTTCGGCTAGCCGAACCCTTTTTTATTTCATTCAGGACGGATTGACAGGTACCACGCTGTCGCTGGGATAGCAGCCGAGTACTTTCAGCGAACGGGTAATCGGCGTCAGATCTTTCAAGGCTTTTTGCATCGCTTCAGAACGCAGGTTCGCCTGCACATCGATATAAAACATCTCTTCCCATGGATTGCCGTTAATTGGACGGGACTCCAGTTTGGTCATGATGATGCCGTTGTCACGTAACACCAGCAGCGCTTCAACCAGCGCGCCTGACTGCTGGCCGGTGGCCATAATCAGCGTGGTTTTGGCCGGTACTTGTTCCGACACCTCGATAGCCTTGCGCGCCAACACGATGAAGCGGGTAATGTTCTGCTGCTGGTTCGCCAGGTTGTGTTCCAGTACCTGCAGACCATACAGTGCGCCGCCAGCCTCGCTGCCCAATGCCGCAGCTTTCGATGAGTTTAGCTTGGCGACTTTTTCCATTGCTGCCGCGGTGCTTTCGCAGTACTCGATTTTCCAGTGCGGGTAGCGGTTAATAAACTGGCTGCACTGTTGGAACGGCTGCGGGTGGCTGTACACGGTTTCGCTCTGATTCAGGTCGGTGTCGCCGGCTACCAGGACACAGTGATCGATAGGATTGGTCAGTTCGCCGACGATCGACAAGCTGGTGTGTTGCAGCAGATCGTAGACGTCGTTGATCGAGCCGGAACTGGTATTTTCAATCGGCAGGATGGCGTAATCCGCCTGACCGGTTTCGACCTGGGTGAAAATGTCCTGGAATTTATGGCAACCACACTCAATCAGTTGGTCGAAGTGGCGGGCGGCGTATTGGCGCGCGGCCAGGTGCGAATAAGATCCTTTCGGCCCGAGGAAGGCAATGCGAGCCGAATGTTGGCTGATTTGATTAAGCTGATGCTGCAACAGCGCTTGCTGGGTCAATACCGAGTCTTCGATAATCAGCTGGAACAGGCGGGTAACGTAAAAACCGTCGAGATCGTAGGGTTTGGCGGCGGCGATTAACGCATCCAGCAGATCTCGCTCGCGTTCTTTATCGCGGATGGGACGATGGGAATGCAACTTGGTTTTTCCGACCTCCACCGCCAGCTCACGGCGCTCTGCCAGCAGGGCCAGCAGTTTGAGATCCAGTGCGCTGATGCGTTCGCGCAGCACGAGTAATGGGTTGTCAGTCATAATCAGCTTCTGCCTTGTATTTTTATACGTCGTAAATAGCCATAAAAAAAGCCCCCTGTTTCAGGAGGCTTTGCTGTTCGTCTTCGCATTCTTTATCACACGACGAAACGCCTCCCAATCAGGGGAAGGTAAAAAAGAATGCGAAGAAAAACGGTTTGCGGGCCATGCGTTATCCAAAATAGGCGTGAGACAGGTTTTAAAGTAACCGCAGGCTTTTATCTCTGTCAATAAAAACCCCAGACAAAAAACGCGCCCTCAGGCGCGTTTGAAGTGAAATAGCCGCTAAACGGTTATTCCTGTTCCGGCTCAACTTCCGGAACGATGTCTTTCACACTGGCGGCGGCGCGGCGCGCTTCGCCTTTGTGCTGCACCTTATTCAACTGACGCTCTAGCTTGGCGATCAGATCGTTAACGGCGGTATACATGTCTTCATGTTTTGCGCTGGCTACCAGCGGGCCGTTAGGGGTGGTAATGGTGGCGTCTGCTACAAACCCTTTAGGTTCTTTGGATAAAACAATATGTGGGTTAATCAGCTGGGCCTGCCATTTTTCCAGTTTGGTGAGACGGTCTTCGACGTGACTGCGGATTGCGGGAGTGATATCCATTTGTTTGCTGGTAATGTTCAATGTCATATAACTTACCTCTTCTGTCTTTCCGTCTTGGATGACCCCAGCATACCGCGCTTTTTGCTTAAATGCGTGATGAAAATCACGTTTTTTTGTCACTTTTTGCAAAGTTAGTTCAATCTGTGATTCAGCATTTGAATCGGTCATCTAACGCTTGAGTCTTGCGGGCAGAACGCGCATTATTGAACGGATAAGTGGTTGTGCAATCTTGCTAATACCGTGTTTTTGCTTGTGTATTTTTCAAATCATGACCAAATCCGCAGCAAATAAAAACGGCAGCCGAAGCTGCCGTTTTGCTTTTCTGCCATCACTAACCCGCTTATGACGGATTGGCGGCAATCACTTTGGCCACTTTGTCGGCCTGGCCGCTCAATTGCAGCTGTTTGTAAGCGTTTTCCATCAGAGGTAAGGCGTCGCGCGTGGCCTGGGTATCCGGATATTCACGCAACATCTGATCGGCTCGATTAACGACCGCGACGTAAGCACCGCGTTTAGTGTAGTATTCCACCACCGAAAGCTCATATTTGGCCAGGCGGTCTTTCAGATACACCAGACGCTTGTTGGCATCGGTTACATACTGGCTGGTCGGGTATTGCTGAATCAGCTGGCTGAAATCGCGAAAAGCAGCGCGAGCATGCTGTGGATCGCGGTCTGAACGATCGACCCCGAAGAAGCCTTGCAACGCACTGTCATCCAGCGCCATATCGGTCAGACCACGCATGTACATCACGTAGTCGATGTTCGGGTGCGTTGGGTTCAAACGCATGAAACGATCGATAGACGCCTGAGCCAGCGGTAAATCGGCAGATTTATAATAGGCATAAATCAGGTCCAACTGAACCTGCTGGGAGTACGGCCCGAAAGGATAGCGGTTATCTAACGCTTCGAGTTGCGTAATCGCGCCCTTAAAGTTACCGTCCTGCAGTTTTTGCTGGGCAGTAGCATAGATTTCCGAAGGTGGGTTGTCGGGAACCGCATCCTTGGATGTGGAGCAACCTGCCAGCGCCAGGCTCAACGTGGCTGCCGCCACCAGATATTTCATACGCGTCATGACGTTTTGATTATCCTCAGGGTGTTATTCCGGGAGACTGTCCGTTAAGCTCCCGACAAAGACCAGGTACAATAGCACATTATATTAAACGGCATCGCCGTGAAAACCCAACGTTAACGAAGAAGCTGCATATGGCACAACAAGTACAACTCACCGCAACGGTGGCCGAATCTCAACTCGGACAACGTTTAGATCAGGCTTTGGCCGAATTGTTCCCTGATTATTCACGATCTCGCATAAAAGAATGGATCCTGGACGATCGGGTACAGGTTAATGGCAAAACGACGAACAAACCGAAAGAGAAAGTTCTGGGGGGAGAGACGGTCGCCATCGATGCCCAGATTGAAGAAGAGGCCCGTTGGGAACCGCAGGATATCGCACTGAATATCGTCTACGAAGACAGTGATATTTTAGTGATCAACAAGCCTCGCGATCTGGTTGTGCACCCTGGCGCCGGTAACCCGGACGGCACTGTGCTCAATGCGTTGCTGCATTACTACCCGGAAATTGCTGACGTGCCGCGTGCCGGCATCGTGCACCGTCTGGACAAAGACACTACAGGCTTGATGGTGGTGGCGAAAACCGTTCCTGCGCAAACCCGCCTGGTCGAGGCATTGCAGGCACGTGAAATCCCCCGTGAATACGAAGCGGTCGCTATTGGTACCATGACCGCCGGCGGTACCGTTGAAGAGCCGATCTCACGCCACTCCACCAAGCGCACACATATGGCGGTGCACCCGATGGGCAAACCGGCGGTGACGCATTACCGCATTATGGAGCACTTCCGTGCGCATACCCGTTTGCGTCTGCGTCTGGAAACCGGTCGTACCCACCAGATCCGCGTGCATATGTCGCACATCAATCATCCGCTGGTAGGCGATCAGCTGTACGGTGGCCGCCCACGTCCGCCGAAAGGCGCTTCGGAGGCATTTATTGCTACGCTGCGCGGTTTCGATCGCCAGGCGCTGCACGCCACCATGCTGCGTTTGTATCACCCAATCAGCGGCATCCAGATGGAGTGGCATGCGCCGTTGCCGCAGGATATGGTCGATCTGATTAACGCGCTGAAGGTCGATACCGAAGAATTCAAAGATCAGATGAATTGGTAATGGATTCGCTTATCCTGCCTGACTGGCCGTTGCCTGCAGGGGTAAAAGCCTGCAGCACCACACGTGGTGGCGGTATTAGCCTGCCGCCATATGATTCGCTCAACCTCGGCACCCATGTCGGGGATGTGGCGTCTGCGGTGGAGAGTAACCGTGAACGGCTGATGGGGGGCGCGAGCCTGCCGCAAATGCCGCTTTGGCTGGAGCAGGTTCACGGTACCCGCGTAGTGCGGCTGGATGGGCAAACCCCAACCGATCTGTGCGCGGATGCGGTTTACAGCAATGTGCCGGGGCAGGTGTGCGCAGTGATGACGGCGGATTGCCTGCCGGTGTTGTTCTGCTCACATGCCGGTGATGAAATCGCCGCTGCCCGCGCCGGTTGGCGCGGGCTTTGCAATGGCGTGCTGGAACAGACTCTGGCGGCATTTACCGCTGAGCCGGGCCATATCAGCGCCTGGCTTGGTCCGGCAATCGGTCCACAGCAGTCTGAAGTGGGGCCAGAGGTCCGCGCCGCATTTATTGCGGTGGATAGCGTCTCAGCTGCCGCTTTCACTCCGCACGGCGATAAGTTTCTGGCAGATATCTATCTGCTGGCTCGTCAGCGCCTGCAGCGCGCCGGTGTAAAACTCATCTACGGCGGTGATCGCTGTACGGTTAGCGAAATCAGTCATTTTTTCTCCTATCGACGCGATGGAATAACCGGACGTATGGCAAGTTTAATCTGGCTGATATAACCTATTGAATTAGGACGGTCCGCTGACGCATAACGTTGTACTGATAATATAGTGTCGAAATAACCTTGAAAATTTGAGGGATGACCTCATTTAATCTCCAGTAGCAATTTTGACCTACATTGGAGGTGTTATGCGTCTGGATCGTCTTACCAATAAATTCCAGCTTGCCCTCGCCGATGCCCAATCCTTAGCCCTTGGGCACGACAACCAGTTTATGGAACCGTTACATCTGATGAGCGCTCTGCTCACTCAGGAAGGGGGCACGGTTCGTCCATTATTAACTTCAGCCGGTATCGATAGCGGGCGCGTGCGCACCGAAATCGAACAGGCATTGTCTCGTCTGCCTCAGGTTGAAGGCACCGGTGGCGACGTTCAACCGTCCCATGAGCTGGTGCGCGTTCTGAACCTGTGCGACAAGCTGGCGCAAAAGCGGGCGGACAAATTCATTTCTTCCGAACTGTTCGTCCTGGCGGTGCTTGAAGATCGCGGAACCTTGACCGATCTGCTGAAAGCCGCCGGAGCAACAGCCGATAAAATCAGTAAGGCCATTGAGCAAATGCGGGGTGGTGACAGCGTGGAAGATCAGGGTGCTGAAGATCAGCGTCAGGCGTTGAAGAAATACACTATCGATCTGACCGAGCGCGCCGAACAGGGCAAGCTTGACCCGGTTATCGGCCGTGACGAAGAGATCCGTCGTACCATTCAGGTGTTGCAACGTCGTACCAAGAATAACCCGGTGCTGATCGGTGAGCCTGGCGTGGGTAAAACTGCGATTGTCGAAGGTCTGGCGCAGCGCATCATTAATGGTGAAGTGCCGGAAGGCCTGAAGCACAAACGCGTGTTGTCCCTCGACATGGGGGCGTTGATCGCCGGGGCTAAATACCGCGGTGAATTTGAAGAGCGACTGAAAGGCGTACTGAGCGATCTGTCAAAACAGGAAGGCAGCGTCATTCTGTGTATCGATGAATTGCACACTATGGTCGGCGCGGGCAAGGCCGATGGCGCAATGGATGCCGGCAACATGCTTAAACCTGCGCTGGCGCGCGGGGAACTTCACTGCGTTGGCGCGACCACGTTGAACGAATACCGTCAGTATATAGAGAAGGATGCGGCGCTCGAACGTCGTTTCCAGAAAGTCTATGTGGCTGAGCCGAGCGTCGAAGATACCATTGCTATCCTGCGTGGCTTGAAGGAGCGTTATGAGCTGCACCACCATGTGCAGATCACCGACCCGGCGATAGTTGCTGCGGCCACGCTGTCACACCGCTATATCTCCGATCGTCAGTTGCCGGATAAGGCTATCGATCTGATCGATGAGGCTGCGTCAAGTATCCGTATGCAGATGGACTCCAAACCGGAATCGCTCGACAGGTTGGAACGCCGCATTATTCAGCTCAAACTGGAACAGCAGGCGCTGAACAAAGAGTCGGACGACGCCAGTAAGAAACGCCTGGAAATGCTCAGCAGTGAGCTGGAGCAGAAAGAGCGCGAATATTCAGAATTGGAAGAAGAGTGGAAAGCCGAGAAAGCTTCGCTCTCCGGCACCCAGAATATAAAGGCGGAACTGGAGCAGGCCAAGATCACTCTGGAGCAGGCGCGTCGCGTCGGCGATCTGGGGCGCATGTCGGAACTGCAATACGGCAAGATCCCTGAGCTGGAAAAACAGCTCGCCGCCGCTACACAGGCCGAAGGCAAGACCATGAAGCTACTGCGCAACCGGGTGACCGACGCGGAAATCGCTGAAGTGCTGGCGCGCGCCACCGGTATTCCGGTAGCCAGAATGTTGGAGGGCGAGCGTGACAAACTGCTGCGTCTGGAGCAGGAGCTGCATTCCCGGGTAATTGGCCAGGATGAGGCGGTCACTGCGGTATCCAATGCAATCCGCCGCAGCCGTGCGGGATTGTCCGACCCTAACCGGCCGATAGGCTCGTTCCTGTTCCTTGGCCCTACCGGGGTGGGTAAAACCGAGTTGTGCAAAGCGCTGGCGTCGTTCCTGTTCGACAGTGACGATGCGATGGTGCGTATCGATATGTCCGAGTTTATGGAGAAACATTCGGTATCGCGGTTGGTGGGCGCACCTCCGGGCTACGTTGGTTATGAAGAGGGCGGTTATCTGACCGAGGCCGTGCGCCGTCGACCATATTCGGTGATCCTGCTGGATGAAGTGGAGAAAGCGCACCCGGATGTGTTCAACATCCTGCTGCAGGTATTGGATGACGGGCGTCTGACCGATGGTCAGGGCCGTACCGTTGATTTCCGCAATACCGTGGTGATCATGACCTCTAACCTTGGGTCTGACCTGATACAGGAACACTTTGGTCAGATGAACTATGCGCAGATGAAAGAATCGGTTATGGAAATGGTTACTCATCATTTCCGTCCGGAATTCATCAACCGTATAGATGAGGTGGTAGTGTTCCATCCGCTCGGCCAGAAGCATATTGCCGAGATTGCCAAGATTCAGCTGGCGCGTCTGTACAAACGTCTTGAGGAGCGTGGTTACGAAGTCACCATGACCGAACCGGCATTGGCACTGTTGGGCCAAACCGGCTACGACCCTGTTTATGGCGCGCGTCCGTTGAAACGCGCTATCCAGCAGGAAATCGAGAACCCGTTGGCGCAGCAAATTCTTTCCGGCAAGCTGATCCCAGGCAAGCTGGTGACGCTGGATGTGGAAAACGAGCATATCGTGGCCAGGCAATAACGGCTATTTAGCGTAATAACAGAATGGGGAGCGGGATACCGCTCCCTTTTTGTTATCTACTTTTTGCCGGGCTTGTGAGATTTGCATCCTCCATAACCCTAAAACCCCACTTTTTAGGCTAATAAATATCCTAAAAAGCCATTATTGGTTAATGTTTGAGCTCTTGAAAAGTTTTTTGCATTTAGGGGTTGC
>Ga0105250_10001923_pt1 | contig 10774 bp, 11 predicted proteins | sample KBSS54metaG_FD_80425 | JGI IMG/M metagenome (GOLD analysis project Ga0105250, IMG submission 80425) | Switchgrass rhizosphere microbial communities from Kellogg Biological Station, Michigan, USA - KBS S5-4 metaG | ecosystem: Host-associated > Plants > Roots > Rhizosphere > Soil | place...
AATTCTTAAGTTGATGGGCATGGTATTGTGACCCCTAAAGAGGAATCCTGTTTGCTCAAACTTTATGTCAAAGCTACATTTAGATAAACATAAAACCGTAGAAATGATTAATTTCTACGGTTTTTATTGCATTAATTTAAAATTCTTTCGTAGTGGCCCCCTCATACCTCAAATCGTTTCCGTACCCCTTTCGCTTTCGCAGATGCGCTCATACCAGCTGCTACTCCACCGATGGATTGGTCGGATAATACAATTTCAAATGAAATATTTGCTGTATGATTATGGTTTATTCAGTAGGATGTACATGGACTCTACTGATTATTAATAACATCCACAGTGATACATCACTACTATTTTCTTTTATTAATCATCATCTCTAGCATGATCTTATCCATATTCGATGAACCTTCATTTCCTAATCGGCAAAAGTTCTCAATTGTTTTATCAACATCTGCTTCGATAAATCCATCTGTAGCAGAGATACACATTCCTTGTGAGGCTAACAGTGCAGATTGTACAGCTGCACTTGAACAAGTTGCTACCTTCATCGCACATCCTGCTTTTGCTCCGTCACAAATCATCCCTGTCACATTTCCAAGTGTATTTTGGATTGCATACTTTATCTTTTCAATATCTCCACCTAATAAATACGTAATAGCAGCCGATGCACTTGCACCAGCAACTGTTACACCACAAAGTGCAGACAAACGTCCAAACTGATTTTTAATGTAAATCGCTAATAAATGACTTAACGTAACAGCACGAATTAGCTCTTCTTCCGAAGCATTTAATTTCTCACCTGCGGCTACTACAGGCATCGTTACGGCAATCCCTTGATTACCACTTCCTGAGTTAGCCATTACTGGCATTGTCGAACCGGCCATACGTGCATCTGAACCAGCAGCTGCTAATGCCATCGCATGAGTTGTTAAATCATCTGATAAAATTCCTTTCAATACATTTTCCTTTAATGTTTTTCCAACTTGTAAGCCATATTCATTCGACAAACCATCTAATGCCACATTACGATTCAGTTCAATACTCTTTTTTACAAGTACCAATTCCTTTACATCTACAGTCGTAACAAATTCATATATTTCTGGAATTGTTAGTTCATCACGTTCTTCTTCAGAAGTGGCAAAGTGTGTATTTCCACATCCATTCTTATAAACAAGCTCCCCATTCGCTTCTACTAATGCGATAAATGTGTGATTATCCTGAATAATAGCCCTTGCATATCCCTCGTCTGTCGTAAACTTCACTTCAATGTATAGCTTTTTAGACGTATCTGCTAATTCTACAGACACTTTCCCCGCTTCTACTAAAGAGATTGCTTGTTCTTCATCTTCTTCTGAGATTCCGGCTAACACTTCTAAATCTTTTTTGCTATCTCCTGCTAACACCCCTAAAGCAGCAACAAAGTCAATTCCAGTAGCCTTCATTCCTGGTATACCAACCGCCATTGCATTTTTAATGACATTTGTACTTGCAAGTACTTCAATTGACTGTATGTCGCCCTTCATATAATCTCTTGCAGTAGCTGCGGCTAACGCAATCGACACTGGCTCTGTACACCCTAAAGCAACGACTAATTCTTTCTCTAACACACGTAATATACTATTCTTGTTCACAAATTGCCCCCTATCTTTCAACCACCCATCATGTGAAATGATGAATAAGTTTTCGCAAAAATTAATTGTTTTCATCTTTAATCTTCTGTAAATAACGGTATATAGTTGGCTCAGATGTTTTTAACATTTTCGCCACCTCACATACTCCACCTTTTAATAGAAATGTTCCTTGGTCATGTAAATCACGTACAACATTCATCTTTTCTTTCGCTGACAGCCTCTCCGGAGGCACGTCAAATGTTTCCATCGTTTGAATAATAATTGTAGATAGAGCATCTTCCACTTTTCCATGCAATTGCTCAAATGCAAGTGTCTCTTCTTCCGCTTGTTTAGCTTCAAGATTAACCATCTCATCAGAAAATGATAAAAACTGATCCATCATCTCTTTTATCTTTGCATAATGTGCCACATCAGCATTTACACATAGAATCCCCACTAACTCTTTCTTATCATTCTTAATGAAAAAGCTAGAGGAGCGAAAGACCTTTCCATCCTTATTTACTGCTTTGTAATTAGCGATAAAATCACGCGTTAAATATGTTTTTTCTTGAAGTACCTTTAACATTAAGTTTGTAGGTGCGTCCCCGATCTTACGACCAGTTATATGCCCGTTCTCAATAGCAATGACAGAACTTTCCGGCCTTGATAAATCGTGCAATACGACTTCACAATTTCTTCCCATTACCTTCGAAAGAAATGTAACGAACGGATAGTATTGCTGTAATAATGTTTCGTTCTTCATCCTTCATTACTCCTATACTTCCTGTATTAAATTGTAATAATAAATTATCATGATAATTTATTATTACAATTTAATAGTATCACAATATGTAAGCGGTAACAAAAAATCTGAACCCTTTTAACATTTTTTTCTATCCCTAGATATTCGCATTGCAAGCAAGCCTTTAAGGGGTACGGAAACGATTCAAGGAATGAGGGGCATTCTGGAAAATAAATATAAAACAAAGGGGTTAATTTTAAAATTCAACGTTTATATCCAAATTTTATTTATAAAGGGGGCTCGCCACATCGCTATCAAGTTAAGAAACACATTCTTCCCCAAGAATCACATCATGCTCATATTTTTTAGGTCTTCTATGATTTACCTGTACAAATTTTGTATACTCCCTACGAAGCCAATTAGAAATGCGTTCTTTTTGTTGTTGTCTAAGATGTGACCATTTTTTATTTGTTTGACGAATCTGTCCATTCACTTTTATATGATTTTTCATAGACACGCCTCCTATTATTGGTTTGGAATAAAGTTTAATCAGAAATGTTTTATAAATCCTTATTTGATAAGAGACAAAAGTAATCCATTTTGAAAAAAGATTGATCAAAACGGATTACTACTTTGTGAAGCATTATACAATTTTTATAAAAAAGTTTGATTAAAACTCATTTAGAATTCTTTAATCGAAAAGGAATAAAACAATGTAACTTTTTTGCAAACGGTATTACTTTATTTAAAACAGTACAACTTTATTTAAAAGCTACAGTAGTTTCCTACTTCTAATCTGTCATTCCTACATAAACTAAGAATACCATCATAAGTATCATACCGATTACTAAGAGTGGTATATCATCTGTAGTACCTGACCTACGGTGTTTTACTACCCCTAAACAACACGCACCTATCAACCCTAAACATATCATGAATATCTTCATAGGTTTATACTCCTATTAATAGTTTCTTTTGTCGTCTGTAAAACTTTCTAATATCCATGTTCTTCTTCATATATTTGCACCAGAACCTTACTATCAATCTAAGATGAATTTATACCTAAAATTCATACAAAAAGAATCATATAAGTGTTTTTGCAAAATCAAAAGGAGCTATCTCCTCTGAGAATAACTCCTTTTGAAAGTCATCAAATTATTTTTTGGGATTTTGTTAGTTCTTTATTCCCGCGTGTTCAATAATGCGCTTCATCGCTTGAATTTGCCCCAAATGATTTGCTTCATGCATTAATGTAAGGCCGGCTAATTCTCCAAAAGTTTCAAAACCCATAAATGGTTTTTCCAGCGTTTCATTTAACTGTTCAGCAGGAATTTGTTGAAGACGAACTAATTGATCTTTCAACTCTATAATGAGTTTATCTACAGTAGGTACATCTCCCTTCCAATCAGCCGGCTTTGTACCGTTTCCAAATAATTCGATATAATTTGTAGAAAGATACGTCGTTTTATGTGGAAAGCCGAGCATAAACTGTTCAGTAACCGTTAATACATGGCCAATATGCCATTGGATCGTATTGTTAAAACCGTCTGGCTGTACATTTGTTATTTCCTTCGAAAATGATTCTACGTTTTTAATAAAATAACTTCTTGTCATCGCAAATTGTTTAAATATTAGTTTATTCATACTTTACGCCCCTTTCAAATCCCTCTCATACATTAGCGTATTAAAAATCTGGATAAATTAGAAGTAACATGAATTGAACTACCCCCACTTAGCTACGCTTGAAGTGTGGGATTCCTACGAACACCAGCGTAACCGCTAGTTATTTAGAAGGCTACCCCCGTAGTCCCTACGGTTGATATGAAATTCGTATGGTCTTTCAGTCTTTTTTTCAGTTTGACACTTGGTTTTCATGCCATAATTTTGATGTTTTTTCTTTTGGCGACTCTTGAATGTTATAAGCGAACGACAGCTAACAGACGAGTTCTATTTCAGGATATCCCCATTCTTCAATCCAAAATTCACTACCAAATTCTCCACCTAATGAAGAATTTTTTTTATATCCAATACCATAAATACCAGTTATAGCAACATGATTCTCTGCCCAACTTGTAGGAATATCTGTAGGAAAACAATCGTTTATTGGAATTCCCCCATTATGCTTCTTCATTAACCAAATATAAGATTCAGGTAGCTTATACCCTAATTCATTTTCTAGTTTAGAAATCATTTCATCTGTAGGATATTCAGAAATATATTCATCTCTTGCATATTCGCTGTCATCCCAAAAGTTATTAAAATCAAAATTATCAAAACAAACCACATCCATATCCCTCCCTAAATTCCAAAAAAAATGTACTTTTATATACGATAGAATCCATAAAAAATATAAATCACTACTAAGCAAATCGTTTCAAAACTATTTTATCTTGATGGACATAAAGTCACATACATCATTTTTAAAAATTCAAAGCGACTTCCATTTGTCTCTTGAATAAAAGTTCCAACTGCTTCAAAATCTGCTTTCTTATAAACATTAATTGCTCTTTGATTAAATGTTGCACTGATAACGTTATATACTTAGGTTGATCTTTTTTTTCACAAAAAACCAGACTTGCCTTTATAAATACCAAACCTAATCCATTTCCAGTCAGGTTTGGTTTCATTCCAAGTCCAATATCCACTGTATGTATATCTACTTTATTAAAACTAAAAAATCCAACAAGCCTATTATTCTCACTAACAGCAAAAGTCGTTTCTCCGCGTATTTTAGGATCTAAAAACTCCACTAAATCTTCTTGATCGGCTTCCATATCATAAAAAGAATACTTATCCTCATAGTGCCATTTAAACGCAATTTCTTCTGCTTGCTCTTGTGTCATCACTTCAAAAGTATAATTCACTTCTCTTCCTCCTTAAGCAACGCACATATACAGTAAAATGTTAATTTATAAAAAGGAGCTGCATTAAAGCAACTCCTTTTTATAACTCATAAATCTCTTTATATTTCGCTTCTAAATAATCCGCTAAATAATTTGCATTTAACCCTTCACCTGTTACATCCTCTAATATTTGTAATGGTTTTTTCGTTTTACCATATTGGTGAATATTTCTTGTTAACCATTCACGAATTGGTGTCACATTTCCTTCTTCTAGCAATGCATCGAAGTTTGGAATTTCCTCTAACATCTTATGTTTAAATTGCGCTGCATACATATAACCAAGTGCATAAGATGGAAAATATCCAAAAGATCCATCTGACCAATGTACATCTTGTAGCACACCCTGTGCATCCGTTTCTGGACGGATACCTAAATAACTCTCCATCTTGTCATTCCATGCTGCCGGCAAGTCTTTTACTTCTAATGTTCCATCAAATAATTCTTTCTCCAGTTCATAACGAACCATAACGTGAAGCGGATATGTAAGTTCATCTGCCTCAATACGTATAAAGGAAGGCTTTGATTCATTAATCGCATCATAGAATTCATTTACAGATACGTTTTCAAATTGCCCATCACTAAATTGTTTCAATATATCATAATTTTTCTTCCAGAACGATTTATTACGTCCAATAAAGTTTTCAAAGAATAGCGATTGCGATTCATGAATTCCCATCGATGTACCACTGCACAGCGGTGTTCCTTCTAATTCTTCTGAAATATTTTGTTCATATACAGCATGTCCACATTCATGAATTGTTCCGAAAACTGCCATGCGGAAGTCATTCTCATCATAACGAGTTGTAATGCGAACATCCCCTCTATTTAATGTAATTTCAAAAGGATGTATCGTTTCATCAAGACGGCCAGCCTCGAAATTATAATTTAATTGCGTTAGTAACTCTAAAGTAAAATTCTTTTGTTGTTCTTTTGAAAAATGTTCAAATAAGACATTTGTTTTTAATTCTTTATTTGATTCACCAATATCTTTTACAAGTGGAACAATACGCTCACGTAGTTGTCCAAATACATGATCTAACACTTCTACTGTCATACCTGGCTCATACATATCTAAAAGCGTATTATACTTATAAGTTTCATAACCCCAATATGTAATAAATTTTTTCTTATATTCAACAATTTTTTCTAAGTATGGTCGGAACATTTCAAAATCAGATTTTTCACGTGCTTCTCCCCAAACACTTTCTGATTTTGCTTGCAATTTAACAAACTCTTCATACTCGGCCTGTGGAATTTTTTTATTTCGATCATACGCTTTGCGGCACTCTTCTACAATTTTCTTTGTTGTTTCGGAAATTTTATTATCTACTATTAGCTGTTCTAATTCTTTTAAATATCTTTCCATCTCATCAGAAGTTGATAATGAAAATACCTCTGATGAAAGCATTCCTATTACCTCAGAGCGTTGATCCACACCTTGTTTCGGTGCTCCTGTACGTAAATCCCAAAATATTAGGCTTAATGCTTCCCCATAATTATTTATCTTTTTCACGTGTGCTAAAAACTCTTTTTCTACTTCATATGTAGCGATTGTCATATTTTATTGCCTCCTTTTTCTACCTCACCTATATTTCGACATAAAGATATAAAGTCCTTTCCATATAGAAAGAAAAAGCTTAGCAAACGCTAAGCTTTTACAACACCTTACCTTCTACTGGAAGTACTTTCTTTACAGCCTCAATAACCTTTTCATTTTCATTCTCTGATAAGAATAACGAAATAGCACCTTTATCTTCGCTCGTACGAATTAAACGTCCAATTCCTTGACGAAGACGTAAAATCATATATGGTACATCTACATCCCAAAACGGATCATTAACATGCTTACGTTTCGCTTCAAACACAGGATCGTTTGGAGGGAATGGTAGCGACCAAATAATGACATGTGATAGTGAAGAACCCGGAATATCTAAACCTTCCCATAAATGAACAGCGCAAAGCACAGTCTCTTGTTCATTTTGGAAGCGGGAAACAAGCTGACTAATCTCTTGATCTCCTTCATATAAGAACGGAACAGACATTTGTTCTTTATTCACATATTCTTTGAACGCCGCAAGTTCTTGTGTTGTGCGGAATAATACAAGCGTACGCCCATTTGTTTTTTGAATGTTCTCAAGCGTATACTGACATTTTCGTTCCCATTCATTTTCCTGGTTATACGATGGTAAGTATACTTTCATTTGCTCTTCATAATCAAATGGAGAAGCTACTGAGAATGATAAATAATCTTTTACCCCTAAACTATTTGCTGTAAATGCGAATGAATCATTTTCAGATAATGTAGCAGAAGAGAAGATATACGGAATCTTTTTCGAGAATACTTTCTCCTGTAGTACTTCTTCTACCGCACGTGGCATAATAACTAACGTAAAGGCACCATCACCTTCTTCTCCCCATGTAATTACATTTTTCTCATGCATAAAGAGACGAAGTGAATGTTCCAGTACATCTAAATGCTCATCAACGATATTTAAATTATAAGTGTTTACTGTATGCATTTCACTTTCAAATACAAGAGCATCACCAACTTCAGCAATTTTTGCATAAAGTCGTTTCGCTTCTGTAATCACTTTTTCTGTTACTGTAATTTCTAAACGATCTGATCCAGCAATTTCTTTTTTACTTTCTCTTAATACATCAAAGAAACGCTCTGTTTGCCAAATTGTCTCTTCTACTAAATGAGCAAACTCTTCTCGAATATCATTTTGTAATAATCTTGTTAAGAGTTGCTCCATCATCGTTTGCTTTAATCGATACGTCAGTGCTTTTTGCGCTGCGTATTCCACAAGGTGTCCTTCATCAAAAACAACGCAACTGCTTTCTGGTAAAAGCGGCATTTGCCCTTCGCGTTTACGAGCATCATATGTCCAAATATGATCCATATAGAAATCTTGAGAGCAAATAATTAAATCTGCTGCTTTACGGTAATGTTCACGAGAGAGCGTTTGACCACAACGGTGACGAGAATCACATGTGAAGCAGTCTTGGAAATAATCCCAAGATACCTTTGACCATTCTTCGTCATTTAATAATGGAAACTCTTTTCGATCACCGTAATGCGTAAAGTTTTGCATTGTTCCATGATCAAACACAAACTGAGGTAATTCATAATATAGATCTTCAATTACTTCTGGAGCTCGTCCACTCATTACATCTTCAAGTTTACGTAAACATAAATAATTATCCATTGATTTCGCTAGACGTACATCAACAGATAACCCTAATGCTTCTGATAATTTCGCAATGTCCCCTTCTTCTTTCACAAGCTGCTCGATTAGCGTTTCGTCTGCACAAGCAATAATAGCTGGCTTTCCTGTATAACGCGCATAACAAATTGCATATAAAAGATACACAATCGTTTTTCCCGTTCCTACACCCGCCTCTGCGAACATAACTTTCTTCTCTTGAAACGCTCGTTCTAATTGGAATGCCATAAAAATTTGTTCATCGCGTTCTTCAAAACCTTTTTCTGGGAGGATATCGTAAAACACATCTCCAATCCACTCATTCAACTTATCATAAAAATTATCTTGTTTCCCTACTTCAAATGGTAATCTCTTCTCAGTAAACATCCTTAGCCTCCAACCAAAAAGTTTTTCTATAAAAAGATATAGCAACTGCTATATCTAAATAGCAGTTGCTTTCCCCTGTTGCAATACATAGAAATGAGCGAAAAAAATTTTCCTTTATATAAAGGAAAATTTTTCACTCTATTAATGACTTTAAGTAACGCTTATCAATCAATGTCTCGTATGATAATGCAGATAAATATTCTTCCTGTGCTTTCTGTATTTCATCTGCAACTACACCCTGAAGATTAATTTCTTTTCCAAGCTCATCATACGTACGATGAATGGCCTTTTGAATCATTGACAATTGGAAACCATCCATATTTATTCCTCCTTTTGCACATTACATAATAGCCAGTATATGCGCGTCAAAGAGGTTTTATACTATGAATTACGAGGTGGGCGTTTACCAAAGTACTGGTAATAGTCTGTACGAATAAAACCGTTAAATAGTTTACGCTTTTTCGATGCATCTTTTCCATAACATTTTTCAAACGCTTCATAGCTCGTTAATAAATACAGTGACCACGTATCTAATGGGCGGAATACTTCTCCCATTTCTTTATATAATTTTTCAACAAGCGCTTTTTCACTTAAACGTTCTCCGTATGGAGGATTCGTTACAACATAGCCATATTCCTCTTTTGTTGTAAAATCTTTTACTTGCATTTGTTTAAATGAAATTAAGTCACCCAGTCCAACTTCATCGGCATTCTCCTGTGCAACTCTTATCATACGGTGGTCGATATCTGATCCAATAATTTGCAATGGTTGATCATAATTCGCTAAATCTTCTACTTCTTGACGAGCCTCACGCCAATTTTCTTTACCAATCCAACCCCATGCATCTGATGCAAACTCACGGTTAAAACCAGGAGCAATATTTTGACCAATTAAAGCTGCCTCAATCGGAATTGTTCCAGATCCACAAAACGGATCAACAAACGGACGATCTGGCTTCCAATTTGTAAGTTTAATTAGAGATGCCGCTAATGTTTCTTTCAAAGGCGCTTCCCCCTGGTCAACGCGGTATCCACGTTTATGAAGACCAACGCCACTCGCGTCAATTGTCAATGTTGCAATATCTTTTAGCATCGCAATCTCGATACGGAATAAAGGACCATCTTCTTCAAACCAAGTTGTACGTCTATATGTTGTCTTTAATTTCTCAACAACAGCCTTTTTCACAATACGTTGACAATCTGAAACACTAAATAATGTTGATTTTAGAGACTTCCCAATTACAGGGAACTCTCCATTTTCTGGAATGTAATCTCCCCAGTTCAATGCTTTTGTTTTTTCAAACAATTCATCGAATGTTGTTGCTTTAAATTCACCAACTTTAATTTTCACACGATCTGCAGTGCGTAACCATAAATTAGTGCGACAAATCGCTTTTGCATCCGCTTCAAACGTTACTTTTCCGTTTTCTACTTGGCATTCATAACCAAGATCGCGAACTTCTCTTGCAACTAAAGCTTCAATTCCCATTGCTGCTGTTGCAATTAAAGTAACTTTTCCCATTTGCATTCACCTCTTATGTATAATCAAACAATAATTAATAGCTTTTCCTTCTATTAATTATTAAATATTACGAAGTATTTTCTTATTTACCATTTTAACTCACAAGTTATAACTTCATACAAATAAAAAGCCCTCCTCTTACAAAGGAGAGCTGAGTCATTCCATAATTGGTTCATAACGTTCTGTAAGCCATGTTCTGTTCCTTTGTACTGCAAACGGCCCACGCCTCGTACTCCGGTGGTAATCATCTATCTACAGGTTACTCGAACCTGTCCTTTTCCATCGTTCATTTCCTTGGAAAAGATTCCCCTACCATTATTTGGGTTTCTCGCTCGTGGGGTTTACCTCGTTCCACTCCTATCATTTCTTCAAGGACTTCGTCACTGTGGCACTTTAAAGGTAGTC
>Ga0105250_10001929_pt1 | contig 10767 bp, 5 predicted proteins | sample KBSS54metaG_FD_80425 | JGI IMG/M metagenome (GOLD analysis project Ga0105250, IMG submission 80425) | Switchgrass rhizosphere microbial communities from Kellogg Biological Station, Michigan, USA - KBS S5-4 metaG | ecosystem: Host-associated > Plants > Roots > Rhizosphere > Soil | place...
ATACGCGTAACGCAGCAGCTGAAGGCCGGCAAAAAATACCGCCGTATTCAGAAAGGGCAGCAGCCACAGGCTCATATTGTGCATGGCCATACCCGCCAGCGGCGGCATGATAAGCGCGCTTATGCCTGTAGCCACAAACACGGCGGTAAGGTTTCGCCCGCGAGCAAAGCGTCCTTTTTCCCGTGTCACCAGCTGCGGATGCAGCAACAGGGTCACCGGCATCATGCCCGGGCGGGTTTTCATATCCCGGATGCGCGCTGTTTCGGCATCGCTCAGAATATGTGTGTCAGAAAAATCCTGAATGAACGCGTCTACTATGCTCTGCACAGCTTCACTGCAGCGAGGCTCTCCGCCCCCTTTACTCCAGCGGCGAAGCAGTGCGCCTTTTGATCTGAACTCAGGCATCCAGGCCGCCAGCATCATCAGGGAAACGGCCACGGTGGTCGCAATCAGAAGTAATGTCATAGGGCTACTCCAGGGTTTTTTGAGGTTTATGGCCAAACTCCGGCTCAGGTTCACTGCGCTCGTGGCGCATTACATTGACTTCATCGTTCATCATTGCGGAGCGCTCCTCCCGCTCCGGCGACAGGTCGTAGTCGCGGTAATCAAATGCCTCCTCTTCCTGCAGCTCTTCAAGCGCCGCCGCCAGCGCCGCCTCGCGTTCACTTTCCCTGTCATCCGGGGCGCTTCGCGCGTCATCCTGCACGACAGGTTCCTGCTCTTTCTCCTCCTCTCCATGTGCGGCCCTGACAGCTTTCTCCAGCGCCTCGGCTTCACGGCGGTCCAGCTCCTCACCGCCCGATGTGGCCGTTGCTGCTTCTGCAGGAGCACCTTTATCGCCTGAACGTTCACTGTGGTCAGCAGAGAGGACTACCGGACTGTCCGGGTTGTCCTTCATCAGCTGGAGCGCCTCCGCTACGTCCGCGGCTTCCAGCACCTTTCCGTGCTTTTCTCCGCGCTGCAGAACAATACGGCTGCCGTCCGCGGCCCCTTCATAGTGGGCGGCTGAAAAATTCACCTCCCCGCTTGAGGGCGACACCGGAACGTGCCAGTTTCCGCGCTGCCGGCCGTGCTCGTTAATGACCGGCCAGAGCATCTCCGGCGTTTTCCCCGCCATAAACCGGGCGTCCGCCGTCAGGTCCTGATCGACCCGGTCTGCCAGACGTGTACCGGACACCGGCAGGCTCTTATCCCACGCCTGTATTTCCCGACCTGCCCGTACGTCCTCCGCACGCATAAGCACGTCGTGCACCGTCTGTCGCCGGCCGCTTTTACTCTCCACCCGACTGGCCCACCCGGACATGTTGTCGAAGTAGGTCTGAACGTGCTCTTTTGCCCTGGAAAGCTGCACGTAGGTGCTGTCCAGTGCGGCCATCATCTTCCGTGCACCCTCCTCACCAAACAGGCCAATCAGGTACTTCACCGACGCGCCCTGTGAGCTGTAGGTCGTGACGGCATAGCCATAGTCCATGTGGCGGTCGGCGTACTGCCCGGCTGGATCGAAAGAGAGCTGGCGATCACCGGTATCGAGCGTGATTTTTCCGTCTTCCGTTACGCCGGTGACCACTCCCATGTCGCTGGCGCGCAGGTTGCGGTCACGGTCCGTTGCCGTCAGGCGGATTTTTTCGCCAGGGCTGATTTCCCGCTGCACTTCCTTAAATACGGCTACCTCCTCCTTGCGCAACTCGGCGGGTCGGATCCAGCGGTCTGCTGTACCGTCCAGCCCGGCCATACGCACCACGCCGCTCTCCGCGTCGGTTTCACCGACCCGGTAATACTGCTCGCCCCGGCGTACCACGTTGCCTGCCTGCTCTTCCCAGAACGTCTGACGGCCCAGATCGGCGTTACTGTTATTCACGCGCACCAGCAGCGGCACCGTGACACCGTCACCCAGCGCGCCCTGATCCTGAAGTCGCGCGTGAACCGCGTCGTTTATAGCCTCGCGGTCGGCGTTCAGCTCCGCCACGATAAGCGTGTTGTCACGCGCCTCCGGCGTCCGGCCGGCGTAGTCGTCGGCAATCATGCCGGTCAGATCAGGTTTTTCGGACTCCCCGCCTGCGCCTGCAGGCCCTGCCTGCGCCAGGCTCTTGCCGTCCATTGCGCTGCTCTCCGGAACGTATGCGCCCGGCTGGCGCGGCACGCTCTGCGGGCTGGTTTCCGCCGAGATGCGCACCGCCTCCCGTACGTTACCGGCGATGACAGCCTCTACGGCAGGCTTCAGCGCCGGGATCTGCCGGACGATTTCCTTCATCACCGCCACGTCGGCGGCGCTGCGCTCCAGCGCCAGCGCGAACGGTGCGCCGGACTCCAGCGACTTGAGCTGGTCCTGGTCACCGCTCAGCACCGCGCGGCCCCCGCCTTCGGCGATCACGTTCATCAGGGAGGCCATCTGGGCGTTGCCGTTCATGGAGGATTCGTCGATAACGAACACGGTGTTGCGAAAGTCGCGCGCCTGCCCGGCTGCCTGCCACTGGCTGCTCTCGCTGAGAAAGCTGGCAATGGTCTGCGCCGGAATACCCGCGCCGGACAGCTCACTGACCGCCCGGTGCGTGGGTGCAAGGCCGCGAATGTCCGGCGCGTCCTCTGCGGCGGCGAGCGCCGCCGCCACGGTGCGAAACTGCGTGGTTTTCCCCACCCCGGCGTAACCCTGGATGGCGGTAAAGCGGTCGCGGGTGGTCAGGATGAGGTTGCCCGCTTCGCGCTGGCCCTCCGTCAGTCCCGCGGCCTTCTCCTCGCTCAGGCCGCCAGCCAGCAGCGGCTTCACGCTGTTTTTCCCTTCGGCGACGTGGCGCAGGATAGACACCTCGTTCTCAAAGTTCTCGCGGGAGATGTACTTCCCGGCCGCGCCCTGCTCCGCGCTGAGTTCGAGAATCTCGCCGCGCTGCACCAGCCGTGACAGCTCCTCCTCCGCGCGCGCCGGCGTGATGCTGCGGTCAGCGTTTATCACCCCGGCCAGCGCCCGGACGCCCGTGAACGTCACGTCGGTGCCGGTCGCTTTCTCGATGGCCAGCCTCATCGCGCGCTCCGGCTGGGACATCTTCCGGGACTCAAGCTCGCGCAGCGCGTCGGTCAGGTCACTTTCGCCCGATAGCGACTTAATGCCCTTCATTACGCTGACAACCGGCCGGTTTTCCTCAAGCCGGCGGCCGATAGTCGCCTCATCCAGCGGGGTGAATGCGATCACGTCTGAGCCGCTGCGGCGCAGCATGTTCACGGTCGCGTCATTTACCTCCTTGCCTGCCAGCACCACCACCACGCTTCCCTCTGTGCGTCGTGTGGAGCCAAAAGATTCGGCGTAGGCGTAGTCCGCGTAGAGCGGCGCGTTACGGTCGAGCTTCACGCGATCGCCCTTTGAGTTTTCCATCGTGATGGTGTCTTTAAAAAGCCAGCGCCCTTCCTTCACGCCGGTGACGGTCAGCCGCTCGCCACTGCTGGCGCGGCTGCCGATATCGGCCGTGGCGCGCAGCTGCTCGCCCTCGCGCAGCTCCAGCTTTTTCTCCCGGTAAAGCCGGTAATGGCTGTCGATGCTGCTGATGCTCACTCCCTGCGTCTGGCCCTTTTCATCTTTCAGGGTCAGCAGGTTGTGACGCTCGCTGACCCCCGTGATGGTGAACACTGACTTCTGACCCTGCCCCTCGTGCTGCTCCAGCACCATGCCTGCGCGGTAAACGCTGCGGTCGTTGCGGTTGCTGGCGTCCAGCCACACCGGCACCCGCACCGTGGCCTCGCCCAGCACCCGCCCGAGCTGTCCCTCTTCGGTCAGGACCTCACGGGCCCGGGACGTGAGCTGGTCGCGTGTGCGCGCGTTGCCCGCCTGCAGCGACACAACCCGTCCCTGCGCCTTTTCATGTGCGAAGTAGCGCGCCGCCACACTGAGCCGGTCTTCAACGGTGTCCTTCTGCACCATCGTCACGCGCACGTTCTCGGTCTTAGGCGTGGCGGTGAACTGCTTCACCCCCGCACTGCTCAGCACCTCGGAGGCAAAGCCCGCCGTACGCCGCGCATGCGTGTCAGTAACCAGCGTGGTGCCATCGTGCTGCGCCGCCGTCTTCAGCACGTCGTGCAGACCGGAGGTGTTAAAGCGCTCGGACTCAGCAACCAGGACCAGCGGTCGCGCCGGCAATTCGGCCGCAGTCATCTCTTCGGCAGTCATGAGCGTTACCCCGGGCCTGTCCCCGAAGGTGGCCAGCTGGCGCTTGCGCGCGGCTCCGTCGGCCGCCACAACAACAAGCGGCCTCCCGCTCTCTTTGGCCATCCCCATGATGCTGCTGTTGAGGTCGCTGACGAACTGCGTGCCCCCGCGTACATCGATGAGCGACACTGCCCGGTCCGCGTCGGCCACTTGGGCCAGCACGCCCTTTTCACCGGCTGGCACCACAAGCCCTCCGCGCTTCTCCGCGAGCCCGGCAGCCAGCTGCGCCAGCCGCGCTTCATCCCGGACGTGGGCGGCGGTGGTGAACAGCGTCTGGTTCTTGTCCACGGCCATCAGCTGGCCGCGCCCGATGGCGTTATCGACGGCGCTGCGGGTCTGCCCGTAAACACCCGGGGCGACCGGGATGTGGTTGAGCACGCTGGTCATCACGTCGTCGTAGGTGACGCGCACGCTTTTAGACGACAGCCGCTCGATAGCCTCGCGCACTGCGCCCTCCAGCACCGGCGGCGTGGCGGCTTTTTTTTCCTGACCGGCGCTTTCGGCTTCACGCTGCTGACGCCGCTCCGCCAGCTCTTCCCTGAACGTCTGCGCATCAAACCCGGTATCCTTCAGCACCGACTGCCAGTGCTCACGCAGGATTTCGGGGTCTTCAAAGTGCTTGGCCTGTCGGGAATCCAGCGCGGCCATGCTCTTCTGCTTCGCCGTCGCGTTTTCGCCGACCCGATCGAGTATGTCCTGGCGACGCGAGGAAAAAGGCTTCACCGGCACACCGGTGATATCCCACTCCCCGCGCGGCCCTGTGTCTTCCGTCTGGTAGCCCGCCGGTTCAATGATGGAGCGGAAATGGCCGCGATAGAGAGCACCGATGCTGACCTGCTCGTTCCACACCACGTCAGTAAAACCCTGTTTGCCGTAGATGTCAGTGGAAAGGGTTTTCCAGCCGTTTTCTGACAGCGTAGCGTTGGCGACAACGGCGTGCGTGTGCATCTGAGGTTCAAGATTGCGGCTGGTATCGTGCATGAAGGTTGCGATCACCAGGTTGCCGGTTTTCTCCATTTCAGTGATGCCGTCGGTCATGGTGCGCGTGGTCGCCAGCTTTTCCACCTCGTCCAGCGTGCGTCGTACCGCCTCTTTATGGGCGTCTACCAGGAAGGTGTCGCCAGTCACGAGTGCGAGCACAGACGCGCTTTTAGGGGCGGAGAAGGTCAGGTCATAGCCCGGGCGGTGTTTGTTGACACCACCTTCCATGCGACGCATGTCGGTGCCGTCCGGCAGCTGGCCTTCCAGCACTGCCACGAAGGTATCGCGGTTAACCGGGCCCTCAAGGCCCAGATTTTCTGCGCCGGTGCCGTACCACTCCGTGGACTGCTCCCCAAGGAAGTAATAGTTATCTTCATTGGTGTAGTAAGCGCCGGCTTTGCCGGCGTTTTTGACTGAAGAGACTGACAGCATGATGTACCTCAGAAACGATCGTCAGGGTCGAAGTCGCGATGTTTAACAATGTCCACCTGCTGCAGAGAATTCTCCGCTGCGGGCTGTGTGGGAGGAGGCGCGGCGGCTGGCGCTGGTGCTGGTGCTGCAGGAACGGCTGGATTTGCGGGCGGCGGTAGTGCTGTTACACGCCCGCCGGCTTCATCCGGCGCTGACTGTGCTGACGAACCTGATGCCGTTTCGACGGGTGCCGTCGCACCTGCTGCTGCCGCTGTGTTATCCGCACCCGCAGTATCCCCGGCGTTGCCGGCATTCTGCTCATCTGCGGGCGTTTCCGCGTCAGTCGCATCACCAAACAGCCGCCCGACAATCTGGCCTGCCTTGTTGTCGCTGGCTTCGCCCGCCAGCGTCGCCTCGATGTCCGGATCAAACACGTCTTCGACGTCCCGGGGGATGCGGCCTTCCGCGATTTCCCTGTAGGGCTTCCAGGGCAGCTTCATACGCACAACCGGCCATTCACCTGGCAGGGTGATGTAGCACTCCAGGTCGTTGAGGCTTTGCACGTCGGAATAGCTGACCAGGAACTCGTTAACCTCATCTTTGGAGAACTGCACGCCGTCGCGGATGATGTCGATGCCGTAGCTGTACTGATCCTTGAACTTCTTATGGCGCTGTTCGCCAATTTCTTTCTGTACCCAGTCCGCAATTGAGCCGCTGGGGGCGCGGTAGAAGACGCGGGTGTTCAGCAGGTCCCAGATGGATTTAGCCGAGTTGGTACCGTATGTTTCTTCCAGCTGCGGGAAGTTCTGCAGGCCGGCAACAGTACAGCCACCAAACTTACGGCCCTCGGCGCAGAACTCCGGCAGAATGGGCAGCTTGTGCAGGGACGGCAGCTCGTCCAGAAAGATCCAGATGCGACGGTTGCGGTCGGCCTTCAGGCCGAGAATCCCGGACATGGTCATGTAGAGCCACGCGCTCAGAAGCGGTTTCAGCGCATTGTGGTTCTGGCCGTCACTGGAGATGAAAATCCACGGATTATCGCCGCTCGCGTCTTCGGTGTGCAGCCAGTCACGGATGCTGAACGGGCGGCGGCCGTTCTGATCGAGCCCCTGGAGGTAGCGCAGCGAGCGAACGTAAGTAATCAGAATGGTACGAATGGTCATCGCGGTTTTCTCGATGCTGCCATCTACCAGATTTGCCGCGTCCGTACCCTCCAGGTACTGGCGCAGGTCAGCCAGGCTGATGGACATCAGCTTTTTCAGCAGCTCACCGATGCTGCGGTTTTTATCCCGCCCCATCCGGCGAGCGGCGGCCACAAACAGAGAGCGGGCTGACAGCACCCAGAACGGATCGCTGCTGCCACTGCTGTCAGGTAGTAGTGAGGTGGAAAAGTTCTCAAAATCGCCCACCGTCTGGCACTCTTCCCACAGATCCCAGAACGGACAGCGTTTATCGAAAGGATGTCTTTGAGAACCGCGATCAGGTTGCGCTCGCGAATGTCCCAGGTATCGCCGTAGGTGCCAAGCTCGGCCGCGCCTGCCTGCAGGCTGAGCATGGTGAGCAGCGCGCTGGCGGCCAGTCGCGCCAGCGGAGTTGCATGTGTCATCGGGATGCTCCCGTTGGGGTGATCGGACAGGGTTACTGCGGCGGGTTGCCGGCCTTCATCAGCTCAGCGAGGCGCGCCTGAATCTCCGGCGTGGCGTCCGGCAGGCCAGTAACAACTGCGGGACTCACCAGAATGGCCGTGCCGTGTTCGCTGGCATAATCCGCCGTTGCGGTGGTGACGCTGCGGTCAAAGCGGTTCAGCAACGCTTTACGCTGGTCATCGTTCAGATCCAGCTTCGCGGTCTGGCGTATAAGCGCGTTGGTCGTGCCCTTAATATCGAAGGTGACCAGCACGGGCGGCTTCAGCCAGAAAAACCAGGCGGTCGCGCACGCGCCCACGCTCAGCACAACTGACAGGCCGCAGCCCGCCACAAGGTGTCTTGTATTCAAAGTTGCATCTCCCGCAGCATGTGGATGATGTCGCGCTTGTGCGCGTCGTTATTAGCCATCTCAAACAGGATGTCTTTGATGTCCGCGCCTTCCCGCAGACGCTTCTCGCGGTAGGTGAAGTCCTCGCCTTTGGAGGAAAACAGCCCGTCGCTCAGCGGATCGAGAATGAGGCGGTGGAAGCTGGAAAACTCACCCACGCTGAGCAGGAACGAGCTGTAGCGCGCCTTTTTCGCCGGCGGGAACTTACGGATCATCTCCCACTCCAGCTCGCTGAAGGCGTGCGGTTCCTCCTTCTGAAAGGTGGTGAACGACTTGGCGTCCTGCATACAGGTGAACTTAAACGAGCTGTTGTCGTAGGCTGCAAGCGCTGCCGTGGACAGGTTTTTATCGCGTATCGCCTGCGTCACCGTGCCGTAGGAGCCGTTGTGGCGGCGGGCGGTGCGGTATCCCTCTTCAATGAAGTCCTTAATCTTGGTGCTCGACCCGCCGAGCAGCTTCCAGCCCTCGTCGATGATGTTCATCTTCCGCATGCTGCGTGGCGTGGTGTACATCATGTTCTCGTTCCAGATCATGATGGTGAACAAAATGGCCGACAGCAGGTCCTGCTGTTTGCGCAGGTCGCCCAGCTCGGTGACCACGAACTGCAGATCAGGCTTCAGGGTCGGTTCGGACGAGTTGAAGAACTTACCGTAGATGCCTGTGGTGCTGTACTTACCGAGCAGCGTGGTAATTTCGTCAATGCGCCCGCCAATCAGTGAAGAGTGCTCGCGTGTAATCGCGCCCTGCTGTTTTTTGAGGTACTCAATGACGTGATCAATACGCATGTCCTGCTGATACTGAGGCCACGACTCTGTGATGGCCTCCAGAATCAGCGACTCGTGCACCTCGTCCAGCAGGCCGTTGGGGCTGGCCAGAATGCACAGTTGATCACGAATACGCTCGGCCGCGAGTGTGATGTCCGTGACGTTCGCAAACGGGTTAAAACGCAGCGACTCGCCATTGATGTAGGTGCCGCCCAGGCTGCTGCAGGCTGCCTTGTAGGAGTCGCCGAGAACCGAGTGTTTTCAGTGAGAGCTTCAAAAAGCCATAAAAAGTACGCCGGAGGAATCCTAAAAATTAATGGCTTGTTTTACCAGAATGTTTACAGGTCTTTCCTCTCCGTTAATAGCTAAACGAAAAAAACCTGCTTTTTAGGCAGTTTTTTTCGTACCGGGGATTAAATAGCTTCTGCAAAGCGTGGCTGTTTCTTCTCAACTTCAACCGGCATCGCAAGAGCGTCAGCCTTTTGTTTCCGCTTTGCCACCGTCTCATGATAGTGCTGTGCGGTCGCCGTCTCAATGAAGTCCACATCATCACCTGCCACATCAAATACGGCTGCTTTAATGTCTTCCAGACTCACGTTAAAGAATTCTTTGCGTCTGTTGATGAGGTTAGTGCGATTTTCAGCGAAATGCTGGTGCAGGGCATATTCCATTGCCGGTGCATCTTCACTGTGGATCATGGCATGGATATCAAATAGGAACGGCACCGATGCACTACCCAGCTCGTCAACGCGGTCTTGAGGGTCAAGGCGGCGTGTCATGCCAATTTTAAAGACATTCTCACCAAAAGAGCCGATGTTAGAGATAACGTAAACGTGGCCCCGCTTGGTCTGTTGCGCCATGCTCAGGGCTTTTAGTCCTTTCAACTCGGCTTCGGTCAGCGCCTCTTGAAGGGAATCGATCTTCTCCTGATACTTTTCGGCCTGAGCGGCGGTCATTTTCGCCAGTTTTTCATTCATTTCTTTCCGAGCTTTATCCAGGGCTTTCTGGGCGCGGCGTTCTTCTTCTTCAGCCTCACGAATAGCACGGTCGATCTCTGCCTGGGCTTTGCGTTCCTCGGCCATCTGGACGCGGATTTCGCGTTGTTCTTCTTTTTCTTCCTGCTTTTTGGCCCGGTATTCATAGGTTAAACGCAATTCGGTCAGCTTTAGATCCAAGAAGGCATGATTAATGTGGATCTGGTTTACTTCATTGAGCTTGTTCAATACTTCAAAAGCTTTGTAGATGCGCGATTCCATGGTGTTGATGTTTTTAAAAGTGACGTTGGCAATGGCCGCATCACATTCACCGTTAAAGGCGCGGGCAGTCATGTTTATGCCTCGCGTGGTCATTTTATTCCCTTCGGCCTTTGAACCACTTACCGTCCATTCTGTGGTGCAATAAATGGCCCCAAAAGTGGTCTTGTTGCGAAGCAAATCTTTCTGCTGCTGCCGATTGCTACGGATAGATATCTGGAACAATTCAGACGTATCGAAATCGAAATGCGGCGCGTAGAAGCCCATTTCTGCAAAATCCATATCTTCTTTGTAGATAGAAAGCGCAGACTCCAGCTCGTCATACGTGATTTTCTTACTGGCGTAAGTAGCGCGCAGGGTTTGGATCTGTTCTTCAATTTCGGCTTTTTTTGCGAGCTGCAGGGCAACGGTTTGCTGAGTCTCATTACTCAGTTTTTCGGCAGCCGTGCGGGCATCTTCTAAGACCGCATTGGCTAAGTCAGTAATAAACTTCGCGTCTGTTTCGCTTACTGAAATGGTGGTGGCTGCTTCCGTCTTTGCTTGAGTCACGATGCGCGCCGCTTCATCTTCAGCATCAATAATGACGGCATAACGCGCCAGCTGTGCTGCCTTATCGGTAGAATCCGCCCTTGCTGTTTTCAATTTCTTCGCGGTAACAAATAGGGCGGCTAAAATGCCCACAAAAGCGATAGCCCCTGCGATGGAGTAATACATAATATTCATTGAGGATAACCTTGGTGAGTGCTTTTACCGGCGCACCCGACTACTGCGGGGAATATGGCTCCAGCATTTTCTCAACAATTGTATTAGTGACATTCCAAAGATTTTGTGATTTCTGACAATCATCACCAGTTGGTGGCGAGCCTTCAGTGTAATGAGAAAAATCTTATAGCGGAAGTGATTATGCTCGAATGATGACCTGGTCCCCGTTAATTAACCCATATCAATGTCAATAATGCCTTCAGCAGTGGTTAGAGCTACTGCGTACTTCCGCTTCTCGCTCAAAACTAACATCAATAGAGTTGCATATCACGGAACCGGCAGAAGCACTCATCCTTTCCCAATGGAGATGCATACACTCACTCAGGCGTAATCTTTCATAAGAAATAAAGTTTCTGATAAGCGAACCGAT
>Ga0105250_10001934_pt1 | contig 10750 bp, 8 predicted proteins | sample KBSS54metaG_FD_80425 | JGI IMG/M metagenome (GOLD analysis project Ga0105250, IMG submission 80425) | Switchgrass rhizosphere microbial communities from Kellogg Biological Station, Michigan, USA - KBS S5-4 metaG | ecosystem: Host-associated > Plants > Roots > Rhizosphere > Soil | place...
CAATTTAATTCCACAATGGTTATTGTTGAGCATGATAAGGCATTTCAACAAACAGTTGCAACAAAAACTATATCTATATAGTTCAAAGTGAATGATTGAAGATATAATCAGTAAATCAAGTCATTAAACTATAGGGCGCTTTAATGGAGTGATGAAAAAAGCCTAATTTCTCTACAATAAATTGAGAAATTAGGCTTTTTAATAGGAAAAGTAGGATACATATTAACAGAATGCACTCATAAATGGGAATATGATATAAGACCATAAGGTTTTCATACTATTAAAGAAGATGTTTAGGTTTGAATGATACAGGATTAGTTGTGTAATATTACCAATTGTGAATATAAAATAAAGTCACTACTTGGTTTATCTAGAGGTTAATCAATTAACAGGTATTGTAGTTGAACAAGCAATACAATAAATGATTAAACTTATTTATAAAAAAATAATTCGTTAGAATATTTTAAGAGCAAGTTTTGATCAATCTTTTTTCAAAACATCGCGACTTTATTTAAAATCAACATTCAAACCAACAAAAAAGACCGTACATATTATACATATCATATATGTGCAGTCCTTTTATTTTGATTTACTAAAACGTTATGACTCTAAGATAAGTCTAAATGAGATGTTTTTTAATAGCAATTATTCTTTTAATAAATCTATTAAACCATTTCCTTCAGATGTTCGCTCATATCCTAATGGTACAGTACGTTTAATGAGTTGTGCATAGATTTCTGGTTCTGATAACTTTCTTCCATATTCTCTTTCACATTGTTTGATCAGAAGGGCTAATGCTCCCGCAATATGCGGCGTTGCCATTGACGTCCCACTTAATACCGCATACTTTCCTTCAGGATAAGTAGAAAGTATTTCTTCTCCTGGAGCGACTAAATCAATTTCCTGATTTGAATTACTAAAACAAGCAAGTTTCCTTTCTAAATTAACAGCACCTACTTCAATTACTTCTGAATAAGCACCTGGAAAGTCTAATTCCTCTGTTTCATCACTGCAATCTCCATTATTTCCTGCTGCACATACAACGAGTACGTCCTGTTTCACCGCATGTTGAATGACTTCATGTAACTCTGGAACATCTTGTGGCCCGCCGAGTGACATAGAAATGATTCGTACCCGTTCTTGATTAGGCCCTCTCCAGCGCACTGCATAATCAATAGCCTCAATAATTTGTTGATAGCTTCCTGAACCATCTCCTGATAATACTTTTAACACTAATAACTTTGCAAGTGGAGCAACGCCCAGTACCCCTACCCCATTTTCTGCTGCTGCAATTGTTCCTGCAACATGCGTACCGTGACCATTATTATCAAGATAGATTTTCGGGTCCCCTTCATAATCTTCAGTAAAATTTCTCCCGCCAATAATTCGATCTTTTAAATCAACATGATTTATATCACAACCTGTATCTAAAACAGCAACGACAATGTCTTTTCCTTTTGCACTCTTTTCCCAAGCACCAGGAGCATGAATCAGTTGTACACCTGGTGGGATTTCGTTCACTTGCTCTATTACTTTATCGACCGTAAACGGAATTAATTGAATACCTTTTTGTTTATTCGCTGTACTACTGTTCACTATAACCCCTCCTAAAAATATATTATCCTCTCCACTGAATGCGCTTACATTTATAAATAACATTCGTTTTCTCACTTCCATTTTCCTGCTTCAAGATTTTTCTCAATACAAAAACGTCTTTCCCCTCAAATATTCTGACGAAAAAGACGTTTTTGAAATCCTATATTACTTCATTTTTTGCGGCCACAAACTCCATTTCTTTAATAAAAACATAATTGCTGGAACAAGTAATGTCCGTACAAAAAATGTATCGATAATAACCCCTAGTGCAACTACAAATCCAAACATAAACAGCTCTAATAAGGGCTGAGTAGTTAATACAGCAAATGTAGCCGCTAATATGATACCAGCAGAAGAAATGACGCCTCCTGTCGCTGTTAACCCATTTTCAATGGCTGTTCGTAGTGAATGGTGTGTAGCTTCTTCCCTAATGCGTGAAACAAGCATAATATTGTAATCAACCCCAAGTGCAACAAGGAATACAAATGTATATAATGGAATGCGATAACTCATGTCAGTATATCCAAACAAATGCTGGAATAAGAACATACTAAGCCCTAATGCCGCACAATATGATAACAATATCGTTCCAATCATATAAATTGGTGCAATGAGTGATTTTGTTTGAATACCTAATAAAATAAAAATTAAGATAGAGATTAACACAACGATTAATGTTGTATCATGATTATTAATGTCATGCAGATCCGCTTGCTTTGCTGTTTCACCTGCGAAATAAACATGACCATCCTTTACAAATTCACTTTCTTTACTTTGAAGCGATTGAATCGTGTCCATTGCTTGTAATGAGTATGGTTGATCTTTTAAAATTAATTGTACTTTTGCCGCTTTTCCATCCTCAGACAATAATTGACTTGTGTTCTTTTTAATCGTTTCAATAGAAGGATTCAACCCTTCTACACCTTTTTGTTTGTCTAGCTTTTCTACAAACTGTACGATTTCTTCATTTGATAATTTTCCCTCTTTATTTACTACAACTGTAATTGGTGCCAATTGACCAGGAGAGTATTTCTTTTCAATTAATTCATATCCTTGTCTGGATTCTAAATTGTCCGGGAAAGACTTTAATAGATTGAATGAATACTTAATTTGAAAAATATTCATTGAGCATACAATTAGAAATACAGCAACCGCTCCTCCAATAATATATGGTCTACTTACTACGGCATGACTCACCTTTTTCCATATCACGTGTTTTTCTTTTTGCTGCCCAACCTTTGGAATAAACGGCCAGAATGCTTTTCTACCAAACAACGTAAAGAGGGCAGGTAGTAATGTAATTCCACCTAGAATAATGACAACAAGCGCAATAGAAAATAGCGGGGCGAAGTTTCGATAACCATTATATACTGCGAAAAACAGCATTAACATCGAAGCAAGCACAGTACTCCCACTAAAGAAAATCGGTTCGCCTACCCTTCTCATCGCTTGCTTCATACTTTCATATTTATCTTCACGCTTTTGCAACTCTTCCTTGTACCTTGCAAAAATAAATAAAGCATAATCCGTTAACGCCGCAAATAATAAGATTGACATAATCGACAAGGATTGTGATTTTATTTCGAGGCCAAATTCACCAAATAAACCAAGGGTTCGGTCGATTACTTGGTACACAATAATTGCCGCTATGAGTGGAATAACTGCTAATAGTGGCGAACGATAAATCATAATTAATAATACAAAAATCAACCCAATTGTTGATAATAGAAGTACTACATCAGCATTTTTAAAAATTTCTAACGTATCCGCAGCAATCCCCGCTGGACCCGTTACCTTCGCCTCCATACTAGAAGGTAATTCCTGTTTCAATTCTTTTTTTATTTGATTTACAGTATTGTGAATCTCTTTTACTTCTAGATTATTTGTCATTGTAACAGGTAAAATAAAACTTGTTTTATCTTTAGATAAAAAACCTGTTAACATTTGAACTGGCATTTCACTAATTGGTACAATTTTCTCGACATGCTTTATTTTCTTATCCTCTAGCCTCTTGGTCATTTCTTGAATATGTTGTAACTCTTCTTCCTTCATTTCCTCTTTTTGATCAAATACAATAATAGCCGGTAATCCTTCATCATTTGGAAAATACTTTTCTACTTGTTTTTCAGCTTGCAAGGATGCTGCGCTTTCCGGAATGCCATCACCACTTACATTATTTGCGTATTTCTTTGCTGGTTTGGAGACTCCTGTTAGTACAAGCATAATAATAATCCAAGATACAACAATGATTTTCGCACCTTTTTTACTACTCGCAAAGTCTGTTGTGCTCTGTAACCATTTCAACATACAAACCCTCCTTACACATTATTAACATTTAATAAAATTAATTAATAACTTTACACTATATGTATATTGCCTTCTTACAAACAAATAAAGTGTAGGACAAATATATGTGAAAAACAAGACTGTTCACAAAAACTACAAATCATTATTTGTATATGCAATTATTAAAAAATTACATGTAAACTCTTAAAAATATCCAAGTTTTTATTTATATAATAAAAACTCCCCTAACCTCATGTGTTAGGGGAATTTTATGAACTACTATATGTTAACTCATCCGCAATCTTTCCTTCAATTGCTTTAAATAACGAGATCGTATCAAAATGAAATATACAATTTGAATTCCTACAAATATACTTAATACAATTGCATTCTCTTTTAACAGCGAATACTCAAACATTTGTCCCAAAGTTGTTAATGCAACTGCACCGTGTAACGTTGCAACACCAATCGGAACAAAGAATAATAACGCTAATCGAATGGTTACTACTTTTGCTAACTCACCACTTGTTAATCCTACTTTTCGAATAGAATCAAATAAACGATAATCATCTTCTAAGTCAGAGAATAGGCGGAAGTATAGAAAGCTACCTGCACAAACAAAGAATACAATTCCGATAAAGAATCCTACAAATAAAACAGGTCCAGCAAATTGTAAAGCCTGATTTTGATCATATTCTGCCGCACTAAACCTTGAATGTTCTTGATAAGGTTTTATTTGGTTTGTGAGTTCTTTTCCAGCTTCAATTTCATTTTTTGTTTCCTTTGTTTTATACATGTAATCTTTTACTTCTTTGAATCCATCTTGTAGTAGATTATATTGAGTTTCTGAAACTACATAGATATTTCCAGTAAGTACTTTACCAAGAGAAGATGTGTTAACTTTTTTTACCTGCAACGATTTGTTATCATTCGGTAATTCAATTGTTGTTCTCTCTTTTTTCGGTGGACCTGGTATTTCTATCGATAGAAATAGTACTGCATTTTCAGTTAATAAATCAACTGGCTCCCCCGTTAACTTTGCATACTTTTTATAATCAGATTCTCTTACAAATGTCGCATCTCTTAGTGGTTTATTTTCAGTTTTCTTTGATACAATATCTATTTTTTCAGCAGATATCTTATGTTTCTTCAATGTTTGCCCAATGGCTTGTACATGCTGTAATTCGTTTCCATTCTCCTGTGCAGAGTGATAATGAAATGCAATCGGTTGATCCATCACTCCTTTTGTCATGGAAGCAAAACCAACTAACGTACCTATAGCTGAAAAAGCAACGGTCGAAATAATCGTTACAATAAAGAACATCCTTGCATTATCCCTCATTCGATACGCTAAATCTGAAAGAGTAATAATATTCGTTCTCGTCCAATACAACCGTTTACTCTTTTTACATGCTCGAATAATAAATACACTGAGCTGCTTATACAGTAAATATGTACCAATAATGACAACTGTCGTTACGGGAATCAACATAATAAAAACCATTACACCATGCGAAGTTAAAGCACCTATATATCCCACTCCAAGCAATACTATAGCTAAGAACGAAGAAATAATTGAAGCTTTTGGTTCAGGCTTTGCTTTTACTGAGCCTCTAAACAATTTCATGATTTGATTTTTACGAATCATCCCTGCACTAAAGAAAGAAATGATAATAAATAATATGAAAAACATAATGCTTGTTACACCGATTGCTGTTGTTGGTACATAGTATGATAAAGATAGATCTAACTTTAATAATAATGGCGCTACCAAAATCAATATACCCGAAAACAGCATGCCACAAATGATACCTGTAATAATTGCAGCGATACCGATCATAACATTTTCAAAAAAGATAAGACGCTTTAATTGAAATTTCGTCATACCTAGCATCATTAAAATCCCTAATTCACGCTTTCTTGTTTTTAAAAACATTCCCATTGAATACAAAATAAAGAAAAACGTAAAAAGATAAATAATGGCCTGTGCAACAGACATACTTACAAATACATATTGACCTAATTGGCCTGCGCTTAATGCAGGATGAAAAGCAAAAAATGAGTAAACAAAAAAGGCCATAATTGCAAATGTACTACTCAAAAAATAAGCTGAATACGTTCGTCTATTTCGCGTTACATTACGAAACGCTAATTCTCTAATATTCATATTGTACCTCCGCTCTTTCAATAACTATATCGCTATCATAATAAAGCGAAGAAATATCTTCCATCGATTCAAATGACAAAAACCTTACATTTTTGAAAGGTTACAGAAAAATTGATTAAACGAAACAGTTTCATTATAATAACTACATTCATATTCATACGTTCAACCTATTGTATATTCGCTAATTTTGCGAAATAATAAGGGTGGAGATATATGAATCAGTACATATAAACGTATTGCTTGTTCTATATGAATAGGAGGAAAACATAATGACATTACAAGAACAAATTATGGAAGCGCTGCATGTTCAACCTATAATTGATCCGAAAGCAGAAATTCGTAAACGAATTGATTTCTTAAAGGACTATTTAAGAAAAACAGGTGCAAAAGGATTTGTGCTTGGAATTAGTGGTGGGCAAGATTCTACACTAGCAGGTCGCTTAGCACAACTTGCAGTTGAAGAAGTTCGCAATGAAGGAGGCAACGTAACATTTATTGCTGTACGTCTTCCATATCACGTACAAAAAGATGAAGATGATGCACAGTTAGCACTACAATTTATTAAACCTGAACAATCTGTTGCTTTCGATATTGCAACAACAGTTGATGCATTTTCAAACCAATATAAAGACTTATTAGGAGAGTCATTAACAGACTTCAATAAAGGAAACGTCAAAGCTCGCATTCGTATGGTCACACAATATGCAATTGGCGGACAACAAGGTTTACTTGTTATCGGAACAGATCACGCTGCTGAGGCTGTAACAGGATTCTTCACAAAATTTGGAGATGGCGGTGCTGACCTTCTACCACTTACAGGCCTAACAAAACGTCAAGGAAGAGCTTTATTACAAGAATTAGGTGCTGAAGAACGTCTTTACTTAAAAATGCCAACAGCTGATTTATTAGACGAAAAGCCAGGTCAAGCTGACGAAACAGAATTAGGCATTACATACGATCAACTAGATGATTACTTAGAAGGAAAAGCAGTTCCTGAAGGCGTTGCCGAAAAAATCGAAAAACGTTATACAGTAAGTGAACATAAAAGACAAACACCGGCATCAATGTTTGATGATTGGTGGAAATAAACATATAAAGAAAAAAGAAGTCAATTTATATTGGCTTCTTTTTTGCAGACTTTGTTAAAATATTATTTTATTAACGATATACAGCTGTTTTCCCTTTCAGAATATCTTGCAAACAATCCTTATGCTGTTCATTAAATAGTACAGGCATTTGATCTAACGGGAAAAACTGTAAATCTAAAGTTTCTTCCCCATCTATCTTTTTACTTCCACCAATTATAGAGCATTTAAAGAACAATCCAATCGTCTGTACTTGATCCCCATTCGGATATGTATGAAAATATTTTGTATATACGCCTATAAACTCATCTACTTGCACCATATACCCAGTCTCTTCCCTTATTTCTCGAATTGCAGTTTCTTCAGCCGATTCTCCAATCTCCATTGCTCCTCCTGGAAATCCCCATCCTCCGTTATCTCCCCTTTTTTGAAGAAGTACTTCACCTGCTTCGTTAAAAACACAGCCACCAGAAAAATTTAATATCACACATTCATGCCCTACTTTTGTTCGTAGCTTTCTAATGTAATCAGCCATCTTAACTCCCCCAATACACCGTTCGTCTATTTCTATTTAATTATTTTTTATCTTTTTCAAGTAATTCAATAATTTTATCGAGTTTTTTCTCTATCTGGTCGGAATGAACATTTTTTGTAGAAGAATTTATTAGTAATCTCCGAATGAAAAGAGTGAAAGATACGACAAATAACACAATAAGGCCTATCATGACGCACAAGTAAATCATTGCAAATATATCATTTTCAAATAAAGACACATCATTCAACCCATTTCTATTTTTTATAATTTTAACATAACTTAACAATAAATAGAGTTTTAATCATGTGTTATCCATTCTAAAAATAATAGTTTTATCCCGCTATTTGCGGGCAGTAAGATCCCCACCTCAAAATTCAGCAGAAGCAAAGAGGAGCAACTGCCCGTAAAAGCCAGATTGGTGAGGGCTAATAATCAGTGGGGAATGGAGAAAGCCCCACTGATTAAAGTTTCATTTTATATGACTTAGTTATTTTAGCTTCCCTTGCTACTAACAACTAAGAAAAAAGAGTATCTACGGAAGATACTCTTTTCATTAATACTTAAACGTAATCGTCGCCAATGAATAGTCAGCTTGCGCACTATATGGAGCTACTTGATAAGAAACTCGTTTCACTCCGTTTGGCCAAGAAATTTCATTTAATACTTTTTTTACATCTTGCATCGTTCCATCCATAGACTGCTTATAGCGCACTTCTACTTTTTTAGGTTGTCCTGCAAATTGCTTCTGTAATTTTTTCTTTAATTCATTGTAGTTATCCGCTCCATATTTAGCAGATAAATATACAAGATTTGTATCCTTTAACATTTGCTGATATACCAGTGTTTTTGGACTTCCTACTTTGATTTTACTTGTTAATTCATTATAATAATTTGTTGTTGCTGCCGGATATTTACTCCGATCCCAGCTATGATCTTTACTGAATTGTTCATCAGACATATTAAAATATGAATAGGTTACACGTCCCTCTTTATCTGGAACCGGATCATCAAACGTAGTATCGAGATGATACCATTTTCCATCGATATTCACTAGATTCCAGGCATGCGCTTGCCCATCCCCCATCCCAGTTACGATATGGGATTGAATACCTGCTTCTTTTAATAATTGATAGGTTAATAATGTATATCCTTGACAAACCGCTGAACGATTCACCAACGCTTCATACGCCGTATAAGCTTTATAGGAAGTATCGTATGAAACATGTTTCACAACATAATCATGAATTGCTTTCACTTTTTCATGCTCATCCATGCCAACCTTCAAAATAGAACTTATAATTGATTTTGCTTGCGCCTTTACATGTTGCGTTTGTTCTTTTGATTCACGATATGTAATTTTTAATGTAAAAGTATAATTTTCTGGTATACCACGAATTGAATATTTTGTACTTGCTACATTGTATTTTAAGTACTCATCTGCATCTACTATCTTAGTATACTCTTTATAGAGCGTATCCATCACTTCTCTACCATTCTTAGCTTTTGTTTTATATGCGATTGTAATATTTTCTTCACGATTATCAATATGTTTTTTTAATTCTTTTTGGAAACTTTTTAATAATTTGGCATCCGGTTTTATATCGTCTACTTTTTCATTTGTAGCTGCATAAGATACTGCAGGAACTTGTAAACCACCAATCATAATCGTTGAACAAAGTGCGACAGCTGTTAAGTACTTGTTTGATTTCTTCATCTCATCTTGTCACGCCCTTCTACTTAAAATCATAAACAATGTTCATATATTTTTAAAGTATACAATACTTTTTCAAAAAGAAAATATGGGATTGTGCATATTTATTAATCATTATTTTATCATCACTAAATATCGAATTTTTAAAAAATATATCATAAAAGAAAAGCAGTAAACTCCTCAATAAGAATTAACTACTGCTTTTCCTTCTAACAAGACTGCAATACACAGCATGTATTTTCAAAACGACGTTGCTTTAAATCTTCATTTCCAATGCAGAAATACAGCATCCCTAAATCTCCCCACATCATATTACAATTTGTATAGTCAGAGTCAACTTGGAATAACAATGTCATATCCTGATCATTAATACCAGCATATTCTCCAGCCTCCTCAAATACTTCTCTTTGCACTGAGAACGGTTCACCAAATACTTGATGATTATCATAATGATCTGGCATTAACTCCTCTAATAGTTGTAGAAAACGATCCGAATCAGCTTCATCTTCAATAAATAGCTCAGGGAGTTTATATGTTAGCTTAAATGATAATGCACATTGTGTATATTTTGATGGTTGATCACTTATCCTCTGTAATTGTTCTAGCGGAACGTTATAATATAGAACACGCCAAGTACCATCATATTGATAATTGCCATTATAGAAGAAATACAACATACCTGTTTCAGGTAAGTCATGCTCTATGTTCACGCCTTGTAGGTCAGCTAGATTGAATTGTGCAATAAAATCTAATGCCTTCCCTTCATAAGTTGGGTATTCAAATGTAGATGGAACATCAGGCATTCCCCCCATCTTTGAACAGCCAATTGAAAGTGACTCCTCTTGTCTCGGAATAACTTTTACACATGGAAATATAGTAGCTAATAGTTCTGGTTTTATATGTGTTAAATCATATTTATCAATTAATAAATCAATCTGGTTTCTCATAACTTCTCCTTACGTAAATGTGCTTATCCGTATCATAACACACATACAGTACATCCTTCATCCTAAAAAATCGAAATAAGTTATTCAAAAAAACGGGCTTATCCCTAGGACGCGAATAAGTTTAAAACAGCATAGTATACAGTGTTCCTACAAACACGATCTTTCATAATTCCTTATAGCAGATCCTCTAATTGTTCATTTTTCTTTATTCCAACTCTTATTATAAGGAGGCATTCCATATGGGTTACGGTTACGGCGGTTATGGTGGTGGTTGCGGTTACGGCGGTTTCGCTTTATTAATCGTTTTATTCATCCTTCTAATCATCATTGGAGCTAGCTGCTGTGGCGGCTTCATCGGTTGCTAAGTAGCTTTAAAAACTATTGTAAAAAAGCACGTGAATCACGTGCTTTTTTGCTATACGG
>Ga0105250_10001935_pt1 | contig 10746 bp, 9 predicted proteins | sample KBSS54metaG_FD_80425 | JGI IMG/M metagenome (GOLD analysis project Ga0105250, IMG submission 80425) | Switchgrass rhizosphere microbial communities from Kellogg Biological Station, Michigan, USA - KBS S5-4 metaG | ecosystem: Host-associated > Plants > Roots > Rhizosphere > Soil | place...
CTTGCTGACCCATATGCTGGCCCAGCAGTGCGACCTGATTCCCCACGAGATCATCGTCACCACGGGCGACACCCATGCGTACGCCAACCACATGGAACAGATCCAGACCCAACTGGCCCGCGAACCGCGCGCACTGCCAACGCTGAACATCAAGCGCAAGCCAGCGTCGATCTACGACTACAAGTTCGAAGACTTCGAAATCGTTGGTTACGACCCGCATCCGGGCATCAAGGCACCGGTCGCTATCTGACAGGCTGTCAAGGCCGTGCCACGCCCGACCCCGCAAGGGCGCGGCACAGGTCTTGTCAGGAGGCTTCAGGCCGTTTGACTGGAAACGACATGAACGGCTTGATCTCCTTGAGCACGAACATGCTCTGCATCTCCTTGATGCCCGGCAACCGCCGCACCACCGACATGGCGAACTCGGCAAACGAGTCCAGGTCCCGCGCCACCACCTGCAACAGGAAATCGGCATCGCCGCCGATGCTGTAGCAGGCCACCACGTCTTCCAGCTGCATCACTTCCTGCTCGAACTTGCGCGCTTGCGCTTCGCTGTGGCTGTCGATGCTGATGCGGATGAACACCATCACCCCAAGGCCGATCTTGCGACGGTCCAGCACGGCGCGGTAGCCCTGGATAAAGCGATGCTCTTCCAGGTGGCGCACCCGCCGCCAGCACGGCGACGCCGACATGCCCAGGGCATCGGCCAGGTTCTGGTTGGTCATGCGGCCGTCCTGTTGCAGGGCGGTAAGCAGCTTCACATCCATGTTGCTCAATAGCTCGCTGGTCATTCATTTCTTCCTTGTGCTTCATAAAGGCAGCTTCTGCCCAAAATAACCGCTTGGACGGCAAACATAGAAGAAATTTTTCCGGGTGCGCGGAGTAGCATTTTCCGACTCAACCCGCTGCCATGGATGCCTTCACATGCTCGATACCTCACAAATACTGACCTACAGCGCAGCATTGGCCGTCGCCGCCGCCATCCCTGGGCCCGGCATGGCCGCATTGGTGACTCGCAGTGTCGGTGGTGGTGCGCTGTCGGGCTTTTGCCTGCTGTTCGGGATAATTCTTGGCGACCTGACGTATCTGTCGTTCGCCGTTTTCGGCCTGGCGATGGTGGCAGAGCACTTCAATGGGCTGTTTCAGCTGGTGCGCTGGGCGGCGGCGGTCTACCTGTGCTACCTGGCCTGGCTGTTCTGGTTTGCCAAGCCTCAAGCCTTCGAAACCGGCAGGCCTGTACAGCGCAAGGAACTGCTGTCAGCGGCGGTTTCAGGCATGACCATTACCCTGGGTAACCCGAAGACCATTGCGTTCTACCTGGCATTACTGCCATTGGTGATCAACCTGGAGTCGGTCTCGCTGCAGACCTGGGGCTTGATGCTGGTGCCCCTGACAGCACTGGTGCTGTTGGCCGTGGGCGCGGTGTATATCCTGGGCGCCGTCCGTATCCGCCACCTGTTGTCCAGCTTGCGTGCCCAGCAGCGCCTGTTCCGTGGCGCCGCCACGATCATGGTCGCGGCGGCGGCGGCCATGCTCATCCGTTGATTCCCTCTCGACGGCGGCCACGCCACCTCAGTGACCGTGGCTGCGGCCCACGTGGGAGTGTTCAGCTTCCGGGGCCGTGACCGCGCCATTGACCTCAAGGCGCTGAAGGATGCCGCACTGGTCGTTGCTGCCCGCCGAGCCGCAGCGCTGGCGCAGCTCCAGCAGTTGTGCCTGCAACGCTACCAGGCCGTCGATGCGCGCACGCACGTGGTGGATATGCTCGTCGATCAGGGCATTGACGCTTTCACACTGGTCGCGCGGACTGTCGCGCAGGGTCAGCAGGCTGCGGATTTCGTCCAGGGTCATGTCCAGGGTACGGCAGTTGCGGATGAACGTCAGGCGCTCCACGTGGGCCTGCGTGTACAGCCGGTAATTACTGTCGGTGCGGGCCGGTGGCGGCAATAACTGCTCACGCTCGTAGTAACGGATAGTCTCGACCTGGCAGTCGGTGGCCTTGGCCAGTTCCCCGATTTTCATGCTGCGCCCTCCAAAGGTGCTTGACCCTATAGTGGCTACAGGGTGTTCACTTGGCAACAGGCACTTCTACGGACCTGACCAATGAGCCAGCCCACACACAGCCACAAGCACGACCACAAGCATCAGCATGAGCATGAACATGAACACACCCCTGCTGCCGTGAGCCGTCACGCCAGCCATGACCATGGTGGCTGTTGCGCCAGCGAGGCGCCGGCCACTGTGCGCCTGGGCGCCAAGGCCAGCGCCGATGCGCGGCTCAGCCGGTTCCGCATCGAGCAGATGGACTGCCCTACCGAGCAGACACTGATCCAGAACCGCCTGGGCAAGCTGGCCGGGGTCGAGGAACTGCAGTTCAACCTGATCAACAGGGTACTGGGTGTGCGCCATGCCCTGGCCGATGACAAAGCGATCGTTGCGGCTATCGCCGACCTGGGCATGCAGGCCGAACCATTGGACGGCGAAAGGGCCGGCGCTGCCAGCATCCCCGTTCGCAAGCCCTGGTGGCCGCTGGCCTTGTCCGGGGTGGCTGCGGTTGCGGCCGAGGCTGCCCATTTCAGCGGCATGGTGCCGCAATGGGGGATCGCCGGGCTGGCCTTGCTGGCCATCGTCAGCGGTGGCCTGGGTACCTACAAGAAGGGCTGGATTGCCCTGAAGAACCGCAACCTGAACATCAACGCCCTGATGAGCATCGCCGTGACGGGTGCATTGCTGATCGGCCAGTGGCCCGAGGCGGCCATGGTGATGTTCCTGTTCACCGTGGCCGAATTGATCGAAGCTCGCTCCCTGAGCCGGGCGCGCAACGCCATCGGCAGCCTGCTGCAACTGACCCCCGAGCGGGCCACGGTGCGCCAGGCGGACGGTCAATGGGCCGAACAGCAAGCCAAGGATATCGCGCTGGACGCCGTGGTGCGGGTACGCCCCGGCGAGCGCATCGCCCTGGATGGCGAGGTGGTGACGGGGCAATCCAGTGTCGATCAGGCCGCCATCACCGGTGAAAGTCTGCCGGTGGAGAAAACCGTGGGCGATAAGGTGTTCGCCGGTACCATCAACCAGGCGGGCGCCCTGGAGTACCGGGTAACCGCGTTGGCGGATAATTCGACCCTGGCGCGCATCATTCACGCCGTGGAACAGGCCCAGGGTGCCCGGGCGCCGACCCAGCGCTTTGTGGATAACTTCTCCCGCTACTACACGCCCGCGGTATTCGCCCTGGCGTTGGCCGTGGCGGTGCTGCCACCGTTGCTCATGGCCGGTACCTGGTTCGACTGGATCTACCGCGCGCTGGTGCTGCTGGTGGTCGCGTGCCCGTGCGCCCTGGTCATCTCGACGCCGGTGACCATCGTCAGCGGCCTGGCCGCGGCGGCGCGCAAGGGCATCCTGATCAAAGGGGGGGTGCACCTGGAAGGGGGGCACCGTCTGGACTACCTGGCGCTGGACAAGACTGGCACCTTGACCCATGGCAAGCCCGTGCAGACCGATTTCGTGCCCCTGAAGGCTGCATTCGCCACGCATGCCGAGCAGATCGCCGCCAGCCTGGCCGCGCGCTCCGACCATCCGGTGTCCCAGGCTATAGCCCGGCCGGCGCTGGAGGCGGGTGACGCGTTGCTGGAAGTGGCCGACTTGCAGGCCCTGACTGGCCGCGGCGTGCGGGGCAGCATCGAGGGCCAGGTCTACCACCTGGGCAACCATCGCCTGGTGGAAGAGTTGGGCCTTTGCTCGCCGGCACTGGAAACGCAGCTCGACAGCCTGGAGCGTCAGGGCAAGAGCGTGGTGGTGCTGCTGGACGCCAGCGGCCCACTGGCCTTCTTCGCCGTGGCCGATACCGTGCGCGACACCAGCTGTGAGGCCATAGCCCAGCTGCATGCCCTGGGCATCAAGACGGTGATGCTGACCGGGGACAACCCGCACACGGCCGAGGCAATCGCCGCCCAGGTGGGCATCGACGAAGCCCGGGGCAACCTGTTGCCAGCCGACAAGCTGCAGGCCATCGAAGCCCTTTATGCCCAAGGCCACCGCGTGGGCATGGTTGGCGATGGCATCAATGACGCGCCGGCCCTGGCCCGTGCCGAACTGGGCTTTGCCATGGCCGCGGCGGGCACCGACACCGCCATCGAGACCGCCGACGTGGCGCTGATGGACGACGACTTGCGAAAAATACCCGCGTTCGTCAGGCTCTCGCGCCAGACTCGGGCGATACTGATGCAGAATATCGTGCTCGCCCTGGTGATCAAAGCCGTGTTTCTGGGCATGACCTTCGCGGGTCTGGCGACGATGTGGATGGCGGTGTTCGCCGACATGGGCGTCAGTCTGCTGGTGGTTTTCAACGGTTTGAGGCTGTTGCGCAAGTAAGAGGGTGGTGATGCTCAGTGCCGAGCTGAAGGCGTTCTACATGGTGGCCCGGCTGGGCAGCATTACCCTGGCGGCGAAGAAGCTGGGGCTCAGCCAGCCGACGGTGACCACCCAGATCCGCCATCTGGAGAGCCAGTACGCGGTAGAGCTGTTCTACCGCGGTGGCAGGCGCCTGACCCTCAGCGACGACGGCGTCCGGTTGTTGCCGATGGTCAAGACACTGTTGCAGCAGGAAGCCGACATCGAGTTCTTCCTGCGCAACAGTGGTCAGGCCGAAGGCGCGCTGCGCATCGCTGCCACGGCGCCGTACTACATCCTCGACCTGGTGAAGATATTCCGTCAGCGCCTGCCGCAGGTGGAGGTGTCCATGGAAATCGGCAACTCCCAGCAGGTGCTGGAGATGCTGGAAGACTACCGGGTCGATATCGCCGCCTCGTCCCAATTGCTGGAAGACACCCGCCTGGTGCGCCGGGTGCTCGGCACCGACCCGCTGGTGCTGGCCGTGCACCGCAGCCACCCGCTGGCCGTGCACGGCCAGGTGCCCCTGAGCGCCCTGGCCGGGCAGTGCCTGCTGGTGCGTGAGCGCGGCTCGACCACCCGGAGTCTGACCGAGGCGTGGTTGAAAAACGAACAGGTCAACTACGGCACCTTGCTGGAGATCGGTAGCCGCGAGTCCATTCGTGAAGCGGTGCTGCGCAACATCGGCATCAGCCTGATTGCCCGCCACGAAGTGCCGCACAACCCCGACCTCAAGGTGTTGACCATCGACAATGCGCCGGTGATGCACGAGTACCTGTACTGCCTGAAGGAACGCCGTCAGGCGCGCTTGCCTGCGGCCTTTCTGGGTTTGGCGCAGGAAGTATCGGCGCTCTGATCCGCACGCAGCTGCTTCACTCGCGGGGGAAAGCGCCCGGTCACGGTTACAACCCAAATCCGCCAATACCACTATCGGCAGCTTTTGCCTTACTGCCACAGCAGGTTAGCAATCGCTGCCTAGGATGAGCCCATCTGCTCGATGAGGTCCGTCCATGAACACTATCAACACCCCCGGCGCCCGCATGGCCGTGCGCGGCATTCACAAGCGTTTCGGGGCTTTCACGGCGCTCGACGACGTGTCCCTGGACGTCGCCGCCGGTGAACTGGTGTGCCTGCTGGGGCCCTCGGGTTGTGGCAAGACCACGCTGCTGCGCTGCATCGCCGGCCTGGAGCGCCAGGACCGAGGCCAGTTGTTCATCGGCGACCGCGACGTCTCCCTGTTGCCGCCCCAGGCCCGGGACTACGGCATTCTGTTCCAGTCCTACGCACTGTTTCCCAACCTCAGCGTGGAAGCCAACATCGCCTATGGCCTGGCGGGGCTGAGCCGTGAGGAAACCCGCAAGCGCGTGGGCGATATGCTGGAACTGGTGGGCCTGCTGGGCAGCGAAAGGAAATTCCCCGGCCAGTTGTCCGGCGGCCAGCAACAGCGCGTGGCGCTGGCTCGCGCCTTGGCGCCGGCACCATCGTTGCTGCTGCTGGATGAACCGATGTCGGCGCTGGACGCTCGAGTCCGCGAGCACCTGTGCACCGAGCTGCGCCAGTTGCAGCGCCAGTTGGGTATCACCACGCTGATGGTTACCCACAATCAGGACGAGGCCATGCTGATGGCCGACCGCATTGCCGTGATGAACAATGGTCAGGTCGAGCAATACGCCAGCGCCCAGGAAATCTACGACAAACCCGCCACCCCGTTCGTCGCCGAGTTCGTCGGGCAGGGCAACTGGCTGCCATTCCAGCGCAGCAGCGACAGCCATGCACGTGTCGGCGGCATGGACATGCGCCTGGCCCCGGATGCCAGCCGCGCCCATAGCGGCCGGCTGTTCTGTCGCCCGGAAGCCATCAGCGTGAACCCCACCGTGCATGAGGAAAACCTGTTCCCGGCCCGCGTGCGGGAAATCACTTTCCTGGGCAACCGCTGCCGCATGAGCTTTGAGTTCAACCAGTTCCCCGGCCATGCGCTGCTGGCCGAAGTGGCGCCCGAATCAATGCCGCGCCTGGGTAGCCCCGACATCTGGGTAGCCTTGCCACCGCGCAGCCTTCAGGTGTTTGCCTGAGATGGCCGCGCCAATGAGCCTGCCAGTGGCCAATGCCAAGGTGCCGACGCAGTCGTTCTCGGGCGCGCTGGGTGACCGGTTGTTCGTGGTCGGCGGCAAGTTGCTGTTGCTGGCCTTCCTCTGCGTCGCGGTTCTGATGCCGTTGCTGGCCATTTTCTGGCGTGGGTTTACGCCGGTCGCTGGCGGCGGGTGGATGGCGGCGAAGGAACTGCTGGCCAGTGATAATTTCCACTGGTTATTGGGCAACAGCCTCAAGGTTTCTTTCAGTGTGGCTGGCATTGTGGTGCCGGTCGCCTACCTGTTCGCCTACGCCCTGCAGCGCACATTGATCCCCGGCAAGGCCGTATGGCGCGGCATCTCCCTGCTGCCGCTGCTGGCCCCATCGATGCTCCCGGGCATCGCGCTGGTCTACCTGTTCGGCAACCAGGGCTGGCTGCGCGGGCTGGTAGCCGACAACATCTACGGGTTCTGGGGGATTGTGCTGGGGGAGGCGATCTACACCTTTCCCCATGCGCTGATGATCCTGCTGTCGGCGCTGTCACTGGCCGATGCCCGGCTGTTCGATGCCGCTTCCAGCATGGGGGCCAGCCCGTGGCGTGCCTACCGCAGCATTACCTGGCCGGCCACCCGCCAGGCAGTGTTCGCAGCGTTCTGCCTGGTGTTTACCCTGACCATCACTGACTTTGGTGTGCCGGTAGTGGTGGGGGGCGACTACCAGGTGCTGGCACTGGAGGCCTACAAGGCCGTGGTCGGGCAGCAGCAGTTCGGCCGCGGTGCGCTGATCGGTATGGTCCTGCTGTTGCCCGCGCTGTTGAGCTTTGCGGTTGACGCCTGGCTGCGCCGCCGCCATGGCGAGGCCATGAGCGGCCGCGCCCAGGTGTTTCGCCCGGCGCCATCGCGGCTGCGCGACGGCTGCTACCTGGCCTTGGTGTTGCTGGTCTGCGCTGCCTTGCTGCTGGTGGTGGGCATGGCGGTGTACTCGTCGCTGGTGAAGTTCTGGCCCTACAACCTGTCGCTGTCGCTGGTGCATTACCGGTTCGATACCACCGCCGGCGGTGGCTGGCTGGCCTACAGCAACAGCGTGAAGATGGCCCTTGGCACAGCCTTGATCGGCAGCGCGGTGATCTTCACCGGCGCCTACCTGATGGAAAAAACCCAGGGCCTGCGCCGCCTGAACCTGCTGCTGCGCCTGCTCAGTTTCGTGCCGATGGCCGTGCCGGGCCTGGTACTGGGGCTGGGCTACGTCTTCTTCTTCAACCTGGGCGGCAACCCGCTGCACCTGTTCTACGGGACCATGACCCTGCTGGTGGTGTGCACCATCGCCCATTACATGACCACCGCGCAGATGACCGCCACCACTGCCCTGCGCCAGCTGGACGGCGAATTCGAAGCGGCGGCGCTGTCGCTCAAGGCGCCACTGTACCGGCACTACCTGCGGGTGACGGTGCCGATCTGCCTGCCGGCGCTGCTGGACATCATCCGCTACCTGTTCGTGTCGGCGATGACCACGGTGTCGGCGGCCATCTTCCTCTACAGCCCCGACACCATCCTGGCAGCGGTGGCGGTACTGAACATGGACGACGCCGGCAATGTCGGCGGCGCGGCGGCCATGTCCACTTTGATCCTGCTGACCTCGGCGGCGATGTCCGTGCTGCTGGCCTGGGCCTCACGCGGCCTGTTGCGCCGCTCCCAGGCCTGGCGCCAGGGCGCACCTGGCCACTGATCGATTGCTGCAAACCACACTGACCTCCACTGACTCAGGAAACGCACCATGTTCAAGCCACTTGCTCTTGTCGCTGCCGTTGTTGCCGCTTTCAGCCTGCAGGCCAGCGCAGCCAATACCCAACTGACCGTATACACGGCCCTGGAGCCAGAGCAACTGACCACCTACAAAGAGGCGTTCGAGAAGGCCAACCCGGACATCGAGATCAAGTGGGTGCGTGATTCCACCGGCATCGTCACTGCCAAACTGCTGGCTGAAAAGGACCGGCCGCAGGCTGATGCCGTGTGGGGCCTGGCGGCTTCCAGCCTGGCGATTCTCGACCAGCAGGGCATGCTCCAGGCTTATTCGCCCCGGGACCTGGGCAAGATCGGCGCGAACTACCGCGATGCCGCCAACCCGCCGAAGTGGGTGGGCATGGATGTATGGGCGGCGACCATCTGCTTCAACACCGTGGAAGCCGAGAAGCAGGGCCTGACCAGGCCGGTGAGCTGGCAGGACTTGACCAAACCCGAGTACAAGGGCAAGATCGTGATGCCCAACCCGGCGTCCTCGGGCACCGGTTTCCTGGATGTGAGCGCCTGGTTGCAAACCTACGGCGAGCAGCAGGGCTGGGCTTACATGGATGGGCTGCACCAGAACATCGGCCAGTACGTTCATTCCGGCTCCAAGCCTTGCAAGCTGGCGGCTTCGGGTGAGTTCCCGATTGGCATCTCGTTCGAATACCCCGCGGTGCAACTCAAGCGTCAGGGCGCGCCGCTGGACATCATCCTGCCCAAGGAAGGCCTGGGGTGGGAGATCGAAGCCACGGCGGTGATCAAGGGTACGCCGCATGAAGAGGCGGCGAAGAAGCTGGCCGACTTCTCCGCCAGCCCCGCGGCCATGGCGCTGTACAAGGAAAACTTCGCCGTGCTGGCCCAGCCGGGCATCGCCAAGCCGCAGACCGAATTGCCTGCCGACTATGAGCAACGCCTGATCAAGAACGACTTTGGATGGGCTGCGAAAAACCGCGACAGCATCCTTACCGAATGGCGCAAGCGCTACGACGGCAAGTCCGAGAAGGTCGCCGCCCAATAACTCGCCTTGTGGGCCGGCACACAGGTGACCCCTGTGTGCCGTACATGCGGTACGTCTTCATGCAAGGAAAGGACATGACTCAACACAGCGACATGCTCATCGTCGGTGCCGGCATCCTGGGCCTGTCCCATGCCTACGCTGCCGCCAGGCGCGGCCTGAAGGTACGGGTATTCGAGCGCAGTTCGACGCCCCTGGGCGCTTCGGTGCGCAACTTCGGCCAGGCCCTGGTCACCGGCCAGCCCGTGGGCCAGATGCACCAGTTGGCCAAGGCCAGCCGTGGCCTGTGGGCGCACTGGGCCGAACAGGCCGGGTTTGCCTTGAAGCGCCACGGCTCGCTGCTGTTTGCCCGCAACGCGCTCGAACACCAGCTGCTGGAACGCTTCTGCGCCGAACGTGCCGAGCAGCACGGTTACAGGGTCGAGCTGCTGCAAGGTGAGGCACTGAACAAGCTGTACGAGGGGCAGTTCCGCCACCACCACGCGGCGTTGCTGGGGCTGGACGACCAGCAGTTGTATTCGCGCGAAGCCATCCCGGCACTGGTGGAGTTCCTGCGCGGGCAGGGCGTGGAGTTTCACTTTTCCACCCTGGTGCGCGATGTGGAACCGGGGCGTCTGCGCAGTACCGCCGGCACCTTCACCGCTACGCACATCGTGGTGTGTTCGGGGCACGACTACCAGACCCTGCTCAGTGACGCCATGGCCGCCCTTGAACCCCAGGTGTGCCGCCTGCAGATGCTGCGCGTACGCCCGCAGTTCGAGCTGGACCTGCAACAGTCCGTGCTCACCGGCCTGAGCTGCCTGCATTACGGCGCTTTCGACGGCCTGCCGGAGACCGAAGCGCTGCGGGCGCAGGTCCGCAGGGACACGCCTCACCTGGTCGAGCAAGGTATCCACCTGTTGGTCAGCCCCACGCCATACCGCGAATTGATCATCGGCGACTCGCACCACTATGGCCGTGACGCCTCGCCCTTCAACGCCGAACAGGTAGACGACTGGATGATTGAACTGGCCGAACAGACCCTGGGCGGCAGACTCAAGGTGGTCGAGCGTTGGCAGGGCGTGTACGGCGCCAAGGGCCGCCGACCGTTTTCGCTGCTGCGGGTAGCGCCGGGCCTGAGTTCGGCCCTGATGCACACTGGCGTGGGCATGAGCGTGGGCCCGGCGCTGGGCGAGCGGAACGTCGCCGACCTGCTGGGCGAAGCGCCCCATGGCCTGCAGGTACTGGAATGATCCGTGCCGAACAGCGAGTGCGGGAGGTGTTCGCGCTGTATGAGCGCCATGGTGGCAGTGACTACATTGGCGAACCGGTGTCGCAGCTCGAACACATGTCCCAGGCCGCGCAGCTAGCCATGGCCGAAGGCTTCGATGATGAAGTGGTGCTGGCGGCTTTTTTTCACGATATCGGGCATATCTGCGCCGATCAGGTGGAGAGCATGGGCGGTTACGGCGTGGTCAGCCACGAGCGCCTGGGCGCTGATTATCTGCGCCGCCA
>Ga0105250_10001940_pt1 | contig 10729 bp, 11 predicted proteins | sample KBSS54metaG_FD_80425 | JGI IMG/M metagenome (GOLD analysis project Ga0105250, IMG submission 80425) | Switchgrass rhizosphere microbial communities from Kellogg Biological Station, Michigan, USA - KBS S5-4 metaG | ecosystem: Host-associated > Plants > Roots > Rhizosphere > Soil | place...
ATTTCCGCCCGCAGCGCCTGGCTGTTTGGGTCAGGGTAAATGCCGCTATACTGAGCCAAATCGCTCAGCGCCTGTTGCACCAAAGGGCTGGCGCCAAGCGGGTTTTCGTTGCTCGCCAGACGGGCAATTTCAGTGACACCGTAACGATTGCGCACCGCCTCGCTGGATAATCCGGCGTTATAGGCGCCCAGCGAACTCGCCTGTTGGCGCGCCAGGCGGCGCACCGCCTGTGCTTCGGAAGAAATGGCTTGCATCCTCACCTCGTGGGTTGAGTATCGGTAAAGTCAAAAAGCGCATACCCCCCCTTCCAGATCGGCAGGAAGGACTATGGCCTGGCGGAAGCTCAGTGCAGGCTTTGCAGCGTTTCGCTGCGGATCTCTCCGGTGACCTGCGCCTTGATGGCCATAAACTCCGGTGACGTTTTCAGGGTGTAATCGCGCGGATGCGGGAAGTTGACCGGCACTTCGGTTTTGATCCGCCCCGGCCGCGCGCTGAAAATCGCCACCTTGTTGGCCATGAAAATCGCCTCATCGATGTCGTGCGTGACAAACAGCACCGTCTTGCGCGAGGCCTCCCAGATATTCAGCAACAGCTCTTGCATCATCACCCGCGTCTGGTTATCCAGCGCGCCGAAAGGTTCGTCCATCAGCAGGATTTTCGGATCGTTGGCCAGCGAGCGGGCGATGGCGGTACGCTGCTGCATGCCGCCGGAAAGCTGGCGCGGGAAATGCCGTTCAAAACCGCGCAACCCGACCTTGTTGATGAAATAGTCGCTGCGCTCTTTCTGCTGTGCCGCGCCTATACCGCGTTCCTGCAGGCCAAAACGGATGTTCTGCTCCACCGTGAGCCACGGGAACAGCGTATAGCTCTGGAATACCATGCCGCGATCGGCGCCCGGCCCCTCTACCCGCTGACCATCCAGCCACACTTCCCCCTGCGTCGGGCTGTCCAGCCCGGCAATGATGCGCAGCAGCGTCGATTTGCCGCAGCCGGAAGGCCCGAGAATGGTGATGAAATCATTCTCCTGCACCTGGTAATCGACCGGCAGCAGCGCCTGCGTCTGCTCGCCATGCGGCCCGGTAAAGATCCGCGATACCTTTCTGACGTTGAGTTTGTCGGCTTTCATCGCAGAGAACTCCAGATAAACAGGCGTTTGTTAGCCGCCTTGAACAGCAAATCGGACAGCAGACCGATACAGCCGATGACGATAATGCCGAAGATAATCTGCCCGGTGTTCAACAGCGCCTGGCTGTCGACAATCATGTGGCCGATGCCGCTGGAAGCGCCGATCAGTTCGGCGACAATCACGTAGGTCCAGGCCCAGCCGAGCACCAGGCGCAGCAGTTCGGCAATCTCCGGGGCCGCGCCGGGGATCAGCACCCTTCGCACCACGCTGCGGTTGGAAGCCCCCAGGGTATAGGCCGCCTCCACCAGATCGCGCCGAGCGGCGCCGACGGTCACCGCCACCATCAGCACAATCTGGAAGAACGACCCGATAAAGATCACCAGAATTTTTTGCATTTCGCCGATACCGGCCCACAGGATCAACAGCGGCACAAACGCCGATGCCGGCAAATAGCGGCAAAACGAGACGAAGGGTTCAAGAAACGCCTCCACCAGCTTGTACGAACCCATCATGATGCCGAGCGGCACCGCAATGGCCGCCGCCAGCAAGAAGCCGCTCAGCACCCGAAATACCGTCATGCCGATATCCAGCGAGAAATCGTACTCGGTGAACAACAGTACGCCTTCGCGCAGCATGGTGAGCGGATCGGCCAGAAACGTCGGCGACACCAGGCCGGTGAAGGTCACCAGCCCCCACAGCGCCACAAACAGCACGAAGAAAGCCAGGCCGAGAAAACCGCGCAGCCTGCCGGTGACCGGCCGCAACGGCACCATCATCGGGTTATGCCAGTGCGGTTTGGCGGGCGGCAGCGCCGCAGGCTCCCGTTCCAGTTCCGCAACCGAACTGAGGGGTGAATTCATTTCGGACTCCTTCATGGCTGGTTTACGTAGCTGGCGTCATACAGCGTGCCGATGTCCGGCAGTTTGCGGATCACCCGCATTTCCAGCAGCAACGCTGCGGCCTCTTTGCTGAAATCGGCGATTTCGCCATTGAAGAACTTGCGGTTCTGCTCGCGATCCTGCCAACGCAGGTAGCCGGCGGACTGGGCAAACTGCTTGCCGCTGGACTTCACCGCCGCGCCCATGATTTCGTAAGATTTATCCGGTTGCGCCTTGATCATCTCCAGCGCGTCGAAATAGCTCTCCACCAGCGCTTTCGCCGCCTGCGGGTTTTTCTTCAACCAGCCCGGCGTGCAGCCCAGCGTATCCATCACCATCGGGTAATCCAGCGTGGTGGCCAGGATTTTGCCCTGCTTGGGGTTGTCGCGGACCGCCGACAGGTAAGGCTCGTAAGTCATCGCCGCGTCGTTCTGCCCGGCATTGAAAGCCTGCGCCGCCGCCTGCGGTGACAAGGTGGCCAGCTTGACGTCTTTCAGCGTCATGTGGTTTTTGTCGAGGATCCACGCCAGCGCAAAATAGGAGGCGGTGCCGGGCGCATCGACGCCCACCGTCTTGCCCTTCAACTGCGCCACGCTGCTGATACCGTTGCGCACCGCCAACCCGTCGGCCCCGTAGGATTTGTCCAACTGCACGATTTGCGTGATCGGCACGCCGTTGGCGTTCCAGGCAACATAGGTTTCCACCGTGGTGGCGGCGCACTGCACCGCACCGGAAGCGATCGCCAGATGGCGGTCTTTTTGCGGGATCATTTTCAGATCGACATCCAGGCCATGTTTTTTGAAAATCCCGGCCTTGTCCGCCAGCGTTAACGGGGCGAAACCGGTCCAGCCGGAGATGCCAATCGCCACCGGCGTATCGGCCGCCTGCGCCGCCGTTGCCGTCAAACCGCAAAATCCTGTCGCTGCTGCCAGGATCGAAAGTGTTCCCATTGCCGTTTTCACGGAAAATCCCTTGCTCATGCTGTGCTCCTGTCTTGCCGATAAAACGCCCCACCGCGGGCGCCAGAAAGGCTCTGTATAGTCTTGTCTATACAAGCGAAGTGACAGGAGCAAAGACTGTGCCAAACGCGCAAGCAGCGTGGGAGGCGGAGAAACGGGTTTCAGGAAGGCGATGCCGGGTGCGGGTGAATCATGATGGCGCAGGCGACGCACCTAATTGGAGCAAGGGCGCCGCCTGCCGGATGAGCGGATTAAACCGGGTGAATATCGGCCCACAGGGCCAGGCTCTCTTTCGCCAGCGGCGTCAACTGCCCGCCGTGATGTTCGGCCGGCCACCAGCCGCCCTCGCGTGCAGCCAGCGTGACGCCGCCCGCCAGTGACCAGGTTCCTTGCAATACATACAGCACACCGGCGTGGGCTGCCGGCAATGCCACGCCGGCGGTAATACGCTGCACGTTGGCCGCCCAGCGCCCGCGCCGGGTCATGATGTTGAACTCCTGGCTGGCGCCGCCCAGCAGTGTGGCATTCAACGCCACGTCGCCGGAAAAGGCGAACGGCTCGCCAATCTGCGACAGTCGGTGATCGATGTGCCCGGCGCTGAACAAATGCACGCCGTCGCCCTCCAGCAGGGTAATCGAGCGGTCGATGCCGTCAAATGCCGAAAATGGGCCGTCCTGCGCGATGGTGGCGATGCTGGCGCGCCAGTCAAAGTCTTGCGCCCCCGCCGGCCAGCAGGCGATCTCACGGGTTTCGCCGCCGCCGTTGCGCCAGGGCGTCACCGGCAGGGAATCGAAATCAAAACGGGTCAGGTTCATCACGCCTCCTGCTGGAAAGTTTTCAGTACTTGCAGGAATTCCGCGCTGCTTTGCTGTTGCAACGCGTGACGCCCCTGCTCGATCACCTGACGGCCACCGACGAAAACGTCGCGGATTTGCTCTTTACCGCCGGCGAACAGCCAGCGGTTGAGGATCGAGGCATCGGGCGCGGCGGCCAGATAAGGATCATCGCCATCCAGTACCAGCCAGTCGGCGCGGTAGCCGCTCTGCAAACGGCCGATTGGCGCGCCGCAGGCCTGCGCACCGCCCTGCAATGCCTGCTGGTACAACACGTCCGCTACCGCTGGTTGTTGTGGCGTGGTCAGGCGGTTACGGCGCTGATCGCGCAGCCGTTGGCCGTATTCGAACCAGCGCAGTTCTTCCACTATGTTGAGCGACACGTGGCTGTCGGAACCTATGCCCCAACGCCCCTGATGGTGCAGATAGACGTCACCGGGGAAAATGCCATCGCCCAGGTTGGCCTCGGTGGTCAGGCACAGGCCGGACACCGCCTGGCTGCGCGCCAGTTGCTCCAGCTCTGCGCGATCGAGATGGGTGGCGTGCACCAGGCACCAACGCGAGTCCACCGGCATATGCTCATACAGCCAGGCCACAGGGCGTGGACCGCTCCAGGCCAGGCAATCGTTGACCTCTTTTTGCTGCTCGGCGATATGAATATGCACCGGCAAGGCGCTGTCCGACGCCGCCAGGATTTGCTGCATCTGGCTCAGTTCCACCGCACGCAGGGAATGGAAGCACAGGCCTTGATTTTGCAGCGGTTGGTCCGCCACTTGGCGGGCAATCACCTGCTGCTGTTGCAGGTAGCTGTCCGCATCCTGAATAAAACGTTTCTGCCCCGGCTGGGCGGGCTGGGCGCCAAAACCGGCGTAGCTGTACAGCACCGGCAGCAAGGTCATGCCGATCCCGGCCTGTTGCGCCGCCTGGCTGAGCCGACCGGTCATTTCGCCGCGATCGGCGTAAGGATTGCCGTCGGCGCTATGATGCAGATAGTGGAACTCGGCAACCTGGGTATATCCCCCCTTGAGCATTTCGATATACAGTTGTCGGGCGATAACTTCCACCTGCTCCGGAGTCAGCCGCTGTACCAGGCGATACATCAGATCGCGCCAGGTCCAGAAACTGTCCTGCGGGTTGCCCGCGACCTCTGCCAGCCCGGCCATCGCACGCTGGAAGGCGTGGGAATGCAGGTTCGGCATGCCCGGCACCACATCGCCGTGCAGGCGAATGCAGCCTTCGGGATCTGAATCGGCAATCACCTGAGCCAGGTGACCGTGCGCATCGACGTCCAGACGGACGTTATGCGCCCACCCCTCAGGGAGCAGAGCGCGTGAGGCAAAATAAGCAGGCATGGCAGTATTCCACTGTTAATGTAACGGCTAATAACGCGCGAGAATCACGCATCCGAAAATGCACAGGCCCATCGCATTGCTGTGGCGAACCGGCCCCTAGTTGTATATACATATACATACGCCGACATCAACAGTAAACTGGTGTTATTATTTTTTTATTTGACGAGGTTAACGTCGTGGTGGATCAACAGACCCTGTTACAACTGGCTGCTGCAATGAGCGATACCCCCGCCCCGATCTACCAACGGGTCAAGCAGGCGATCGTAAACCAAATCCGTGCGGGCCACTGGCTGCCGCACCAGCGCGTGCCCTCTGAAAGTGAACTGGTGGCGGAACTGGGCGTCAGCCGCATGACCATCAACCGCGCGCTGCGCGAGCTGACCAGCGAAGGCTTCCTGATCCGCATGCAAGGCGTCGGCACCTTCGTCGCCGAGGCCAAAGCGCATACCGCGCTGCTGGAAGTGCATAACATCGCCGACGAAATCGCCGCCCGCGGCCATCGCCACAGCAGCAAGATCCTGCAGTTGAAGGCGCGCCCGGCCAGTGAAGAAGAAGCGCTCGCGCTGGGGATTCAACCCGGCCAGCAGCTGTTCTATTCGCAGATCGTGCATTACGAAAACGACCTGCCGGTGCAGGTAGAAGACCGCTGCGTCAATCCGGTGGTCGCACCCGATTACATGAAGCAGGATTTCGACCGCGTGACGCCGTATATCTACCTGACGCAGGCCGCCCCGCTGACCGCCGGCGAGCACATCGTGGAAGCGGTAGTGCCGACCCGCCAGGAGCGCGACCTGCTGCAACTGGAAGATCACGAACCGGGTCTGTTGATTCACCGCCGCACCTGGTCCGGCAAAAACGTGGTCACCTCGGCGCGCCTGCTGTATCCCGGCAGCCGCTATCAACTGTTCGGCCGTTTCACCAGCGACGTTTAATTCCCCCGCGGGTGCAGCCTTTGCACCCGTCCTCCCTCCGCGATCACATCCCGATAACAAATTTTTACCCCGCCTCTTGTGACAAACCGATGAATGCGCTAGGTTGTTTTTAATTGTATATACAACCATGTGGGAGCCAAGGCTCCGGCGGAGGAAAGCAATGACGTCTGAGATTCACTGCGACAGCCTGTGGCACGGGGCCGACATCGTCACCATGCGTGACGGCAAGTATCACACCCTCAGCGATGGTGCGATCGCCGTGCGCGCAGGCAAAATCGTCTGGATGGGCGAATATGCCGCGTTGCCTGCGGGGCTGATCGCCGATGAAAGGGTGAAATTCGACGGCGGCATCATCACGCCGGGCTTTGTCGACTGCCATACCCATCTGGTGTTCGGCGGCAACCGCAGCGGCGAATTCGAACAGCGCCTGAACGGCGTGAGTTATGCCGAGATCGCCGCCCAAGGCGGCGGCATCATTTCCACGGTCAAAGCCACCCGCGACGCCGACGAAGAAGCGCTGCTCGAGCAAGCGCTGTTCCGTTTGCGGCCTCTATTGGCGGAAGGCGTGACCTGCGTGGAGATCAAGTCCGGTTACGGGCTGACGCCGGAAAGCGAACTGAAAATGCTGCGCGTGGCGCGCCGACTTGGCGACATACTGCCGGTAGAGGTGAAAACCACCTGTCTGGCGGCCCACGCGCTGCCGCCGGAATACGCCAATCGCGCCGACGATTATATCGACCTGGTGTGCAACACCATTATTCCTCAGGCCGCCGCCGCCGGGCTGGCGGATGCGGTCGACGCCTTCTGCGAGCATCTGGCGTTCTCACCGGCGCAGGTTGAGCGGGTGTTCGCCGCCGCCGAGGCCGCAGGCCTGCCGGTGAAGCTGCACGCCGAACAGCTTTCCGCCCTCGGCGGCAGCGAGTTGGCGGCGCATCACCACGCGCTCTCCGCCGATCACCTGGAATATGCCACCGAGCAAGATGCCCGTGCGATGGGCGATGCCGGCACCGTTGCAGTGTTGCTGCCAGGCGCTTATTACTTGCTGCGCGAACCCCAGTGCCCGCCGGTGGATCTGTTCCGCAAGCACCGGGTGGCAATGGCGATCGCCAGCGACGCCAACCCGGGCACTTCCCCGGCGCTGTCGCTGCGCCTGATGATCAACATGGCCTGCACGCTGTTCCGCCTTACGCCGGAAGAAGCGCTGGCAGGCGTCACGGTTCACGCGGCCAAAGCGCTGGGCCTGCAGGACAGCCACGGCACGCTGGAAACCGGCAAGGTGGCGGATTTTGTACACTGGCCGCTTTCCCGGCCGGCTGAACTGGCTTACTGGTTGGGCGGACAACTGCCCTGTACGGTGATTTTCCGAGGAGAAGTACGTCAATGACCATTCGCGATCCCTATGATTTCCAGGCCGGCAGCCTGCCGCTGCTGATCAGCATTCCCCATGCCGGCACCCGATTGACGCCGGCGGTCGAAGCCGGTTTGACCGAAGAGGCGCGGCCACTGCCCGATACCGACTGGCATATCCCGCAGCTGTATGAGTTTGCCCGCACTATGGGTGCCAGCGTGCTGATCGGCAACTACTCGCGTTTTGTCATCGATCTGAACCGCCCGGCGGATGATAAGCCGCTGTACACCACCGCCACCACCGGCCTGTACCCTGACGTGCTGTTTGACGGCCGCCCGAGCTTTTTGCCGGGTAAAGCGCCGTCGGACGAAGAGCGTGCCGGCTATTTACAGCAAATCTGGCAGCCCTACCACCAGCAATTGCAGGATGAACTGACGCGACTGAAAGCCAAGCACGGCTACGCGCTGCTGTTCGATGCGCACTCCATTGCCTCGGTGATCCCACGATTGTTCGACGGCAAGCTGCCAGATCTCAACTTGGGCACCAACGGCGGCGAAAGCTGCGCCCCGGCGCTGAGCGATCGCCTGGTGGCCTGCTGCGAACAGCAACAGCAGTTCACGCATGTGCTTAACGGCCGCTTTAAAGGCGGGTACATCACCCGTGCTTATGGTCAGCCGCAGCAACAGCAACATGCGATTCAACTGGAGCTGGCGCAGGTGAACTACATGTCCGAACAGTATCCCTTTGCCTTCGAGCCGCAGCGTGCGGCCGCTTTGCAACGCCTGCTGAAGCAAATGATCGACAGCCTGCTGGCCTGCGGGCAACCGCGTTAACCCACAGCCTATGCCAAGCCGGGGCCTGCCTATCTTGCCCCGGCGTCACCTTGCCTCCTGATTTTTCGGCATAAATCATGCCCCCTTTCCTTCCCCGGCTTCAATTTGCGCACTGCATCTCAGTTTCAGTGAAAACCTTTGTATCTGGTCGGACAACGCACAAAACAGCGGCATAGGGATCGCGCGGTACGCCACAATCTGCCGAAAAGCCCGGCGATTGCCTGGGCATAAACTCCCGTAAACCTCTCCCCCGGCGCCCCAGGCGGCTACGGGATCGGGGTGCGCGGCGCAAGGCCCAAATTGATGACCTACTCTGGAGGCTACCATGTCTGAAACCCCGTTAAACTGGCGTGCCGCACAGGCCGTTGCCGATCGGCTGTTGGCGAATTGGCGCACCGATGGCGAACCCGGCGGGGCAGTGACCCTGTTCGACGCCGGGCAGATATGGGCGACCGCCAGCGCCGGCCTGGCCGATCTGGCGCAAAACACCCCTTTTACCGCCGACAGCGTGGTGCGCTATGCCTCAATCACCAAGCATATTTTCGCCGCGCTGGCGCTGAACGCCACCGGCAACGCCCTCAATCTGCGCGATCGCCTCGGCGATTTGCTGCCTGAGCTGCATGTTCCGCTGGCGGACGTGACCGTCGGCCAGGCGCTGGACATGACCAGCGGACTGCCCGACGTACGTGAAACCCTGGGGCTGCTCGGCATCTCGGTGCATAGCCGCAGCGATGCACAACCGGTGATGCAGTTCCTGCAGGGGCTGCGTGAACTCAATTATCCGGCCGGCTGCGAAGTCGCCTACACCAATACCGGATACCGGCTGGTTGAGGCAGCGTTGAAAGCCAAAGGCTACGATTTCGATCAACTGGTGCAACAGCATATTGCCCAGCCGCTGCAGGTTCAGCTGCGGGCGCCGGAAAGCTGGTTTGACGTGGTGCCTGGGCTGGTACCCGGCTACTGGCGTTCCGCGCAAGGTTGGCAACTGGCCAGCGCCGGCCTGCATCTGTCCGCCTCCGGCAGCCTGACCGGCAGCGCCAATGCCCTCACTTGCTGGCTGCAAACGCTGCTGGCGGATGAAGGCCCGGGCCACGGCGTGTTGGCGCAGCTCAGCGCCCCACGGCGGCTCAATCAGGGCCAGCTCAGCGCTTACGGTCTGGGGCTGGCGCAAACCCCGCTCGGCACCTATAGGTTGCTGGGCCACGGCGGCTCACACGCCGGTTACAAAAGCTATTTCCTGCTGGCACCCGATCGGAAGGCTGGGGTAGCGCTGGTGGCCAACCGCGAGGATTGCGACAGCTTTGGCATGGTGCTACAGGTGATGGCCGCCCTGCTCGATGAAGCGTTGCCGCAGCGCAGCACCGCCATTCCCGACGGCATTTACGCTACGGTGGCCGAGCCTTACTGGCTGGAGGTGGAAGACGGCAATGTGACCTATTTGGGGACCGGCGAGCCGCTTTATCAAGCCGACGACGGCTACGCGGTGTCGCTTTCCGCCCATATGCCAATGCGGCTGAAATGGACCGGTGAAGCGGTTGAAGGCGAAGTGGGCCACGTGACGCGCAGCTTTCTGCCGGTCATCCCCAACGGCGACTGCCTGAAACACGTTCAGGGTTTCTGGTATAACCCGCAGTACCGCACCGCCTTCGAGATTTGCGGCAATCAAATACACATCGGCGTGGGTCCGGCGGCGCAGACAGGCACTGTCAGCTCACTCGGCAACGGCCGTATGCTGGTGGAAAGCCACGACGGCCCGTGGCTAAAACGCTTTTGTTTATACTTTCGCGGCTACAGCGTGGATTTGATCGCCAACCGCAGCCGGGTGCTGACCTTTCAGCGCAGCAGCGCCGGCCGAGATTAGCTACGCCGCTCACCCCGCCTTGTCGGCCCTGACTGCCAGCAAGGCGGTGAACAACCGCTGCTTGTCGGCATCGCTGAGATTAGGCTGACGAATGGCGCTGACAAAAGCGCCGCGAGCCTGTTCCGTCAACGGCCCGGCCTTTAATTGCTGCGCCAGCCGTTGCAGAATGCGGTTGCTCAGCTCGGCGATCTGCGGCCGCACGCTGTCCAGCGGGCGCGGTTGCCAACCGCTTTCCGGCGTCGCCAGCCAGTCTGCGCGATAACGGTACTGAATCGCCTTGGCGGCGTCCATCTGCGCCACAATAAACGGCCGCACCGAGCGCGGCACCAACCCTAATCTGCCCGCTTCCGCCTCTGTGCTCGCCAGCACCTTGGCTTCTTGCGCCAGATCCTCGATCGGCAAATGCTGCTGCGCTTTGTAACCGGCGACGTCTTTCATATAGGCCAGACGCTGGTTGACCAATTCGCCAAGCTGCGCCCCGTCGCCTGCCAGCGCCGAAAAACTGGCCAGACAGCAGACGAACAATAACGCTCTGAACATAACCCTTTCCTTTTTGTTTGCCCAAATAAAGAAAACAGAGTTCATCACAGTCGCCGCCGCTCAGGCA
>Ga0105250_10001944_pt1 | contig 10709 bp, 14 predicted proteins | sample KBSS54metaG_FD_80425 | JGI IMG/M metagenome (GOLD analysis project Ga0105250, IMG submission 80425) | Switchgrass rhizosphere microbial communities from Kellogg Biological Station, Michigan, USA - KBS S5-4 metaG | ecosystem: Host-associated > Plants > Roots > Rhizosphere > Soil | place...
CAGACGCCACAGCGGACGTAGCACAACGGTAGTGCAACCGGTTTTCCACTCCGGGGGTGCGGGTTCGAATCCCGCTGTCCGCTCCATGCGCGCGTATTACACGCGTGCAGCAGCACGTACGAGGTATGGCAATGGGTGATCCAGAAAACAAGATGACGAGGACGACGAAGTACCAAGCCGCCGTAAACAAGGCGCGCGGCGAAGCGGGTGACGCGGGACACGAGGCGCAAGGCAACGGCGCGCTCGTCGTGCCCGTAATCCCCGAGGGCTATGGCGGCATGATCGGGACGTACACGCCAGAAGCGCTCGCCGAGCGCATGCAGAGCGGTCAGCTCGAATGGGCGCCGCGCGTACTCAAGCTCGAAGAGGGCATGTTCATCCGCGCGTACCTCGAAGGTCGCGGCGGCGATGTCGAGATGGAGAACGTCGATCGCGTGCGCGGCACTGTCGAGGTCAAGCTCGTCAGCACGTGGATCATCCGCGACATGTCGAGCGGACTCCGCGCGTCGTTCCTCACGGCGGCTCAGCTCGAAGACAAGCTACCGCCGTACATCGGCGGCATGGTCGAGATCTACGTCGGCGGGATGATCGAGTCCAAGCGCGGTCACCGCTACCGGGACTTCATGGTCGGCGGCGATAAGCTCGCGGGCGGCGCTACGCGCACGTTTGCGCGCGCGTTGCCCGCGCCCACCATCGATGTCGCCGCGAACGAGAACGGCGCGCACAAAGCCGCTGGCGGCGCCGAGGACTTGCTCTAGCGCCATGGGGACGATCGGCGTCAGTATCAAGTGCGGGCGTTGTGGCAAGCGCGCAACGTTCCACGTGCAACGCCGCCTCGATGGCGGCGAGGACTACAAGACGTCAACGCGTTGCGTGATGACCATGGGCTCGACGGACTTCTGTATCCCGAGCAAGCGGGAATTGGCGAAGCTCGCGGCCAAGGCTGTAGGCTAGTCCGTCGATGGCGAAGCGGGGCAAGAAGCGGGCGCCTACCAAGGCGCAGAAGCCTACCAAGGCGAAGCCGCTTACCCCGCAGCAAAAGGCGGCGCGCACGCGCAAGGCGAACGCGCGCAAGGTTGAGGCGAAGCGCAAGGCGCGTAATACGCGCGCTCGCGAGCGCCGTCAGGAGTTGCAGTACGCCGAGCGTATCGCGCGCGAAGAGTCCGCGCGCGCCGCTCGCGGGTTGGACGAGCGCGAGTTGGCGATCGAGTGGGCCGAGCGGATGGTCCCGATCGGTTGGCAATTCGATCTCGTCGAGCCCGAGTTGGCGGCGCAGAAGCGGCTACCGTTTCTGATCGTTGCGAAGATGATCCCGCCGAGCGGTGTCGGCTACGCGAAGCTGTTCAAGACGCTTCGCGCGTGGCGCGACGACATCGAGCTAGAGGCGTTGATTCACCCGCAGCGTATTACGGGCATCCGTATCACGTACGAAGATCCAGCGGCGCAACGCGGCGAGGGCGATAGCGTCGTCAGTCACGCGGGTCCGTGGTCGCTCGTCGTCAGCGAAGCCGCACACGAGGTCGATCCAAACGACGAGGACTCGCTCGCGTCGCGCTACCGCGACACGGTGATCAAAGCGGTCTACGTCTACTTCAGCGCGGACATCGTCAAGGGCCGTAGCTGGATCCCCCACTACCAGCGAGGCTAGCGCGATGGATTTCGTCGGTACGCTCGACATTGAGTGCGCGGACTGGGACACGTTCGTGGTCGGCGCGACGTACGACGGCGCCAAGGTTCGCATCTGGCGCGACCTCGACGAGATGATCGACTGGCTACTCAAGCGCGGCGGCGTGTGGCTTGCGCACGCGGGCGGCATCTACGACACGCTCGCTGTGATCGATCGCTTGCTCGATCGCGGGACGAAATTCCAGGCGGACGAACACCAAGCGCGTATTACACGCCTCGTGTGCGGTCGCTTGACGATTCGCGATAGCTATGGGCTATTCCCCGCGCCGCTCGACGATTTGTGCGGCATGCTCGGGCGCTCCGTGCCCGCGCTACCGTGGGCATGCACGTGCGGTCGCGATTGCGGCGGTTTCTGTCGCCTCAGCGAAGCTGCGATCCAAGGCGACCCCGAGCTAGAAGACTACGTCAGCGCGGACGTGATCTCGCTTTACGACGGCATGCGCGAGCTACAGAAGCGCGCCGCCGATGACGGCATCGTGCTCGGCGGTACGCTCGGCATGACCGCGTGGAAAACCGCGCAAGCGACGCTCGGCTTACCGCCCGCCGCGTACCCGAGCTGGGACGTGTGGCGCTACATCCGTGGCGCCGACAAGCCAGGGCGCCTCGCTGTGATTCGTCCCGCCGCACACGGGCACGGATCGCACAGCGACATCCGCAACGCGTACCCGTCCGCGCTCGCGCGCGCTGAGCTGCCCGTAGGCGAGTTTTCTCAGCTCGGTTGTCGCGAGGCGAGCGCCGCGCTCGACGCGTGCCTGCCGGGCATCTACAGCGTCACCGTGCATGTGCCTGAAGATCTCTTCATGCCGCCGCTACCGTGGCGGACGGGCGGGCGATGCGTATACCCGGTCGGCAAATTTAGCGGCGCGTGGGTTCTGCCCGAGCTGGTCGCGGCATTTGAGCGCGGCGTGCAAGTGGTCGAGGTCCACTCTGCCATGGTCTGGGAAACAACCGCGCCGATCTTCGCTGAGCTGATGGCCCACTGGTACTCACTCCGTCGAGCGGCAGGCAAGGACACGCCGTACGGTCAGTGGCTCTCGCGAATGGCCAAGGCGGTGTGCGGCAAGCTCGCCGAGGGTCCCGAGCGTCACCGCGTCCTAGCCTTCCCTGACGAGATCAAGCTGTGCACGCGGACGAAGGGCTGTCGCAATGGCTGCACCGGTCGATGTCGCCGCTACACGCCGATCGACGTGTGGCATCGCGTGTGGTCGGCGCCGTACTGGAAGCTGCCCGACAATGCGCACGTGGAATGGTCGGCGTACCTGCGAGCGCACACGCGGATCCAGCTCTTGACCGAGGCCGAGAAATTCGGCGCCGCCGACCTCGTGTACATGAACACGGACTCCATCTGGTCGCTCGGTCGGCGTCTGCCGTCGCCGATGTCCGACGAGCTTGGCCACTGGGAACGCAAGCACGGTTTTACGAGCTGGGAATGTCGAGCGCCCAACGTCTACCGCTGCACCGACGAGCAAGGTCGCGTCATCGTGCGCGCGGCGGGATCGCATACCGGCATCGCGGACGCGGACTGGAAGCGCGGCGGCGGCGTCATCGATCGCGGCGTGAACACGTTTAGGCGTGCGGCGAAGCGCGCCGACAGTCGCATCTTCAAGCGCAAGCATCGTCGGTGGACTCTGCCAGAGCCGCCCGAGGACATGATGTACGGGGATCGCAAATTGGCGCCGCTCGACGGAGTCACGTATCCTCTGTCCGCCGACGACTGGAGAGAGAGACATGCGACCGATTAAGGGTGGAAAAGAGGACCGTGAATACGCCGCGACCTTGCGCAAGCGCGCCAAGCGCGGCAAGTCGCCGCTTTCGTCGGACGAGCAAGAGTGGCTCGGGGCATGGGATGCGCGCGTCGCGTCCATGCCCAAAGGTCGGCCACCAAAAGATCAGCAATCAGCGCCAGAGATGGCCGCTGACGGCGCCGACGGGCAACCCCGTCAGTCCCCCTCGGATCATCCATCTGGCAATCCGTCGGCGCCCGCTGATACTCCCCCGCCGCCGCCCAATGTCGAGCCGCCGCCGCGCGTGGCCGATGCGCCGACGCCGCCGCCTGGCGCGGCCGCTGGCGGCGCGTCGAAGGACTGGCGCCAGAAGTGGCGCGACCAGATCCATTTTAGCGGCGACGGTCGGCAGATGCTTTGCGAGGGCATCGGTAACAGCATCGTCGAAGGTCTCGCCGCGCTTCGTGAGGAAACGGCCAAGGTGACGACGCCGCGCACGCCAGACCCACGCGCGCTCGCGGGCATGTTCGTGCTCGCGCTCGACGAGCTACTACCCGAGCGCGCGAAGATGACGCCGAAGATCGGCGCGAGCGTGGTCACGATCGGCACGATCGCCGAGCGCTACTACCACGCCGAGGCGATCAAGGAGTTTCTCAAGACGGATCCGACGCACCAGGAGTGGCTACGCAAGCAAGCCGAGCGCGAGCGCACCGAGCAAGAGCAACGCGCCGCGCACGAAGCCGAGGTCAAGGCGAACACGCCGCCCGTGCAGTACGCCGAGCCGCCGCGTAATACAGAGCCGCCCGTCAACGGTACGGCGATCATGCTGCGCCCCGAGCCGCGCGAACAAGAGAAGCCGCGCACGCTGGACAACCCCGATGCAATCTACTGAGCCGAGTATTCGTGATGTGCTGTTCGCGTTCGTCGAGATCTCGGCGATCGTCGTGGTCGCGCAAGTGCTACCGAAGCACTGGCGCCCGTTCTCGCTGACGCGTCGCACGCAACGCACGGTTGATTTCTTCGAGGAGCTACTCCATGGCGCCGACGGAAACTAAGAAGGAACCCGGCCCGGAGATCGGCACCGTCAACGTGCTTGAGGCAACGCTCGGTCAGCGCGGCAAGGGCAAGAGCACGCATCAGTGCGCGCGCGCACATGAGCTAGTCGGCGAGTACGGCGGCGCGTACGTCATCGGTCACTCGCTCGGTGCGCGTCTGCCGCGTGTATTACCGAGCGAGCTAGGCGGCGTCGAGCTACCGATCGAGTACCACTTCAACGTCCGCGAGCTGGACAAGGCGTTGCGCGCGCGCCCTAACAAGTGGCACATCATCGCGCCGCCGCCGCTCGGCGATCCCAAGCGCGGCAAGGTCGAGACGTCGAGCGCGGACGAGCTGATCCACTACTCGATGCGACTATCGCAGTCGCTTCGCGACCGCGCGTACGACCGCGCGAAGATGCGCGGCGAGCGTCCGCTGCTAGAGCCGAAGATCCGCAACTACGACGGTCTGCCGTGCGTGCCTGTCATCGTCATCGTTGACGAAGGTGTCGCAGTCGCGAGCGCGAGCGCGGCGAAGGGCGCACGCGACAAGCGCGAGCAGCAGTGGTTCATCGAGTGGCTCTACTCGCTTCGTCATCTGCACACCGTCTTGCTCTACGCTGTTCAGAACCCGTCGAGCCGTAGCTGGTACATCCTCGCCGAGGCGACAGAGATCGACGTGTTCTACATCCGTCACCAATGGGCGCTCAATGCGATCCAGGCGGCGGGCGCGACGCCAGAACAGATTCAGGAGATCCGACGTCTGCCGCCGCACGAGTATGTGCTAATCGACGACGTCACCGCGTCGCCCGCCGAGATCGAGCAAACGGCGGCGAGCGCGCCAGCACCGAGGGACGACGATGACGACGCCAACGCATGATCGGAACGGCTACTGCAACGCGCACGGTCGCAAGGATGCGGACACGGGTGGATGCCCGCTGTGCGGCGTAGCGCCGTCGAGCGCGCCCGCGTCTGCGCCCGCGCCCGTAGCGCGTCCGTCACGCGAGGAGCGCTTCAAGCGCGCATCGCGCGGCGAGAATGGCCCGTCGGCGAGCGAGCGCGCGCCCGCACGTACGGGGCGTCCAGAGCGGCGCGAGCGTCCGTCGCCTGTCGTCGTTGACGACCAGAGCGGCGATGACCTCGGCGCCGACGCGGACTAGTCGCGTATTACACCGAACAAAGATCGCTCGTCGGAAGACCGTTTGACGGGTCAGCGAGTGAGGCTGAGATAACCGACGGGCACGGCTCGGTGTTACGCCCGTGACGCGTGCACGCCACGGCGGCAGGCTTATAGCACGGGTCACGTTGCCAAGGTGGCACATCGCAAGCTCGCGTTACTACACGCGAATTTCCGCCCTATCTCGAGGTGGCGTGCCAATTTGGCAATGGTTCTGCCAGGGTGGCGGACGTTGACAATTTGACAAAGCGTCAGAGGTCTGGCTTAGCTACTTGACATGAACAGCGATCTTCATGGCCGGTGGTTTCGTTCTCGCGTCATGCCCTGGGTCACCGGCGCGGCGCTCGATGTGGATCTGAACTTCCTCGAAGGAGCGCGGCACATGACCGCGCCCGAGGTCTCGATCCTCGAATTTGTGTTCACGGGCACGGTCACGCCAGCGGCGGGATCGGCGCTCGGTCGCGACTTCGCGAAGCTGTTCGCTCAGATCGTGTTCAATGACGAAGCCGAGATGATCAACGCGTCGGGCGCGATGCTTCGCGTCCTGGAGCAGATCGAGCTTGGCTCCAAGAGCGTCGACGTCGCCGATATCGCCATGGGTGTCGCGACGCCCGTGATCTTCCGTCTGAAGGTCATGCTGGAGCCGCTCGACACGCGCGCGCTTCGCCCGCGTGACTTCCGCGTCCCGCTCGCGAACTTCCTCGAAGGTGGCAACCTGACGGTGCGCCTCGCGGCGGCACTGCCGACGAACTTCGGCGCGGCGGCGGGTGACTGGAACGTCACCGTGTTCGCCAAGGTGCACGACGGACGCAAGCGCGAGCTGAAGTCCCGCCGTCGCATCTGGGACCAGGTCGTCAGCCAGCAAGAATTCTACTACCCGATCAACGGTGCGATCCGCACGGCAGTGATCGGCTCGACGCTGGCGACGACGGGGTACACGGCGCTCACGGCGTTCACCACGATCCACAGCAAGACGCTGGATCTGCCGCCCGCGTTCCAGACGCATATCCTCGTCGACGACTACCGCATGAGCGCCGACGCGCTCGGCACGAATGACGAGAACCTCCTCGCGGCGCCTGGCGCCATTCCGCTCGTCGTGCCGACGCGCGCGAAGAAGATCGGCACGATGATCGACACGCCGCAGCTGCACATCGACATGCTCGCGGCGGCGCCCGCGTCGGGTCGTTTGCTCGTCGACGCGATCGTCAACCGCACGCCGAACATGGCCGCGCTCGCCGCTGGCTACGGTTCGCCGGAAGATGTCGCGACGGCAGTGGCCACGCGCGGTCGCGTCGTCGGTGGCGCGGGCAATATCCCGGCGCGCGAAGTGCCGAAGCCGCTCGCACGCAAGATGCCGATCCGCGTCGACAAGTAGCGCGCGTAATACACGCGCGTGGCCCCTCAGCGAAGGACTCGCGAGGGGCCTTGGGCGTTGAAAGGTAGGCACTGCGATGGCGATCCCCGTTGTTCCACTCGTACTCGGCGGCGGCTTCGCCGCGCTGCTACTCGCGGGCGGCAAGAAAACCACGCCAGGCGTCGCGCCCGCGAGCGCTGGCGTGTCGGCCACGCCGACGACGCAATCGACGGGCGGCGAGAACGGCGGCGCACAAGTGCCGTCGCATTCAGACGTTGACGCCAGCGACGGTGAGGTCAACACGAACGTTGGATCGCGCGGCGAGGTCAATCAGGGCTATCTGACCGCGCCGACCGCTCCAAGCGCACCAGGCACGTCAGGATCGCCGAGCACGGCGTCGGGCGTCGAAGGTCTCGCCGGTGGTTTTGCGAGCGGCTACGAGGCCGGTGGTGATTCGTGGGCCAATCCTACGGCACCGAGCGGCTCGGGTGCGCTCGGCCAGATCGGCGTCGTCGGCGGCATGACCACGCGCGCCGTCAGCGACACGTTCAAGACGTGGGGCGAAGCATTCGGGGCCATTTGGTAGGAGGTTGAACCATGGCGGCTGAACTACTCTTCATTGCCGGCGTACCTGTCGCGGTCGCGCTCGGTACTAGCGCGTCGGGTTCCCCAAACCCGACGGTGCCGAACAACGTCGCGCCAAACGGCGGACCACTGTCGCCGCGTGGCGCGGTCAGCTCGGGCTCGACGGTCGGCGCGATCATCGCGCAACCGATGGCACCCGTCGGTAGCTCGGGCGGGCGCTTCGGCAAACTGTCCATGATCAATCGCGGCTCGGTCGCGACGGGCATGGTCGGCGTAGCGACTGACGGATTCAAGGGGCCGGTGTCGCCGACGAACGGCATTGATCCCGCGCTCCAGCAAAAGCTCGACGAGATCGAGCGCTACACGGAGGCGGCGTACAACAAGCTCGATTCGGACGCGCGCGATGTGGCGCGCGGCGAGCTGAATCGTGACCTCAAGCTCGATCCGCCGTTGCCCGCTGACGCGAGCTGGAAGGATATCAGCGGCGCCGTCGGTGCAGCGGTCGGCGGCGCGGCGGGCGCGTACATCGGTGGCCCGATCGGCGCGAAGATCGGCGCGCTCGTCGGCGCCTACCTCGGCGTCAAGCTCGAAGAGCTGATCTCTAAGAACGTCGACGAGATCAAGGCGTGGTTCAAGTCGAAGTGGTCTGACATCGAGGATTGGGTCAAAGGTGTCGGTAGCGACATCGAAGACGGCGTCAGCGACGCAATCGACTACCTCGGTAGCATCTTCTAGCGCTCGCGTATTACGCGCGACGTGGCCCCTCAGCGAAGGACTCGCGAGGGGCCTAAGGCGTCAGGAGATACATCATGAGCACCACCACGAAGGTTTTCATTTCTGCTGGCCTCGGCTCGTTCGTCGCGTCGTGGGCTGGTCCCAAGATCACGCCGAAGCTGCCCGAGTCGCTCCAGACGGGCGGCATGGCCAAGGCGACCGCAGCGTTCATCGCGGGCGCGAGCGCGGCGGCGACGTATTACGGACTGAGCAAGCTCGGCGTCGCCTAGTTGCGTTCGTCGTCGCGTCTGAACGTAACCTAGGAGCACGCCGCTATGTCTCGCGCTGAGAAGGTCACTATCCGGTTCGGTCTGCGTCGGTTTAACGGCGCGGCGCTCCAGCGCACGGACGGCGGCCAATTCGGCATGGCCGATCCGCATCTGACGCGCGCGCATGCGATCATCCCGCCGAACCCTGCGAGCTGGTCGTTTGCGTTGAGTGCCGCATTCGGCGCCGAGGTCTGCGGCGTACCGCTCCAGATCCCTCGCCGCGCGCACACGAACGATGGCCCCGTGACGGCGATCTCGATCGCGGGTGACTCCGCGATCGAGTCCGTCGATCTCTACTTCGCGGGCAAGTCCGAGCACGCATTCCGCGTCGCTCCGGGTTGCCCGTTCGTCGGCGAGGTCGAAGACAACACGCAAGTGCTCGTGGTGCCCAATCGCCCGATGCCGCAGATCTGCCGCCGCGATCAGATCGTCGCGCCAACGAGCCCCGCCGACGACACTGAGACGTGCTTCTGGGACATGCCCGGCGCGTTCCAGAACGGCATCCCGATCGGTCAGGTACCATGCCGCCTGATCCTGCATCGCGGCATCGACGGCGCCGACGCGGCGGCGGCGATCACGCAGCGTGCGCGGTACACGGCAACGGCGGCGTGGCAGGTTCGCGATCGTGGTGGCGCCGTCCCCACGGTGCCGACGCTGGTCATGGTTGTCGACGGTCGGCGACGCATTCGCGTCGAGGCGTCGGCGTGGAATGGAAACGCTCCAGGCGCATCGCTCCAGGTCTACGGCGCCGTCGGTCATACGTCGATGATCGCCAACCTGTTGTCGTCGCAGATTGACGTTCCGGCATGGGACGAATTACTCGCGCCGGTCGTACTCGACGCGGGCGTCCAGTCGGAAAGCATCGCCCAGATCTTCGACTACCAGGGCAACCCGTATTACATGGTCGAGGCGCGCATCGTCGGCGGCGCGATCGGCGATACGGGGTCGGTCACGATCCACGCATGGGATGACTAAGCCATGGGCTTCGCCGACGAGGTCCCCAAGGTCGTAGCGGCGCTCGCGGCAAAGAGCGGTCGATACGACGAGCGTACGCCGAAGATGACGGCAACGCAGATGTGCGCGGTCCTCGGGCTGTTCTCGCAACCGCTCCCCGCCGCGATTCGTCGCGTCTGCGACGCAGGTGTGCAGCGCGCTGACTGGGTCGCATCCGACGGCGCCTGGCAGGCGCCCGCGAGTGTTCAGGCGTTCGCATGGCAGGACACGATCTCGGCCGAGGTCTACCTATTCCAGAGCGTTGCGCCGTCGTATTACGCGCCCTGGCAACGCACGCCGAGCAAGCTGACGGATGAGCAAATCTTCAAGGCGAAAGCGGCGGGCGTCGTCGCCCTCTACGAGCCCGCACGCATGCCAAGCGCGGTACGCAATGACCAAACGGAGCTGGTGTCGTTCGTTCGTCAGACCGTCGCCGACTACGAGCGCGCGCTCGGCAATATCGGCAGTGCGATCCGGCTCTACCCCGGCACCGTTGCGGGCATGGAGATCTGTCAGTCATTTATGTCGGCGATTCGTTCGTTCGCATCCGACCTCGACGTATTACACGAGAACCCGCCAACCACGTGGAGTCAAGATGTCAAGGGTGCGCTAGGCGCCGCGCTGACCGCGAGCGAGGACGCGGCCGTCGACATCGCCAAGGCGGGCGGTAACGCGCTCGCATGGGCCGGCAACGTTGCCGGCAAGGTCGCGGGCGCCGCCGCGAGCGGCTTCTTTTCTACGGCAAACCTGACGACGCTCGCGGTCGCTGGCGTCGTCGGCTACATCGCACTGCGGAGGTACGTGTAATGGACTGGTCGCAACTCAAACCTGAGCACGTGATCTACGCGCTGACGTTCGCGTCGAGCGTCGTCGGTTGGCTGTGGCGCAAGGCGCATGGCGAGAAAACCGCCAGCTTCAAGGACACGATCAACAGTGCGATCGACTCGATCGTTCTGGAGATGTTCGCCGAGCTTGGCGACGACGAAGCCGCGCGCGTCAACGTGCAAGGCTACCTCGCGTCGCTTCGCGCGCGCGTCGAGAAACACATCTGGAACGTGCTCACCAAGCGCGGTGTGCCACGTAACGGAACCACTGAGCGACTCGTGCACGAGG
>Ga0105250_10001945_pt1 | contig 10709 bp, 10 predicted proteins | sample KBSS54metaG_FD_80425 | JGI IMG/M metagenome (GOLD analysis project Ga0105250, IMG submission 80425) | Switchgrass rhizosphere microbial communities from Kellogg Biological Station, Michigan, USA - KBS S5-4 metaG | ecosystem: Host-associated > Plants > Roots > Rhizosphere > Soil | place...
ACCCCGACGGGGATGCGTACGACTTGACGCTTCCTGGCGCGGGGACCGCCAAGTCGTACGCATCCCCGTCGGGGTCGGCCTGCTGCTGGCGATGCTCGTCTCGCTGGCCCTGTGGGCAGGCCTCTTCGTCGCGGTCTTCCGCTAGCCGCCAGCTCGGCGCCGGCCTAACCGGCGAAGCTCCGGAAGATCTGGACGATGCCGGCCCAGAGCGCGACAGACGCGCCGAAGCTGACCGGCAGGCTCACCGCAAGCGGAAGACGACGGACCTTCGGCTCTGCAAGCCTGGCCGCCAGCATCGCCTGAAGCATCGCGGGCTCAGGAACCTGCTCGGCGTCGCCGGCGCGCACCACTCGCAGCTGCGCAGCACGGCGTTCGGCGGTCGCGTCGCTGTCGCGGTCCGGCTCGTGGAGAACTTCGACGCCTGACTTCTTGAGAGCTTTCATGAGGCCTCCTTCGGTCTCGCAAAGCTAGGCCCGCGGCGTTAACCCGCGGTCTACCAGTACGGTTACTTCCAGTTGTTCCTGCTGGGTCGCGGACGCAGGTCCGCATCGCGACGCCTTGCCCTCAGCCCAGGGGCGATCTCAGCCAAGGTGGATGTGGACGGCGCGCAGTCCAATCCAGATCAGCGCCCAGATCCCCGCCGAAAACGCGAAGGCGAGCAACAGGCTGATACCGATGGGCAGGCGCCAGGCGCGAGCCGCCGGCGCCCAGCGGGAATGCGCGAACGGGAGTCTCTTGGCGCTCGGCAATGCAGCCTCCGCATCTGGCGCCCCGCCTTGTGCGGAAAGTACAATCAAATCGGCATCAACGGCAACAGACCGGCCCGCCAAAGGCCGCCGCGGCCGCCTGCGGCCATAGCTTCACCATATTTCAGGTGACTGTACCCGGAACGGAGATGGCCAAGCTTTGCACCTGAGGTTGAGCTGCGGCGCACAACGGCGCCCGGCCCAGGTTCATCGTGGTTTCATGGAACAGGTCGACAAGGGCGCATCGTCCAAGCGCCTTGGCCATGCGGCCTTTGGGCGTCTTGGCCATTCGCCCGGCTTGTTGCAGACGGACGGAAGGGGTCGGAGGGTTTGAATGACCAAGCGCGTGCGTAAGGCGGTACTGCCGGTGGCGGGGTTGGGGACCCGGGTGCTGCCGGGGGCGAAGACCACGCCGAAGAACATGCTGAACGTGGTCGACCGGCCGATCCTGTCCTACATCGTCGAGGAGGCGCGGGCCGCCGGCATCGAGCATTTCGTGTTCGTCGTCGGCCGCGGCCAGGGCTCGATCGAGGACTATTTCGACGCCAGCCCGGAGATCGAGGGCACGCTGGAGGCCAAGGGCAAGACGGCGATCCTCGCCGAGGTGCGCCGCGACCTGCCGAAGCCCGGCGAGATGAGCTTCGTGCGCCAGATGGCGCCGCTGGGCCTCGGCCACGCGGTCTGGTGCGCCCGCGACGTGATCGGCGACGAGCCGTTCGCGGTGATGCTGCCGGACATGCTGATGGCCACCGAGCGGGCGGCCCTGGCCCAGGCGGTCGACGCCTACGACCAGGTCGGCGGCAACATCGTCGTCGTCGAGCCGGCCCCGGCCGGCGAGGCGCACAAGTACGGCATCGTCGCGCTCGACGGCCAGGACGGCCGGCTGAACCGGATGACCGGCATGGTCGAGAAGCCGGCCCCGGGAACCGAGCCCTCCAACCTGTTCATCTCCGGCCGCTACATCCTGCAGCCGGAGATCTTCGGGATTCTCGAGACCCAGGACCGCGGCGCCGGCGGCGAGATCCAGCTGACCGACGGCATGGCGGCGCTGATGAGCCGCCAGCCGTTCCACGCCCTGGAGTACGAAGGCGTCACCTATGACTGCGGCGACAAGATCGGCCTTTTGCGCGCCAACGTCGCCTTCGCCCTGCGCCGGCCCGACCTCGCCGACGCCGCCCGCAAGGCCATCCAGGACCTGCTGTGAAGTTGAGAGGCGAGCATTGTGGCAGGGTTGCAGGCATGCAGAACGCAACTTCAGGACGGCGGCGCAAGGATGCTTCGTTTCTCAAATGCTTGCTGCATTGCACATCAAGCAAGCGCGCTATTGCCCCTATCAGGGCGCCGCAGGACGGCGTTCGCGTTAGAAACGATTCCGCTAACACTACTCCAACGGGTGTGATACCACGCCTCTTGCTACCATTTTGCCGCAGCGCAACATGCAGTGGGGACCGGCATGACAGATTATGAATCCATTGCTGGCGAAACCTTTGGCGTGGCGGGGACCGGGGTCCCGCTCAGCGTCGCCCGCAGCGTTTCGAAGCGCACGCTCGACATCGCCGTAGCTCTCCTGGCCATCCTGGCGCTGCTGCCCTTACTTGCGGTGGTGGCTCTGCTCGTCTGGCTGGAGGACGGTTCGCCGATCATCTTCAAGCAAACCCGCACGGGCCTGAACGGAAAGCCCTTTACGGTCTTCAAGTTCCGCTCGATGCGCAGCGAGCCGGCCGAACAGAACGTTCGCCAGGCCACCAAGGGCGACTCGCGGGTCACGAAGACCGGGGCGGTGCTTCGCGCCCTCAGCATCGATGAGCTGCCGCAACTCTTCAACATTCTGCGGGGCGACATGTCGCTCGTCGGCCCCCGCCCGCACGCGCTGAGCCACGACACCCAGTGGAGCCAGTTCGTGCCGCACTACAGCGACCGCTTCCGCGCCAAGCCCGGCCTGACGGGCTACGCCCAGGTGTCCGGCCTGCGCGGCGAGGTTCACGCCCTCGACGACGTCCGCTCGCGGATCGCCGCGGACAACGAATATATCGACAAGTGGACGATTGGACTCGATCTGATGATCCTGTTGCGGACGGTCCCGCTGATGTTCCACGATCCGCGGGCCTACTGATCGTAGGCGAGGCCCGCGCCTCGCTCGAGACACCCGCCCCTCCGGCGACGGCCAAGACGCGACGCTCTCGGGGACCAGCCGTTCCCGAGAGCGTTTTTTTATCGGGCCAAGTTTCGTCGGACCGCCTCGTATCCGGGGCGGCCGGCTTGCCCGGTGGGAACCACGACCAGTCCCTGGACTGACGTGACCAGCGTCTCCGGCGCCGCCGAGCGATAGATTCCGGTCTTGAAGTAGGTCGCTGCGGTGTCGGCGAAACAGGGGTTTTCGCCCCGGATGCTCGCCCGTTCGACGTCGTTGATCCAGAACGCCAGATAGCCGTCGTCCGGGGCGCAGCGAAGCTCCAGTTGCACCTTATAGAGAACGCCCCGCCGCAGCTGTCGGCGATCGCGCCAGAGCTCTCGATAGGTGGGGTCCTTGGGATCTCCGTAGCGCATGACCAGGCGCAACGCCTCGCCGTGCAGTTCGAGGCCGAGGATCGGGAAGCCCGAGAAGCTGCCGGACGCGTCGCGACGCTGGACCTGCGCCAGGACGACCCAGGCGGCGGTGTTCGGCCGGCCCGGCTTGACCGTAAGCCCGAAGCTCGCCCGCAGGGTCTGGCCCGCCGGCACCATGGGCGTGGCGACCTCGACGCGCTCCTTGATCTTGTACTGATTGTCCCCGGGCCATCGCTCGCCTGGCCGCAACTCGAAGCGGAGGACGTCGGCCGCGGCATTGTAGGTGACGGCGTCGGGGCGTCCCGAACTCTGCACCGAGACCCCCTGCCCGCGGCCGATCGTCAGCGCCCCCGCCGCCGCCAGCATCGTCAACGCAATCATCCACAGTCTCCGACTTGGGCGTCAGATCAGCCGCCCCGACCCCCATGGGCCGCCTTGACCTTGGGCGCAACCCGCGCCTCTAGCGCAGCCGAGTCCCTGCGACGAGACAGTTCTGAAAGCGGATTCACCACGCCGGTTCACCGAACCTTACCCTCGGATCGTCAGGGTGTTTGCGGAAAACAGTTCAGGCGGCACGGTCTTGCGTCTCCCCCCGTTGATGTTGCTCATCCGCGCTGCGGCGCTGCTCGGCGCCGGAGCGGGCGCCTATCTCATGCTCGATCCCGGGCTCGGCCTGCCCCCCGGCTGGGACAAGCTCGCCCACATGGCCGGGTTCTACGTCGTCACCCTGGTCGCGCTGGTCGCGCTGCCCTGGCATCGAAAGGGCGAGGTGATCCGCGCCGTGGCGCTGGTCGGAGCCCTGACTGAATTCACCCAGACCCTCACCGGGCGTTCGATGGACGCTATGGACCTGGTCGCAGACCTCGTTGGGCTGGGCCTGGCGGCGATCCCGATCTACGCCGCCGGCTTCCGACAGTATGCGCAGCGCGCCGTGCGCCCCCATACGGCCGCCCGCCGCCGCCGATCCGATCGGCCTCGCCAGCAGGCCAGCGACGGCGCGCCTCAGCCGGCGCCTCAAGCCGACTTCGACATCGAGGCCGCCCCGGCTCTGTAGGCGCACCCCGGCGCCCGGGCCAAGGCCGCGCCGCCGCCCTGCGTACTTAACAGCCCCGCCGACCCGGCGGCCGAAGGCAGCCTCCCCGCCTCGTCGTCGAGGCGGGCCGCAACGCGTCCGCCTTCCGCCGATCGACAACGCCCTCCCCTCGTTCGCCGTCACGCGGCGAGCAAGCGCAGCCTTAACATTGGTTGCGAGGACATCGCGCCCGAAGACAACAAATGATTATGCATAATTCATTTTAACTATCCCGAGTTGCTTCTAGTAAACTATCATTACTAGCAAGAACTTATACAGTCCTCCCGCAGATTAGGGGCATTGAAGCTCATCGGGAGAACCAGAACTTGCTTCGCGACCTTTTCATTGGGGCAATGTTCACTGCTGCGGCGACCTTCGCGGCTACCAGCCCGTTCGCCGCCGAACGGCACGCCGCGCCGATGCGGCTGGGTGCGATCGCCGCGACGCCCTACGGCTTCATGCAGTTTTGCCGGCGCGATCCAGCCGAATGCGGCGTGACCCCGACCATGATCGCCGAGGCGACCATGCCCGGCGCAGCGGTCCCCATAGGCGCGGATTCGGCGACAAGCGCTTCCTTCCCGGACGCGGCCTCGGACGCCAAGGCCGCGGTTTCGACCATTCCCCGCGTGGCAGGCTCGCGGGCCGACCTCCTGAAACTGATCAATCGGGTCAACCGCCAGGTGAACCGGGCGATCATCTTCGAAAGCGATCAGGCCCAGTATGGGGTCCCGGAGTTCTGGACCGTGCCTAGCGAGGCCGGCACGCGATACGGCGACTGCGAAGACTATGTGCTGGAAAAGCGCCATGCCTTGATCGCGCTCGGCTTCGCGCCCTCGTCCCTGTCGATCGCGACCGTCACCACCAGCTGGGGCCAGTCCCATGCGCTTCTGCTCGTCGCGATCGACGACGAGGAATATGTGTTGGACAGCCTGACGCCCTGGATCGTGCGGGTCCGCGACGCGCCCTACGTCTGGCGCGAGCGGCAAGTCCAGGGTCAGGCGCTCGTCTGGGCGAAGATCAAGCAGCCGGACGAAGATTTGGGCGCCATGCAGGTGGCGAGCTCCCAGGACGTGGCCGACTTGCAGACAACGTCGCGTTGAGCTTAATGGCCAAAACTGGGCGGGGCTAAGCGTGAACCACCAGCCTCCAGGGGCCATTTACAAGCGACGGTCGATCGCAGCGACGCCGAGCTTCGCAATCGGCGCGCGGCGTGACTTCAGCCGTGTGCCGATGCTCATCGGCGTCATCGCCCTTTTCGTCGGACATGGCCTTCAGGCCGCGATTCCGTCGCAGGTCTCATTGACCCTGGTGATCGTCGAGGCAGCCGTCCTGGCCAGCCTGCTTTGCTGGCGCAGGATCAGGGACGCTCTGGGTCGCCTACGCGGGCTGGCCTGGCCGGCCGGCCTGTTCATCATGGTTCTGGTGGTCGGCCTCGTCACCCTCACGCCCTACGGCGTCGGCGGGGCCAATCCGGTCTGGGCGGTCGTCGCTCACGTTCCAGCGGCGGTGACGATCGACAAGAGCTCGACGCTCGCGGAGTTGATCAAGCTCGGCGGCCTTGGCTGCATCTTCATGTTCGGCGCCCTGAGCGGAGCCTCCGACCGCACCGGCCGGGATCTGATGCGAGGCATCGTCCTGCTGGGCGTGGTGTTCGCCTTCGGCGCACTCGTCGCCTTCGGATGGCAGCAACTCGCGACCGATCCGCCGAAGCGGCTGGAGGCGACCTTTCTCAATCCCAACACCGCCGGCACCTTCTTCGCCGCGATCCTGCTGCTCGCGACCCCGTTTGCGGCGCCCATCGACCAATTCCGGCTGACGACGCGCCCGCCGCCCAAGGCCATGCTTACCGCCGCGGCTGGCGGCGCGCTTGGACTGGGCCTGCTCCTCACCGGATCGCGCGGCGCCTTCGTCGCCCTCACGCTGGCCGTCGCCGTCCTCACCCTGTTCCGCCTGGGCCGCCGGCGGCTCGGCCTTGCGCGGCTGGGCCGTGGCGTCCTCATCGTCGCGGGCTTGCTGATCATCTTCGGCGCCGCCGACCAGGTCTTCGAGCGCTTCGCCCACCTGCAGGCCGACGCCTTGGTCCGCACGGCGATCTGGTCGGAACACTGGCGCGCGGTCCAGGCTGCGCCGTGGATGGGCTACGGCCTGGGGAGCCCCGAGACCGTCAACAAGATGCTGTTGACGCCCGCCACCCTGGGCGATCTCTGGATCATCCGCGCCCCCCTGAACGTCTACCTGCAATGGCTGGAGCAGGCCGGCGTCATCGGAGCCGCGCCGATGTTCCTGTGCATCGCTACGATCATCGTGCCGACGGTCCGAGGGGCGCTGCGCCGCACCCGCATGCGTTCGGAATTGCAGGCGCTGATCGCCGTCGACGTGCTCTATCTCGCCCACGGAGCCACCGACTTCGCGCTCGAGGCCTACTCGATGGCCGCCTTCTGGTCCTACCTTCTGGGCCTTCAATTCGCTCTCTCGCAAGGTCTGAACCGGAAATGGGCGCCAAAAGCCTGAAAATCGGCGCTTGTGCGGCGCTCGCCGCCGGCTCCGCCGCTTTCGCCGGCGCCGCCCTATTCGCCCTGGTGGGCGGCACGCCGCTCGTGGTCGGCGACGTGACCCTCACGCCGATGGCGGCGGGTTACGATATGGCCTTCGTGCGCCTGATGACCACGCGTCCGTCGGCGTCGGACTTCAAGGCGGCCGAGGCGGTCAGCCGAAAGGCCATCGCCCTCTATCCCTATGACATTCAGTCCTGGCTGCGCCTGGCGTTCGTCGATGTCGAGCTGCACGGAGCCTTGACGCCCTCGGGCCAAGCGGCGCTTCTGCAGAGCTATGATCTCGCCCCTCTCGACCAACACCAGAGTTCGTGGCGGATCTGGTTCGCGCTGGAGCATTGGGACGAGCTATCCCAAACGACCCAGAATGCAGCGCGCTTCGAGGCCGTCACCCTTGCTCGCAACTGGATGACGCGCCCTATTGTCGCCGGCGCCGTCACCGCAGTGCAAAACCCGGTCGGACGCTCCGTCGGCTACGTATGGCTGCAGGAACGACCAAATTCGCCTTATTTATAGTGAACGGCCGCACAAGTGTTGCATTCAGCAAAAAGCTAAGTCACATAGCGGAGGTTAGGGTCGGTGCTGCACCGCAGCATGGGCCGGGGAAAGTCCTGCCAAGAACCGGGGGTGGTCTGGTGAACAGAAGCCACGCACTACTGATTACGTGCCTGCAATTCGGCGCTATCGCCAGCGGTACAGTTGTAGCCGTCTCGCCTGTGGTCGCGGTCGCGCAGGTGGACGTCGCCGCCGTCGCGAAGGCGATCGCCGACACGATCAATGGGATCGTTCACGCAAACCCGACCGCCCCGCCGGAAAATCTGGCGGCGATGATCGTCACAGCCGTGCGCCCGCAAGTCGCCGCGCTTCCTGACGATCAGAAGTGTCAGGTGCTCTACCAGGCGCGCGCCCTGATCAACCCCCGGCCTCCGGCGGTCGATGCTGCCCTCAGGTCGCTTGAACCGGCCGACGGCTGCACCAGCCCGACGGCCGCCGGGCCGCGCGGTCCGGGCTCCTGGCCGGGTTCCAACAATCCTGGCCTGGGCGGCGGCGGCGGCGGCGGCGGATCTCACGGCTCCAGCAGCTAGGCTGCTCGCTTCGCCGGTCTCCGGCCGTTCCAAAGACCAAACCATCACGAGCAAACGTCAGAAGGTCAATCAGGTGCCTGCCTCCAAACGCGCGCTCTTCGCATCGATCGCATTTCTCGGAGCCGGCGCCGCCGGCGCCGTGGCTCACGCCCAGGTCGCCATGGGCGACATCGAGCGGGCCAACCTCCCGAACAGCAACTTCGTGCGTGATCGCAACATCAGCGTGCAGGATCGGCCCAAGCCCGGCTACGAGGCCATCGGCGTGCCGGCGGGCAGTTTCATCATCTGGCCGAAAGCCCAGCTGACCACCGAGTACAACGACAACATCTATGCGACGAAGGACGACACCGTCGACGATCTCATCACCGAGGTCGCCCCCCAGGTGACCATCGTCTCGGATTGGGGTCGCCACGCCCTGGTGGGCTACGCCCGCGCCAACTTCGCGCGGCACGCCGACTACCACCACGAAAACACCGACGACTACGAGGTCGGCACGCGCGGCCGTCTCGACGTCACCCGGTCGATGACGCTCAACGGTCAGCTGGAATACGACCAGGAGCACGAGCCGAGAACCTCGGCGAACGTCACCGACGCCATCAGCCCGACCCAGTTCGAAGTCGGCCACGTCGCGGCGACCGCCCGATATGAGCTGAACCGCCTGCTGTTGAGCGGCCAGACGGATTTCCGCACCTACAAGTTCAACAACGGGATCGCGGAGGACGGCACGGTGGTCGTCCAGGACGATCGCGACCGCAACGAGTTCGTCTTCACCGGACGCGGCGACTACGCGATCAGCCCCGACACGGCGGTGTTCATCGAGGCGACGGGCGAGACCCGCGACTACAAGCGCGGCACCTTCTCAGGGGTGGTCAACCGTCTCGTCACCCGCGATTCCGATGGCTACATCCTGCTCACCGGCGCCAACTTCGAGCTCGGGTCGCTGACCCGCGGCGAGATCGCGCTGGGCTACATGAGCCAGAGCTACGACGACTCGGCGTTCAAGAACGTCAACGGCTTCAGCGCCCGCGTGCGCGTCGAATGGTTCCCGACCGAGCTCACCACCGTCACTCTGACGGGAGCCCGGACCATCGAGGAGAGCGCGGTGATCGGCGCCGCCGGCTATATCGCCAGCTCGCTCGAGGCGCGCGTCGACCACGAGCTGCTACGAAATGTCATACTTACCGGTCAAATTTCCTATGCCAATGACGATTACCAAGGAGCGAGTTCGAACGGCTTCACCTTCGACCGGACCGACGACATTCTAAATTTTGGGCTAAGTGCGACCTATTTGCTCAATCGTCACACAGGCCTGACATTCAACTACGGCTATCTGAAGCAGAATTCCAAAGGTCGCGAGGCTGGTCGGGACTTCACCGTCAATCAGGTTGGACTCACCCTCGTGCTCCAGTACTGAAGAAACGTCGGCGGGCCACTCACAAGTCGGATTGGCCCATCGGCGCTTTTTCGATCCGCGTGCCTGTAGTCGCCAGGCCCGCCTTTTTGAGGTCAACGGGCAGCTATGAACATGGTCACTCCCAACACGCCGGCGGAGACGCAGACCTATGGGCCGCCTGACGGCTATGCTGCCGGCCTGACGGAGCAGCTCGATCTTCGCCGCCTCTGGGCCATGTTCCGGCGGCGGCTGGTCCTGTTCGCCGCCGTCGCGGGAGCCATCCTGGCCGCCGCGATCATCTTCACCCTCGTGGCGCCGCGCCAATACACCGCGACCGCCTCGGTGATGCTCAACACCCGCCAACAGGACGTCACGCCTGGCCGGTCCGTGCTGTCGGACCTGCCCAAGGTCGAGGGCGTCGTCGACTCGGAAGTGGAAGTCCTGAAGTCGCGCGAGCTGACGGAGCGGGTGATCCAGGCGCTCAAGCTCGACCAGGATGTCACCTTCAACAAGGCGCTGAAGGACGGCAAGCCGAAGACGCAAGCCGACGCGGACCTCCAGCACACCAAGCTTGTCGACACCGTCCAGGATGGCCTGAAGATCAGCCGCGCCGGCCTGACGTTCGTCATCAACATCGACTACACGGCGCCCTCCCCTCAGATGGCCGCCGCCATCGCTGAGAAGTACGCCGAGATCTATCTGGACAACCAGACCGAGGCCAAGGTCGACGCCACCCAACAGGCGACGAACCTGCTGAACAGCCGCCTGAAGGAACTCGCCGACCAGGTGCAGAAGGACGACGCCGCCGTCCAGCAGTACAAGATCGACCATGGCCTGCTGAGCGCCGGCGCCAGCAGCCTGACCGAACAGGAAATCTCCAACTACAACATCCAGCTCTCGCAGGCGAAGGCCCAGGTCGCCGAAGACCAGGCGCGGCTCGCGATCGCCCGTCGCCAGATGGCGAACGGATCGACCGGCGACGATGTCGGCGAGGCGCTCGCCTCCCCGGTGATCCAGCGCCTGCGCGAACAGCGCGCCGAAGTCAGCGGCGTGATGGCCGACCTCGCCGGCCGCTACGGCCCGCGCCACCCGGAGATGCTGAAGGCCAAGCGCCAGCTGGCCGACATCGACGCGCAGATCCAGCAAGAGATCCAGCGGCTCGTCTCCAACCTGCAGGCGCAGGCCCAGGTCTCGCAGCAGCGCGCCGCCGCGGTCGCCGCCAGCGCCAACGGCGCCAAGAGCGATCTCGTGCAGAACAATCAGGCCGCGGTCGGCCTGGCCGAGCTGCAGCGCCAGGCCGACGCCTCGCGCGCC
>Ga0105250_10001951_pt1 | contig 10685 bp, 9 predicted proteins | sample KBSS54metaG_FD_80425 | JGI IMG/M metagenome (GOLD analysis project Ga0105250, IMG submission 80425) | Switchgrass rhizosphere microbial communities from Kellogg Biological Station, Michigan, USA - KBS S5-4 metaG | ecosystem: Host-associated > Plants > Roots > Rhizosphere > Soil | place...
GTGTCTTATATCCACAACAACCGTGAATCGGCGCTGGAAGCCACGGCAATGGATATTGCAGCCGCGACAGAAGTTTCGGATGCCACTGTAGTACGCGCCGTTCAGGCACTCGGTTTCGCCGGATTACGCGACATGAAAAAGACGCTGGAAGCCTGGTTTGGTACGGCGGTGAACTCGGAAGAGAAGATGAGCACGACGGTCAGCGAACTGGCCAGCGATATCAATTCGGGTATCAACTTCGTTCTCGACGGGCATAAACGTGCCTGCGATACGCTGGCGGAGCCCGCTAACCGGCAGGCCATTTCTGAAGCTATCGCGCTGCTGATTAATGCGCGTCAGGTGGCGGTGTTTGGTCTGAACGCTTCAGGCATTTTAGCGGACTACAGCACACGGCTTTTTAGCCGGATTGGCATTCCGGCAGTATCACTTAACCGCTCAGGCATTGCGCTGGCGGAACAGCTCATAAACCTGCAACGCGGCGATGTCCTGATCATGATGGCGCAGAAAAGTGCTCATCGTGAGGGCAGAACGGCAATACAGGAAGCAAAGCGTCTGAATATCCCTCTCATTTTACTGACCAACGCCAGTGATTCTTTTTTTGCAAAGCAAGCTGATATTGTCATCAACGTTCCGCGCGGTGGTGAAAATGGCCGCATGCCGCTCCATGGCACGGTACTGGTCTGTCTGGAAATGCTGATTTTATCCCTTGCCTCGGCTACCGCATCGCGGACCCTGAAAACCATGAAGCGCATTCAGGATCTCAATCAGTCTCTGAAATCCGCGAATAAAATCAGAAAGTTGCAGGACGGCGTGTAGGCCCGACGACCTGTGATACTGAACTGGCACTAAAAATGGTAACGGGGAAACACCGGACACCAGTCCTGCTGTTTATCTCGTCGTTATTTGCAGGAGCAGGCATGGGCCGGGGACAACTGGGCGGGCTGGCATTAATCATGGTGATATCTTTGTCTGTTTGCGCTTCAATGTTTATTGCCAGTAAGGCAAAACGAACGCTGAATATTCAGAGAATAAAATTATGCAATTTGCCAGGTTCGGTCAGGAAAGTGTCATAGGAACCACTGATGTACATACCGTCCCTGAAGATAACAACTTCTTCCACCCGCACCGGGTGTTGGCAAACGGCACAAATCAGAGAATGTACGGTCTCTGCCAGGGGCGAGTTCACTGCGGCGATGAAACGATCTGCCCCGCATTGCTCGCAAACAATTTTGATATCCGGCATGTGATGCACTCTGCACAAAAAAGAAAATGATTCCTTCAAATATAGCATAATTGGAATAATCTGATTGCTTATTATGAAATCGATATCTATCAAAGCATTTTAAGGCAAAAAAAAGCCCGCATGCAGAGCGCGGGCAATCACACAGACACGAAGAATAAAAGCAGTGGTTATCTGGTACCTGTAAAAGATGAGTAAAGATGAAGGGTTATGCCGAATTAATTAGCAACGTAATTATTTATGACGTACCAATGCACGGGAAAATGTCTGAATAAAAAAGCCCGTCAATGACGGGCTTTGGCGTTGCTGAAGGCGGCTTATACCGTGCCGGTTCCCCCATCAGAACACCAGATTTGTCCTGAGGAATAGCTGTTGTCATTTGAGGCCAGCGTCACGTATATCGCGGCGATTTCCGCAGGTTGCCCCGGACGCTTCAGAGGAGCCTGCTCACCAAACGACTCGATTTTTTCCTGCGGCTGACCGCCTGAAATCTGCAACGGCGTCCAGTATGGCCCCGGTGCAACGCCGTTCACGCGGATGCCATCCTCCGCGAGCTGTTTAGCCAGCCCTTTGGTGAAGGCCATGATCGAGGCTTTGGTTGATGAATAATCGAGCAAGTTATCGCTCGGTAAAAACGCCTGCACGGAGGTGGTATTAATGATCGAACCGCCGCGAGGAATGAATTCCAGCGCCGCTTTGGTTATCCAGAACATCGCATACACGTTAGTTTTGAACGTGGCGTCAAACGCTTCAGTGGTCAGATCCTTAATCGAATCACAGAACTGCTGACGACCGGCGTTATTGACCAGCAGATCCAGCCCGCCGAGTTTCTCTTCGGCCTCTTTCACCAGTTGCTGGCAGAATTTCTCGTCACGAATATCGCCCGGAATGGCGATCACTTTCCGCCCTTCGGCCCATAACAGATCGACCACTTCTTTGGCATCGGCCTCTTCGTCCGGCAGATAATTGATGGCAACCTGTGCACCTTCGCGGGCGAAGGCAATCGCCACCGCACGACCAATGCCGGAGTCACCGCCAGTGATCAGCGCTTTACGGCCTTCCAGCCGGGCACTGCCTTTGTAGGTTTTTCGCCATGATCGGGTACAGGGTGCATTTTGCTGGCCAGCCCCGGAAACGGCTGCTTCTGATGCTCAAACGGCGGCGTCGGATACGCATCAACGTGAGGTTCATTCAGGGAGATCGGGATTGTTTTGTTGTTCATAAACACTCCTTATTTTTAAAATGAATCTACAAAACGCATGTAGAAAAAGAATGAACCTTAACCATAGAACATACAGACAGGCTGGTTGAAATCATCGGACGGTTCTGAAGTCATATCAGCAACGGCACAGCCTTAAATGTCATCATGTCCGGGGTGGCTGTTGCGCCATTTGCATTTCGACACAAAAAAACCTCCCAGCCTGCGCTCACTTTCTCGTTATTATCCTGCCCTACAGAAAAAGCACAGGCTTCGGCTTTACTGCTCATACAACGGACTGGCGGCATATCACCGAGGCAGGCATTAAGTTGATGGTTTTAACGGGATAATCTATGCGTCATTCTAAAATTGTTATGTTATCAGCCCTGGTTGTTTCATCGTTGTTACCTCTGGCTAACACGGCATTTGCCGCGTCAAACTCACATGAAATCAAATCGTTCTACGATGATTCCAAATTGTATTCCATCGGCGATCAGGTGCCTGCGCTGTACCGCACCAAACCCTATGAAATCGTCGGCTGGCAGGAACGTCACCTGCCTGCACCCGATGCGGGCAGCCACTGGACTTACATCGGCGGCAGCTACGCGCTGATCACCGACACCGACGGGAAGATCCTCAAAGCCGAAAACGGCGATATTTACTTCCAGTAATCTGTCATCAGGATTGCAAAGATAAGGCCTGAAGAGATTCGGGCCTTTTTTATTGAGGTTCCCGCACCGTAAATCGCACTTTCGAAAGTAATAAATAGCGGAAGTATCAAGCAAATAAACATATCATTATGCGTGAACAGGGATGGTTCACGCAGAGTTCTACGCCATACCACCGGATGAACAACGCGAACCATCAAAATTATCAATGAGCATTTGGCTCTATTCTCTCCGGGGCTCCCATGAGCGACTCGCAGCAACGCCATTCCGTGCGCAAGCACCCCATGAAACTCAGCACGTCAGTCAGCCTGATGATAAGCGCCGTGATTGCGTCTGTTTTGCTGGTTGTCCATATGCTCTATTTTGTTCAGGTGAGCGACACCACCCGCGATGGTGTGAAAGAAAAGGCCCTGGCCGTCGCCAGAACCATGGCAGATTTGCCCGAAACAAAACGCGCTCTGCTGCTGCCCCCTGACAGTAATATTATTCAGCCCATCGCCAGCGCAGTGCAAAAACGTAATGACCTGCTCTTTATTGTGGTCACCAATATGGATGGCATCCGTTATTCGCATCCGAATGCGGATGTGATCAGTCATCATTTTATCGGCGATGACATTAATCCGGCGCTGCTCGGCAACGAAAATGTCTCCATCAACAAAGGTACGCTCGACAAAGCGCTGCGCGTATTCACGCCGGTCTATGATGACCACCATAAGCAAATCGGTGTGGTTGCCATCGGGATTTCGCTGGTCAAAGTCACTGAGCAAATCAATAAAAGCCGCTGGAGTATTTTGTGGACGGTGCTTTTCGGCCTGATGGTCGGCGCGCTGGGCACTTACTGTCTGGTGAAATTGCTCAAACGTATTTTGTTCGGGCTGGAACCTTATGAAATTTCGACGCTGTTTGAACAACGTCAGGCGATGTTGCAGTCGATCAAAGAAGGGGTGATAGCCGTCGACGATCAGGCGCATGTCACGCTGATCAACCAGACGGCGCGGCAGACTTTCCGTGAAACCGCCATCGACGTAACGCCGGACGCCGATTCCCTGCCACTTATCGCCAACCTTCGCGATGTGCTCAATACCGGCGTGCCGCGCCGTGACGAAGAAATCAACTTCAAGGGGCGTTTGCTGCTGAGCAACACCGTACCGGTACGCAACAACGGCGTCATCATTGGCGCGATATGTACATTCAGGGATAAAACCGAAGTCAGCCAGTTAATGCAGCGCCTGAGCGGCATGGTAAACTATGCAGATTCGTTGCGTGAACGTTCGCATGAATTCATGAACAAACTGCATGTGATCCTCGGATTACTGCACATGAAAAGTTATGCTCAGCTTGAGGATTACATTCTCAAAACGGCCAATAACTATCAGGCGGAAATCGGTTCACTGTTGCTGAAAATAAAGTCTCCGGTGATTGCCGGTTTCCTGCTCAGCAAGATGAACCGCGCATCGGACACCCGGCATCTGTTAACGCTCAGCGATGACAGTCTGCTGCCGGATAATAATAATGAAGATCAGGTGGCAGCACTGATTACCGTGCTGGGCAATCTGATTGAAAATGCGCTGGATGCGCTTGGCGATCAGCCTGATGGTGAAGTCAGCGTCTTGCTGCACTATCAGAATGGTTCGCTGGCCTGCATCGTCAGTGATGACGGGCCGGGCATTCAGCCGGAAAATATTGACGCAATATTCGAAAAGGGTGTGTCGTCGAAAGGCGATCAGCGGGGCATGGGACTTTTTCTTGCTAAACAGCAAGTGGAAAGCCTCGGCGGAACGATTACTGTAGAATCGGAACCTGATGTTTACACTCAATTTTTTGTACAACTTCCCTGGGATGCCGAGAGGACAAATTCTTGATCAATGTACTGATAGTTGATGATGATGCCATGGTGGCAGAGCTGAACCGATGTTATGTCGGCCAGATTGACGGCTTCGCGTGCTGCGGCACCGCGTCGACGCTGCAACAGGCGAAAGATCTGGTACTGAATTCAGAACTGTCTATCGACCTGATATTGCTCGACGTCTATATGCAGCAGGATAACGGGCTGGATTTGCTGCCTGAACTGCGTAACGCCCGACGGCCTGTCGACGTCATTGTCATTTCTTCGGCTGCAGATGCAGAAACCATCAAAAAATCGCTTAATTATGGCGTGGTGGATTATCTGATCAAACCGTTCCAGTTTTCCCGTTTTGAGGAAGCACTGACCGGCTGGCAGCAGAAGAAAACACTGATGGATAATCAGCAGTATTACGAACAGTCAGACGTTGACCGGCTGATCCACGGCAACAATACTGCGGCGGCGGACACCAAAAAGTTGCCGAAAGGCTTAACGCTGCAGACATTACGCACCTTGTGTCAGTGGATTGATGCCCATCCGACAATGGAATTTTCCACGGATGAACTGGCAACGTCAGTGAATATTTCGCGGGTGTCTTGTCGTAAATACCTGATCTGGCTGGCACAGATGAACATTTTGTTCACCAGCATTCACTACGGCGTCACGGGCCGGCCGGTATATCGTTACCGTCTGCAGGCCGATCACTACTCGTTGCTGAAGCAGTACTGTCAGTAAGTCACCAGACGATAACGGTCATCCAGTGGCATGAAGGTAAACTGCCGCTGAGATGACAAGATAATCCGCCCGTCGCGGGTGACGAAAATCGCCTCGATGTGCGGAATCTGCGACATATATGCCAGACTCTTCTCCACGCCCATCCCGTACAGCAACGTTGTCCAGATATCCCCGTCTATTGAATCCTCAGAAACAATGGTCACGCTGAGCAGTTCGTTATCCAGCGGATAACCGGTTTTCGGGTCAAGGATATGATGATAACAGTGCCCGTCCAGTTCGAAATAACGCTCGTAAATACCGGACGTCACCACCGATTTGCCGATGACGTTGATCACACCGATCAGCGCGTCCGGGTCCGAAAACGGTTTTTTCAGCCCAATCGCCCATGCCCCTTCCGCACCGGAACCCAGCGTTTGTACGTTACCGCCCAGATTGATTAATGCGTTCTCAACCTGTTGTTCCCGCAGGTAATCCCGCACAACATCGGCGATATAACCTTTGGCAATCGCCCCGAGGTCGATTTCCATGCCGGCTTTTTGCAGAAACACCGAACGGGTTTGTTCATCAAGGATCACGTCTTCAGGATCGGTCAGCGCCAGCAATGTCTTGATATCCTGTGCAGCCGGGATGGTGTGACCGTTGAAGCCGATTTTCCAGCGCTTGACCAGCGGGCCGATGGTGAAATTAAAATGGCTGTCCGGCAGGCAACTGATGGCTTTCGCACGGCGGATTAATGCATAGACCGGTTCGCTGACGGTGACAGGGTCACGTCCTGCGGCATGGTTAATCGCCATAATATCGGAGTGCGCGCGGTTCACCGTGAAGGTGTTTTCCTGCAATTTGATCAGCCTGAAAACGCCAGACGCCAGACTTTCGTTATGTTCAAACAGCTTGAGAAGAATGGGCGAACCCATCAAAACAGCGGAATAAGCATAAACACGATCGTCTGGCGTCATTGTAATACCCTGCGTGATAAACGGTTACCGCATCGCGAATTTCGCGGCGTTTTGCCCTGCAAGGATACCGAAGATAATGATATCTGCAACGGCATTACCGCCGATACGGTTGCCGCCGTGGATACCGCCAACCACTTCACCCGCCGCAAATGCGCCGCCGAGCACCTGTTGCTGCGCGTCCAGCACGCAGGTTTCGGTGTTGATGGTTACGCCACCCATGGTGTGATGCACGCCGGGTGCGATACGGATAGCATAGAACGGCCCCTGATTGATCGGGTGGCGCAGCGCAGTTTTACGGCCAAACTCCGTGTCGTGCTGTTTATCCACGGCGACGTTGTAACTTTCCAGCGTTGCCAGGAAGGCATCGGAGTTCATTTCCAGTTTCGCCGCCAGATCACGTGGTGAACTGCCGCTGATAACAAACCCTTTCGCAATGTATTCATCAGCCGCTTTATTGTTCAGGCGCACCTGCTCGTCAAACACCACGTAAGCAAATTTCTCCGGCAACGCGATGATGTTCGCCGATACTTTGTCGCGGGTTTCCATTTCGTTGAAGAAGCGTTTTCCCGCCTGACTGACCAGAATCGCCCCACCGCCACGAATGGCCTCCGAAATCAGATAAGACGTGGTTTGTTCAACCGTAGGGTGGATCTGAATTTCGCCCATATCCACCGTGCCTGCGCCAATATTCTGCAGAATGGCGATGCCGCTACCGGTGGCGCCTTTGTGGTTGGTGGTCACGAAACCGTCCAGTTCAGGGCGATATTTCACCACCATTTCGCGGTTGGCGCTGAAACCGCCGGTGGCGACGATCACGCTTTTGGCATTAATCATCAGCACTTCATTGTCGTCATTGAGCAACTGCACGCCCTGTACCGCACCATCGGCATAACGGATTTCAGTGACCGACGTATCGAGCATCACGTCGATATTACGTTTGTTAAGATTCTTCACCAGACCGCTGATCAGGAAGCCGCCCACTGCACTGCGGTCCGCCGGACGGTGTGTGCGGTCGATGCTCATCCCGCCGGTAATGGTGATATCGCTCAGTTCAATATGGTGATCGGCCAGCCATTCCACCGCCTGCGGCGCACGTTCGATGAACTCTTTCAGCAGCACAGTATTGTTTTTGAACTGACCGCCTTTCAGGGTTTCCTGATAGAACAGCTCTTTGCTGTCTTCGATACCTTTCAGGCGCTGATAACGGGTTTCCGCGGCGTTCATACCGACCGACGCTTTAATGGTGTTACCGCCGATGGTCGACATTTTCTCGACGATCAGGACTTTCGCCCCTTCGTCACAGGCCTGAATCGCTGCCGCCAGACCGGCACCGCCGCTGCCGACGACCACAACGTCGTAGTTTTGTGGTTCATTCAGGCTGCCGCCCTCTTCCAGCAACTGCGCTTTGCAGGATTTGGCGATGGCTTTGGAGACGGCTTTTTTCACCGCTTCACTCTGTTCCGTTGCGCCGGTCACCGCATCGACGTGCGGGCTGTTAGCGTCGAGAATACGGCTGCGGATAATTTCAAAGCTGGTGGTGAATTCCACATCCGTGTCCGCGCCCGCTTCCAGCGCGATATCCGTAATGCGGTCGGTTTCCAGACTGACGTTAACGGCCAGTTCATGTGCAGGATCCTGCACTTTTTCCCGGAACACACCGGCTTTGAATTTCTTCGAGGTCATGCTCATGTCGCGGATCATCGCGTCCACCAGCGAGAAACGCCACAGCGGTTCAGGAATGGTCAGGGCTTCGCGTTGTGTGCTGTCAATAAACAGGTCGAGTTTCTGATCGGCTGCGATACGGTCAGTCCAGTCCGGATAAGCGATGCAGGCTTTACCGATGGCGATCATGTCATAGCCGTGTTCAAGCGCCATTTCCGCATCGGATTTATTCACGATACCGCCCACGCCCATCACCGGAATTTTGGCCAGTGTGTCGGAACGCATCGCGACATATTTGTCGATCAGTGGCGTCGGATCAGTGGTATCAACAATGGAAGGACGCAGCGAGTAACCGAGGGAGAAATGCAGGTAATCCAGCCCGCGGGCAGCAAGCTGTTCCAGCAGATACATTGTGTCGGCAAAACGGATCCCCGGTTCTTCCAGCTCTTCTGGTGAGAAACGATAACCGATGATGAAAGAGGAATCGGCGTATTTCTTCGCCATCTCATGGGTGATATCGAGAACAGCCAGCGGGAAGCGGGCGCGGTTTTCGCGGCTGCCGCCCCATTTGTCGTCACGCTGGTTGGAATTCGGCGAGAAGAATTGCTGGATCAGATAGGTGTTCGCGCCGTGGATTTCCACGCCGTCAAAACCGGCTTCAATCGCACGACGCACGCCTTCACCGAATTTGGTGATCATGCCGTCAACTTCATCTGCCGTCAGTGCCACCGGTGTGGCTGCACCGTCACGTGGTGCCGCCAGTGCGCTTGGCGCAACCGGCTGCTGGCCACCAATCAGTTTTGGCTCGCTCATGCGGCCACCGTGATAAATCTGCAAAAGGGCTTTTGAGCCCTGAGATTTCACGGCTGCGGCGATTTTTGCCAGACCGTCGATTTTGCTGTCGTTATCGATACCGATAGCGCCGGGGAATGCCAGACCTTTATCATCGACAAAACAGCATTCAACAATCACGGTGCCGATGCTGCCGGCACGGGCGCGGTAATATTCAACCAGCTCGCTGGTGACGGTGCCGTCGTAAAAGCCGGTGCAGGTGGTCATTGGCGCCATCAGAATGCGGTTTTTCAACTCAGTACCATTGGGCAGAGTGAACGGACTTAATAACAGGTGGTTGGTGCTCATAATAATTACTCCAAACTTTAAGGTTTTAAATTCTGAATTCGTTATCGGCGCGCTATTTGAGCTATTTTAGATAAGCGCAGTGGAGTATTGATTTATTATTCGTTGTTTTTATTTCAATGCCGATGTCATGCTATTAATATAAGTTTATTTTTACTTCCAAAACTTATTACATTAGTTAATTAACTATTTATATATTAACTTAACACCTGTTATATTAAAATTATGTTAACTATTAAATTAAATAATCACATTAATGCAAACTACAATCTTATTTGTATTTAACTGATGAGATGATTATTACATCCTCCGGGCTTTTCCCTTCGGCAGATCACGGAACCCGCCCGCTGGCAAGAGGTGGCAGATCGCCTGATGAGGGAGTGTGGCTGTGAATGACTCTCATTTTGCCCTACTCCATTTTTTGCTTTCCGTTACCCCGAAAGATACCCCCGTCACAAATTGCCCTTTAATTAATCAGGCAGGCTCTGCATAACGGTTTCATACGATTTAAAAAAGAATTCAGCACCGTATTTTGTTGATCAAGATCAACAGTTAAAAATAGGGAAAACGCATTATATAAACATTTCCTCCCTCTTACGGGGAATAGTAAGCACTTAACAAAAATAACAATAACGAGGCAATTAACATGCCACTATTGAATAATTAAAAAAAAAGATTAAGTAACTAAAAAAACCAAACGACATCTTACCTATGCATCATCACAATATTCCTAACTACCTAAGATAAATATTATGAGCGAAATATCAAAAACTGCGGTGAAAGAACCAGCGAAAAAAGCCGAATCCGGCAAAAAAAATCGCTGGATCTTTATGGTACTTCCCGTGCTGGTGTCCGTGCTGTTGCTGCTCGTTCCTGTACCTGCCGGTCTGGAACCTCATGCCTGGCACTTCTTCGCCATCTTTGTGGGCGTCATTATCGGTCTGATCTTCGAGCCATTGCCGGGGGCCGTTATCGGCTTAACCGGTGTGGTGGTCATCGCCCTTTTCAGCCAGTGGTTGCTTTTCAGCCCGGCTGAACTGGCGGATCCTAAATTCAAAACCGCAGCACAGTCCTTCAAATGGGCGGTCAGTGGTTTTGGCAACTCCACGGTATGGTTAATCTTCGGCGCGTTCATGTTTGCCGCCGGCTACGATAAAACCCAGTTCGGCCGCCGTCTGGCGCTGATTCTGGTGAAATATCTTGGCCGCCGCAGCCTGACGCTCGGTTATGCCATCACCTTTGCTGA
>Ga0105250_10001958_pt1 | contig 10662 bp, 11 predicted proteins | sample KBSS54metaG_FD_80425 | JGI IMG/M metagenome (GOLD analysis project Ga0105250, IMG submission 80425) | Switchgrass rhizosphere microbial communities from Kellogg Biological Station, Michigan, USA - KBS S5-4 metaG | ecosystem: Host-associated > Plants > Roots > Rhizosphere > Soil | place...
CAATGATCCCATTAGCTGTTTCGCAATATCGTAGTCAAATGAAAATGAAAAAAATGCAGCCACAGATGCAAAAGTTGAAAGAAAAACATGGTGATGTAAGCAAAGATATTGAAAAACAAAAACAATATCAAAAAGAAATGTCAGAACTAATGAAAACAGGCGGGTGGAATCCTTTGGCTGGTTGCTTGCCACTTCTAATACAAATGCCGATTTTTTCAGCATTGTATTATGCGATTAGCAGGACTGAAGAGATTCGTACATCTTCATTTTTATGGGTAAACTTAGGACATGCAGATCCGTATCATATTTTACCGATTCTTGCAGCGCTAGCAACATTTATTCAAATGAAGGTTATGCAGTCAAATGTGACACCTGGAGAGCAAGTTCAAATGCTGAAAGTGCAACAGTTCATGATGCCAGCAATGATTTTATTTATGGGATTTGCGGCGCCATCAGGACTTGTATTGTACTGGATTACAGGTAACATATTTACAATGCTACAAACCATTGTGCTTAGAAAAGTAATGGATCGTGAAGAAGGAAAATTACAAAATGCATAGAAGAAAGCCGCTCAATTGAGCGGCTTTTATTGATTTGTTGAAGTTTATCTAATGGTTAAGGAAAAATTAAGAAAACCAATTTACTATGTGAATTGTATACGAAGGTGTACAAGTTTTAGAAAGTTATTTGATATGAAATGAAGGAGGAATTTTCATATGAAGAAGAAAACAATTGGGTATGTAGTAGCTGCAGGAGCTTTATCACTAGGAATTATGGGAGGGGCAGGTATCCCTGCTTTTGCTGCAACTAGCACAGACAATTCTACACAAGCCACAGAACAAACTAAGAAAGGGACTTCGTATCAAAACTTGGATGAAGCAACGAAACAAAAAGTGCAAACGATCATGCAGGAAGCGAAAAAGCAATTAGCAGAACTAGGTGTGAAACTTCCTGAAAAAGGGAAACGAGGAGAAATGTTTGCTAACCTGGATGATCAGGCAAAAGAAAAGGTAAAAGCAATCATGGAGCAGAAAAAGTCTGGTACATTAACACATGAACAAGTAAAAGAGAAATTGGCTGAGCTAGGTGTGAAGCTTCCTAAAAAAGGGAAACGAGAAGAGATGTTTGCTAACTTGGATGATCAGGCGAAAGAAAAAGCGAAAGCGATTATGGAGAAAGAAAAAGCAGGAACATTAACTCATGAACAAGCAAAAGAGCAATTAGCAGAATTAGGTGTAAATCTTCCTGAAAAGGGTAAGCGAGGAGAAATGTTTGCTAACCTTGATCAGGCGACGAAAGAAAAAGCGAAAGCGATTATGAAGCAGAAAAAAGCAGGAACATTAACTCATGAACAAGCAAAAGAGAAATTGGCAGAACTAGGTGTGAAGCTTCCTGAAAAAGGGAAACGAGAAGAAATGTTTGCAAACCTTGATGGTGCGACAAAGGAAAAAGCGAAAGCTATTATGAAAAAGGCAAAAGAGCAATTAGCAGAGCTTAACGTTAAATTTCCAATCAAGGATTAATGGGAGCAAGCGAATAATTGATTAAAATACAGAAGATACGAAGACTTTTAATAGAACGGTCTTTCGGATGGTGAAATGAAAGAGACTGTGTATAGGATTTATTTGAGGCCAAACTTCTCCCACTGGAGAAGTTTGGCCTTTTTCATTATGTAAATGATTTCTATACCAGAAAGAATTTATTCCGCATTGGGCAGTAGGGCACCATACGAGGAATATAGATGGGGATTATTATATTAGGATTAAAAAAGTTTTAAAATAATTATGGGATGAGCGTTTATGAAGCTTGTAGAAAATTTTAAGAAGAAAAATTGTTCATATGATAAAAAACATTCTTGATTTTTTTGAAAAATTCAATATAATGAACATTAACTACAAAATTCGACATCAAGAAGTGATGATGAGGACACGATCGATTTTTTACGATTCTCAGAGAGGGAAGTCTTTGGCTGTGAGCTTCCTAATACGGAAAAATAGATTACCACCTCTGAACTGCAGCAGTGAACGAACAATCAGTAATTGCTTGCCGGCAAACACCGTTATCTAGACTTGAGGAATTGGTGAAGTATGTTATTTTACTGATGAAACAAGGGTGGAACCACGAATACAACACTCGTCCCTTTTTTAGGGAGGAGTGTTTTTTTATTTTATTTTTGCATCACACTAGAATTGGAAGGAGGATACGCAGCATGCATCATGATGAGAAAAACAAAATTGGTTTAACTGTAGCACTATCTATCGTTGTAGGGACTATTATTGGGTCTGGTGTATTTATGAAGCCAGGAAGCGTATTAGATTACTCAGGGAGTTCGAATATGGCAATTCTCGCTTGGGTAGTAGGTGGCTTGTTAACGTTAGCTAGTGGTTTAACTGTAGCTGAAATTGGAGCGCAAATTCCGAAAAATGGTGGATTGTACACGTATTTAGAGGAGATTTATGGGAGCTTTTGGGGGTATTTATCCGGCTGGATGCAAACAATTGTATACGGCCCAGCTATTATTGGAACATTAGGTTTGTATTTTAGCTCTTTAATGATTAACTTTTTCTATTTAGATAAATTATGGAATTTACCAATTGCAATTGGAACAGTTGTGTTCCTTGGTGTTGTTAATAGTATGGGAACGAAGTATGGGGGGATTGTCCAAACAATTACGACATTCGGAAAGATGATTCCAATTATATTAATTGTTGTGTTAGGTTTTTGGAAAGGGAATAGCGATATCTTTAATGTAGTTGTACCATTATCAGAAAACCAAAGTATTGGAATGGCAATTTTAGCAACGTTATTTGCTTACGATGGCTGGATTTTACTTGCTTCTATCGGCGGTGAAATGAAGAATCCAACAAAGTTGTTACCAAAGGCGATGACAGTGGGGATTTTAATTGTAACAGCTGCTTACGTATTAATTAACTTAGCTCTACTGAAAGTATTACCAGCGGCGAAAATCGTAGATCTTGGTGAAAACGCGACAGCGACAGCAGCAAGTATGTTGCTTGGAGAATATGGTGGGAAAATCATTAGTATCGGTATTATCATTTCTATTTTTGGATGCTTAAACGGAAAGATTTTAACATTCCCGCGTATTCCAATGTCGATGGCAGAACGTGGGCAACTTCCATTTTCTAAGTTTATTGCCAAGGCGCATGAGAAATTTAAAACGCCAGCAAATGCAATCACATTTGAAATTATATTAGGGATTATTTTAATGATTATTAGCGATCCAAATAAGCTATCTGAGATTTCCGTATTTATTATTTACATTTTCTATGTGATGACATTTATTGGTGTCTTCATTTTACGGAAACGTAATAGCGGGAAAGAGCGTGCATACAGTGTACCACTGTTTCCAATCGTACCAATCATTGCAATTTTAGGATCACTATTTGTAATTGGAAGTGCGATTATTAATGATTGGAAAAGCTGTTTCTTATCAATCGGAATGGTATTTACAGGACTACCAGTGTACTGGTATTTAAATAAGAAAAAAGAAACACAGTCTTAAAGAATAGGGATAGTGAAAAGAGTGGGCATATGATATGTCTGCTTTTTTTGCTTGTGGAAAATTTCCAGGTGTATGCGGGAGAATTTATACTTGATTGCAAGTGTTATTTTGGTTACTATAGTTGTAGTAACCAAAAGCGGACGAGGGAAAGTGTGGGGAAAACTTGAATTTTCGTGTATATATTTTAGCGATTGCGGCATTCGTAGTCGGGACGGTTGAACTAATTATCGGAGGAACGCTCGATTTAGTGGCCAATGATTTAGGTGTATCTATCAGTGCAGCGGGTCAACTTATTACAATATTCTCAGTTGTATTTGCTCTTTCAGGGCCAATTTTATTAGCGGTAACAGGAAAAGTTGAGCGTAAAACATTATATATTGAGGCATTATCTATTTTCTTAATTGGTAATATCATTTCAGCATTTAGTTTGAATTACGGGATGCTCATGTTCTCAAGGGTCATTTGTGCAGCAAGTGGCTCGCTTATTATTGCATTGTCGGTAACGTTAGCTTCTAGTGTGGTAGAGCCGCATTTTCGTGCGCGTGCAATCGGAATTATTTTTATGGGGATTAGTGGCTCGCTTGTACTAGGTGTACCACTTGGGCTTGTGCTTGGGAATGCATACGGATGGCGTGCACCGTTTGTTTTAATTTCGGTATTAACAGTTATAGCAATTGCTAGTATTTCTTTATTTTTAACAAAAGTTCCACCAGTAGCTGTATTGTCTGTCAGAGAACAAATTGCTACTTTGAAAAATAAAAAGATTGTGAGTGCGCAGTTAACATCATTCTTATTTTTAACAGGACATTTAACACTATACGCATATTTAACACCGTTTTTAAAAGATGTGATGCATGTTGAAGCAAACTGGATTAGCGTATTTTACTTTATTTTCGGAATCGCAGCAGTAATCGGCGGCGGATTTGGTGGTTGGCTTGCAGATAAGTGGGGATCGAAGAAAAGTATTATCTCCATTATTATCGTCTTTGCATGTGCCATCTTTATCTTACCGATGATGACATTCTCATTCCCGTTATTTATTATCATGATGGGACTTTGGAGTATGTTAAGCTGGGCAATTTCACCAGCGCAGCAAAATTATTTAATTGAAATTGCACCGGAATCAGCTGGTATTCAGCAAAGCTTAAATAATTCAGCACTTCATTTAGGTATTGCACTTGGTTCAACGGTAGGCGGAGTTGTTATTGAACAATCGTCGGTTATATATAATGCATGGATAGGCGGGGGCTTTGTGATTTTAGCACTGCTTTGTGCGACTTTCTCGATTACGAGAGGACAATCTACTCATGTGGCAAAGAAGGAATCTATCGTTTGATAGATTCTTTTTTGTTTGAAGTGAATTGAAGGATTTACCATTTTGATATAGAAGGGTACAGGGAGAGGAGTGATGGTATATGGATTTCGAATCGGCGATTGGCTTTTTTGCGATGGTGTTACCAGTTTTTCTGATTGCTTTTGTACTACGATGGATTCGCTTCCTCTACCATAATTCTGAGAAACAGGTTCAGCAAAATGAGAAGATTATTGAGTTATTAACTGAAATAAAAAAGCAAAATTAAAAATAGCAAAGAGAGCGCCTTTGCTATTTTTAATATCGTAACTTCATTAAAATGCTGCGTATTTCCTCATCATTCATAAAGAGATCGTGATGTTTCTGTGTAATTTTAGCAAGTGCAACATCATGATAGAAGAACTCCGTAAAGAATTTTACGAATGGCGGAGACATTGTTTTCATCGCTTGCCACGATTCTTGCTCTACCCCAGCAAATAAAATTTCACGATCATCAACAATAAGAAGTAAGTAACGTTCTAATGCGTTAGGTTCTTCAGTTGGAATGAGAAAATGAACATTTGACAGTTCTGTTTTCACATCTCCAACTACAAGTGCTTCAATATCAATGCCTTGTTTTGCTTTTTTCTCAAGTAAGGGAAGATATTCTAAAAAGGTATCATTCCAAGCGGAAATACGGATAGATTGTTTCGCTTCTTCTACTAACTGCTTACTTTGTACTTGAATAGAAGACTGTATTTTTAAGCTCCAAACACGGTCATCTGTAAAGGATCGTTTTGAAATATTTGTTTGAAGTTCTTTAATATTCGATTGAAATTCTGTCGTTAATTTTTGAATGGCAAGATCCAGTGGCAGGGCGGTATATAGCTTTTTCTTTTCTGAGACGGAATCCATAACCATTCCTTTATCGATGAGGCGTGCTAATACTTCATATATTTTTGCTTTTGGAACACCCGAATGTTTTACAATCGTTGTTGCATCTAGTGGTTCATCGCTTGAGACTACGACTTCATATGCCTGGCTTTCGTATTGTGAGAAACCGAATTTTTGTAACATAGTACCTCCCGGACAAGTTAGATTCTATACTAAGAATAAAGAAGTATGTACATTTATACAAGTGCCTCATGTTTAAAGAGGTAAATAGAAAGAATAGAGCCAGCATCGACCCTATTCTTTTTTGTATGTTTAATTATGAACCGCCTTGAACATAAGTGCGCCATTGTTTTCAGTAACAGTTAATGTACCGTTAATTGCTCGAGTTGAGAATTGCTTTGTTTGAAAATAATCTTTCGAACCGAGTTGTTCTAGAATAGTGTTCATGTCTTGCTCACTTAGAACTGAGTCAATAGAACGAATGACAGTCTTTATTGTGGAATAAAAGGCGTCAATTTGTTCTTTAGATGTACCGGATCCAGCGATAGCAACAGCAGCGATACCGCCAGTTGCTTTATAAATGGAAACGCCTAATCCAAATTTAGTATTAAAGATTCCGTTATATGTTGCGATTTGTGCTGTTTCAGTAAAGAGTTTAATGCTGCTTACGTTAATGCCATTTGAGTTTCCAACTGAGTTAATTGAATTTACCAGTTTTTGCATGACTTGAGCCGTATCTACTGAAGCTGGTGGAGGAGTTGGATTAGGTGTTGGAGGCGGAGTTGGATTAGGTGTTGGAGGCGGAGTTGGAGTTGGAGTCGGAGTCGGTGCTGGATCGGGTTTCGGCTTTGGATCAGGCTTTTCTACTGGTTTTGGATCCTTCTGCCATAAGTCACAAGCTGTTGTTCCAAATAAGAGGGGAATGGCTAATAAAGTGAGAAGTAACTTTTTCAATTGTCCACTTCCTTTCAAAAGGATAAGTTGATTATGGTGGTTCTTAAAAGGATAACACCAATATATGCACAACCAGTGGAAAAGGATTACAGAGGATAAGTATATTATGAAAAATAAATTAAAAGTATAGTTATGGTTAGTAAAGTAGGGGAGAGTTTTGTACAATAGAAATGAAACAAACATAGGAGGGAACTACCATGGCAATTGTTGATGTATCGATTATTCCAGTTGGAACAGGTAATCCAAGCGTAAGTGAATATGTAGCAGAAGTACAAAAAGTGTTAGAGAAAAACGCGGATCGCGTGAAGTACCAATTAACACCGATGAATACAGTAATTGAAGGAGATCTCCCTGTATTACTTGAAGTAATTCAACAAATGCATGAAGTGCCATATACAAAAGGTGCAAAGCGTGTAGCGACAACAATTCGTATTGATGATCGCCGAGATAAAGAAAGCACAATGGAGAAAAAATTAAATTCTGTTCGTTCGAAATTATAGGAGAAAGCAGCGATTTTCGCTGCTTTTTTGTATGGGTAAATTAGGTAAGATAAGTGTATCCATGGTACACTTTTTTATTATTGTGGTACCTAGGGAAGGAGGAAAGGGAAATGAGTGACAAATTTAATGAGCAGTTTGATGGCTTACTTGAAAAGTATACAGAATTGTTACTAGGGGAAGGCAGTGAAGAGAGAAAAGAACAAGTGCAAAAGTGGGCACTGTACTCTTACATTGCTAAAACAATGCCAGCTTTAGTCAAGCATTGGAATGAGACATATCCAGAGGCAAAAGAAGAGATGGTAAAGTTAATCTCTGATATTAAAAGGTTAAATGAGGAACATCGTAATCAGAAATAAGAATGAGAAACCATTTTGTGATTTTTTACAAAAAAAGCTTGGGGATCAATAGACCTCAAGCTTTTAATTCATATAGAGGAATTGTTTGATGGTTTCGTAGTTATCTCTAAACACCAATTATTGCATCGCATGACACTCCCTGGCGGATATTCGAAGTCACACTCACTAATAAATAAGAAGTCGAGCTTTTGGCAAATAGCGTTTGAAGCAGGATTATTGATGGCGGGAAAAGCATGAATGAATCTGTACTTTTGTTCCATTTTAGCATGAGCGATAGCTTTTTCGACGGCTTTTGTTGCTATTCCTCTCCCTTGAAATGGTGGTAGGACGCTCCAGCCAATTTCGTATACGTTCTCTTCTTTCCAGTAGCTGTCCCAATATCCTACACTACCAATAATTTCGAGTTGCGGAAGAAGGACGATGCTAAACATACGTCCAGTTCCTAACTCACTAATCTTAAGGTACCGCTCGTGACGAGCAAGGAGTTGTTCTTCAGTCTCAGGCCCTCCTAAGTATTCTAGCATCTCAGGTACATTCATAAGACGAAGTAAAGTAAGATTAGCATTGTTCCAAGGCTCAATTCGAATTTGTTGTACATTCATTCTTTCTGGCATTTTTCACACTCCAATACGTGTTTTCCATCCGGGTGAAATTTTATATACTATGCAGGGATAGTACCTTTCAATGAAACCGGGATTCTATGTTTTTACACTTTCTATACTTATTTCAACAGAAATCTCCCCTACCTTTTGCACTTGATTTTCTATGGGAGAGAACTAAGTACCTCAGGATTTTATATTTGTATTCATTTTTAGTCGTATTAATATCTTTGTATAACTTATAAAAAGAAGTAAGAGGTATGACGAGTATTGTCGAATTTTTATTTTAGGCTAGTTGTTCACCTGTTTTTCTAGTTTTATTTTAAATGTCGAAAAATTTTTATGGATATTTAAAAGCGAGAATATGGGCTTTTGAATATTTTTATAGTATTTTATAAATTATCTAAATAATTATTTGTATCAAATAATTTTAAAGAATGATATAATTTTGAAGAGGGGCAAAAAACAGACAAAGTACAGTCATAGGGGTGAATTACATGGAACAATTAATGCGAAATTCGTTTCTTTTCTTGTCAAAAAATAAAGCGCTAACAAAACTGGCTAAGAAGTACGGTTTACGCTTTGGTGCAGGGCGCTTTGTCGCAGGGGAGACAATTGATTTAGCTGCTGCAGCTATTAAACAATTAAATCAACAAGGACTTTGTGTGACAATCGATTATTTAGGTGAGTTCGTTGATAATGAAGCAGAAGCAAATGAAATGGCAAGCCAATCGATTGAAGCAATCCGTGCAATTGGACGCGAAAAACTTGATTCACAGCTTTCTTTAAAAATGACTTCTATGGGGTTAGACATCTCAGATGAAATCGTAATGAATAATATGCGCCGCATTTTAGAGGCTGCAAAAGAAAACGGTGTGTTTGTTACGATTGATATGGAAGACTATACACGCTGTGGAAAAACAATTGAGATCTTTAAGCAATTAAAATCTGAATACGATAATATCGGTACTGTTATTCAAGCTTACCTATATCGTACAGAAAAAGACATCGAAGATTTAAATGCATATAGTCCTAATTTACGTCTTGTAAAAGGGGCTTATAAAGAACCAGAAGAAGTGGCGTTCCCGGACAAAAAAGATGTAGATGAAAATTATAAAAAAATTATTAAAATGCACTTATTAAATGGAAATTATACTGCTATTGCTTCACACGATGAGGCAATTATTGAATATACGAAGAAACTTGCCGAAGAATATAATATTTCACGTGATCAATTTGAATTCCAAATGTTATATGGTATTCGTACGGAACGTCAACTTGAACTTGTTAAAGAAGGCTACAAAATGCGTGTTTATGTACCATATGGAAATGACTGGTATGGTTATTTCATGCGCCGCTTAGCTGAACGTCCAGCAAACGTTGCGTTCGTTTTAAAAGGAATGGTAAAAAAATAACCAAGGAGAAAAATACTCCTTGGTTATTTTAATTGCTGAAACGCGTAATTTGCCATCTTTTTCGCATCAGGATATAGCTGAGTACGACTAGAAGAAAACACAACGTTAATAACGCGTTTACCATCCTTTTCATCAACAGTTACAACTGTGTATTGTCCTAAAGCAGATAAACCGCTTTTGCTTCCAATTGCATAGGGATCAGCGTAAAGTTCTTCGCGGCCATAGTTTGCGATTTTTGGAGCGCGCTGCGAAGTATGTAGTGTTGTACGTATTGTGTTCATATATTCTAGTACAATCGGATATTTTAATGCTTCTTTTGTAATGATTGCGATGTCATAAGGGGAAACCCTATTGCCGAGTGCGTCAGCCCCGCTCGCATTTTTGAAAGTTGCATGTTTTGTTCCGAGTTCTTTCGCTCTTGCATTCATCATTTTTACAAACTTCTCTTTTGATCCTGCAATATGTTCTGCGATAGACTCAGCAATTGGATCGGCACTGATGATAAGCATCAGTTTTAATGCCTCGTCTCTTTTTAATTTTTCACCAGCACGAAGCTTAATTTTCGCACTCTGACTTTCCGTTTTTATCGCATTTTCTGTGATAGTAATTTCCTCATCTTCTTTTACATTCTCTAGTAACAGAATGGTTGTCATCATTTTGGCTACACTTGCTGGATAAGAACGTTCTTCTTCCCGTTTTCCGTACAAAACTTCCCCCGTATTTGCATCGATTGTAACACCATATTTTCCTGTGATATCAGGCTGATTACTTCTTACGTCTTTTTGCCTTTTTGTGTAAGAAAAGAAAATCATACTTGTAAATAGTGTAGCAATCATCACAATCATGATTATTGTTCGTTTCATTATGCAGTCCCTCTTTTGTCTTTCCTTATGTACAAATAAATTGGGCAGAAAAGCAGCCCAATCCTCATTATGCCACGTTTTCTGCCCAAAAATATAGAGGAAGTTCAAAAAGTCCAGTAAAGATAGCTGTCGCATTTCTTCGTTACGTCGCCAGTCCGATACTCATGTAGTTCCACCTACACTCCGTATCCTCCCGGCTTCCGCGCCTCGAACTGCTCGGCTCTCTTTATCCTCCTTTTTGAACAAGCACATATAGCGTTATTTTTC
>Ga0105250_10001959_pt1 | contig 10662 bp, 8 predicted proteins | sample KBSS54metaG_FD_80425 | JGI IMG/M metagenome (GOLD analysis project Ga0105250, IMG submission 80425) | Switchgrass rhizosphere microbial communities from Kellogg Biological Station, Michigan, USA - KBS S5-4 metaG | ecosystem: Host-associated > Plants > Roots > Rhizosphere > Soil | place...
CGCTCCTAACCCTTGAAGTGAACTATAAACGCGACGAAACCCTAGCCGCAGGACTGAAGTACGAACGAACTCCGGCCGGTTGAAAAGCTGGCCGACGGTTTACGGCTGCCTGAAAGGAACCGACAGGAAGGGCTCAACTGCTCCCGCAGGGCAGAGCCTTTGCCCGCTACTTTTAGCTACTCTTTCTTATATATATTATTTATTATTTATTTATATGAGAAAGGAAGGCTAAAAAAGCGAAAGATTTATAAGTGAGAATAACTCGTATCGAAACCCCTCAAAAATTAAGTCACTAAGTATTCTTGACTGACTTAATGACTTGTTTGTCAAGCAAGGTCTTCGCGGATCTGTTCGCGGGCTTTAGGATAATTTTCAATTTAATCAAGAGCTTGACGGTTTTAGCCGATTATCGCTTTTGAGAAAAGTTATTGCTATTAGCGCTACTCTAGCTACTCGTTTAAATAAGCGAATAAATAGCAAGAAAATAATCACTCAGGTAACCGATAAATAGTCAGTACGAAAGCGTAAAACTTCAAAACTAGGTATCTGGTCGCGTAGTCGATACCCAGGTTTTGTTGTCTCGTTTTCCGCGCACGGGCCGCCATTGTGGTGTGGGTCGTAAGGAAGCCTCATCGCCCGCCCGTACCGAAACCGTGCTGGCGCGAGTGGTCGCCGTGTTCGGTGCGGCTCAGCCGCACTGTGCTTATTTGTTTGCCAACCGTCGCGCAACGCGCGCACAAAGTGTTGGTGCACGACGGACTGGGTATCTGGCTGGCGGCCCGCCGCCTGCACCAGGGCAAGTTGTTCTGGCTGGGTTCTCGACACGGTGCTCACGTGGAGTCGGGCGCTGAGCAATTGAACGCCCTGGTGCTGGGTTTGCCCTGGCAACGAGTCGGGCCGGGCGACGCTATTTCCATCGTGTGGCGCCAGCCATGGCCTCGGAATATTGGAGAGGTCTTTTGGCTTGCAGTTTTCCTCCCGCTCGTTACTCTGTTGCCCTTCTCCAAACGTAGGAAAAGACGGTGGACCTTTTCAACGATAGAAACCCACGGCTCGACCTGAAGCCAGTCGTCATATTCAATAAGTACCTCCGCTCTGTGCTTCTGCCGGGGCGCTGCGAATGTGGCCGCTGCAAAGATGCTGGCTACGATGATTCAGCCTTCAAGCCCAAGCACAACATTGAGATCGATGGCTTGAACCACAAGCGGCAATTCGCGATCAGCTCGGCCAGCGATACCGCTATGGCGCTCGAAAATGCTTGGGAGTCTTTCTACCAGGCCTCTATGGACCTCACCGACATGAGTCTGTGGCTCAAGGCAGTTCAGAAATTTACCGACGAGTCCAGCCTGCGCTACCTTCTGCCGGTCCTGATCGAATCAGGCTATGCCGAAGACGCGGATGGTGAGTTGCGCTTGCGGTATTTCCGCAAGGCTGGATAACGCCCTGTACCACTGTTAGACCGTTATCCTGAATGGTTTAACAGTCGGGAGCATGGTGACGGCATCCAAGCATGACTGGCATGCAGCCGGCACGCATCGCCGGCAAGATGATTTGCGAAGGGGACATCGAAAGCGGTGTCTGGCGCGTCAACGCGCATTCGGGACGCTACAGTCGCGACTACGCGACAGCTGGTACCTACCTGGAAAATGCCGTTCGCAAGATTGCCTCGTTCTTCCCTCACGATCGCTTCGAGCTGAGCCCTGTCTCGACGACAGGCAGCGTTGCAAGTGCTGCGCTGGCGGTGGCAGAGTCATCATCTCCTTCAGTCTCTGCAGTCTGAGCGGGTTACTTTTTTCAATTCAGTAAATTTCAACGTGCTCCCGGCCGCAACGCGGATCGGGAGACACACTTCAAATGTGGTCATTTGTCCGAAGCGCATTTCGGGCTCAGTAATCTGATGTGGGTGTGTTTCACATGGCAGTTAAGCTTGAGTTTTTAACCCAGGATCCTGAAGAGATTGAACTGGCAACGCGGTATTGGGCCATGGATGAGGAAAGTGCATATCTGGAGCGGGTCGCCGACCTTGTCCCGTTTCGGGATATCACGCAGTCCGGCCTAATTGCAAAATATGTACGGCAATACAGCCTGGCCTATGATGAAAATCAGATCTGCTGCAGGTGTGAGGGCCCGATTAGGGTCGGGGGCCGAACGGAGCCGAAGAAGAACTTTCAACGTTCTTCCGTTCCTTGTGAGTCTTGCGCAGAAGTCGAAAGACAGCAACGCAAGGAGCGGGAAGCGACCGTGCAGGCCGAACTCAATAGACGACTTGCCAGCCATATTCAGAAAGTGCAGACCAAAACGATTTCCTACCTGGATCTGCCGGATGATGTAGTCATTCTGCTGCAGGCTATTGACGCGGTCGTCACACCTCGTCTGACTCAGGGCACCTTCACAATGAAGGACTGCGAGGAACTAACGCCCTTCGCGTCTAACGAATTCGTGATGCGATTGTACAAGGCAGATACTCTGTTGGATGACCCGCGGGTGGCCGGACCTGGAGCCTACTCCCTTCAAGATGACAAGGTCTGGATCAAGTTCTATCAACTCCATTTTTTCTTGCCGCCTGACGAAACCTATGGGCGCGGCGAGGAGGCGTTCAAGCTGCTGATCGATCGGAAGTTTGCAGATTCGGAAGCTCTGATCAACTTGTGGCTGGATTATGCCGTTGGAGACGTCCTTCGGTACTTGTTCGATCAATGCAGCAATTACAACCAGACTCTCGAAGACGACGCGATTGAGAGAATCAAGAGCACCGTGAGGCATGGGCTGCGGAAATACAGCGTCGCGCAATTGTGGTTTGTGATGTGGAAGGTAGTGAAGGATGCGGCGAGCTTGGCCAGTCGTGAGTATTACACCCGTGCCAAAGCGACTTCGACTATCCCGAAAAAAATCCGGAAACAGCTCGAAATCGCAGACCAGGAAGGGGGAATCCGCAGAAGCTGGGATCGGCCCGATCCCCACATCGCGGGCTCCCTGGGCATGTTGTTCGCAACGCTGTTTGGGATAGACGAGTACTCCCCAGGCGAAAAAGTACTCGGCATCTTCACCCTGTTGGGTGAGCGGGCAAGCGAAGCTGCGGATGCAGAGCTCGATTCCCTGGCCAATAGCTTCATGCGCGGAGCGCTGGAAGGGCAAAATGCGGCGCCAGCGTTGGAGGCGTTTGCGGAAATGATTCGCGCCGGTCTGACTACCAAGGACGCGATCATCGAAATGATTGATCGCAATATCGAGAGGTTCGAGTAGCCTTGGAGCCCCAGCGGCAAGCCCTCTGGTTGATCCATCCTAAGCAATCTTCGAACCGTAATAGTGAAGATAATTGTTAGCCCAAAGCACCATTGGCGATAGTTGGCACGGACAGCGCGAAGTAACACTGCGGAGTGACAGGTATGGAGCAGGCGCTGATCTGTATAGGGATCGAGAACTATTTATTATTGGCGGTTCCGAAGTGACGGAGCCATAACGTCGTACAGCAGGCAGGATAGCCTTTCCTGCGCGTCCTGGCAGACCTCCAGGAATGCGAGAGCCGCATCATCGTCTTGGGAGTCCAGGATCTCGGCCAGTTGCGCCACCAGGGTGCCAATATCGCTGATCTTCGCTTTGACCTTATCTCGGTTCATACCCAGCTCTTTGATATTCGTTGCCATGCGTTTTCCCTTAGCTCGCGGCCTTGGATGCTCATGTCTTTTGCCTAGCTCCGGCTCTCAGCGATTACCAAAGTCAGCGACTTGTGATTGCGTCATGATGGCCCGGCCAGCGTAGCGTAGCGTCATCGCCAGCGCCGGCGCTTGACGATATGTGCGAATTGTTACAGGTGTTTCGGCCAGCGGAAAAGTCTTTCCGGTTAGGAGTAAAGTTTTCTAGCGGCGGCGTCAGTGACGAGCTGGCGGCGGCAAATCGCCCAGAACCGCCGACAATACCTCAACATTGTCGACTACCTCTGGTGCCCCTTTAACCCCTTGGCCCTGGGCATAATTCGGGTCGGCCACGGCGCTGGAGAGAGGTTTACTCTGGCGTCATAAGGACCGCCAGCGTTATCTTGATGAACTCCTCGTTACGGTCGATTGCGGTCAAGGCACCGCGCACGTTATCGGCGACATTGCCTGATCCGCATTGCTCAACCCAGTTTGTGAGTTCCAGAATGGCCGTCTCGAGAGCGTCGTTCTCAAAATCATTTTTTTTTGCATCAGGTACGTCCAAGAATCAGGTTGATGTTGGCAGTGATTGCATTCAGGTCCAGTCCCAACCCTTCGTACTCTTCGGTTACAAGCAGCGTCCCGTTTCTTTCGTCATCTTTCTGCGGTAGGGGCAGCGGAAAAATTTTTGCGTTGCGATACGCCGCCTCTTTTCGCTCCCAGCGTTTCTTGTATTCGTCATCCGAAAGCATGCCATTGTGCTCCCAATACCAGACTGTTCCAGAGTCTTCGTCTTGAATCGTAAAGTCCGGAAAGCGCTCAACACCATCAAGGATCAAAGGCTGCTCATATTGATACTTGATACCCGCGGCTTTCAGCTTGTCCGCAATGATCCATTCCGACTTTGAGCGAACCAGATCTCCATTTTCAGTCAGGTAGATTAGCCTGGCGTCCAGGAAAACCGATTTGTTCTGCACCTTAATCTCTACCGGGACAGACGGTGCAAATAGGTTCGTCATCCGTCGGTTGATTTCTGACGACGCCTCTTGGCTGTAATGCATCAGCTCCCTGAAGTCCCCCTGATGCAAGATAATGACTTTATCTTTTTGTCTCGTCAGTGCGGTGTACAGCATTTCGCGCGTCAAGTTTCGGCAGGGGTTTGGGATCACGACGAAGGTTTTTCCGAACTCACTGCCTTGGGTCTTATGAACAGTCAGGGCATAAGCAAGCTCTAGTGGTGGCGTACCTTCCTGCGAATCAAACTCCCATGGTTTGTACTTGTATGAAATTCCAGGCTGTGAGGCCAACTCAACTTCGATTTCATAGGGAGCCCAGTTTCTTCCCTTCATTTTGCGATGCCCAGTGACAATGCCGATATCGCCGTTGGCGACATAGGAGTCATTCTTCTCAGGGTAAGTTTCGCGCCTGCTCTTGTTGACGACGTTGATTACCTTGTCGCCATAGATGATTCCTTCAGGGCCTGCCGGACTAGGGATTTTCTTCTGCCACCCCGTTTGTGACGCCATTTTGAGGAAGGTTTTCCTGAAGTGCTGCTGCAAGGTACGGTTGAGAGCCGTTACTCCAGCTTGATACTGCTTGATCGGAGAGAGGATCTGCCATGCCTCCGCTTCGCTGGATGCTCCGGGACGATTCTTGTACTGGGAGTTGAAGAACACTGTTGAGCCACCATCGAACTCGGAGAAAACGCCTCCGAGAGAGCACTCAAACGCTACCTCATCAGTAATCGAGCTCAGCTTCAGCTCTGTTTTCAATTCATCCAGAAGCAACTGATGAAGCTGATCTGGTTTGCTCCAGCGGACGAGCTTCACGAAGTCTGATTTCCCCGCTGCAACGGTATGCCAGATCTCATCTGCACCGGCATCCAACGGGCGTCCGCTGAAGGCTTGGGCAAGAAGCACGTCTTCGCGTACAACACCTTCTTCAGCGCCTTGACGCATCGTCACGGTCAGCTCCGCAAAGCAGCCTGCAATACGGGTACGCAGACTCTCGATGTTCGCTGGCTTCAGGAAATTAACAATATCTACGTAAGGGCGACCCGCTCCGATTGGTGGCAACTGCTTGGGATCGCCCACAAGAACGAGCCGATCAACCCTTTCCACCGCATCCAGCAAGGCTGCAAGCTGCTCCTCGGTGAGCATTGAACACTCATCAATAATGACTGTTGCATGCACAGCAGAGCGACCCGCGTCAGCGCTGACGTAGTAGCGCCCGGTCTTGCCGTCGTAGCGCGCCAAACCATTCAGAAACTGAGCGACGGTTTTTCCCTGGCCAGTCATGCCACTCGTCTGCTCCAGCCTGACGCGCGCCTTGCCGGTGGGTGCTAGCAACAGGATGCCCCCATTCTTCACGCTTTCAATACTGCACAATGCCTTCAGCAGGGTGCTCTTGCCAGTGCCGGCAGCCCCCATGAGCACTGAAACCCCAGATTTGTAGAGCACCTCCAGTGCCGCAGATTTTTCCTTCCGTGCCTCAAGGTCCCGCTTGCCGGGTTTCGTCTTGAGGGCATCTTTATCCTTTGTTGCGTCAATTGCTGTATCAACCAGCGCTGCCCAGTTATGTTCACCGGAATTCAGCTTGCGGGTTTTGCGCTTGCTAATCTTGGTTCTGATCAGCGCGGAGGTTTCAACGTAACGGTCCAGCTGGAAGGCCTCAAGTCCATCCTTGACCTGGATGCTTTCAGTCTTGGGCGACAGGCAGTCCTCCATGATCGACAGCGTATCCATGTCCAGGGGGCATTCTGGCTGCAGAGCACGATCTCGGATTCGCTGAACCATCCACTTTGCGATCAGATAGGTGTGACCTTCGTCGCCCGCAGCCTCTTCCAGAGTAAGGATCATCACCGCGCGTACACGACGTTGGTCAATTGCTTCGTGAACGCGACTCGGCTCAAACAGCGGAAAATCCGTACGGATCGACTCAGGCGGAAAAAGACCACGATCCACAATTTCGAATGCCACCGGGTCAGCTTGTAGCCGGTCGTCCTCATACACTAGATAGGGGTTGGCCAAGATTTCTGCATCATTCAGACCGATACCGGCCATTTCACGCTCAGTCGGCTGATACCAACGCAGCGCTTGCGAATCAGTGAGGTTAAAGCGCGCCAACAGCATCAGCAGTGCGCGACGCTCCGACGGCAGCTTTTCCCATTTTTTCCTCAAGGTGTCGCCAATGCCTTTGCACAGGTATTCCGGCAATCTATCCGGCTTAGTCAGAACTTCACTCAGGGCAGACCAGGGATCAAATTTTTCATTGTCTTGGCTGATCAGATACCAGGCCAGTAGATTGCCATGCGGAAAGCCAAACCCGTTCAGTGCTGCGCCCAAACCCGGAAAGGCTCCCCGTACTTTCCACAAGCGGTTCAGCTCAGCATCAATCCACGCCAGATAGTCTTCCCAAGGCACGTCAGCCAGATGTTGGCGCATCGCCTTGATGGCTTTCTCGATGGCCAGTAGGGATGCGATGGCGCCATCATGCGCGAGTTGCTCGGTGCCGTAGGAGTAGCTGCCAAAGTATTCATTTGGTGCGAAAGCAGTGCAGGTACCCAGATCAATGGACTCGTCCTTTTCGGCGGACTGCAGCAATTGCTGGTAAGGCAGTAGAAAACCATCCGAACCCTGTGGGCGAATCGAATGCTCGACATTCCGTTCCCAGAGGTAGCCACTGATTTTGCCGGTAGGCCGTTGGCCATCGACATAGTGATACTCGATAGGTGAGCTCACCGATTTGACTCGGCCCACACCGACAATCACTCGGCGAGTGTCTTCAATCAGCGGCGTGCGTTTCGCATAAAAGAACACCAATGATTCATCTGGCTCCGCCACGCTGAAAAAAGTATCCAGGATGATGCGCTGGTTAGTGCCATCCTGAACCCAAGTCTTGCTGTCTTTCTCCCATCCCTTGTTCTCGGTGAGATCAGGTTCACGCTCTGCCTGATACCCAATCTGCAGCGTTTCCTTCAGACTATTTACCCCGCGTTTCTTGTTTCCTTCCACCTGCTCGCGCAGCATCCAACGAAACGGAATTCCCGCTGCTGAAAAGGGGCGGATCGTGTAAGGCGTGTCGGCGAAATGGCCGTGGGTGGTCTTGGCACTTCCCGCGTATGGGTGCTTCTTCTGCATCGAGAGCGCAAACGACGCCATGAAAGTGCCATGCTCATCCACACAGGGGGGATGTTGCGAGCGCTCAAAATCCTCGATGCTTTGTCCCGCATTCTTGGTTTCAAAGTCATCATCCCGACCTGTAGCAATGCGCGGCAACACAGTGCAACTCGTATTCGCACGGCATTGCTGGCAAATGCTTCCCTGCCATCCCGAATCATGCCAGGGCACACGAACGGTCAAATGTTGAACAGGCAGCTGTCGTGAACCTTGGATCATGCTTTCTTCCTTATCGAATGTTTTCGATGTTGCTATTACCCAAATCCGCCCAAGTCATGCCATTGCGTTCGATGCAAGAGATAATGATCTTTCCTATTCTGTGTCTAAGTCCGCTTTGGGTCGTTTCCGCTTGGGGATGACCAGCAGCAACTGACCCTTTGCAGATGTTCAGTCAGTCGAAAATAGCGTTCTCGATCACCGGTTTGGTATTGGCCGATGGCCGCACACAGAATCGGAGCACCGACCCGGCGTCGGATGAGGTAGGGCTGTTTCTTCGGAGCGCCTTCATTTTTACCCACTCGAACCAGTTGTCGATCGGCGTAATGGCTCGATGTGGCCAGATCGCACGGAAGAAGGGACGTGCGTAACCTTCTCGACCTTGGCGTTGATCGGCGGCGGCTTTTCGGTCGCCCAGTGAGGTCGCCCCAGCGGACCAGGTCGGCGTTTAGGACTTCACCTTCCTGATGGAGAAGGGCGATCTGGGTAGTCGGCGCGACGTTGTACCGATCGATTGGCTGATCACCTACGATGTTGGCCAGAGCGTTGGGCATGGTCAGCGCGGCAACGAAGTCGTAAATGCCTCGGTATTGTGAAAGCCTTCCGCACATGGGGAGGTCCTCCGGTGGAAATCTCAGCTCAGCTTAGCTGAGCCGCTTGCCTGAGCACGGATCTGCGCCGCGAAGCTTGGCCACTTGATCGCGCAGCTGCCCGCGCAGTTCCGAGAACTTCGCCGCTTTTTCTTTGAGGTAGTCCCTAGCTTCGTCACGGAAAGGCTGGCTGCAGAAGCCAAATGAAGCAAACAAGGTCGTCATAGAATTGCCCAATGATGATGTCTATTCGGGCTTCATCAAAGACGCGAGGCAAGGGGAGGTGGATGGGTGGCTACGTTTTCTGTCTGATGGAGTTGAGGACGATTGAGTCTCAAATTAAAATCTAGGCGCAACAACGCTAAACCGACCACGCTATCATTCCCCTGTCCATACCTGAAAGGCAATTTCATGGCAGTTAACCCTGGAGGAAAAAGCCTCCCAGAACATATTCGAGCGATTCTTCGCATCGTCAATTCTGAGTTAGTGCCACAAATGTCGCGTTTCTTTCTTTTTGAGTTCGAACTCCTGACGAACCACGTAGATTCAACAGAGCGACATCTTCGAGAGCAACAGGCACAGTTTGATGAAGAGTTTTCTGCAAATTCAGCGGCTCTAGATCCAGAGGCTCAGGCTGAATATGCCGATTTTATGATCGACGAAACTGAGTTCTACAGAGCGCTGCCGAGGTTGCAGTGGTACAGCCAGTTCGGCTTGGCCTATTCAGCTTTCGAATTTTCCTTGTTGAAGGTAGGTGAGATCGCTAATCGCCGGCTTAGACCCGGTGAAACCCAGAGCCGCCGAAGATCACCAGGGGTGGCCGACGTCGTAGCAGATCTCGGAAGACTCGGAATTCACGCGCCTTTCAGTGGGCTGCTCTGGGACGATGCTGTGCTGCTAAAGCATCTGCGCAACAAAATCATTCACGAGCAAGGGACCTTCGCAGTCGAAAGCTCCCAACTGGCTGCACTCAGGTCTCGTGCATTCCCGGGTTTTGACTGTTCCCCTGCAGAGGACGGTCGGGTCCAGGTGGAGATTTCTGCCGAGTTTGTTCGCGCGGCACTGGATATTTTTCAGCGAATTCTAAACGACCTAGTCAAATTTCGCGTGCCTGAGCTAGCGGTTGACTAAGGGCCTTGACCTTAGCAATTGCCACACATTCTCCTCCAACTCAGATACTCCGTAGCACACGCCAATTTTGCAGGCTGCTACGTAAAATCTGAGCCATGAATCTAGTGCGCGGACGCACAGATTTAAATCTCAGACGCGTACTTTTCTGCGCTGGAAATCGAAGTCGACTTTTTCAACAGAATCGGCCAGAAGCGGACCTTCAAATCATCTACTAAACTGTGGTCGATTCAGACAGCGATGTCGCCTAACAGGAATTAGGAGTTGCATGTGTATTACCCAATTACGCTATATGTCTTAACAATCACAGCACTGATAATAGCTGCCTTATTAATCTCGTCACTTCATGTGTTCAAATTTGCCAAAACACTAAAGAGCAACCAAGCGCCATTCTACATAGCCTTTGCAATCATAGCTTCTGTTTTAGCCTTTACCACCTTGGAGCTAATTCTTCATCTAATAATTCAGAAGCATCCAATCAGTGTAGCTATTTTCGCCTCACTTGCTTTTTATTTAGCTGTGGTGTCTATTTTTCTGGCGCAATTAAAGCTTAACTTAATTGCATGTATCACCTACACAATATGCGGCGGCGCAATATTTTTCGCCTCTTGCCTTCCAATCATTATATGGCTAGGCTGCGCTACGGGCCCAGTATGTATATAAACACATCATTATTGGCCACACCAAAGAACCGAGTAAAGTAACTCATAATAATCGATTCAATACACTCACCTCGCTCACTGGACTCGTAAAAGTTTCACTTTTGCTCGCCTGCAAGCTTAGTCGTTATGAATGTCCGCAAAGGGTTTACCGCCCTTGGCGACAGGCAACAATCGGCCAAAAGCGGTCACACGTGGATAAACCATGGTGGAAAATGAACGATCGAAAATCTGGGAGGCTGGAGAATGAATTCACTTA
>Ga0105250_10001961_pt1 | contig 10661 bp, 9 predicted proteins | sample KBSS54metaG_FD_80425 | JGI IMG/M metagenome (GOLD analysis project Ga0105250, IMG submission 80425) | Switchgrass rhizosphere microbial communities from Kellogg Biological Station, Michigan, USA - KBS S5-4 metaG | ecosystem: Host-associated > Plants > Roots > Rhizosphere > Soil | place...
CCCGCAGCCGGGGCGGCCGGCGCTCGGCGCCGCTGTCCGCGCACGTCGCATATTTGAAGCGCGAAGGCGTCACCCGCGACGGCTCGCCGACCCGGATGTTCGACGCGGCCGGCGACAATGCCGAGGATCGCGGTTTCACCGAGCGGTGCAAGGATGACCGGCACCATTTCCGGGTCATCGTGTCGCCCGAGGACGCCGCCGAGCTGATCGACCTGCGCGAGTACGCGCGCGACCTCATGCGGCAGATGGAGGCGGACTTGGGGACGCGGCTCGATTGGGTCGCGGTCGATCATTGGAACACCGACAATCCGCACGTCCATCTGCTCGTGCGCGGCGTCACCGATCAGGGCGCTGATCTCGTTATCTCCCGCGAGTACATCAGCCACAATCTCCGCTCGCGCGCGCAAGACCTGGCGTTCGCCGAACTTGGGCCGAAGCCCGAGCATGAGGTGCAGCGCGCGCTCGACCGTGAGGTGACGGCGGAACGCTGGACCCGGCTCGATACCGAGATCCAGCGTTCGGCCGACGAGCTGGGCGTGATCGACCTGCGCCCCGAGCGGCCCGGCCCCGACGATCCGCGGCTCCGCCGTTTGATGATCGGGCGCTTACAGCACTTGGAAACGATGGGGCTCGCAGCCGAAGGGAATACCGGCCAGTGGGCGGTCGCGGAAGGTGCGGCGGCGAAGCTGCGCGAGCTGGGCGCGCGCGGCGACATCATCCGCACGATCAGCGCAGCGCTCAAGGATCGGGTTCAAGACCGGCCGCTCGACAGTTACGCCGTCGTCACCAGTCCGCTCGAGAAACCGATCGCGGGCAGGCTGATCGACAAGGGCTTGCACGACGAGCTTACCGGCACCGCCTATGCCGTGATCGACGGCACGGACGGGCGCACCCACCATGTTCGCCTGCAAGGCATCGAGGCGCTGGAGCATAGCCCCAAGCTCGGCGGCATCGTCGAGTTGCGCGCGCTAGGGTGGGCCGGCGAGGGGAAGCCGACGCTAGTGCTCGCCACGCGCTCGGACCTCGACCTCGCCGCTCAGATCAAGGCGCCCGGCGCGACCTGGCTCGATCACCGCCTGATCGAGCGCGGCGCTAGCGTCTCCGATGGTGGTTTCGGTGCGGAGGTGCGGCGCGCGATGGACGCGCGCACCGACCATCTCGTCAAGGAGGGACTGGCCCGCCGTTTCGGCGAGCGGACGGTATTCGAGCGCGGGATGCTTGACACCCTTCGCAAGCGAGAGCTGGACGCGGTTGGCGCGAAGATCGCGGGCGAGACCGGGCTTGCCTACCGCTCGGCCGCCACCGGCGAAAAGATCGCCGGCGTCGTTCGCCAGCGGCTCGCTCTCGCATCCGGCCGCTTCGCCATGATCGACGACGGGCTCGGCTTCCGGCTCGTGCCGTGGGCCAGCACCCTCGAACAACAACTCGGCCGTCAGGTGTCCGGCGTGGTCCGGGCCGGCGGCGGCATCGACTGGACGCTCGGCCGTAATCGCGGCCTCGGCATCTGAATGAGGAGACGTCCATGTCCGCGACCAAGATACTTTGGGGCCAGATCATCATCGTGTTCCTGATCGTGCTCGGCGGGGTGTGGGGCGCGACGCAGTGGACCGCCGCCGCGCTAGCCTATCAGCCCGAGCTGGGACCCCCGTGGTTCGAGGCGTTCGGCTGGCGGGTCTATCCGCCGCCGGCCTTCTTCTGGTGGTGGTTTAGCTTCGACGCCTACGCACCGCGCATATTCCTGATAGGCGCCTATATCGCCGCGTCCGGCGGGTTCGCGTCGATCGTCGTCGCGATCGGCATGTCGGTGTGGCGGGCGCGCGAACTGAAGAACGCCGAGACCTACGGCTCGGCGCGCTGGGCGACCGAGCGGGAGGTTCGCCGCGCCGGGTTGCTGGGGCCGAACGGCGTCGTGCTCGGCAAGCTCGCCCGCGACTATCTCCGCCACGACGGCTCCGAGCATGTGCTGTGCTTTGCGCCGACCCGTTCGGGCAAGGGCGTCGGCCTCGTCGTGCCGTCGCTGCTGACCTGGCCGGCATCGGCGATCGTTCATGACATCAAAGGCGAGAACTGGACGCTGACCGCCGGTTTCCGCGCGCGACACGGCCGCGTGCTGTTGTTCGATCCAACCAACGCGGAGTCGGCGGCCTACAACCCGCTGCTGGAGGTGCGCCGCGGCCAATGGGAAGTGCGCGACGTGCAGAACGTCGCGGACGTGCTGGTCGATCCCGAAGGGTCGCTGGAGCGTCGGAACCATTGGGAGAAAACCTCCCACTCGCTGCTGGTCGGCGCGATCCTCCATGTCCTCTACGCCGAAGCGGACAAAACACTGGCCGGCGTAGCGGGATTTCTGTCCGATCCCTCGCGGACGATCGAGCAGACGCTGGCGGCAATGATGGCGACATCGCACCTTGGCGAAGCCGGCGTGCATCCCGTCGTCGCCAGCGCCGCGCGCGAGCTGCTAAACAAGTCGGACAACGAGCGGTCCGGCGTGCTCAGCACGGCCATGTCGTTTCTCGGCCTCTACCGCGATCCTGTCATCGCGCAAGTCACGCGGGCCTGTCACTGGCGCATATCGGATCTGGTCGAGGGCGAGCGGCCGGTGACGCTCTATCTGGTCGTGCCGCCCAGCGACATCTCGCGCACCAAGCCGCTGATCCGGCTCATCCTCAACCAGATCGGGCGCCGGCTCACCGAGGAGCTGACCCCGAAGGGCAACCGCCATCGCGTGCTCTTGATGCTCGACGAGTTCCCCGCGCTCGGCCGGCTCGATTTCTTCGAGTCCGCCCTGGCGTTCATGGCGGGCTATGGGCTCAAGGCGTTCCTGATCGCGCAGAGCCTCAACCAGATCGAGAAGGCTTACGGCCCGAACAACGCGATCCTGGACAACTGCCATGTCCGCGTGAGCTTCGCCACCAACGACGAACGCACCGCCAAGCGCGTGTCCGATGCGCTCGGCACGGCGACCGAGATGCGCGCGATGAAGAACTATGCCGGGCATCGCCTGTCACCGTGGCTCGGGCATTTGATGGTGTCGCGGTCCGAGACCGCCCGCCAGCTCCTCACGCCGGGTGAGGTCATGCAGCTTCCACCCGACGATGAGATCGTCATGGTGGCGGGCATCCATCCGATCCGCGCGAAGAAGGCGCGCTATTTTCAGGACCGGCGGCTTGCAGAGCGGATCGCGCAGGCGCCCGCGTCCGCCGCCGCCGTGATCCGCCCGGACGACTGGACCGGCCGGCAGGCCGCGCCCGATCCGACACAGGTCGCGAGGATCGTCCGCGACGCCGAAGACGCCGCCAATGGCGGACTGCGCCGTGAGCCCGAGTTGCCCGAGCATGTCGCCATCGTGCCGGAAACCCTGGCACCTGCGGCCCAGGAGTTTTCGATCGTCGACGACGAGCAGGACGACGCGGCCCGGCAGGCGGCCGTGCGCCGCCGGATGCAGGGCATTGCGCGTCAGGCGTCGCTCGATCCGGGCGACGGCATCGAATTGTAGGAGGCCGCCATGCGGACCCGGCTCAACGTCTACTTCCCGCCCGCGCTCGCCAAGCAGGTTGACGAGCTAGCGATCCGGCGGCGCATCTCGCGCTCAGCGATCGTGGAGGCGGCGGTCGCGTCCTACCTCTCGCCGGACGGCGCCGACCGGATGGAGGCGGCGTTCGTGCGCAGGCTTGATCGCCTGTCGCGGCAGGTTCAGCGGCTGGAGCGCAACACGGGCCTTTCAACTGAGGCGCTAGCGCTGTTCGTGCGCTTCTGGCTTTCCGTGACGCCTCCGCTCCCCGACGAAGACCAGGCGGCCGCGCAAGTCAAAGGGCGCAAGCGCTACGAGGGCTTCATAGAAACGCTCGGCCGGCGCTACGCGAGCGGCAAGAATCTGATCGACGAAATCCCCGAAGACCTTTGGCCCAAAGACGGCACTGAAACGGACTGATTTCTATTTAGACCCGAAGGTTGTCGAGGTGGTCGTCAAGCGAGATGAAGTTCGACGCCGTCTCGCGCAGTTCCTTGCCGGCGTGACTCCAAAAGACGACATCGACTTGGAAGCCGTCTTCTCGAAGCTGTTGTACGGCCGGGACATAGTCGTTGTCGCCCGACACGATGGTGAAGATGTCGCCCGGCTTAGCGTTGCGGTACGCATCGCGGGTGAGCGCCGCGACCAAGCCGGTGTCGATCTTCTTCTCCTTGTTCGCGACGTTGCGGTCGTGCGTCACGACTTCGAACCCAGCGCGCTTCGCGATATCCCAGATCGCGTCGTTCTCGGGCGGGCGCGAGCCGAACAGCATAGCGCGCGCGGTGTCCGCCCTGTTTTGGCCAGCAACGAACTCGTAGAGCTTACCGAAGCTCATACGATAGTCGTTGTCGAGGATGCGATAATGAAACGCGTCCCAAATGTCGGGCGCGAGCCCTAGCGTCACCGCGCTGACACGCTTGCCCTCGATGAACACGTTGGAATTGTCTACGTAAATCCAGTCAGCCATCGCCGATCCCCAATTCAGCAATCGCGTCGCTATGCGCGCTCAATCGCGATGCTCCAGCGCAGGCTTTAGATCAATTTTACTCCGCCGCCGATTCGGATTCTCGCCCCGGGCGAGCACGCCGACAGGCTTCTGCCACGAGCGAAATCGCCGTCCACCACGTATCTACCGCCCCCTCTACTACGCCCGCGAGTAGCTGTTGCAACGGCTGAGTTTCTGGCTCTCTTGATGTGCTCCTGACGCCGGGCGGCGGTTCGCCCGGCTCATTTCAGGGGCCAATCGTTGACCGTCCACCCGATCCGATCTGAAGCAAAATCACGCGGCGCGCGGATGCTGCGGACCGCGCTCGGGCCGTCGATCGCGGGATGGCTGGACGATCCCGCCGTCATCGAAGTGATGCTGAACCCGGATGGTCGGCTTTGGCTCGATAGGCTCGGCGAAGGCATTAGCAATACGGGCGAGCTGCTTAGCGCTGCCGACGGCGAGCGCATTGTCCGCCTGGTCGCGCATCATGTCGGCGTCGAAGTTCACGCGCGATCCCCGCGTGTCTCGGCCGAACTGCCCGAAGGCGGCGAGCGATTTGAAGGATTGCTGCCGCCCGTGGTCGCCGCGCCGGCCTTCGCGATCCGTAAGCCTGCCGTCGCCGTGTTCACGCTCGGCGACTATTCGCGCGCCGGCATCATGTCGGCGGCCGAAGCCGAGGCGCTGCGCCACAGCGTCGAGACCCGCGCCAATATCCTCGTCGCGGGCGGCACCGGCGCGGGCAAGACCACGCTGGTCAATGCGCTGCTTGCCGAGGTGGCAAAGACCACCGACCGCATCATCCTGATCGAAGATACCCGCGAGCTGCAATGCGCCGCGCCCAACCTTGTCGCCATGCGGACCAAGGATGGCGTGGTGTCGCTGTCCGAGCTGGTCCGCTCGTCGCTGCGCCTGCGCCCCGACCGCATCCCCATCGGCGAGGTGCGCGGAGCCGAGGCGCTCGACCTCATCAAAGCCTGGGGCACCGGCCATCCCGGCGGCGTCGGCACGATCCACGCCGGCACCGCGCTCGGCGCACTGCGTCGAATGGAGCAGCTCATTCAAGAGGCGGTCGTCACGGTCCCGCGGGCGTTGATCGCTGAGACGATCGACCTGATCGCCGTGCTGGTCCGCGACGCGCACGGACGCCGGCTAACCGAGCTGGCCTGCGTCGAAGGCCTCGACCCCGCGACCGGCGACTACCGCCTCGCACCGCTCACCACCCCCCAACCCGGAGACCTGCCATGATCCATGCCCTTCGGCATGGCGCGCGCCGCGCCATGCTCACCGCCACCGCCAGTGTGATCGCGCTGACCTTCGCCGTTCCAGCCCATGCCGGCGGCTCGTCGATGCCGTGGGAAGCGCCGCTCCAGTCGATCCTCGAAAGCATTGAAGGGCCGGTCGCCAAGATCGTCGCGGTCATCATCATCATCGTGACCGGGCTGACGCTGGCGTTCGGTGACACGTCGGGCGGCTCGCGCCGGCTGATCCAGATCGTGTTCGGCCTATCGATCGCGTTCGCGGCTAGTTCGTTCTTCCTGAGCTTCTTCAGCTTCGGCGGCGGGGCGCTGGTCTGATGTCGGACGGGGCCGAGCCGATCCCCGGCTACTTCGCGCCGGTCCACCGGGCGCTGACCGAGCAGATATTGCTCGGCGGCGCCCCGCGCTCGCTCGCCATCGTCAACGGGACGCTGGCGGGCGCGATCGGCCTCGGCCTGCGCCTGTGGATCGCCGGCCTGGTCATCTGGGCCGCCGGCCACGGTTTGTCCGTGTGGGCCGCCCGCCGCGACCCGCAATTCGTGGACGTGGCCCGGCGCCACCTCCGTTACCCGACATGGATGCGGCCATGATGAGCTTGCGCGAATATCGCAGCAAGGCTGCGAACCTTCCCGACTTCCTGCCCTGGGCCGCGCTGGTCGGTGAAGGTGTGGTGCTGAACAAGGACGGCTCGTTCCAGCGCACCGCGCGTTTCCGCGGCCCCGATCTCGACAGCGCGACGCCGGCCGAGCTGGTCGCCACCACCGCGCGGCTGAACAATTCGCTGCGCCGGCTCGGCTCCGGCTGGGCGATCTTCGTCGAGGCCCAGCGCACGCCCGCGCTCGATTACCCGGAATCGGAGTTTCCCGATCCCGTGTCGTCGCTGGTCGAGTTCGAGCGCCGCGAACAGTTCCGCGAGGAAGGCGCGCACTTCGAGAGCCGCTATTTCGTGACGCTCCTGTGGATGCCGCCGGCCGAGGAAGCCGCGCGCGCCGAAGGTTGGCTATACGAGGGCCGGTCCACCAGCGGCGTCGATCCGTGGGAGCTACTCAAGGGCTTCACCGATCGCAGCGACCGGGTGCTCAGCCTGGTCGAAGGCTTCGTGCCCGAGGTGCACTGGCTCGATGATGCCGAGACGCTGACCTACTTGCACAGCACGGTTTCGACGCGGCGCCAGCGCGTTCGCGTGCCGGAAACACCGATGCACCTCGACGCGCTCCTGGCCGACGAGCCGCTGACCGGCGGGCTGGAGCCGCGCCTGGGCGAGCATCATCTGCGCACGCTCACCATCGTGGGCTTCCCGAGCGTGACTTTCCCCGGCTTGCTCGACGAGCTGAACCGGCTCGCCTTCGAGTATCGCTGGGCGACGCGGGCGATCATGCTCGACAAGACCGACGCGACCAAGCTGCTGAGCCGCATCCGCCGCCAGTGGTTCGCCAAGCGCAAGAGCGTCATGGCGATCCTGAAAGAGGTGATGACCAACGAGGCGTCGGTCCTGATGGACAGCGACGCATCGAACAAGGCTGCCGACGCCGACACCGCCTTGCAGGAGTTGGGCGCCGACTATGCCGGCATGGCCTATGTCACCGCGACGGTGACGGTCTGGGACCGCGACCCCGCCATCGCCGCCGAGAAGCTGCGGCTGGTCGAGAAGGTCATCCAGGGCCGCGACTTCACGGTCATCCCTGAGGGCATGAATGCGATCGAGGCGTGGCTGGGGAGCCTGCCCGGCCACACCTACGCCAACGTCCGCCAGCCCCCGATTTCTACTATCAATCTCGCCCACCTGATCCCCCTATCAGCAGTATGGGCGGGGCCGGAACGGGACGAGCATTTCGATGCTCCCCCCTTGCTCTACGGCAAGACCGAAGGCTCGACCCCGTTCCGGTTTTCCCTTCACGTCGGCGATGTCGGCCACACGCTGATCGTCGGGCCGACCGGTGCCGGCAAGTCGGTGCTGCTCGCGCTGATGGCGATGCAGTTCCGTCGCTACGAGAACGGACAGGTCTTCGCCTTCGACTTCGGCGGCAGCATTCGCGCCGCCGCAATTGGCATGGGCGGCGACTGGCAGGATCTCGGCGGGATGCTCGCCGACGAGGCCGGCGACGGCGTGCAGCTCCAGCCGCTCGCTCGGATCGACGATCCGGCAGAACGCGCGTGGGCTGCGGAATGGCTGGCGGCGATCCTCGCCTCCGAAGGCGTCTCGGTCGATCCGCAGGCGAAGGAGCATTTGTGGTCGGCGCTCGGCTCACTTGCCAGCGCGCCCGTGCCGGAACGCACGCTGACCGGCCTCGCCGTGCTGTTGCAGAGCCAGCAGCTCAAGCAGGCGCTGGCCTCCTATTGCCTCGGCGGGCCGTGGGGCCGGTTGCTCGATGCGGAGGCCGAGCGGCTCGGCGAAGCGTCGGTGCAGGCGTTCGAGACTGAGGGTCTGGTTGGCGCCGGATCGGCCGCCGCCGTCCTGTCCTATCTGTTCCACCGGATCGAAGGCCGGCTGGACGGCTCGCCGACGCTCATCATCATCGACGAGGGCTGGCTGGTTCTCGATAGCCCGGACTTCGCCGCGCAGCTCCGCGAATGGCTGAAGACCCTGCGCAAGAAGAACGCCAGCGTGGTGTTCGCCACGCAGAGCCTCGCCGACATCGAGACGTCGAACATCGCGCCGGCCATTATCGAGAGCTGCCCAACGCGCATCTTCCTGCCGAACGAGCGCGGGGCCGAGCCGCAGATCGCGGCGATCTATGAACGGTTCGGCCTTAACGCCCGCCAGATCGAAATCCTCAGCCGGGCGACGCCCAAGCGCGACTATTACTGCCAATCGCGGCGCGGCAACCGGCTGTTCGAGCTGGGGCTGGGCGAGGTCGCGTTGGCCTTCGCCGCCGCGTCTTCCAAGACCGATCAGCTCCGCATCGCCGAGTTGGTCGAGAATGACGGCCGCGAGCGCTTCGCCGCCGAATGGCTGCGCCACCGCGGCTTGGCCTGGGCGGTCGATCTTCTTCCCGAACCTCAACCCGATCCGCTGGCCGGTCGCCGGGAAGATACCGGCCAACTCCCCCTTGCCTTGAAGGACATTGCCCCATGAAGCTCTCCATCCTGCGCCGCGCCATACTGGCCGGCGCCATCGCCACGTCGAGCATGATCGGCATCACCGCTGCCACGCCGGCGCACGCTCAGTTCGGCGGGATCGTCTATGACCCGACCAACTATGCGCAGAACGTGCTGACGGCCGCCCGGTCGCTCCAGCAGATCAACAACCAGATCCAGCAAATCCAGCAGCAGGCGACCAGCCTCATCAACGAGGCGCGCAATCTGACTTCGCTTCCGTTCAGCTCGCTCCAGCAGTTGCAGCAACAGGTGCAGCGCACCCAGCAGCTTCTCGGGGAGGCACAGCGCATCGCCTATGACGTGCAGAACGTCCAACAAGCGTTCAGCAGCCGCTACAAGGGTGCGGCGCTGACCGGCAGCCACGCGCAGATGGTCGCCAACGCCAATGCGCGTTGGGAGGATAGTGTCGGCGCGTTCGAGGACGCGCTGCGCGTTCAGGCGGGCGTGGTCGGCAACATCGACGGCGCGCGCGCGACGATGGACGGCCTGGTCACGTCCAGCCAATCGGCGACCGGCGCGCTCCAAGCGGCGCAGGCGGGCAATCAGCTTCTCGCGCTGCAATCGCAGCAACTTGCGGACCTGACGGCGCTGCTCGCCGCGCAGGGCCGGGCGCAGGCGCTCGATTCGGCGCGCAATGCGGCGGTCGAGGCCGAAAGTCGCGAGCGGCTCCGCCGCTTCCTGACGCGATCCACCGGCTACCAGCCGGGCAACGCAAGCATGTTCCACGACTAAGCCGATGGGCACCAAACTCCTTGCCCGGATCGGCGCCATCATCTTCATCGCCATCGCCATCACGATGACGGCGATTGAGATAAGCCGCCCGCCCGAGCCCGTGCGCGAGGGGTCGGCGGCCGTCGCCGAGACATCGGCGACGGACCCGCTGCTGATCGAGCTGCGTCGATGCCAGTCGATCGGCGCGGCGGGGGCGAGCGACCCCGACTGTCTGCGCGCCTGGGCCGAGAATCGTCGCCGCTTCCTCGCGCCCGCTGCGCGCCCCGCCGCCCGCATCGCCGAAGACTCTTCGGCACAGGAGAACTGATATGGGCGGCACCGGCGTCGTCGATCGCTTTCTGGATGTCTTCACCCGCTACATCGACAGCGGGTTCGGCCTTCTCGGCGGCGAGGTGGCGTTCATCGCCACCACCCTGATCGTCATCGACGTGACCCTGGCCGCGCTGTTCTGGACCTGGGGCGAAGGCGACGACATCATCGCGCGCCTCGTCAAAAAGACCCTGTTCGTAGGCATCTTCGCCTACATCATCGGCAACTGGAACAGCCTGGCGCGGATCGTCTTCGAGAGCTTCGCCGGCCTCGGACTGAAAGCGTCCGGCACCGGCTTCACCGCCGCGGAGCTGCTACAGCCGGGCCGCGTCGCCCAAGTCGGCCTCGAAGCCGGCGAACCCATCCTCCGGTCGATCTCCGACCTGATGGGCTGGGTCGCGTTCTTCGAGAACTTCATCCAGATCGCCGTGCTGCTGTTCGCTTGGGTGCTGGTCATCCTGGCCTTCTTCATCCTGTCGATCCAGCTTTTCATCACGCTCATCGAGTTCAAACTGGCGACGCTCGCCGGCTTCGTGCTCATCCCGTTCGGCCTGTTCGGCAAGACCGCCTTCATGGCCGAGCGCGTGCTAGGGCTGGTCATCTCATCAGGCGTCAAGGTGCTGGTGCTCGCCGTCATCGTCGGCATCGGCTCGACGCTGTTCGACGAGTTCCGCGCCGGCTTCGGCGGTGCGCAGCCCTCCATCGAGGTTGCGATGGCGGTCGCGCTCGCCTCGCTCTGCCTGCTGGGGCTCGGCATCTTCGGGCC
>Ga0105250_10001962_pt1 | contig 10659 bp, 5 predicted proteins | sample KBSS54metaG_FD_80425 | JGI IMG/M metagenome (GOLD analysis project Ga0105250, IMG submission 80425) | Switchgrass rhizosphere microbial communities from Kellogg Biological Station, Michigan, USA - KBS S5-4 metaG | ecosystem: Host-associated > Plants > Roots > Rhizosphere > Soil | place...
GAAGGCAAAAAGGTGGCGCGCGTCACGGACCTGGTGAAATGCGATCACCATTCCGGCGTGCCGCAGCCACTCGTCGATGGCAGCAAGACAGTGTTCGTCAACGGCCTGCCGCTGGTACGGATCGGTCACGAGACTCACTGTAGCGGCAAGGTCAATTCGGGGCGCAACAGTATCTGGATCGACAGGACGACTGGGCACTATGGCCCGAAGAACCCGGAGTTGACCGCGACTCAGGAATTCCTGGCGGGGTTGCTCGGCGGGATTGTAGGCGGCGGAGTCGGAAAATTTGCCGGCAAGGGGATGCGCGAAAAATTCAGGCCGGAGCCGACCCGGTCCGCTGAACAGACGGGCATCAGGGACGAGAACCGACCGAAGTGCAAGGATCCGGTTGATCCGGTATCCGGTGAAATGCTGGAAATCCGCATGGACCTCGCCATTCCCGGCGTCCTGCCGCTTGAGTTCAAACGACGCTATCGGACTCGGTCGGACGATCATGGATTGCTCGGTCACCGCTGGTCGGACAACTGGTCGCAGCATTTGACATTCGACGGCGGTCGCTTCGTCAGATTTCACGATGGAGCGGGTCTTGCGATCGGCTTCGACGCGCCGGACATGGCGCTCAACGGCATCAACTTGCGCGAACCGCGCTATCGGCTGGTCGGAAGCCGACTTGAACCGCGGATCTTCGATCGCGATACGCGGCAACTGCGTATTTTCACGCCTCTTATCGACGGAGGGTCTTCGCGCCTCGAGCGGATCGAGGACCTCGACGGTAACGCAATCGTTCTTTGCTACGATCCTGCTGGCCGTTTGAGTGGCATGGCCCATAGCGATGGCTATCGGCTTGAGATTACCTATCCCGGGCGCGACCGGCGGCTGCAACGGATCGTCCTCCACGATGCGGACGGGAGTTTCCGAACACTCGTGGACTACGACTACCAGAACGGCATGCTTACCCACGTGGCGAGCTTCCAGTTTGGGCAGTTCCATTACGCGTACGATGCGCACGGCTGGATGACCCAATGGCGGGATACTGACCAGACCGAAGTCCGATATCAATACGACACCGCCGGCCGAGTAGTCGAGACCGGTACACAGCAGGGCTATCACACGGGCCGGTTCATCTACGAAGCCGGCCGCACTCGCGTGATCGATGTCGACGGCGAATGGACCTACAACTATGACGACGAAGGTCTTGTAACGGCCGAAACCGATCCGCTTGGCCATTGCACTCGCTCGGAATGGGAGCTCGGTCGTTTGATGGCACGGACCGATCCGCTTGGACGACGGACCGACTATCGCTATGGCGATCACGGTCAGTTGATTTCGATAGCTGACGTGTCAGGGCGAGCGACCCGGCTGGAATATGATGCCGAGCAGCGCTTCACCGGCGCTACGCTGCCCGATGGTAGGCGGATCAAGCTCGACTACGATCATCGGAGTCGATTAATTTCGCGCACCGAGCCGGATGGCACCACGACGACCTACCGCTACGGATCGAACGGTGAGCTGTTGCGCATCGTTGTCGGTGACCGCGAGACGCGCCTCGACTACGACGAGCGGTTACGACTTGCCGTCATCGAACTGCCGACCGGTGCGCGCTTCCGGCGCAAGATCGACGTGTTGGGCCGGGTGCTGCAGGAAACGTCGCCCGATGGCCATGTGACCCGCTTCGACTATGCCGATGGACCTGACAATCCGCGAGGTCTGCTGAGCGCGGTTACGCGTCCCGATGGCTCTGTGTGGCGAACCCGATACAACAGCGAGGGTCTGCCGGTCGAATGGACCGATCCGCTCGGCCGTACGATTCAGCGAGCGTATGGTCCGTTTGATTTGCTCACGGCGTCGATCGACGCGGCGGGACATGCCACGCGTTTCGAGTACGACCACGCGACCCGTTTGACGAAGGTCATCAACGCCTTGGGTGAATCGTACACATACTGCTACGACGCGGCCGGTCGTCTCGTGGAAGAGATTGATTGGGGAGGCCGCGAGACTCGGTACGAGCGCGATCCTGCTGGTCGCCTGATAACCAAGACGTTGCCGGACGGTGGTCAGTGGCGCTATTCGTACGATGCGTACGATAGGCTCGTCCAGGTAGACGCGGGTGACGTGGGGCTTGCCTACCGTTACGATGCGGCCGGGCGACTGGCATCGGCGGAAGTTCGAGGCGAGCACCCTCACGTGACCCGCTTTGCTTACGATAGGAACGGACGGGTGATCGGCGAGGATCAGCATGGCGAACTGTTGCGGCACGTCTACGATCCTGCTGGACAGCGGCGCGTGCGGATGACGCCTCGGCGGGAAACGGAGTATGCATATGATGCGTTGGGTGCCGTGACACAGGTGGGCGGTCTAACGATTCAGCGCGACAGCCTGGGACGGGAGATCGGTCGGCGAGCGGGGGAGTTTGTTGCGCAGCAAGACTACGACACCCTCGGCCGAATTCGCCGACAAATAGCGGGCCCTACCGTAGCGTTCGACGCCTTGCAAACCGATCCAGCCCGTGCGTTCGAGCAATTGACGCGGCAGGTCTATCACTACGACGCGGCCGGACAACTGGAGCGGATCGATACCGACGCCGATAGGCTCACATACCGGCGTGATGCACGTGGCCAGATCGTCTCAGTGGAAAGTCTGCTACAGACTGCCGAGCACTTCCGTTACGACGCGGTGATGAACATTGCCGCGCATGGGCGGCAAGCTCCCGTGGATACGCATCATTACGGCCGAGGGGGCTTGCCGGAGCGAATCGGTTATGCGCGCTATCGGTACGACGCACGCGGCCGCACAATCGAGAAGACCCTCGAACAGCCCGGGTTTCGGCCGAAGACGTGGCAATACACGTGGGATGGCCTCAACCGGATCGTAAAGGTCGTGACACCCGACCGTGGCGTTTGGCTATACCGCTACGATGCCTTCCATCGCCGGATCGAGAAGCAGCAACTCGGCGGTCGCGAAGCAGTGAAGTTGCTCTGGGACGGTTCGACGCTAGCCGAGCGCTGGATTGAGCAGCGGGACGGTACGACGGGACAGGTGGCGACGTGGCATATCGAGCCAGGAAGCTTCTCCCCCTTGGCACAGGAGACAAATGATGGTCTCTACCCCATCTTGACCGATCAGGTTGGTCGGGCGAAGGCGGTATTCGACGTGCGTGGCAAGACGGTCTTCAAAGTGTCTCATACGCTCTGGGGGAGAGTGATGCAGGTACGAGGCGCCGCTAACGACGACGATGCCGTATCGATCGATGCGACATTGAGGTTTCCGGGACAATGGTGCGACGAGGAAACCGGCCTGCACTACAACCTGCATCGCTATTACGACCCGGACTCAGCGCAGTACCTGAGCGTTGACCCGCTCGGACTTGCAGGCGGATTCCGGACCCAGGGCTATGTTCATGAACCCAGCCAGTGGGTCGATCCGTTCGGTTTACAGCAATGCCCGGAACGAGAAGTCAATGGAACGAAGATATACGGCAAGGGGCAAAAGGACGGAACACCTGGACACGACCAGTTCTCAGAAGTGGTCGCTAACAAGCTCGCGATGAGTGGGAAATTCAAGGAAATCTATCTGAACCGATCCTACAATTTTGCGAGCGACAATGCTGTTTCGGCGCGGCGCCCCGATATTATGGCTGTAGACATTAATGGGAGAGTGCATGCCATCGAAATGGCGTCCCGGACCGATATGGGTGCGAAATTGCGAACGCTAACGACGCGAAACTATGACGCGATGCAAAATCTTCCACCGAATGCGCGAGGAGATATTCTTGTGTTTGAACATCCGTATGATGCGCAATCGATAAAGACTGATCTGGATAATTTAATATCGGGAATCTGAGAAAACATGAGCACAGGCATCGTAATTTACGGGACTGATCCGGCTCAGACGGAGCCCGCTCTGGAAGTCGCTGAAAACCTCTTTCTTCAGTTTGGTGAAAAAGCGAGCACGGCGATTTTTCTGGAGTTCGTTGTTCGTGACGGGGAGAGGATTATTGAAGATCGTGAAATATCTCTCTCTGACTTGAGAGAGAAAGTTTCGACTGGGGAAGTCACTGCATTCCAGGTTTTTGACGGCGGAGAAAAGGGGGGCGCTCCGGCTATTTCATTCGGTTGCAATGTTCCGGAATTCGGAGGGCTGTCATTTATCGATGTACAGATCGATAGGTCGGTTTGTGAGATAAATGAACAGATAGAGGCGTTTCTGGAAAATGTTGTGGCGAATTTGAGTTGTAAATACGCCATCGCTTACGATGCGGAAAAATCGTCCGTTGCATATAAGTATTCGACCGGCGTCAATTTGGTTAAAATTTTCCCTTTTGAAAATACGTCTCTTTTCACGAGGGAGCTCCCCGGTAGGGTGCCGGGATCGGCGAGTTATGAAAGAGTGAAGCTTAGAATGATTTATCCGTTGAATGTACTCAACGAGGAGCACTTGGGAATTCGCATCAACGATCTTTCGTTGAGGGAATGGATTATATCTGACTCCTCTCGGGGATCCCTGAAGAGCATTCCAAACGACATGTGGCTCTGGGCGGTCAATGAGATGAACTTGGCTGAAATAAACAACGCCTGCGGAGAGGCGGGGATATTGATCGCCTGGCAAAAGGCGCCCGCGAATAGGCCGGCGCGAAAATTGCCGTGAGTTCATTTCCCGAATGGCGTGAACCTTACGCGGTTCGGCCGGTTTCGCATTCGCGTGCGATGGAGAATGTGTTTCCCGTTGTCAAGGAGATGCATGCGTTTCGGTTGATGTGATGTCGATTAAATCAATCATTGAGATCATCAAATCCGATGGCGGATGCCAAGTGTTGCCGGTGAGTGGTGCTCTTCCGCTCCTGCCAAACGCGGATATGGCATACCCGAATGATCTCGTAGAGTTCTACAGCCTTTGTGGTGGCGTCATTTTGTTCAGGGCGGGAAGGTGTAATATCTCGTTCAAGATATTGCCCGCCGGCGAGGTGCTGCAGACCAATATGCTTATTGTGGGTGAGCCTGGCGAGGATGACATTTCTTTTTCATGGTATGCCATCTGCAAAACGGATAATGGAGATTTCATATCCATTGATACGTCCAAAGAAAGAAGTGAAGGTGTTACGACAGCAATTCAGAAATTCACGGTGTGGCTGGAAGTTGTCCGATCATAGCGCTAAGTTTTTCAGAATTGCTTTGCGAGCTATATAGAAGTTCAGGGATAGATGTTTTTTGGAAAACGAGAGATTACGGCGACGCTTATGCGTGATGTTAGATGGGAGTTTCAATAAGTCCGCTGGGTAGGTCTCCGTGCTCGTCCATTATTCGTATTCGTATTCGTATTCGTTTTGCGTTGTGTAGTAGTTCGGTGAAGCCGGGTTGCACAGTTCGCCCGGTCGCCTGCGGTTGTTTTTCTGCAGCCGAGTTGACCACGTCAGCGTTGCGGTCCTGTCGACGGCCTTTCATCAGGCCCACGCTTTGGGAAGCGTGGGCTTGTGTTTTTCTGGATCGCGACTGCGACCGCATCAAGGGCAGCGATTTGAGATGCGGCAGCCGCGCTGCACATCGACTCGATTCGTGCGGAGGCGGAGCAGCCGATCGGCTAGTGTGGCGCGAACAACTACTTCCGGCCCGTGATCGCTGCTGAACCGGCGATAGAAAAGGCGCGCAGACAGCACGCTTGGCCTGGTCGAATTTCACCCGCGCAAATGTGAATCCCGGCGCAGCGTGCGACCGTACCGCGCATAGCTGCACTTCAAGCCAGTAGGGCAGCCACCACCGGCCACCCCCAACCATCACCAAGCGATATTGCAAGAAGACCGCGCCGTCCCCGCACCGCCCGTAGCTGTGCAATGCGAACCCGCGCCGTTGTCATAGAACGTTCGCGTCTCCGGTTGCGGCACTGACGGATCGTACGGATTCGGCGCACCGCGTGGCCCACGAGCGGCATCGAAAGGTCGCGCCGGCGCATACGGTTTGCCGCCGCCCGGAGCGTGTGACCCACTGGCCCGCAGATATTCATTCCAGTTCAGTTCACGCTGTTCGTGCCTGGGCAACGCGCGCCCGAAGCTGTCGCTCCCACCCGAACCGAGCGCGACGCGATTCGAAGGCCACACCGAATCGCCGGATCCGTGTTCATCCGGAGACTGCGGCGCAAGCGTATCGCCCGAAACCCGCAACGGCCGCGTATCAGGCGTATCGAACGGACCACGTTCGACTGGCGCAGCGTACTTCACGCGCTGCGTCGTCCGCGCCGCGCGCGCGTCGTCCCGAGCCAGAACCCGACGTTCCGAACGGAACACATTGGCGCCGCCGGCCCGATCGACCAGCGAATCGCGCCCGGAAGCATCAACAGTAGAAACAGAAAGCGCACAAGCAAGCGCGGCAGCGGAAGAAAAACGGAGGTGATGATTCATTGGCGATCCGAACCAGGTGATATGCGATGAGAGAAAAAACGGCAGATCACTGGCTGGCGGCTGGGCGACGGAAGGCCGTCGAAGCGGCCCTGAAGCGACTACGAGGCGCGGTGGACGCGACACGCAGGAAGGCTGGCTGGATTGCAGAGGCGAGTTCGCATTATTTCATAAAAATAACAATCAGCTTTCGCATGAGCCTGATTCGTCGGCATACAGAAGGATTGGCAGCCCCGCCCCGACGCCCCGCATCGGTGCACGCCAACCAAATCATCAGTCGATTGATTCCGACAAATCAGACCCTATAAAGCCAAAAGATCGTACGCGGCGCACCCGAAACTCACCATGAACCCCACCCAGCAAGCCTCCACCCCACCTCCCCATCCAAAATCGCAACCCAATTGCACCCACCGCAAACGTTACCGCTCCCACCAAGTTGCGCCCCCATCGCCACCCACCATCCGGCAAGTTTCTCCGTGTTTTCCCTCATAACACCGGCATTTTTGACAGACGATTTAAAAACGCCCATATAATTTCGGCTGCCTTGCCAATGGCTGTCGGACCATCCCTCCGAACGAGCACTTTGGCAAGCGGGGCAGGCGAAACGCTTGCGCAATGCAAGACGCATCACGATGTCTTTCCGAACCAGACGTCCCCTTCGGGGACTGCAAGAGCCGGGCCCCGCTACGCATCATCCATCCGCAGGTCCGTCTTCATGTGTCTCGGGCGTGTCCCATGTCCTCGCCCCGGGTGCTGTTCGATTGCGCAAGTCATGCCGCCTTTGCCCGTATGACTAACAACATCGAGGAGCTCCTGATGACGCTGTCCCGTCTTACGTCCATTTCCGCCGCCGCCGTGCTGTTCGCCGCCGGCGCCGCCGCCGCGCAAGCGGAAACCGTGAAGATCGCCATCGCTGGTCCGATGAGCGGTTCGGTCGCCCAATACGGCGACATGGTGAAGGCCGGCGCGCTGACCGCGATCGAACAGATCAACGCGGCAGGCGGTGCGGGCGGCAACAAGTTTGAAGTGGTGATGATGGACGACGCCTGCGAACCGAAGCAGGCCGTCGCCGTCGCCAACAAGATCGTCAGCCAGAAGATCAAGTACGTGATCGGCCACGTGTGCTCGGGTTCGACGATCCCCGCATCCGACATCTACGAAAACGAAGGCATCGTGATGGTCACGCCGTCGGCCACCGCGCCGCAGCTGACGGAAGGCAAGAAGCGCCACTTCATCTTCCGCACGATCGGCCGTGACGACCAGCAAGGCCCGGCCGCCGCGCACTACATCATCAACAACGTGAAACCGAAGAAGGTCGCGATCCTGCACGACAAGCAGTCGTACGGCCAGGGCATCGCGTCGTCGGTGAAGAAGGACCTCGAAGGCGCGAAGATTCCGGTGGTCCTGTTCGAAGGCGTCAACGCCGGCGATTCGGACTACTCGGCGATCATCACGAAGCTGAAGTCGCAAGGCGTCGACTTCGTCTACTTCGGCGGCTATCACCCGGAAATGGGCCTGCTGATGCGCCAGGCGCGCGAGCAGGGCGTGAAGGCAACGTTCATGGGGCCTGAAGGCGTGGGCAACAAGGACGTGACGGCGATCGCCGGCCCGGCGTCGGAAGGCATGCTGGTCACGCTGCCGGCCGACTTCTCGGCCGACCCGGCCAACGCAGGCCTCGTGAAGGCGTTCGCGGACAAGAAGCGCGACGCGAACGGCCCGTTCCAGATGCCGTCGTACGCAGCGGTGAAGATCATCGCCGACTCGATCGCGGGAGCGAAGACGACGGACCCGACGAAGGTCGCCGCGTACATGCACAAGACGACGTTCGACACGCCGATCGGCAAGGTCGCGTATGACGCACAGGGCGACCTGAAGTCGTTCAAGTTCGTCGTCTACACGTGGCACAAGGACGCGACGAAGACCGCCGCCCGGTAATACGGAGTACCCGCCCCGCGCACCGCTCTGCCCGTCACCCGGGCAGGGCGGTGCGCATTTGGCCGTTGCGCGGCCAAGGGGCGGCCCGAGACGACACCGTGCGTTGCGCGCGGCCGAACGCCGTGATCCGGCGACGGCATGCGACGCAGCGCCAACGGGAGCTTCCCGCACATGACTGACTTCTTTCCTCAATTCGCCCAGCAACTGGTCAACGGCCTGACGCTGGGTGCGATCTATGCGCTGATCGCCATCGGCTATTCGATGGTCTACGGCATCATCGGCATGATCAACTTCGCCCACGGCGAGATCTACATGATCGGCGCGTACGTGGGCCTCGTGACCCTTACCGCGATCGGCATCTCCGCCGGCTATCCGTTGCCGCTCGTGCTCGGCGCCGCACTGATCGTGTCGGTGATCGTCACCGGCCTGTACGGCTTCGCGGTCGAGCGCGTCGCGTATCGCCCGCTGCGCGGCGGCCCGCGCCTCGTGCCGCTGATCTCCGCGATCGGGATGTCGATCTTCCTGCAGAACTACGTGCAGATCGGCCAGGGCGCGCGCGACGTGTCCGTGCCGGTGCTGATCTCCGGCGCATTCGACATCCATCTCGGCGGCGACTTCGACGTGACGATTCCGTATGCGCGTCTGTTGATCGTCTGCGTGACGCTCGTGCTGATGATCGCGCTCACGCTGTTCATCTCGCATTCGCGGATGGGCCGTGCGTGTCGCGCGTGCGCCGAGGACATGAAGATGGCGAACCTGCTCGGCATCGACACGAACCGCGTGATCTCGTTCACGTTCGTGCTCGGCGCGATGCTGGCGGCCGTCGGCGGCGTGCTGATCGGGCTGACGATCGGCAAGCTGAATCCGTACATCGGCTTCGTCGCGGGCATCAAGGCGTTCACCGCCGCGGTGCTCGGCGGGATCGGCAGCATCCCGGGCGCGATGCTCGGCGGCGTGCTGCTGGGCCTCGCTGAAACCTTCGCAGCAGGCTACATGCCGGCCGAGTACAAGGACGTGGTGGCGTTCGGCCTGCTCGTGCTGATCCTGCTCTTCCGCCCGACCGGCCTGCTCGGCAAGTCGGACATCGAAAAGGTCTAAGGGAGACGCAGATGAGTCAAGTCATTTCCGTACGCCGTCCGGCCGCCGACGGGTCGGTCAGCCAGGCGCTGAAAAATGCCGTGGCCGCCGCGTTCCTGACGGCGATCCTCACGATTCCGGTGCTCGGACTGCAGTTGAAGCTCGACGGCTATCAGGTGGTGCTGACGCCGCACTGGCGCCCGGTGTGGATCGCGGTCGCGGCCGTGTTCCTGTTCCAGCTGTTCAAGCCGTGGCTCGTGCGCGCGAAATCGGCGGTGAAGCTGCCGGCGCTGCCCGCGATGGGCGCGCAGCAGCAGCGCGTGGTCATCTGGGTGCTGCTCGCGGTCGGGCTCGTGTGGCCGTTCTTCGGCTCACGCGGCGCGGTGGACGTCGCGACGCTCGCGCTGATCTACGTGATCCTCGGCCTCGGGCTGAACATCGTGGTCGGTTTCGCGGGCCTGCTGGACCTCGGCTATGTCGGGTTCTACGCGGTCGGCGGCTATACGTACGCGATGCTGAACCAGTATTTCGGGCTGTCGTTCTGGGAGTGTCTGCCGATCGCGGCGATCGCGGCGGCGACGTTCGGCTTCCTGCTCGGCTTCCCGGTGCTGCGCCTGCGTGGCGACTATCTCGCGATCGTCACGCTCGGCTTCGGCGAAATCATTCGCCTGCTCGCGAACAACCTGACGAGCCTCACGGGCGGCCCGGACGGCATCTCGAGCATTCCGAAGCCGACGGTGTTCGGCTTCGAGATGGCGCGCTCGGCGAGCGTCGAAGGCGCGAAGACCTTCCATGAACTGATCGGGCTGGAATACAGCGGCGAGCACATGGTGATCTTCCTGTACCTGATCGCGCTGGTGCTGGTCGGCTTCACGCTGTTCGTGACGAGCCGCCTGATCCGCATGCCGATGGGCCGCGCTTGGGAAGCGCTGCGCGACGACGAGATCGCGTGCCGTTCGCTGGGCCTGAACCCGACGCGCATCAAGCTCTCGGCGTTCACGCTCGGCGCGGCGTTCGCGGGCATCGGCGGCGCGTTCTTCGCGGCGCGTCAGGGCCTCGTGAATCCTGAGTCGTTCACCTTCATCGAATCGGCGCTGATCCTCGCGATCGTCGTGCTCGGCGGGATGGGCTCGCAGCTCGGCGTGATTCTCGCGGCGATCCTGCTGACCGTGCTGCCGGAAGTCGCGCGCGGGTTCGCCGAGTACCGGATGCTGATCTTCGGTCTGGTGATGGTGTTGATGATGATGTGGCGTCCGCAGGGC